>Ga0182736_1000121_pt1 | contig 150336 bp, 150 predicted proteins | sample eDN5th30CKraftBY_FD_128882 | JGI IMG/M metagenome (GOLD analysis project Ga0182736, IMG submission 128882) | Enriched backyard soil microbial communities from Emeryville, California, USA - eDNA 5th pass 30_C Kraft BY (version 2) (version 2) | ecosystem: Environmental > Terrestrial > Soil >... | reverse complement strand
GGTGGCGACCGCGCTGCGGCGGCGCGCGCGGCGGGCGCGGCGCGGGCTGCCGACGGAGCCGACCGCGCTCCTGGCGGTCCGGCTGGCCGCGCCGGCGGCGGCGATCGTCGTCACGGTGGCGGTGCTGAACGCCGACCGCGGCGTGCCGCTCGCGCTGCTGTTGCTGGTGAGCCTGGTGCTGGCGGTCAACACGATGCTGACGCGGTCGACGTTCGGTCGTCACATCTACGCGATCGGCGGCAACGCCGAGGCGGCGCGGCGCGCGGGCATCCGCGTGCAGCGGATCAAGACGATCGTGTTCATGCTCGGCGCGCTGATGGCCGCGGCGGGCGGGATCATGGCCGCCTCGCGTCTGCTGGCGGTCAACCAGTCCTCAGGCGCCGGGGACGTGCTGCTGATGGCGATCGCCGGCCCCGTCGTCGCGGGCGTGAGCCTGTTCGGCGGCCGCGGCTCGGTCTGGGGCGCGCTGCTGGGCGCGCTCGTGATCGTCTCGATCTCCAACGGGATGGACCTGCTGGCGGTCGACACGGCCGTGAAGTTCATGGTCACCGGCGGCGTGCTGCTGGCCGCCGTGGCGTCGGACGCGGTCACGCGCTCGCGGCGCCGCAGCGCGGGAAGGGCCTGACGGTCGAGCGCGCGCGATCGCCGCGGCGATCGCGCGCGTCAGGCATTGCGTTTCATGAAAGACTCCCTGCCCGATGGGCGACGAGATCGCCGACACCACGTTCAGCCGCGAGAACCGGCAGCGCTACCGCGACAAGGTCAAGCTGTGCCTGGACGTGTTCGCGCGCATGCTGGCGGAGGCGCGGTTCGATCCTGACCGGCGGTCGATCGGGCTCGAGATCGAGCTCAACCTGACCGAGGAGACCGGCGACCCGGCGCTCGCGAACACGCACGTGCTCGAGCTGATCGCCGACGACGACTTCCAGACCGAGCTGGCGCAGTTCAACGTCGAGATCAACATCCCGCCGCGCACGCTGGAGGGGAAGGTGTTCTCGGAGCTCGAGGCGACGATCCGGCGCGATCTCAACCACGCCGAGGAGCAGTCGGCCAAGGCGCGGGCGCACATGATGGTGATCGGGATCCTGCCGACGCTCACCGAGCAGCTGCTGGACGGCTCGGCGCTGAGCGCGAACCCGCGCTACAAGCTCTTGAACGAGCAGATCTTCGCCGCGCGCGGGGAGGACCTGGCGATCAGCATCGCGGGCGTCGAGCGGCTCGCGATCATGGCGGACACGATCGCGCCCGAGGCCGCGTGCACGAGCGTGCAGCTGCACCAGCTGATCGACCCGGCGCGGTTCGGCGCGTACTGGAACGCGGCGCAGGCGATCGCCGGGCTGCAGCTGGCGATCGGCGCGAACTCGCCGTTCTTCTTCGGGCGCGAGCTGTGGCGGGAGACGCGGATCGCGCTGTTCGAGCAGACCACGGACACGCGGCCCGAGGAGCTCAAGACGCAGGGCGTGCGCCCGCGCGTGTGGTTCGGGGAGCGCTGGATCACGTCGATCTTCGACCTGTTCGAGGAGAACGTCCGCTACTTCCCGGCGCTGCTGCCGGTCGTCTCCGACGAGGATCCGATGACGGTGCTGGAGAGCGGCGGCGCCCCCAAGCTGCAGGAGCTGCGGCTGCACAACGGGACGATCTACCGCTGGAACCGCCCGATCTACGACATCGCGCGCGACCGGCCGCACCTGCGCGTCGAGAACCGCGTGCTGCCGGCGGGACCGACGATCGTGGACACGCTGGCCAACGCGGCGTTCTACTACGGGCTCGTGCGCGTGCTGGTCGACGACGACCGCCCGCTGTGGTCCTCGATGTCCTTCGACGCCGCGCGCGAGAACTTCTACGAGGGCGCGCGATCGGGGATCGACGCGCGCGTGTACTGGCCCAACGTCGGCGAGGTCCCGGCGACCGAGCTGGTCCTGCGGCGGCTGCTGCCGCAGGCGCGCGAGGGGCTCGCGCGCTGGGACGTCGACGCCGCCGACGCGGACCGCCTGCTCGAGATCATCGAGCGCCGCTGCGTCGACCAGGTCAACGGCGCGTCGTGGCAGGCCGCGGCGTTCCACCGCCTGCACGAGCGCCGCTCGCGCGCGGACGCGCTGCGCGAGATGACGGTCCGCTACCGCGAGCACATGCACTCCAACGAGCCCGTCCACACCTGGCCGCTGCCGTAGGCCCGTTCGCGTGGCCGGCGGGCCGCGAGCGCTCGCTCCGCGGCGAGTGGTCGCTTTGCGGCGCGTGGCGCCAGAAAGTGACCGCTCGCGGCCCGCGGGCCCGGCGCTCCGCGATCGAGTGGTCGATTCCTGGCGCCCGCGGCACAAACGTGACCGCTCGCGGCCCGCGAGCGCGCGGGGGCGATCGGCGCGCGGGGACGTGCTCGCCGGGGCGATCGGCGCGCGGGGACGTGCTCGCCGGGGCGATCGGCGCGCGGGGACGTGCTCGCCGGCGCGGGCGGGCGGGTGGCGGACGATGGCCGCGGTCGGGACGGGCGCTCCCCTTACCGGCGCTGTCCGTTGGCGTGACCGCGCGGCTCGCGGACGATGGCGGCTCGACGGTTCGCGGCGAGTGGTCGCTTTGCGGCGCATCGCGCCAGAAAGTGACCACTCGCGGCTCCATGGGCCGCGTGGGCCGGCCGGTGCGGCGCACGCGGTGCGGAAGCGGTAGCGTCCAGCGCACCACGAGCTCGCACGGCCCCCCGAGCTGGCAGGTGACGGAGGTCGCCGACCTCCGCGGCGACCGGCTGCTCGTGCTGTACGGCGAGCTCGACATCGTGACCGCTCCGCGCCTCAGCGCCCTCGTCGACGCCCTGCGCGCCCGCCGCCACGCCGTCGCGCTCGACCTCAGCGAGATCACGTTCATGGACTCGACGGGCCTGGCGACGCTGCTCGCGGCCGGCGCCGAGCTGCGGCGCCCGTCGCACGCCGTCCGGCGCGTGTTCGAGCTCGCCGGTGTGGCCCGCCTGCTCGGCGACGAGTAGCGTTGCGTCCCGAACATGGAGAGCTCCGCCACCGAGCCGACGCCGACGCCCACGCCGACGGTCCGCGTCGACACCCTCGAGACGTTCGTCGAGCTGCTCTCGCGCGTCGAGTCCGACCCGTCGTCCGACAGCTTCTATAGCCGCCTGTGCGAAGCGACCTGCCGGCTGGCGGACATGGACCGGGCCGTGATCTTCCGCTACGACGGCGCGCGCCGGCGAGTCCGGGCGGCCGGCAGCTTCGGCGTCCCGCTGGACATCTTCGCCGACGCCCAGGTCACGGTCGAGACCGTCCCCGTCACGCGCGAGTCGCTCCAGGAGGACCGCGTGATCGAGATCTCCAGCGCGATGGCCGAGGGCGTGCCGCCCGAGTTCCGGAGCCTGATCCGCGAGTCCACCCTGGTCTGCACGCCGATGGCCGCCGCCGGCCGCTGGCTCGGCGTGATCCTCTCCGACCGCGGGCCGGACCGCCCGCCGCTGAGCGACTCCGAGCGCTACCTCCTCTACACGCTCGGCAAGACCGCGGCGCTCGCCGCGTTCGCCCGCCAGGCCACGAACAAGCAGGCCCAGGCGCGCCAGCTGCAGGAGCGCATGAACCTCGCGCGCGAGGTGCACGAGTCCGTGATCCAGCGCCTGTTCGGCATCCAGCTCGTGTTCTCCAGCCAGGCCGAGCTGAGCCCGGCCGCGCGCGAGCGCATCGGCGCCGAGCTGCAGGCCGCGCTCCAGGACCTCCGACGCGCACTGCAGCGCCCGCTCGGCCGCGCCGCCCCCGAAACCGACACCACCCTGCTCGCAGAGGTCGAGCGCCTGCGCGACGAGCACCGCGACCTCCACCTCACCCTGCGCGCCGGGTCCGAGGACGTGCAGATCCCGCCCGAGCTCGAGCCGCTCGCCCAGTCCGTGCTGGCCGAGGCGGTGCGCAACGCGCACAAGCACGCCGGCCCGACCACCGTCGAGGTCGCGCTGCACGTCCAGGAGGACGACACGCTCGTGCTGGACGTGAGCAACGACGGCGTGCGCGCCCGCGCGCGCCAGAGCGGCATGGGGCTCAAGCTGGCCGCGCTGGAGGCGCTCCAGCTGGGCGGCATCGTGGAGTTCGGCGAGCGCGAGCCCGGCAGCTGGCGGGTACGACTGGCGGTGCCGCTTGACCGGGCCTGACCTCAACCCGAGCCGGATCGCCTCCGGCACCAGCGACCGCAAGCTGCGCGTGCTGGTCGTCGACGACCACGAGGTCGTCCACTGGGGCCTGCGGATGATGCTCGGCGAGCAACCGTGGGTGGAGCGCACGCTGAGCGCGCGCAACAGCCAGGAGGCGCTCGCGCTCGCGCGCCGCTACGACCCGCACGTCGCGCTCGTGGACCTGTTCGTCGGCCAGGAGTCCGGCGCCGAGATCTGCCAGAAGCTGCTCGCGCTGAGCCCGCGCCTGAACGTGCTGCTGATCTCCGGCGCCGGCCGGATCTCCCCGAACGCCGCCAAGGCCGCGGGCGCGTCCGGCTTCATCTCCAAGGACTGGCCGGCCGCCGACATCGCCGGCGCCGTCCGGATGGTCGGCCTCGGCATGACCGTCTTCAAGCCGCACGAGTCCCCCGCCGGCCCGCCGCTGTCCGAGCGCGAGCGCGAGGTGCTCGAAGCGGTCGCGTCCGGCGCCACCAACCGCGAGATCGCCGGCCGCCTGTTCCTCAGCCCGCACACGGTCAAGGAGCACACGTCGAGCCTGTACCGGAAGCTGGGTGTCCGCAACCGCGCCGAAGCGGTGCAGAAAGCGCAGCGTCTGGGCCTGATCTCATAGGCCGGGGGGTCTCAGACCCCCCAACGAGGGGGTAGCGCCAAACTCAGGTGTGGGACCACGACCGCAAGTGCGTGAAGGTGCACTCCGTGAGCAACGCAACACAACCCGCGGCGCTCTTCCCGGGGCAGGGGAGCCAGACTCCCGAGATGCGCGACGTCGTCGCCCGTCGCGCCCCCGAGCTGCTCGAGGCCGTCACCGAGCTCGTCGGCGAGGACCCGTTCGCACGGGTCGAAGAGGACACCCGCTTCGCACAACCCGCCATCTTCTGCGCCTCGCTGGCCGGCTGGGACGCCGTCGACCTGCGGCCGAGCGCGGCCGCCGGCCACTCGCTCGGCGAGCTGGCCGCGCTGGTCGCCGCCGGCGCGCTCGACCGCGACGACGCGCTCCGCCTCGTCGTCCTGCGCGGCCGCCTGATGGGCGAGGCGCGCAACGGCTCGATGCTGGCCCTCGTCGGCGCCGACCTCGACACCGCGCGCGTGCTCGCCCAGGCCGGCGGCGTCACCGTCGCCAACGACAACGCGCCCGGCCAGGTCGTGCTCTCCGGCGCGCTCGACGCGCTCGACAAGACCGAGGCCGAGGCCGCCGAGCGCAACGTGCGCGTGATCCGCCTCAACGTCGCGGGTGCGTTCCACTCGCCGCTGATGGAGCACGCCGCCGAGCCGTTCCGGGCCGCGCTCGAGCAGATCGAGGTCCACGCCCCGAAGTTCCCCGTCTTCTCCTGCACCACCGCCGCGCCGTTCACCGACGTGCGCGAGGAGCTCGCGGGCGCGATCAGCCGCCCCGTCCGCTGGCGCGAGACCGTGATCGCCATGCACGAGGCGGGCGCGCCGTCGTTCGTGGAGATCGGCCCGGGCAAGGTCCTGACCAAGATGGGCAAGCGGATCGTCAAGGGCGTGCCGTTCCAGAGCGCGGAGGACCTCGTCAATGCCTAGCGCCACGCTCCCGCCGGAGCTGCAGCAGATCGCCCGCGACGCTGCCCGCGCCGCGCGCCGGCCGGCGCCGCCGCGCACGGCCGCGATCCGCGGGCTCGGCCACTACCTGCCGACCGAGATCGTCCCCAACGGGGAGATCGCCGAGCGGATCGGCGTCGACGACCACTGGATCGTCAAGCGCACCGGGATCCACGCCCGCCGCCGGGCCGCCGCCAACGAGGGCACGACGGACATGGCCGTGTTCGCCGCCCGCCGCGCGCTCGCGGACGCGGGCGTCAACGCCGGCGACCTCGACTACGTGATCGTGGCGACGATGAGCGCCGACGAGATCACGCCCAACTGCGCGCCGCTGGTCGCCCACGCGCTCGGCGCCTCGCGCGCCGCCGCGTTCGACATCGGCGCCGCGTGCACCGGCTTCCTGGCCGGGCTCTCGCAGTCGGCCGCGCTGATCGAGGTCGGCCGCGCCGAGCGGATCCTGCTGGTCGGCAGCGAGAAGCTGACCCGCATCACCGACTTCGACGACAAGAAGACCGGGATGCTGTTCGGCGACGGGGCGGGCGCGGTCGTGCTCGGCCCGGCGGACTCCGACGCGGGGATCGGCCCGATCGACCTGCACGCCGACGGCGGGCTGGGGGACACGATCATGGCCACGCACGAGGACCCGTACATCCGGATGGACGGGATCTCGACGTTCAAGATCGCGATCAAGCGGCTCAGCGAGGCGACGATCCGCGCCGTCGCGTCCGCCGGCCTCGAGCTGTCCGACATCGACCTGTTCGTCTACCACCAGGCGAACGCGCGCATCATCAAGGCGGTCGGCGAGCGGCTCGAGCTCGACTCGGCCAAGGTCGCCGACTACATCGCCCAGCTCGGCAACACGTCGGCCGCGTCGATCCCGCTGACGCTCAGCCTGTCCCGCGAGGACGGCCGCCTGCGCGCCGGGCACAAGGTGCTCGTGGCCGCGATCGGCGCCGGCTTCACGTGGGGCGCCGGCGTGCTGGAGTGGACCGGATCGTGAGGCCCGAGAACGCCACCGCGCTGGTCACCGGCGCGTCGAAGGGCATCGGCGCCGCGATCGCGCGCGCGCTGGCGGCCGACGGCTGGCGCGTCGCGGTCAACTACCGCGGCGACGAGGCGGGCGCGAAGGCGACCGTCGAGGCGATCGAGGCCGCCGGCGGCGTCGCCCAGGCCTTCCAGGCCGACGTGTCGACCGAGAACGGCCTGCTCAAGGACGTCGAGGCGGCGCTCGGGCCCGTGCTGGCGCTCGTCAACAACGCGGGCGTCGCCCGCGACGGGCTGGCGCTGCAGCTCTCCGACGACGACTGGGACACGGTCATCGCCACCAACCTCTCGCCCGCCTTCCGGCTGACGCGCGACGCGCTGCGCCCGATGATCAAGGCGCGCTACGGGCGGGTCGTCAACATCGCGTCGGTCGTCGGGCCGCGCGCGAACGTCGGGCAGTCCAACTACGCCGCGGCCAAGGCGGGCCTGATCGGCATGACCAAGACGATCGCCGCCGAAGTCGCGCGGCGCGGGGTGACCGTCAACGCGGTCGCGCCCGGCTTCATCGCCACCGACATGACGGCCGAGCTGGCCACGGACGAGATCGTCAAGGCGATCCCGGCCCGCCGTCAGGGCACGCCGGAGGAGGTCGCCGCCGCCGTGCGGTTCCTGGCCTCCGACGACGCCGGCTACGTCACCGGTACCACGCTGTACGTCGACGGCGGCATGTCCGCTTGAGGCACGACATCCTTAAACAACCGCTAGGAGACCACATGGCCACTGTCACCCGCGAGAACGTCCAGAAGACCGTCTACGAGGCGCTGCCGCAGTTCGGCGTCGACGAGTCCCAGATCACCGACGAGGCCACGTTCGAGGATCTCGACGTCGACTCGCTCGACCTGGCCGAGCTCTCGCAGATCATCGAGGACGAGTACGGCGTGGCGCTCAAGGGCGACGACGTCGGCAAGATCAAGACCGTCGCCGACGCGATCAATCTGGTGGTCGAAAAGGCTTGAGCCGCGAAGTCGTCATCACCGGCGTCGGCGCCGTCACCCCGCTCGGGGTCGGCGCACGCACGCTGCACGAGCGCTGGAGCGCCGGCGTCGTCGGCATCGCCGACGGCAAGGGCGCCGCGACCGAGTTCGTCCCGAACGACCACCTGACCGTCAAGGAGGTGCGCCGCGCGGACCGCTTCACCCAGTTCGCGCTGGTGGCGGGCGACGAGGCGCTGGCCGAGGCGGGCTGGAGCGACGAGCTGCCGTACGACGCGACGCGGATCGCTTCGATCCTCGGCACCGGCATCGGCGGCATCGGGACGCTGGAACGCGGCAAGGAGATCCTGATGGAGCAGGGCGCCAAGAAGGTGCCCCCGCTGTCGGTGCCGCTGATGATGTCCAACGCCGCCGCCGCGGCGGTCTCCATGCGCTACAAGCTGCTCGGTCCCTGCCACGGGATCGTGTCCGCCTGCTCGGGCGGAGCGGACGCGATCGGCTCCGCGAAGACGATGATCGAGTGCGGCCTGGTCGACGCGGTCGTGACCGGCGGCTCGGAAGCGGCGCTGACGCCGCTCTCCAACGCCGCGTTCGCCGCGCTCGACGCGCTCTCGGTGAAGGGCATCTCGCGCCCGTTCGACCGCGACCGCGACGGGTTCGTGATGGGCGAGGGCGGCGGCATCCTGGTGCTCGAGGAGCGCGAGGCGGCTGAAGCCCGCGGCGCCAAGGTGCTGGGCACGTTACGCGGCTACGGCGCGAGCGCCGACGCGTACCACCTGACCGCGCCGGACAAGACCGGCGGCGGCCCGTCGCGGGCGATGGCGGCGGCGATGAGCGACGCCGGCATCGAGCCGGCCGACGTCGTCTACGTCAACGCCCACGGCACCTCGACGGCGCTCAACGACGCCGCCGAGACGGCGGCGCTCAAGCTGGCGCTCGGCCAGCGCGCGTACGAGATCCCGATCTCGTCGCTGAAGTCGTCGATCGGGCATCTGCTCGGCGCGGCCGGGGCGGTCGAGGCGGTGGCGACGATCCTCGCGCTGCGCGACCGGATCGCGCCGCCGACGCTCGGGCTCGAGCATCCCGGCGAGGGGCTCGACCTCGACTACGTCCCGGGCTCGGCGAAGCCGCTGCACATCGACGGCCAGCGCCCGATCGCGCTCTCGTCGTCGTTCGGCTTCGGCGGCCACAACGCTGTGCTGTGCTTGGAGGCGGCATGACAAGGCATGACATCCCCTCCGCCCCGCCCCGATCATCCGACCTTGGGGGCTCGGTCCTGTGACGCTTGCCGGCAAGAAGCTGGTGATCACCGGCGTCATCAACCGCGAGTCGATCGCGTACGAGGTCGCCCGCCAGGCGCAGACGGCCGGCGCGGAGGTCGTGCTGACCGGGTTCGGCCGCGCCAAGCGGATGACCGAGCGCTCGGCGGCCAAGCTCGACCCCGTCCCCGACGTGCTCGAGCTCGACGTCAACCGCCCGGAGGACATCGAGGCGGTCGCGGCGGATCTGAAGGCCCGCTGGGGCCGCGTCGACGGCGTCCTGCACGCGATCGCGTTCGCTCCGCCGGACGCGCTCGGGGGCAACTTCCTCAACACGCCGGCGGAGAGCGCGGTGACGGCGTTCCAGACGTCCGCGTACTCGCTCAAGGCGCTGGCGGTCGGGCTGCAGGACCTGTACCCGGAGGAGGGCGCGGCGATCGTCGGGCTCGACTTCGACGCCACGGTCGCCTGGCCGGTCTATGACTGGATGGGCGTGGCCAAGGCGGCGCTGGAAGCGACCTCGCGCTACCTGGCGCGGGACCTCGGCCCGCGTCGCGTGCGCGTGAACCTGGTGTCGGCGGGCCCGCTGGGCACGCTGGCGGCGCGGGGGATCCCGGGCTTCGGCGACCTCGCGGACGCCTGGCAGCGCCAGGCCCCGCTGGGCTGGGACCCGGAGGACCCGGGCCCCGTGGCCTCGACGATCAACTTCCTGCTCTCCGACGCCGCGCGGGCGATCACCGCCGAGGTGATCCACGTCGACGGCGGCTTCCACGCGATGGGCACGGCGCGGACGCCGCTGCGGGAGGAGGTCGAGGCGTGAAGGTCTTCCTGACCGGCGCCACGGGCTTCCTCGGCATGGAGGTCATGGCCCGGTTGCTGGAGCGTGGCAACCGCGAGGTCATCGCGCTCGTGCGGGCGGCCGACGACGCGGCCGCCGCCGAGCGGCTCGACGGCGTCCTGGCCAAGCTGTGGCGCGACCCGGCGCCGTACCGCGACCGCGTCCGCGCGGTCGCGGGCGACGTGACGGCGCCCGGCCTCGGCATGCGGGTCGAGTCCCGCACCGCCGCGGCGAGCGAGGCGGACGCGGTGATGCACTGCGCGGCGTCGATCTCGTTCGATCTGCCGCTCGACGAGGCCCGCCAGATCAACGTCCAGGGCACGCGCGAGGTGCTGGCGTTCGCCCGCGAGGCGGCGCCGCTGGAGCGGCTCGTGCACGTCTCGACGGCGTACGTGGCCGGGGTGACCCGGGGCACGTTCCACGAGTCCCAGCTCGACGAGGGCCAGGCGTTCCGCAACACGTACGAGCAGACCAAGTGGGAGGCCGAGCACGTCGTCGCCGACGCGGCCGACCTGCACCCCGTGATCGCGCGCCCGTCGATCGTGATGGGCGAGTCCGGCTCCGGCTGGACGCCGGCGTTCAACGTCCTCTACTGGCCGATCCGCGCGTTCTCGCGCGGGCTGTTCGCGGAGGTCCCGGCGCGCCCGGAGGCGCTCGTGGACGTCGTGCCGGTGGACTACGTGGCCGACGCGCTCGTGCACCTGCTCGACGACACGTCCGTCACCGGGGTCGTGAACCTGGTGAGCGGCGGCGAGGCCTGCACGGTCGACGCCCTGGTGGGGATGACGAGCGCGGCCTTCGGCCGCGAGCGCCCGCCGGTCGTGCCGCCCGGCTCCACCGGGACCGGGTCCGCACACGCCGACGACCACGCCGCGGTGTACTTCCCGTACTTCGACATGGACATGGTCTTCGACGACGCGCACGCGCGCGAGGTCCTCGGGCCGGCGGGCATCCGCTGCCCGCACCTGACCGACTACTTCCCGCGCCTGATCGAGTACGCCCAGATCACCCGCTGGGGCAAGAACCCGTTGACCAGGGAGGAAGCGGCAGCGGCGCACGCAGCGGCATGAAGCTCTTCCGGATCGGCTTCCCGGCGGCCATCGCGCTCGCCGGGATCGTCCTGCTCGTGATCGGCGGAGACGCCCCCACGGGTGCGGGCATCGTCCTGATCGGCGTCGCCGGTCTGGTCGCGCTCGCGAACGTCTTCATGCAGCTCGCCCTGCAGAGCCAGCGCGACCGTGAGCGCGAGGAGGAGCGGCGGCGCGAACGTCGGCCACCCGACTGACGCCGCGCGCTATCCTTCCTTGCCGACCTCGCGCCGGTGCGGGGTTTTCCTTTGCGCCGGCGCTTTCCCGAACCTACGACTCTCGGAGCACGCCTTTCATGGCCCGCGGAGACGTCCGGATCGCCGTCACCCTCGCGTGCGAGGAGTGCAAGCGCCGGAACTACCAGACAAAGAAGTCCAAGCGCAATAACCCGGATCGCATCACGCTGCGGAAGTACTGCAAGTGGTGCCGGCGTCATACCGGGCATCGCGAGACGCGCTGAGGAACCCACACGATGGCCACCGATCGCCCACGTCCCGGAGAGAGCGACGCCGAGTTCGGCGCCGACGACGTCCGTGACGACGAGCTCGCCGAGGACCGCGTGCGCGCCGACGAGTACGAGCGCGACTTCGGTCAGGCCGAGCCGCCCGACCCGCTCGGGCAGGCTGAGCCGTACGTGACCGAGGCGCATCTCGGTGAGCACGTCGAGCCGGAGCAGGAGCCCGAGCCCGAAGACGACGACGAGCCGGGGCGCCCGCGCCGCCGCTCACGCGCCGAGCGCGCCGCCCGCGCGGAGGCCTCGGCCGCCGCCGGCCGCGCCGGCAACGAGCTGCAGGTGTCGGCCGCCGCCAACGGCGAGGCCAAGGCGCCCGAGGAGCATCACCACGCCAGCGAGCCGGCGCACCCGCGCAAGGGCCTGTTCGGCCGGGCGATCGACTTCCTCAAGGCCTCCTACGCCGAGCTGCGCCGCGTTCAGTGGCCGGACCGCCGTCAGGTCGGTCAGGGCACCGCGGTGACGATCGGCTTCGTGGTCGTCGCCGGCGCGTGGCTCGGCCTGCTCGACGCGATCTGGAACCCCATCATCCAGGCAATTCTGTAAGGCGAGCAGCCCTCCACACCATGTTTCGCTGGTACGTCATCAACACCTACTCCGGGCACGAGAACAAGGTCAAGCAGAACCTTGAGCACCGTGTCACGTCTCTGAACCAGGCTCGCCACGTGCGCCAGGTGGTCGTCCCGACCGAGACCGTCCAGGAGATGAAGGACAACCAGAAGATCTCGGTCGAGAAGCGGACCATGCCCGGCTACGTGCTGGTGAACATGGACCTCAACGAGGACTCCTGGCAGGTCGTCAAGGGCACGCCCGGGGTCACCGGCTTCGTCGGCGCGTCCAACGAGCCGATCCCGCTGACCCAGGCCGAGGTCGACCGGCTGCTGCACCGCGAGGTGGCGCCGAAGGTCCCGAGCAGGGCGCAGTTCTCGATCGGCGAATCTGTCAAGGTGATCTCCGGTCCGCTGTCGGACTTCTCGGGCGAGATCTCGGAGATCAACGAGGACGCCTCCAAGCTCAAGGTCCTCGTCTCCATCTTCGGCCGCGAGACCCCGGTAGAAGTCGGGTATGACCAAGTGAAGAAGATCTAAATGGCCAAGAAAGTACTCACCACCATCAAGCTGCAGGCGCCGGGCGGACAAGCGTCCCCGGCCCCGCCCGTGGGTCCTGCGCTGGGCCAGCACGGCATCAACATCATGGAGTTCGTGAAGGCGTTCAACGCCCAGACCTCCGGCGACATGGGCGTCACCATCCCGGTCGTCATCACGGTCTACGAGGACCGCTCGTTCACGTTCGTCACGAAGACGCCGCCGGCCGCCGTGCTCATCCGCCAGGCGATCGGCATCGACAAGGGCTCCGGTGAGCCGAACCGCACCAAGGTCGGGACGATCACCTCGGAGCAGGTGCGCGCGATCGCCGAGAAGAAGCTCGGCGACCTGAACGCCCACGACGTCGACCAGGCGGCCAAGATCATCGCCGGTACGGCGCGTTCGATGGGTGTGGAGGTGGTCGCGTAATGGCCAAGCACGGCAAGGCGTACGCCGAGGCGCGGGCCCTGGTGGACCGCACGCGCGAGTACACCCCGCATGAGGCGGTCCGCCTCATGAAGGAGGCCAAGCGCGCGAAGTTCGACGAGTCCGTCGAGGTGCACATCCGCACCGGCCTGAACGTCCGCCACGCGGACGAGCAGCTGCGCGGCACGATCGCGCTGCCGCACGGGCTCGGCAAGGAAGTCAAGATCGCCGTCTTCGCCAAGGGCGACAAGGCGCGCGAGGCCGAGGAGGCCGGCGCGGACGTCGTCGGCGCCGAGGACCTGGCGGAGCGCATCCAGGGCGGCTTCACCGACTTCGACGTCGCGATCGCAACGCCGGACATGATGCCGATCGTCGGCCGGCTCGGCCGCATCCTCGGCCCGCAGGGCAAGATGCCGAACCCGAAGGTCGGCACCGTGACGATGGACGTCGCCAAGGCGGTCGAGGAGTCCAAGGCCGGCAAGGTCGAGTACCGCACCGACCGCACCGCGATCGTCCACATGACGGTCGGCAAGACCTCGTTCTCCGACGAGCAGCTCCTGGACAACTACCAGGCGCTGATCGAGGAGCTGCTCCGCGCGAAGCCGTCCGCGGCCAAGGGCAAGTACATCCGCACCGTGACGCTCGCGTCGACCCAGGGCCCCGGCATCAAGGTCGACCCGTCGCGCACCAAGGACCTGATCGAGACGGAGGCTGCGTCAGCCGCCTAAGGGCGCTCACACAGCCTCCTCCACAGACTCCGGCCGCGCCTCGCGCGTAAGACCGGGATAGGAGGAATCGCTTGAACCGAGAGCAGAAGGCTCAGGTCATCGACGAGGTGGCCGGGGCGATCAAGGAAGCCGACGCGGTCTTCGCGGTCGACTATCGCGGCATCTCCGTGCCGCAGGCCGCCGAGCTGCGCACCACGCTGCGCGCGGCCGACGCCACCTTCCGCGTCGTCAAGAACACGCTGTCCGAGCGCGCCGCCGACCAGGCGGGCGCCGCGGGCCTGAAGGAGCTCCTCCAGGGCCCGACGGCGATGACGTTCGTGCGCGGCGACGCCGCCGCGGCCGCCAAGGCGCTGCGCGACTTCCGCCGCGGCACCGGCGGCACGCTGCTGGAGTTCAAGGGCGGCTGGATGAACGGCGCCGCGTTGACGCCCGACGACGTCGACGCGATCGCCCAGCTCCCGAGCCGGGACGTGCTCAACGCGCGCCTGGTCGGCATGGTGGCCGCGCCGCTGACCGGCCTCGCCGGCGCGCTCGGCAATCTCGTTGGCGGGCTCGCCCGCACGCTTCAGGCCGTCGCCGACCAGAAGGCGGCCCGTAACGTCGCCGAAGCCGAGGCGACGCCCGACCCCGCCGCCGGCGGGACCACGCCGTAGCGTCGACTCGGCTGCCAGGCGAAACACAAATATCCCACGGAGGAATAGGACATGGCTACCAGCACCCAGGAGTGGATCGACGAGCTCAAGTCGATCTCGGTTCTCGAGCTCTCCGAGCGCATCAAGGCGCTCGAGGAGACGTTCGGCGTCTCGGCGGCGGCGGCCCCGGTCGCGGTCGCGCCCGGCCCGGGCGGCGGCGGCGACGGCGGCGGCGAGGCCGCCGAGGAGCAGACCGCGTTCGACGTCATCCTGACGGCCGCGGGCGACAAGAAGATCCAGGTCATCAAGGTCGTGCGCGCCGCGACCGGCCTTGGCCTCAAGGAGGCCAAGGCCCTCGTCGACGAGGCCCCCAAGCCCGTCAAGGAGGGCGTCGACAAGGACGAGGCCGAGAAGCTCAAGACCGAGATCGAGGAAGCCGGCGGCTCCGTCGAGATCAAGTAGCTCCGAAGTCCATCCGACTTCCCGCAGGGCGCCCGCCGGGCGCCCTGCGTCGTTAAGCGCGTTGTAACCCAGCTGACGCTCTGTCAGGGTTGGCCACCGAATTTCGGTCCGGCGTCCTGTGGCTTGACGCTGTCGCTATCCTGGGGCCACTCGGCCGATAGTCGCAGCCGTCCACAGTGCCCTTCCCGCCACATACGGGAGCCGGGCCGGGCGGGGTCCGTGAGCGCCGAGCGCCCCTCGCGCGGGGGTCCGCATCCCCCTGTGCTATCTTGGCTGGTCGCGCCCGTATGCCCTTGGCACGTTCCGCGCACCTCCGCCCGCACCACCCGACCTCCCCGAGGAGTCGCCGTCTTGGCTTCCGTTGATGCTGCCTCCCGCACGCGACGCACGTTCGCGCGCCTTGACAAGTCGATCGACGTCCCGAACTTGATCGACATCCAGAAGAAGTCCTTCGACTGGTTGGTGAATCCCGAAGGGGGCGGGTTGCGGGAGACGATCGACGACATCTCCCCGATCGAGGACTACACGGGCAACCTGGCGGTCCAGTTCGGGGACTTCGTCTTCGACCAGCCGGTCGCCTCCCTGGACGAGTGCCGCGAGAAGGACCTCACCTACGCGCGGCCGCTGACGGTCACCGTCGGGTTCATCAACCGCGAGACGGGCGAGATCCGCGAGCAGTCGGTCTTCATGGGCGACTTCCCGTGGATGACCGATCGGGGCACCTTCATCATCAACGGCACCGAGCGCGTGGTCGTGACCCAGCTGGTCCGCTCCCCGGGCGCCTACCTGATGGAGCCCAAGGACCCGGAGAAGCAGGTCTTCGTCGCGAACCTGATGCCGGCCCGCGGCTCGTGGCTCGAGCTCGAGATCGACAAGAAGGGCCGCGTCTACGTCCGCATCGACCGCAAGCGCAAGCTGCCGGTCACGGTCCTGCTGCGCGCGATGGGCTACGCGAGCGACGAGGAGATCCTCAAGCTCTTCAACGACTCGCTCTACATCCGCAACACGATCGACGCCGACACCGAGGTCACGCGCTCCGAAGAGGGCGCGCTGATCGAGCTGTTCAAGAAGCAGCGTCCGGGCGAGCCGCCGTCGGTCGACAACGCGCGCAACCTGCTCAACCAGCTCTTCTTCGACCCGAAGCGCTACGACCTCACGCGCGTCGGCCGCTACAAGCTCAACAGCCGCCTGGGCCTGGACATCGACCTCGACGTCCGCACGCTCACGCACGACGACATCATCGCGCTGATCCGCGAGCTGGTCCGCCTCCCGAACATCCTCGGCATCTCCGAGGAGCTCGACGAGGACCTCAAGGACTACGCCGCCGAGGCCCTGAGCCGCCCGCGCGAGGCCGTCGAGGAGCACCTGGACGAGTACGAGCACTTCGGCAACCGCCGTCTGCGCACGGTCGGCGAGCTGATCCAGGAAGCGTTCCGGATCGGCCTGTACCGCATGGAGCGCGTCGTCCGCGAGCGCCTCACCACCGAGGACGCGGACACGATCACGCCGCAGACGATCATCAACATCCGCCCGGTGGTCGCGGCCCTGAAGGAGTTCTTCGGGTCCAGCCAGCTCAGCCAGTTCATGGACCAGACGAACTCGCTGTCGGGCCTGACGCACCGCCGCCGCCTGAACTCGCTCGGCGCCGGCGGCCTCACGCGCGAGCGCGCGCCGATCGAGGTGCGCGACGTGCACCCGACGCATTACGGCCGCATGTGCCCGATCGAGACGCCGGAGGGGCCGAACATCGGCCTGATCGGCTCGCTGTCGAGCTACGCGCAGGTCTCCGAGTACGGCTTCGTCACCACGCCGTACCGCGTGGTCTCCGACGGCCGGCTGACCGAGGAGATCCAGCACCTCGACGCGACCGTCGAGCAGGAGCGCCTGATCGCGCAGGCGACCGAGCCGGTGGACGAGAACGGCAAGCTCCTGGGCGAGAGCATCCTCTGCCGCACCCAGGCCGGCCAGTACGTCTACGTCGCCCCCGAAGAGGTCGACCTGATCGACGTCTCGCCCGAGCAGATCTGGTCGGTCGCGACGGCGATGATCCCGTTCCTCGAGCACGACGACGCCAACCGCGCGCTGATGGGCTCGAACATGCAGCGCCAGGCCGTGCCGCTCCTGAAGACCGACGCCCCGCTCGTGGGCACCGGCATGGAGCGCCGCGCGGCGCTGGACACGGGCGACCTGCTGCTGGCCCGCAACCCGGGCGTCGTCGACTTCGTCGACGCGACCCGGATCGTCGTCAACACCGACGACGGCGGCCGCGACGAGTACGAGCTGCAGAAGTTCATGCGCTCCAACCAGGGCACGCTGATCCACCAGAAGCCGGTCGTGAAGGCCGGCAAGCACGTGGAGATCGGCGACCTGCTGGCCGACGGCTCGAGCTCGGACAAGGGCGAGATGGCGCTGGGCAAGAACCTGCGCGTCGCCTTCATGTCCTGGGAGGGCTACAACTTCGAGGACGCGATCATCCTCAGCCGCCGCCTGGTCAAGGACGACGAGCTGACCTCGATCCACATCGAGGAGTACGAGATCGACGCGCGCACGACCAAGCTCGGCGACGAGGAGATCACGCGCGACATCCCGAACCGCTCCGAGGAGTCGCTGCGCAACCTCGACGACCGCGGCATCGTCCGCATCGGCGCCGAGGTCCAGTCGGGCGACCTGCTGGTCGGCAAGGTCACGCCGAAGGGCGAGACCGAGCTGACGGCCGAGGAGAAGCTGATCCGCGCGATCTTCAAGGAGAAGGCGCGCGAGGTCCGCGACACGTCGCTGAAGGTCCCGCACGGCGAGGGCGGCGTCGTGATCGACGTCAAGACGTTCTCGCGCGCGGCGGGCGACGACCTGTCGCCGGGCGTCAACGACCTCGTCCGCGTGTTCGTGGCCAAGAAGCGCAAGATCTCCGAGGGCGACAAGCTCGCGGGGCGCCACGGCAACAAGGGCGTGATCTCCAAGATCGTGCCCGAGGAGGACATGCCGTTCCTCGAGGACGGCACGCCCGTCGACGTCATCCTGAACCCGCTGGGCGTGCCGAGCCGCATGAACATCGGCCAGATCCTCGAGACCCACCTCGGGTGGGCCGCCGCCGAGGGCTGGTACGACGACGGCACGGTGGCCTACCAGAACAAGGACGCGAGCGACAACGGCAAGGTCTACGTGGCCACGCCGGTGTTCGACGGCGCCACGCTGGAGGACGTCGACAACGCCCTCGTGCAGTGGCAGCGCGAGCACAAGGGCGCGATCCGGATGGACGTCGACGAGAAGCGCCGCGCCGGCGAGAAGGCCTCCGGCAAGCTCCAGCTCTTCAACGGCCGCACCGGCGAGCCGTTCGAGAAGCAGGTGACCGTCGGCTACATGTACATCCTGAAGCTGCTGCACCTCGTGGACGACAAGATCCACGCGCGCAGCACCGGCCCGTACTCGCTCGTCACCCAGCAGCCGCTGGGCGGCAAGGCGCAGTTCGGCGGCCAGCGCTTCGGCGAGATGGAGGTGTGGGCGCTCGAGGCCTACGGCGCCGCCTACACGCTGCAGGAGATGCTCACGATCAAGTCCGACGACACCGTCGGGCGCGTGAAGGCCTACGAGGCGATCGTCAAGGGCGAGAACATCGCCGAGCCGTCGATTCCCGAGTCCTTCAAGGTGCTCCTGAAGGAGATGCAGTCGCTGGCGCTCGACGTCAACGTCGTCTCCGACGACGGGGCGCGCGCCGAGATGGGCGACGAGGACGACGATCTGCTGCGCGCCGCCGAGGAGCTCGGCATCGACCTCTCGGGCGTGCGCGCCACCGACGGGCAGGCCGCCGACGAGACCGAGAACCTCGAGATCAACGAGGGCGACGAGGGCCAGACGGACGACGAGAAGGCCACGGACGCCGGCTACATCGAAGCCGGCGTGGACGGCGAGGAGACTGAGTAACCAGTGATCGACATCAACAACTTCGACGCCATCGAGATCGCCCTCGCGTCCAGCAAGCAGATCCGCAGCTGGAGCTCGGGGGAGGTCACGAAGCCCGAGACGATCAACTACCGCACGCTCAAGCCGGAGAAGGACGGCCTGTTCTGCGAGCGCATCTTCGGTCCGACCAAGGACTGGGAGTGCTACTGCGGCAAGTACAAGCGGGTCCGCTACAAGGGCATCGTCTGCGAGCGCTGCGGCGTGGAGGTCACGCGGTCCAAGGTGCGCCGTGAGCGCATGGGCCACATCGACCTCGCCGCGCCGGTCTCGCACATCTGGTTCTTCAAGGGCGTGCCGTCGCGCATCGGCTACCTGCTCGACATGGCGCCCAAGGAGCTCGAGAAGGTCCTGTACTTCGCGGCCTCCATGGTCACGTGGGTCGACGAGGACGCGCGCGCCGCGGACCTCGACGAGCTCGCGGGCAAGGTCAACGAGTCGCTGGACGAGTACGCGGCCGAGAAGAACCTGCGCCTGCAGGAGATCGACGAGTCGCTCGAGCGCCGCGAGGAGTACCTGCGGACCGGCTCGCAGTCCGGCTTCTCCGACGAGGACCACCTGTGGGCCGAGCACCTGGACCTCAACGTGTCCAAGCTCGAGGACGACGAGCGCGCCAAGCACATCAAGGAGATGCGCAAGACGCTCGAGGCCGACCGCACGGACACCGAGGCCTACATCGAGGACGCGATGGAGCGTCTGCGCCAGGTCTGGGACCTCTTCCAGGACATGACGCCCAAGCAGGTCGTCAACGACGAGACGCTGTTCCGTGAGCTCAAGGAGCGCTTCGGCTCGCCGTACGGCTGGGGCGAGTACTTCCGCGGCGGCATGGGCGCCGAGGCGGTCCGCGACCTGCTCGAGCAGGTCGACCTGGAGGCCGAGCGCGAGGAGCTCGAGGACCAGGTCCGCACGGCCAAGGGCCAGAAGCAGCAGCGCGCGGTCAAGCGCCTGAAGGTCGTCTCGGCCTTCCTGCACTCCGGCAACAAGCCGGAGATGATGATCCTCGAGGCCGTGCCGGTGATCCCGCCGGAGCTGCGCCCGATGGTCCAGCTCGACGGCGGCCGCTTCGCCACGTCGGACCTCAACGACCTCTACCGCCGCGTCATCAACCGCAACAACCGGTTGAAGCGTCTCCTGGACCTCGGCGCGCCGGAGATCATCGTCAACAACGAGAAGCGGATGCTGCAGGAGGCCGTCGACGCGCTGTTCGACAACGGCCGCCGCGGCCGGCCCGTCACGGGCCCGGGCAACCGCGCCCTGAAGTCCCTGAGCGACATGCTCAAGGGCAAGCAGGGCCGCTTCCGCCAGAACCTGCTCGGCAAGCGCGTCGACTACTCGGGCCGCTCGGTGATCGTGGCCGGCCCGTCGCTGCGCCTGCACCAGTGCGGCCTGCCGAAGCTGATGGCGCTCGAGCTGTTCAAGCCGTTCATCATGGCCCGGCTGGTCGAGCGCAAGGCCGTCCAGAACATCAAGGCGGCCAAGAAGATGGTCGACTCGATGATCCCGGAGGTCTGGGACGTGCTCGAGGAGGTCATCCACGAGCACCCCGTGCTGCTCAACCGCGCGCCGACGCTGCACCGCCTGGGCATCCAGGCGTTCGAGCCGGTGCTGGTCGAGGGCAAGGCGATCCAGGTCCACCCGCTCGTCTGCCACGCGTTCAACGCCGACTTCGACGGCGACCAGATGGCGGTCCACCTGCCGCTGTCCGCCGAGGCGCAGGCCGAGGCGCGCGTGCTGATGCTCTCGTCGAACAACATCCTGTCCCCCGCGCACGGCGCGCCGCTGGCGACGCCGACGCAGGACATGATCCTCGGCACGTACTACCTCACGTACGGGCCCGAGGGCGACGAGCTGGACGCGATCGACCCGGCCACGTACGAGCCCAAGGTGCACGTGTTCCGCACGTCCCAGGAGGCCGAGCTGGCGTACGAGCACAAGCTCGTCGGCCTGCACGACCCGGCGCACTACCGCGCCGAGTGGCTCGAGGGCGGGCACATCGCCACCACGGTCGGGCGCATCATCTTCAACGACCGGATCGAGCGCGCCCTCGAGGAGACGATGGGCGAGGACTTCGATCGCTCGCAGTACACGTTCATCAACAAGTCCCTGCGCAAGCGCGACACGACGCAGTTCGTGGACACGCTGGTGCAGTCGTTCGGCGCGTCGGCGATCTCGCAGGTCCTGGACGCGTTCAAGGACCTCGGCTTCAAGTACGCCACGCAGGCGGGGATCACAATCTCCAAGAACGACGTGGTCGTGCCGCCGGCGAAGACCGAGATCCTCGCCAAGTACGAGGAGCGCGTCGCGAACCTGCAGGAGCAGTACGAGGACGGCCTGATCACGCAGGAGGAGCGCCACCTCGCGGTCACCGACCAGTGGAACGCGGCCACCGAAGAGGTCGCCGAGGCGATGATCGAGAACATCGAGAAGACCGATCAGCTGAACTCGATCTACATGATGGCCTCGTCCGGCGCGCGTGGCTCGTTCAAGCAGATCCGCCAGCTGGCCGGCATGCGCGGCCTGATGGCCAACCCGAAGGGCGAGATCATCGAGCGGCCCGTGAAGGCGAACTTCATGGAGGGCCTCGACGTCATCGAGTACTTCACGTCGACCCACGGCGCCCGCAAGGGCCTCGCGGACACGGCGCTGCGTACCGCGGACTCGGGGTACCTGACGCGCCGCCTGGTCGACGTCGCCCAGGACGTGATCATCCGGATCGAGGACTGCGGGACCGAGGAGTTCCTCGAGGTGCCGCTGTTCAAGGCCACCGGTGAGCCGGAGGACATGCTGGTCGGCCGCGTCGCGGCCGCCGACGTCAAGTCCGGCAAGACCGTGATCGCCGCCAAGGGCCAGGAGATCGGGCTCGAGGAGCTGTCGGCGCTGGTCGCGGCGCACCCGGACGGCGGCGACGTGCTGATCCCGGTCCGCTCCGTGCTCAAGTGCGAGGCGACGGTCGGCGTGTGCCAGAAGTGCTATGGCCGCGCGCTGGCGACCGGCAAGACGGCGATGATCGGCGACGCGGTCGGCATCGTCGCGGCGCAGTCGATCGGCGAGCCGGGCACCCAGCTGACCATGCGGACGTTCCACACCGGCGGCGTCGCCGGCGCGGACATCACGCACGGCCTCCCGCGTGTCGTCGAGCTGTTCGAGGCGCGCAAGCCGAAGGGCCTCGCCCAGATGGCGATGGAGGCCGGGGTCGTCTCGATCGAGGACACCGACAAGGCCCGCACGGTCGTCGTCACCGACGACGCCGGCGAGGAGCACCGCTACTCGTTCCCGCGCCGCACGCGGCTCTGGGTCGAGCAGGGTGACCGGATCGACACCGGCACGCAGCTCAACGAGGGCTCGCTGTACCCGCACGACCTGCTCGACGTCCGCGGTCGCACGGCGACCGAGGTGTACCTCGTCAAGGAGGTGCAGGAGGTCTACAAGTCGCAGGGCGTGGACATCCACGACAAGCACATCGAGCTGATCGTGCGCCAGATGCTCAAGAAGGTGCGCGTCGACCAGAAGGGCGACACGGACCTGCTGCCGGGCCAGTTCGTCGACCGCCACGAGTTCCGGCGGATCAACGACAAGGTCCAGGCCGCGGGCGGGGAGAAGGCGCTCGAGTCCGAGATCATCCTCGGGATCACCAAGGCCTCCCTGGCCACGGACTCCTTCCTCTCGGCGGCCTCCTTCCAGGAGACCACGAAGGTGTTGACCGACGCGGCGCTCGAGGGCAAGATCGACCGCCTGGCGGGCCTGAAGGAGAACGTGATCATCGGCAAGCTGATCCCGGCCGCGACGGGGCTCAAGCGCTACCGCACGATCGAGATCGAGCCGTCGGAGCCGCTGCCCCGGGGCATCGACGACGTCGGGCTGCTCGAGGGCGACGACCTCGCCGCCGAGCTCGGGCTGGGCGAGGAGGACGGGCTGCAGGGCTTCGGCCCCGCGTTCGACACGGCCGAGCTGGACGAGATCAACGCCGGCTTCGGCCCGGCGGGCGGCTCGTTCGACGACATCGGCGCGGATCTCGGCGGGGACGACAACACCAACCGCTAGCGCGCGCTCTTCGGCGCGGGGCCTGACACGCTCAGGCCCCGCGCCGCGCTTCACCGCGCGCGGGGGTACCGCGCCGCCTGCGCCCTCACCGCGCCCGCCCGCGTCGTTCCGCCTCGTGCGGGTACACCCGGAGCGTGCGGTGGTCGCTGCTCGCGCTCTTCGTCGCCGGCGTGCTGATGTTCGCCGACGCCTGGCCGCTGGCGGTCGCCGGGTGGCTCGGGACCGTCGCGCTGCTCTTCGGCATCGGGTTCGCCGACGGGCGGCTGCGCGCGGTGCTCGCCGGCGCGCTCCTGCTCGCGTCTGCGTTCGTGGCTGACGTACTGTGGGTCGCGGGCTTTCCGCCGTTCGACCGGTCCGCGGACTACGAGCCGCTGGCCCAGACGCCGTTCTTCCTGCTCGGCCTCCCGGTGCCGATGGCGGTGGTCGCGCTCGGCGTGGGGGCCGGGGCGCTCTGGCGCCGGTTCATCGCCTCAGGGCGCTGACCTTCAGAGCTCGCGGCGATAGCGTGCGTGGCTGCGGGACTGCTCCTCGTAGCCGAGCGCCGGATAGAACGCGTGCGCCTCGACGCGCCCGCGCGACGACGTCAGCTCGAGCCGGTCGCAGCCCCACTCCCGCGCGCGCTCCTCGGCGGCCGCCACGAGCGCGCGGCCGACGCCGCGGCGCCGGAACGCGTCGCCGACCACCAGCCCGACGATCCGCGCGTAGCGGCCCGGCCGGGCGAGGTGCGGCGTCGCGGAGACCGCGACCAGCCCGGCGACCACCCCGTCGACCTCCTCGACCAGCACCGCGCTGCACGGCGTCGCGCTCCACAGCTCGAGTTGCGCGGCGATCATCTCCGCCGGCTGCGGATGCCCCCAGTCCGCGAACAGCCCGGCGAGCGCTTCGACGTCGTCAGCCCGAACCCCACGGATCATGGCCGCGCCCCAGCGTAGCCGCGCCCCCGAACGCAACGAGTGGTCACTTTCCGGCGCATGCGGCGGATACCGCACCCCTCACCGCGCCGTGGGGCGGCGAGCCGCGGGGGCGCGCGGCGACGCGTGGCGGCGGGCGGTGAGGCGTGGCGGTGGGCGGCGAGACGCGGCGATGCGCGGCGAGACGCAGGGGCGCGCGGCGACGCGTGGCGACGCGCCCGTCGCGCGGCGCACCGCGACGCGGCGAGCGGGCGCGTTCTGGCGCCGGCGGCCGGAAAGTGACCGCTCGCGGCGCGCCTTGCCTCGCCCCGACTCCGCGCCGGCGGCCTGGAGGTGCCCGGGAGCGCATTCGCGTTGAGACAAACCAACGGCCAACCCTCACGGACTCCCCTCACTACGCACTCATAATCCACCCGTGTCGCGAAGGGGGTCGCAACACGAGGAACGGAGGAGAGAGTGGGGAACTCAATGGCGACGCGCCGTTTACGGCGCCTGACGGGCGCGGGCCTGCTGGGCGCAGCGCTCGCACTGGCCGCACCGGGAGCCACCGCGCTGGCGGACGGGGACGACCCGCGCCTGGTGGAGGTCACGGCTGACAGCCCCGAGGCGATCCAGCGCCTCGAGCTCAAGTACGACGTCGGCTACATCGGCGAGCTCACGGAGGCTGCCGTCTACGTCGACGACCAGACCGAGGCGCAGCTGCGCGCCGAGGGGTACCGGATCGGCAAGACGATCGAGGACCGCAACACCTGGCAGGACCGCCGCGCCGAGATCGAGGCGGCCGACCAGCGCGACGCCCTCGCGAAGGAGTTCGCCCAGAAGGGCATCTCGGGCAACGGCGTCGTGCGCAAGGGCAAGCGGATCGTCCCGACGCCGGGCGAGACCGTGATCATGCGCGCGTACACGTTCACGAACTACGCCGGCCGCTTCGTCTACGTCGAGGCCCACAACAAGGCCAACACGACCACGACCGGCCCGACGCTGCAGGTCGCCTACGCCGGCCCGGACGGCACGTACCGCGCGCCGCTGAGCATGAGCAACAACTCGATCAGCCCGGACGGCAACGACGCGCAGCTCGGTGGGAACAAGCTCAACGACGCCGGCCAGTACATGTACCACCGGGCGCTGATCGCGCTGCGCGGCGCCGACGCGGACCTGCGCGCCGACCAGATCACGGTGCGGGTCGCCGCCAGCTCCGGCTCGACCGACACCGCGAGCGTGAAGGAGTGGGCGGGCTCGAGCCTGCCGCCGCGCGTCGCGAGCTTCCAGAAGGACTTCATCACCAAGTACATGGACCCGACGGAGTCCTACGACCGGCTCGACCAGCTCGCCGCGCAGTTCCCGGACATCGCCGAGATCGTCCCGCTGCCCAACAAGACGCCCGGCTACCAGCGCGAGGCGATGGCGATGCTGGCCGGCACCACCGCGGCCAACGCGAACCCGTCGACGGCCAACGCCGGCATCGCCGTGCAGCTGTACTCCAAGGCGATGGGCCACCTCGGCGGCAACCTGATCACCGCCGAGCTCAAGGACCCGGGCGCGCCCGACGCGCCGCTCTCGGTCACCGTCGCCGGCAACGACATCACGGTCAACCTGGCCACGAACGCCGACGGCGCGCTCACCAGCACCGCCGCACAGGTCGTCGCCGCGATCAACGCCAGCGGACCGGCGAGCGCGCTCGTCACCGCCTACACCTACAACAACAACGCCGGCGCCGGCATCGCTCCCGCGCGCGAGCGCGTGCAGCTGTCGGACTACCTGGCGGCGCCCGAGCACGTCAAGCGCGGCCCGTTCGACATGCGCGTGCTGCGGATCGGCAAGCAGCGCGACGGCTCGAAGACCGGCGTGTTCATCTACTGCCAGCAGCACGCTCGTGAGTGGGTGACGCCGATCACGTGCGTGGAGACCGCGGAGCGGCTGCTGCGCAACTACGCGACCGACCCGACGACCAAGGAGTACGTCGACAACCTCGACATCTTCATCCTGCCGTCCAGCAACCCGGACGGCGGCCACTACTCGTTCTACGACTTCGCCTCCAAGCGCCGCAACATGGCCAACTACTGCCCGCTGGGCGGCACGGGCGGCAACGTCGGCAACCGCAACAACTGGGGCGTCGACCTCAACCGCAACAACACGATCGGGTCGCTGTTCGACGGCTACTCGGGCGGCAGCTCATCCTGCACCAGCGACACGTTCGCCGGCCCGTTCGAGGCCTCCGAGGCGGAGATCCGCAACGAGATGTGGGTCGTCGACAGGTTCCCGAAGATCAAGTTCGCGATCAACATCCACACCCACGGCGGCTACTTCATGTGGGCGCCGGGCGCCTACAAGACGCAGGGCCGTGAGACCCTGCCGGCGCCGAACATCGGCATCGAGAACTACTTCTTCGACGTCGCGGAGGACATCCTCTCGCACATCAAGTCGTCGCGGAACACGGTGATCCTGCCGCAGCGCACCGGCCCGATCGCCGACGTGCTCTACAGCGCCGCCGGCAACAGCGCCGACGACCAGTGGTACCGCAAGGGCATCATCAGCTACTCGTTCGAGGCCGGTGCGCAGCGCATCGCGGTCAACCCGGACACCGGCGCGATCACGCGCCAGAACGTCGGCTTCCAGCCGTGCTTCGGCGCGGTCGGCACCGGCGGCGGCGCGGGCAGCTGCCCGGCGAACGGGTCGCTCGTCAACGAGGGCCACGACTCGGCGATGGAGTTCGCCGACGGCAACTACGGCCTGATCAACGGCGCGCTGCACTACGAGAAGGACACGACCGCGCCGGAGGTCGACATCGAGTACAGCGCCGAGCGCACGACCGGCGATCCGATCAACTACCGGTTCAAGTGGGTCAACGAGTCCTCGGTGATCCACTACACGACCGACGGCTCGACCCCGACGCTGGACTCGCCGACCTACGAGAACCAGGGTCCGCGCCGGCCGGGCGAGGTGCTGAGCTTCGACCGCTTGGGCGTGCACACGGTCAAGTGGATCGCGCAGGACATGAAGGGCAACGTGTCCGCGGTCAAGAGCAAGACGTTCCTGATCGGGCCGGAGCTGACCGTCGGCGGCACCGTGCCGGCGACGCTCAGCCTGACCCTGGGCGCGCCGGCGAGCTTCGGCGCGTTCGCGCCCGGCCTCGCCAACGACTACACGGCCAGCACCAGCGCGACCGTGATCTCGACCGCCGGCGACGCGGCCCTCTCGGTCACCGACCCGAGCCCGACCGCCAGCGGCCGCCTGGTCAACGGCAGCTTCGCGCTGCCGCAGCCGGTGCAGATCAAGGCCTCGAGCCTGAGCGGGACCGGCGGCGCGTTCGCCGCGCTCCCGGCCACGCTGCTGACCTACGGTCAGCCGGTCAGCAACGACGCCGTCACGGTGGACTTCAAGCAGCCGATCGCCGCCACGGACGCCCTCCGGACGGGCACGTACGGCAAGACGCTCACGTTCACCCTGTCGACCACGACGCCGTAAGGCCCCAGCGAGCGCCGGCCCCGATCGGGGCCGGCGCTCGCCGCCGTGGAGACATATCCACGCACCGCGCGCCTTCCCCGGACACTCATGGCTGATCCATGCTCCGCCCAGCGCCGTCACACGGGTGACGGCGGGGTCAACACGGAGGGATCGATGGTCAGGAGAGGACCCGGGGCGCGACGCCTCGGACTCGCGGCTGTCCTGGGCGCGACGCTGCTGCTGGCGGCGGCCGCAGGACCCGCGCGGGCGGACGACGGCGACTGGCGGCTCGTGATGGTCACGGGGGACGACCGCGCGTCGATCGACCAGCTCAAGGACGACTACGACATCGGGTACGTCGGCGAGCCCAACGAGGCGGCGATCTACCTCGACGACGCGTCCGAGGCGCGGCTGCGCGCGCTCGGCTACCGCATCGGCGAGACGATCGAGAACCGCGACACGTGGCAGGCGCGCAAGCAGGAGATCGCGGCCGCCAAGGAGCGCGAGGCGACCGCGGGCGAGCTCGCGCTGCGCGGCGCGCCGAAGGCCGGCAAGAGCAAGCGCGCGGTCGAACAGCCGGGCGAGACCGTGATCATGCGCGCGTACACGTTCACCAACTACGCCGGGCGCTTCCTCTACGTCGAGGCGCACAACAAGGCGCAGACGACCAACAGCGGCCCGGCGCTGCAGATGACCTACAAGGGCCCGGACGGCGTCGCGCGCGGACCGTACAACTTCAGCCAGAGCGGCATCAGGCCCGACGGCAACGACAACGCGACCGGCGGCAACAAGCTCAACGACGCCGGCCAATACCTGTACCACCGCATCACGATCCCGCTGCGCGGCGACGACGCGAACCTGCGCGCCCAGGACGTCACCGTCACGGTGGCTGCGAGCAGCGGCTCGGTCGACACCAGCGGCGTGACGGAATGGGCGAGCGCGACGCTGCCGCCGCGCGCCGCCACCTTCCAGAAGGACTTCATCACGCGCTACCTGGATCCGACCGACGCCTACGCCCGGCTGGACGCGCTGGCCGCGGAGTACCCCGACATCGCCGAGGTCGTGCCGCTGCCGCACAAGTCGTCCGGCTATCAGCGCAAGGGCATGGCGATCATGTCCGGCGCGGATCCGACCGGCTCGGCGCCGGCCGGCGCCGTCGGCGCGCCGCTGGTCGACACCACGGGCGAGATCACGGCGGCGCAGCCGGTCGCCTCGATCCCCTTCACGGCCGCCGCCGGGCAGAGCGTCCGCGCGACCGTGGACGCGATCCCGCCCGGCTCGACCGACTTCATCCTGCGGCTCAAGGACCCCAGCGGCGCGGTCCTCACGACCGTCGACACGGGGACGAGCCCGGAGTCGATCAGCCGGACGTTCACCACGGCCGGCACGTACACGTTCGAGGTCCTGGGCTTCCAGGGCGACCTCGGCGACTTCACGTTCACGATCCAGGGCCTCCTCGGCACCGCGGCCCAGGCCCAGGCCGCGGCCGTGCAGCTGTTCTCCAAGGCCTGGGGCCAGGACGGCGGCAACCTGATCACGGCCGAGTTCAAGAACCCGGGCGCGCCGAGCTCGCCGCTGGCGGTCACGGTCGACGGCCTCGACGTCACGGTCAACCTGGCCACCGACGCGGACGGCCAGCTCACGAGCACGGCCGCGCAGGTCGTCGCGGCGATCAACGGCAGCCCGGCCGCGAGCGCGCTGGTGGACGCCTACACCTACGCCGGCAACGCCGGCGCGGGCGTCGTCCCTGTGCGCGCGCGGGTGCAGCTGTCGGACTTCCTGAACGCGCCGCCGAGCGTCAAGCGCGGCCCGTTCGACATGCGCGTGCTGCGGATCGGCAAGCAGCGGGATGGCTCGAAGACCGGCGTGTTCATCTACTGCCAGCAGCACGCTCGTGAGTGGGTGACGCCGATCACGTGCGTGGAGACCGCGGAGCGGCTGCTGCGCAACTACGCGACCGACCCGACGACGAAGGCCTACGTCGACAACCTCGACATCTTCATCCTGCCGTCCAGCAACCCGGACGGCGGCCACTACTCGTTCTACGACTCGAGCGCTCAGCGCAAGAACATGGTCGACTACTGCCCGGCCAGCGCCGGCACCGGCGCGATCAGCGCCCGCAACAACTGGGGCGTCGACCTCAACCGCAACAACTCCATCGGCTCGTTCTTCGACGGCTACTCCGGCGGCAGCAGCGCATGCAACAACGAGACCTACGCGGGTCCGTTCGAGGTCTCCGAGCCGGAGATCCAGAACGAGCACTGGATCGAGGAGACGTTCCCGAAGATCAAGTTCGCGATCAACATCCACACGCACGGCGGCTACTTCATGTGGTCCCCGGGCGCCTACAAGTCGCAGGGCCGTGAGACGCTGCCGGCGCCGAACATCGGCATCGAGAACTACTTCTTCGACGTCGCCGACACGATCCTGACCCACATCAAGTCGTCGCGGAACACGGTGATCCTGCCGCAGCGCACCGGCCCGATCGCCGACGTGCTCTACAGCGCCGCCGGCAACTCGGCCGACGAGCAGTACTACAACCGCGGCATCATCTCCTACTCATTCGAGGCGGGGGCGCAGCGGATCTCGGTCAACCCGGCCACCGGCGCGATCACGCGCACGAACGTCGGCTTCCAGCCGTGCTTTGCGAACGCGTCGCCGCCGGCGGGCTTCTCGAGCACGTCGTGCGGGACGCCGGCGAACCCGAACCCGCTGCTGGCCAACGAGGGGCACGACTCGGCGATGGAGTTCGCCGAGGGCAACTACGGCCTGCTGCAGGGCGCGCTCGAGTACGCACAGGACACCACGCCGCCGGTGGTCGACATCGAGGCGAGCGCGGACAAGACCGGGGGCGACCCGATCCACTTCCGCTTCAAGTGGGTCAACGAGTCCTCAGTGGTCCACTACACGACCGACGGCTCGACGCCGACGCTGGACTCGCCCACCTACAACAACCAGGGCCCGCGGCGGCCGGGCGAGGTGCTCACGCTCGACCAGCTCGGCGTGCACACGGTCAAGTGGATCGCGCAGGACATCAAGGGCAACGTGTCCGCGGTCCGCAGCCAGACGTTCCTGATCGCGGCCGACCAGGCCGAGACCGGCGTCGGCGGCACGGTGGCGGCCACGCTGTCGCTGTCGCTCGGGGCGCCGGCGAGCTTCGGCGCGTTCGCGCCGGGCGTCGCGACCGACTACACGGCCAGCACGAGTGCGACGGTGGTCTCGACCGCCGGCGACGCGGCGCTGTCGGTCGCCGATCCGGGCGCCACGGCGCCCGGGCACCTGGTCAACGGCGCGTTCTCGCTGCCGCAGCCGCTGCAGGTCAACGCGGCGAGCCTGAGCGGCACCGGCGGGGCGTTCGCGGCGCTGCCGGCGACCGTGCTGACGTACGGCCAGCCGGTCAGCCACGACCCGGTGACGATCGGCTTCAAGCAGCCGATCGGGGCGTCTGACGCGCTACGCACCGGCAGCTACGGCAAGAGGCTCACGTTCACACTGGCGTCCACGACGCCGTAGAACGTCGTCCGGACCCGGGCGCGGAGGCGACTCCGCGCCTGGGGGGCCGGGCATCCCCCGAATCGGGGAGTCTGCGTCCGACTTCGCCGAATCTTCACGACCGCCGCTACGCTTGCGGGAACCCGCGCTCAAGGGGCGTGGGCTCGGGACCGATGTAGAGAACAGCCTTGCCGGGGAGATCGCCACGGAGGCGATTGGCCAGGAATCTCTGCAGAACCGACGTACGAGGACACGTGTCGCTGAATCTGGGCATCCTGCTGGCGCTCGCTTGCGCCATCGCCACGCAGCTGGGCTTTCTGTACAAGCACAAGGGCGCCAACGCCGCGCCCGCGGTCGACATCCGCCGGCCGGTGCGCTGCGCGCGGGAGCTGTTCCGCAGCCGCTGGTTCGCGATCGGCATGGCCGTCGCCGCCGGCGCCTGGACCTTCCACGTCGCGGCGCTCGTGTTCGCCCCGCTGTCGGTCGTGCAGGCCGTGCTGTCGACCGGGGTCGTGATCCTGGCCGTGATGGCCGAGCGGATCTTCGGGTTCGCCGTCGGGCTGCGCCAGTGGATCGGCGTCGCGATGACCGCGCTCGGGCTGCTGCTGCTGGTGATCACGCTGCCGGCCGCCCACGGCGCGCACTCGGCGTACTCGCTCGCCGGCATGATCGCGTTCGAGGGCGGGATGCTGGCGATCGGCGCGCTGCTGATCGGCGGCAAGCACCTGGGCGTGTCCGTGCACCACCACGGCGTCATGCTCGGCGCCGCGGCGGGCGTGCTGTTCGGCGTCTCGGACATCGCGATCAAGGGTCTGACCGGCGCCGGCGGGCTGGTCGGCATCGTCTCCTCGCCGTGGCTCGCCGTCACCGTCCTGGCCTCGATCGTCGCGTTCTACGCGTCCGCGCGCGGCATGCAGGAGGGCGAGGCCGTCCCGGTGATCGCCGCGACCTCCACCGCCGCCAACGTCTCCTGCATCCTCGGCGGGATCGTCGTGTTCGGCGATCCGATGCCCAACGACACCGTGGGCATCTGCGTGCAGGCGTTCGCGTTCGTGCTCGTCTGCGCGGCCGCCATCGTCACCCCGCCGCCCCTGCGCGCGGCCGCCGCCAACGCCTGACCTCACCCCGGGGCTCTAGGGTCCCGCGGATGGAACGGAAGTGGTGGACCCTCGTCGCCGTCGCGGCGGGCACGTTCATGTTGCTGCTTGACGTCACGATCGTGAACGTCGCGCTGCCCGACATCGAGATCGCCCTGCACGCGTCGCTGGCCGATCTGCAGTGGGTCATCGACGCGTACGCGCTGACGCTGGCCGCCCTGCTGCTGACCGCCGGCTCGCTGGCCGACCGCTTCGGCCGGCGCCTGCTGTTCGCGATCGGGATCGTGGCGTTCACGCTCGGGTCGCTGCTCTGCGGTCTGGCGCCGAGCTCGCTGTTCCTGACGCTCAGCCGCGCGTTTCAGGGCATCGGCGGCGCGATCATGTTCGCGACCGGGCTGGCGCTGATCGCGAACGCGTTCCACGGGCGCGACCGCGGCGCCGCGTTCGGCGTCTTCGGCGCCGTCACGGGGATCGCGGTCGCGGTCGGCCCGGTGCTCGGCGGCGCGCTCACCAGCGGGCTGTCGTGGCGCTGGATCTTCCTGGTCAACATCCCGGTCGGGATCGCCGCCTTCGCGGTCACGCTGCGCGAGGTCGACGAGTCGCGCGACCCGCACCCGCGGCGGATCGACTGGATCGGGCTGGTGACGTTCAGCGTCGGCCTGGGCGCGCTGGTCTACGGGCTGATCCGCGCGGGGGAGGACGGCTGGAGCATCGGCGCCGTGATCGTCTCGCTGATCGCCGCCGCGGTCCTGCTGGTCGCCTTCGTCGCCGCCGAGGCGCTGCAGGCGCGCCCGATGTTCGACCTGTCGCTGTTCCGCAAGCCGACGTTCGTGGGCGGGCTGATCGCCGCGTTCGCGATCTCGGCCTCGCTGTTCGCCATGTTCCCCTACCTGGTGATCTACATGCAGATCGGCCTCGGCCTGTCGGCGATCGAGGTCGGCGTGCGCTTCCTCGTGCTCTCCGGCCCGGTGTTCATCACCGCGGCGATCGCGGGCCGGCTGACCGAGCACATGCCGATCCGCTTCCTGATCGGCCCCGGGTTCGCGCTGGTCGGCGTCGCGCTGCTGCTGATGCGCGGCCTCGCGCCCGGCCAGGACTGGACGCACCTGATCCCCGGCTTCTTGATCGCGGGCATCGGCGCCGGGCTGATCAACGTGCCGCTGGCGTCGACCGCGGTCGGCGTGGTGGAGCCCGCGCGGGCGGGCATGGCGAGCGGCATCAACTCGACGCTGCGCCAGGTCGGCATCGCCACCGGCGTCGCCGCCCTGGGCACGATCTTCTCCCACCACACCGCCCACGCGACGTCGCGCCTGGGCGGCTTCGTCGACGGGCTCAACGCGATCCTCTTGGTGGGAGCGGTTCTCGCGTTCGTCGCGGCGGCGTCCTCGCTGCTACTGATCCGGCGCAAGGATTTTGTGAGATCGTCACCCGCCTGACCAGCGCTGAGCTCCGTCAACGGGCAGTTGGTTGACGTGGGTCAACGGGGGAGGCAGTTTCGAGCCCCGTAGGGTCTACGTCCAACCTGTGGGGGTCTGCCACATGAGAAGTGCCTTCGCGGCAAGCAGGAAGCTGCTCGCGTTGTGCCTGGGCCTGGTGTGCCTCGGCATCGCGCCGGCGGCGGCCGGAGCCGCCAGTGATGAACCGAGCGTGATCGAGTTCACCGTGCCGGACAATGCGGCGATCGATCAGCTCAACCAGCTCGGCTACGACATCACCGAGTATAAGCGCCCGAACAACGACGGGACGTTCACGATCTCCGCGGTCGTCACGCCCGGCGAGCAGGCGCAGCTGGAAGCGCTGGGCTACAAGGCCGGTGCCGTCGTCGAGACGCCCGAGTCCCAGGCGGCCGTGCGCGCCGAGGCCGACCGCAAGGATCGCGAGCTCGCCGACGCCAACGCCAACCTGAAGGCCGGCCGTACGGTCAAGAAGGCCGCCAGCGCGGCGGCCGACACCGTGCTCGCGAGCCGCGCCGACTACTTCGAGAACTACGCCGGGCGCTTCATCAACATCGAGGCGCGCACGAGCGCGGGCAGCCCCGTCTCGTCGCAGAACCCGGTCATGACCGCGTCCTGGGACTCGGGTCCGGGCACGGAGCTCGGCGGCCCCGGCAAGCAGGGCACGCTCTCGCCCTACATCGACAGCGACCCGCCGGACGCCAACTACTACCTGTACCACCGCAACATCTTCCGCGTGGGCGCGATCGGCGACGGCCCGATGCCGTCCGAGGTCCGCGTCGCCAGCGCCGACGGCGGCGTCGACACGATCCCGGTCAAGCGCTGGACGAGCAACGACGGCAAGCCGTTCCCGGCGGGCTACCTGCAGGACTTCAACACCAACTACGTCGACTCCAAGATGGCGTACGACAAGATCACGGCGCTGTCGGCCGAGTTCCCGCAGATCTCGCAGGTCTACGACCTGCCGAACAAGACCAACGGCTACCAGCGCAAGGCGCAGACCATCCTCGGCCTGGCGACGCCGTACGCCGGCGCCACCGGCAGCCTGCGCGGGACCGCCGCCGACCCGGCGGTCGTGCTGACCTCGCGCGCCTACGGCCAGAACGGCGGCAACGACATCACCGCCCAGATCACGCCGTCGGCCGGGCCCGACCAGACGCTGAACGTCAGCGTGTCCGGCACCGCGATCACGGTCCGCCCGGCGACCGACGCCACCGGCGCGATCACCAGCACGGCGGCGCAGGTCGTCGACGCGATCAACGCCAACCAGCCCGCCTCGGACCTCGTGTTCGCGGCCAAGTACCGCACCGACGAGGGCGCGGGCGTCGTGAGCGCCAACGCCACGCCGCTGCAGCTGAGCGACTTCCTGCAGGCGCCCGCGGATTACCCGCGGGGCCCGCAGACGGTCAAGATGCTCCGCATCGGCGCGCACCGCGACGGCTCGAAGGTCGGCGTCTTCCTGTACTGCCAGGAGCACGCGCGCGAGTGGGCGACGTCGCTGGTGTGCCTGGAGACCGCCGAGCGGCTGCTGCGCAACTACGCGACCGATCCGCTGACCAAGGACATCGTCGACAACCTCGACATCTTCATCGTCCCGGTCATCAACGCCGACGGCGTGACCTACTCCCGCTACGACTACACGTCGCAGCGCAAGAACATGATCAATTACTGCGCGTCGAGCCCGACGGGCAACAACGACCCGATGGCCCGCAACACGTGGGGCGTCGACATCAACCGGAACTTCTCGGTCGGGTCGATGTTCGACGGCTACGTCGGCGCGTCGTCGAGCTGCACGAGCGAGGTCTTCGCCGGCCCGGGCGAGTTCTCCGAGCCCGAGTCGCGCAACGAGCAGTGGATCCAGTCGACGTTCTCGAACATCAAGTTCGCCAACAACATCCACTCCTACGGCGGCTACTTCATGTGGCCTCCGGGCGCCTACAAGACGGTCGGCCGCGAGACGCTCCCGTACGCGTCCTACGGCACGAACCAGTTCTTCGACGCGACCGCCGCGCGCGTGCTGGACCGGATCCAGCGCTACCGCAAGACGACGGTGCTGCCGTCGCGCACCGGCCCCGTGGCCGACGTCCTGTACTCCGCGGCCGGCAACAGCGCGGACGAGGCGTACTACAACCACGGCATCATCGGCTACGACTTCGAGATCGGCGTCGATCGCTTCACCGGCACCAACGCCAACGGCAACCCGACGTTCTCGACCACGGGCTTCACGCCCGCCTACGCGAACGAGGGCCACGACGAGGGCATGGAGTTCGCCGACGGCAACATCGGCATGCTCGAGGCGGCGCTGGACTACTCGCGCGACGACTCGCCGCCGGTCGTGACGCCGAAGTGGACGCCGACCGACTCCGGCGTCGATCTCACGTTCGACCAGGACGAGCCGGCCGACATCTACTACACGCTCGACGGCTCGACGCCGACCGAGCAGTCCACGCACTACCAGCCCGAGGGCCCGCGTCAGCGGGTGCAGGCGGTCCACCTGGCGTTCCCGGCGACGCTCAAGTGGATCTCCTACGACCTCAAGCACCAGACCAGCGGCGTGCACACGTACGTGTGGACGGCGGACGGTCAGGGCACCGTCGGCGGCGACGTGCCGGCGACGCTCGCGCTGACCCTGGGCGCGCCGGCGGACTTCGGCGCGTTCACGCCGGGTCTCGCGAAGACGTACACGGCGTCGACCACGGCGACGGTGGTGTCGACCGCCGGTGACGCGACGCTCAGCGTCGCCGACCCGAGCGCCGATCACCCGGGCCATCTGGTCAATGGCGCGTTCGCGCTGCCGCAGCCGCTGAAGAGCGGCGGCTCGGAGCTCCCGGCCACCGTCAAGACCTACGACGGCCCGGTCTCCAACGACAACGCGACGATCGGGTTCTCGCAGGACATCGGCGCCGGCGACGCGCTCCGCACCGGGGCGTACTCGAAGACGCTCACGTTCACGCTGAGCACCACCACTCCGTGATGTAACGTCGCCGGAGGTCCGAGCTTGCGAGGACCGAAGGCGAAACTGTCAGTACGCTCGCAGCGGCATGTTGCCGCTGCGAGCCTTGCTGCGTGAGCTGGATCTCGAGGTCGCCGCCGGCGAGGCGGGGCTCGATCGGGCGGTGCGCTGGGTGCACATCTCAGAGCTCGCGGATCCGACCCCCTGGCTCAACGGCGGCGAGCTCCTGCTGACCACCGGGCTCGGGCTGGGCGACGATCCCGCCGCCTACCTGGCCCGGCTGGCCGACCACGGCCTCGCCGGGCTCGGCTTCGGGACCGGCTTCTCGCACGCGCGGGTGCCGGACGAGCTGGTGCGCACGGCGGCCGAGCGCGGCTTCCCGCTGTTCGAGGTGCCGTACGAGCTGCCGTTCATCGCGATCACCGAGCGGGCGTTCTCGCAGCTGGTCAACGAGCAGTACGCGGTGCTGCGGCGCGCGTTGAGCGCGCACGAGCGGCTGGAGCGGGTCGTGCTCTCCGAGCGCGGGCTCGCGGCGGTGGCCGCGGAGCTCGCGGCGCTGATCGGCGGCGCGGCGCTGATCTGCGACGGGCGCGGCGAGCTGCTGGCGCGGGCGGGCGAGCTCGCGGGCGGCGACGCGCCGCTCGAGGGCGGCGGCGCGGCGCTCCTCGCGGCCCTCGCCGCCGAGCTGCGCGAGCGGCGGCGCGGGTTCGTCCCGACGGCGCTCGGCGCCGGCGCGCTCGCGCTGCCCGTCGCGCGCGCCCCGCAGGCGCCGCGCAGCGAGGCGCCGCGGCCGCAAGCCTGGCTGGTCGCGGCCAAGGCGTCCGGGGCGCTGACCGAGTTCGACCGGCTGACGCTGCACCAGGCGGTCACGATCGTCGCGCTCGAGCTGCTGCGCCGGCGCGTGGTCGACGACACCGAGCGGCGGCTCGCCGGCGACGTCCTGAGCGCGCTGGTGGCGGGCGAGCTCGCCGGCGCCGAGCTCACACGCCGGTTAGAGCCGTTCGGCCTCGGCGAGCGCGCCGGCGCGCTCGTCCTGGCGCCCTCGCGGGCCGTGCGCGCGGTCGCCGAGGACGCGCTCGTCCAGGCCGTGCGCGAGGAGGTGGGCGGCGGCCTCGTGGCGCCGACGGGCCGCTTCGTCTGCGCGCTGCTGCCGGCGGCCGGCGACGACGAGCTGTTCGCGCTCGCCGCGCGCCTGCACGCCCGCGCGGTGCGGGTCGCGGGCGAGCCGCTGGCGGCCGGCGCCGGCCGCGCCGTGGCGACCGGCGAGCTGCGGCGCGGCTTCCACGAGGCCCGCTGCGCGCTCGAGGCCCGCGCGCTCGCGCTCAACGGCGAAGCGCCGCTGGAGCTGGCGACCTACCGCGACCTCGGCTCCTTCCAGCTGCTGCTCTCGCTGCAGGACGACGACGCCCTGCGGCTGTTCTGCGACTCGATCCTGGCGCCGATCGAAGCCTCCGAGGGCGCCTACGGCGGCGAGCTGATGCGCTCGCTGGAGGCCTTCATCGAGTGCAACGGGCAGTGGGAACGTGCGGCCAAGGCCCTGTTCTGTCACCGTCACACGCTTCGCTACCGGATCCGGCGCGTGGAGGAGCTCACAGGGCGCTCCCTGGACAGTGCCCGTGACCGGATCGACTTCTGGCTCGCCCTGCGCGGGAGAGAGCTGGTCCAGACAGAGAGGAACCCATGAAAGTCGGCGTCCCCACCGAGATCAAGACGGACGAGTACCGCGTCGCGCTGACGCCGGCCGGCGTGCGCGAGCTGGTCGAGCACGGCCACGAGGTGGTGGTCCAGCAGGGCGCCGGGGAGGGCTCGGCGATCAGCGATTCTGATTACACCTCTCAGGGGGCGCGCATCCTGCCCGACGCGGCGGCCGTGTTCGCCGAGGCGGACATGGTCGTGAAGGTCAAGGAGCCGCAGCCGGTCGAGGTCGCGCTGCTCGAGCCGCGCCACACGCTGTTCACGTACCTGCACCTGGCGCCCGACCCCGAGCTCACGCGCGGGCTGGTCGAGTCCGGCGCGACCTGCGTCGCCTACGAGACCGTCGAGGACGCGCGCGGGCGCCTGCCGCTGCTGGCGCCGATGAGCGAGGTCGCGGGCAAGATCGCCACCCAGGCGGGCGCGTTCATGCTCGAGAAGCCGCTCGGTGGTCGCGGCATCCTGCTCGGCGGGGTGCCGGGAGTCGCGGCCGCGAAGGTGATGATCATCGGCGGCGGCGTGGTCGGCATGAACGCGGCGTTCATCGCGCTCGGGATGGAGGCCACGGTCTACGTCTACGACCGCAACATCGACCGGCTGCGCGAGCTCGACATCGCGTTCAACGGCCGCGCCGACACGTGCTACGCGTCCACGCTGGACATCGAGCAGCGCCTGCCGGAGGTCGACCTGGTGATCGGCGCCGTGCTGGTCGCCGGCGCGAAGGCCCCGTACGTGATCCGGCGCGAGCAGCTGTCGCTGATGAAGCGCCAGGCCGTGCTGGTGGACGTCTCGATCGACCAGGGCGGCTGCTTTGAGACCTCGCACCCGACCACGCACTCGGACCCGGTCTACGAGGTCGACGGCGTCCTGCACTACTGCGTGGCGAACATGCCCGGCGCGGTGCCGGTCACGTCCACGCGCGCGCTGACCAACGCGACGCTGCCGTACGTGCTGCACGTGGCCGACGTGGGCGTCGCCGAGGCCGCGCGCGAGAACGCCGGCCTGGCCAAGGGCGTCAACGTCGTCGCCGGCAAGGTCACCTATAAGCCCGTCGCGGAGGCCACGGGGCAGCCGTACGGAGAGCTGTTCGAGACGCTGGCGGCGTAACGTCACACGATGTCCGAGCTTGCGAGGACAGAGGGCGAAACCGGTGATTGACGCGGTCGTCATCGGCGCCGGCCATAACGGCCTCGTGGCGGCCGCGTACCTCGCGCGCGCCGGGAAGTCCGTCCTGGTGCTCGAGCGGCGCGACCACGTCGGCGGCGCGGCGGTCTCGGAGAAGCCGTGGCCGGGCGTCGACGCCCGGCTCTCGCGCTACGCGTACCTCGTCGCGCTGCTGCCGCAGCGGATCCGCGACGAGCTGGGCCTGACGGTCGAGCTGCGGCGGCGCGCCGTCTCCTCCTACACGCCGCGCGCCGACGACGGCGGCCTGCTGGTGCGCGCGGGCGAGCCGCCGCACGCGCGCTGGGCCGAGTTCTACGCGCTGGCCGACCACGTCGCCAAAGGCGTCTGGCCGTCGCTGCTGGAGCCGCTGGTCTCGCGCGCCGAGCTGCGCGCCCGGGTGGGCGACCCCGGGGCGTGGGACGCGCTGATCGAGCGCCCGCTGGGCGAGGTCCTGGCCGCCTACTTCCCGGACGACCTGGAGCGCGGGATCGTCGCCACGGACGCGTTGATCGGCACGTTCGCGGGCCTGGACGACGAGTCGCTGCGCCAGAACCGCTGCTTCCTCTACCACGTGCTGCACGAGTGGGACGTCCCGGTCGGCGGCATGGGCGCGCTGACCGAGAGCCTGGCGGCAGTGGCGTGGGCCGCGGGCGCGGAGCTGCGGCTCAACACCGAGGTCACCGCGATCGACACCGACGGCGTCAGCGCCGAGGTGCGGTTCGACGGCGGCGCGGTGACCGCCCGCCACGTGCTCAGCAACGCCGCGCCGGCCGTGCTGGCGGGCCTGCTCGGCGAGCCCGCGCCGGACCCGCCGCCCGAAGGCGCGCAGCTCAAGCTCAACCTGCTGCTCAAGCGGCTGCCGCGGCTGCGCGACGCCGCGGTCGACCCGCGCGAGGCGTTCGCGGGCACGTTCCACGTCAACGAGTCCGCCACCCAGCTGGCACTGGCCTACGCGCAGGCTCAGCGCGGCCGTGTGCCCGCGCTGGCGCCCTGCGAGGTCTACTGCCACTCGCTCACGGACCCGTCGATCCTCGGCCCGGAGCTGCGGGCGGCGGGCGCGCAGACGCTGACGTGCTTCGGCCTGCACATGCCCGCGCGGCTGTTCGCGGCGACGCCGGAGGAGGCCAAGGCACGGGCGATCGAGTCCACGCTGGCGTCGCTCAACAGCGTGCTGGGCGAGCCGATCGAGGACTGCCTGTGGATCGCGCCGTCGGGCGAGCCGTGCCTGGAGGCGCGCACGCCGCTGGAGCTCGAGGCCGAGCTGGCGCTGCCGGGCGGGAACATCTTCCACCGCGACCTCGCGTGGCCGTTCGCCGAGGACGAGGCCGAGGTCGGCACCTGGGGCGTCGAGACCGCGCACGCGAACGTGCGGCTGTGCGGCGCCGGCGCCCGCCGCGGCGGCGGCGTCAGCGGCATCCCGGGGCACAACGCGGCGATGAGCGTGCTCTCATGTAAAACCTGACGCTGACGTTAGGATCTGGTTCCATGACGGTCGAACCAGCTGTCCAACACCGGCGCATCGCGGGCCTGCATCTGGAGTACAAGTGGTGGGCGCTCACGTGCACCAGCCTCGGGATGCTGCTGGCGACGATCAACTCGGGCACGCTGATCATCGCGCTGCCCGACCTCGAGCGGGCGCTCGGGACGAGCATCCTCTCGCTCGTCTGGGTGATCCTCGCCTACATGATCTCCTCGACCGTGCTGGTGCTGTTCGCCGGCCGGCTGTCGGACCTGTTCGGCCGCAAGCAGGCCTACGTCGCGGGGTTCGTGCTGTTCGCGCTGGCCTCGCTCGGCGCCGGGTTCGCCCACGACGGCACGGTGCTGATCCTCTGGCGGATCATGCAGGGCGTCGGCGGCGCGTTCCTGTTCGCCAACTCCGCCGCGCTGGTCACCGACGCGTTCCCGCGCGAGCAGCTCGGGCTGGCGATGGGCACCAACACGATGGTGGCCGCGATCGGGCTGGTGATCGGGCCGGTGCTGGGCGGCGCGCTGGTCGCGATCTCCTGGCAGTGGGTGTTCTGGTTCAACGTCCCGTTCGCGCTGCTCGGGTCGCTGTGGGCGGCGCTGGTCCTGCGCGAGCTGGCGCGGCCGGACCGCGTGCGCGGGTTCGACATCCCGGGCGTGCTGGTGTTCGTGGTCGGGCTCACCGGGCTCGTCTACGGGCTCTCGCGCGGCGGGCTGAACGGCTGGTCGGACCCGCTGACGATCGGCGGGCTCGTGGTCGGCGCCGTGCTGCTGCCGCTGTTCGTGGCGATCGAGCGCGTGCACCACGCGCCGATGCTCGACCTGACGATCTTCGAGAACCGCCTGTTCGCCGCCGCCACCGCCGCGGCGTTCATCAACGGGCTCTCGCGCTTCGCGCTGATGTTCCTGTTCGTCTTCTACTTCCAGGGCGTCAAGGGGCAGGACCCGATCACAGCCGGCATCGAGCTGGCGCCGATGGCGATCGGGATGCTGATCGCCTCGCCGCTGGCGGGCGTCTGGGCCGACCGCCGCGGCTCGCGCGCGCTGGCCGCGCTCGGCATGTTCGTGTCCGCCATCGCGTTGGCCGGGATGACCATGCTCGACGTCCACACGGCGTACTTCTGGTCGGCGCTCTGGCTGTTCGTGGTCGGCGTCGGCTCGGGCATGTTCAATAGCCCCAACACGGCGGCGATGATGGGCACCGTGCCCGCGTACCGGCGCGGGATCGCCGCGGGCGCGCGGACCGTGCTGCAGAACACCGGCGCGGTGATCTCGATCGCGTTCGTGCTGGCGATCGTCACCTCCTCGGTGGACAAGAACACGCTGTTCGCGATCTTCTCGGGCGTCACGACCGGCCTGTCGGACGCGACGCTGGCGCCGTTCGTGTCGAACATGCACACGGCGCTGTGGGTGCTGGCGGCGACGTCGCTGGTCGGCACCGGGATCTGTCTGTTGCGGCCACGGGGAGCGTGAGGGACGTGCGGATCGGGACGCTGGCGCGCGAGACGGGGACGACCGTTCGGACCGTCCGCTACTACGAGGAGATCGGGCTGCTGCCCTCGTCCGAGCCGCGGGCCGCGGGCGCGCACCGCGAGTACGGGCCCGAGGACGTCGAGCGCCTGACGCTGATCCTGCGCCTGCGCGACCTGCTCGGGCTCTCGCTCGACGAGCTGCGCGACGTGATCCACGGCGAGGACGCGCGTGTGGCGCGCCGGCGCGAGTACCGCGCGACCTCCGACCCGGAGTCGCGGCGGCGGCTGCTGGCGGAGGGGCGCGCGCACACCGACCGGCTGCTGGCGCTGGTGCGCCGGCGCGCCGACGAGCTGGCCGAGTTCGAGGCCGAGCTGCGCGAGCGGCGGACCAAGCAGTCACGCAAGTTGGGCGAGCTCGTCTGATGCCCGCCGTCAGCGCCACCCGGCTGGTCGTGCGCTTCGGGACGCTGACGGCGGTCGACCACGTCTCCCTGGAGGTCGACCGCGGCGAGGTGTACGGCCTGCTCGGCCCCAACGGCGCGGGCAAGACGACCACGCTGCGGGTGCTGACGACGCTGCTGCCGCCCGACGCGGGCTCGGCCACCGTGGCCGGCTACGACGTGGCGCGCGACGCGCTCGCGGTACGGGCGTCGATCGGGTACGTGCCGCAGGCGCTGTCGGCCGACGGCGGGCTGACCGCGGCCGAGAACCTCGACTTCTACGCGCGCGTGACCGGCGTGCCGCGGCGCGAGCGCCGCGCCCGGATCGCGGACGCGGTGGCGGCGATGGAGCTCGAGCCGATGCTCGACCGGCTCGCGCGCACGTTCTCCGGCGGGATGCTGCGGCGGCTCGAGATCGCCACCGCGCTGCTCAACCGCCCCGAGGTCCTGTTCCTGGACGAGCCGACCGTCGGCCTGGACCCGACGGCGCGCGCGCTCGTGTGGGAGCGCGTGCACGGCCTGCGCGCGGACGCCGGCACGACCGTGGTCGTCACCACCCATTTGATGGAGGAGTCCGAGCGCCACTGCGACCGGCTCGCGATCATGGACCACGGCCGGGTGGTCGAGCTCGGGTCGCCCGCCGCGCTGCTCGAGCGCCACGGCGCTCACTCGCTCGAGGACGTCTTCACCGCGGTCACCGGCGGCGAGATCGCCGAAGGAGGGAGGTTGCGCGATGTCCGCTCCCAGCGTCGCATCGCCTCGCGGCTCGGCTGAGCGACCGCTCGCGCTGGCGGGCGGGCCGCTGCGCCGGCTGCTCGACGGCACGTACGCGATGGCCCTGACCGAGTGGCGCAAGCTGCGCCACAACCGGATTGACCTGTTCACGCGCTCCGTCCAGCCGCTGCTGTGGCTGTTCGTGTTCGGAACCGCGATGAGCCGCCTGCGCTCGATCCCGACCGGCGGCATCGAGTACCGCGCCTACCTGGCGCCCGGCATCCTCGCGCAGGCGGCGATGTTCATCGCGATCTTCTTCGGCCTGGCCGTGATCTGGGAGCGCGACGTCGGCCAGTTGCAGCGGCTGCTGGCGACGCCGCTGCCGCGCTCGGCGATCGTGCTCGGCAAGGCCTCGGGCGCGGCCACGCGGGCGCTGGTGCAGGCGGCGATGCTGCTGACCGTGGTGGCGATCGCCGGGATCGGCCTGCGCTGGACGGTCACCGGCGTGCTCGGTGCGCTGGTGCTGCTCGCGATCGGCACCGGCGCGTTCGCGTGCCTGTCGATGGCGATCGCGTCGACCGTCAAGGAGCGCGAGCGCTTCATGGGCATCGGCCAGCTGGTGATGATGCCGCTGTTCTTCGCGTCCTCCGCGCTGTACCCGCTGGCGATCATGCCGGGCTGGCTGCACGCGGTCGCGCTGGTCAATCCGCTCACCTATGAGGTCGAGGGTTTGCGGGCGTTTCTGCTCGGCGGCGGACATCCGTGGCTCGACGTGCTGATCTGCACGGGCTGGCTGGTGGCGCTCGGCTGCACGGCCACGGTCGCGTATCCCCGGGCGATCCTGTAGCGCTCGACCTGGGCGCTGCTACCATCCGGCCCCGTATGCCGACGACGTCCCAGCTGGTCCGCAAGGGCCGCAACCCGAAGACGAAGAAGCTCGCCACCCCCGGCTTGAAGTCCGGCAAGGGCCGCAAGAAGAAGGTGGCCGCGCCTCAGCGTCGCGGCGTCTGCACCCGCGTCTACACCACCACGCCCAAGAAGCCGAACTCGGCTCTGCGCAAGGTGGCCCGCGTGCGGCTGACGAACTCGATGGAAGTCACGGTGTACATCCCCGGCGAGGGCCACAACCTGCAGGAGCACTCCGTCGTGCTCGTGCGCGGTGGCCGCGTCAAGGACCTTCCGGGCGTGCGTTACAAGGTCGTTCGCGGCACGCTCGATGCCGCCGGCGTCTCGGATCGCAAGAAGGCCCGGTCCCAGTACGGAGTGAAGGCGAAGTAATGCCGCGTCGCGCAGCCGCAGGGCGCCGGACCATCGATCCGGACCCCGTTCACCGCTCCAAGCTCGTCCAGCAGGTCATCAACAAGGTGATGCTGGACGGCAAGAAGTCCACCGCCGAGCGCATCGTGTACGACGCGCTGGCGATTCTCGCCGAGCGTACGGGCAAGGATGCGGTGGAGGCGCTGGAGACGTCGATCAAGGCGCTCACGCCGGTGCTCGAGGTCCGCTCCCGCCGCGTCGGCGGCGCGACCTACCAGGTGCCGGTCGAGGTGCCCGCGCCCCGCGCGCGCACGCTCGCCGTCCGCTGGCTGGTCGAGTTCTCGCGCAACCGCCGCGAGAAGTCGATGGCGCAGCGCCTGGCCAACGAGCTGCTGGACGCGCAGTCCCAGCAGGGCGGCGCCTACAAGCGCAAGGACGACATCTTCCGCATGGCGCAGGCCAACAAGGCCTTCGCGCACTACCGCTGGTAGTTGACGGCGGGGCAGCCCCCGCCCCGCCCGATCATCCAGCCTCAAGCGGCGCTCGCCAGCGCCCGAGCGCGTTTCTCGCCCGCCGACCCTGGATACTGCAGGGGGATGCGGGCGATTGCCGTTAAGGAGTGGGGTGGACGCGACCGGCTCGAGCTGCTCGAGGTCGAGCCGCCGCCGGTCGCGCCGGACGGCGTGCTGGTGCGCGTCCGCGCGGCCGCGCTGAACCCGGTCGACTACAAGGTCCGCGAGGGGTACCTGGCCGGCCTGTTCCCGTACCACTTCCCGGTCATCCTGGGCTGGGACGCGGCGGGGACCGTCGAGCGGGTCGGCCCCGCGGTCACGTGGTTCAAGCCCGGCGACCGCGTCTACGGCTACTGCCGCCGGCAGGACCTGCAGTACGGGACCTACGCGGAGCTCACGAGCGTTCCCGAGGGCTACGTCGCCCACATGCCGCCGGAGCTGTCGTTCGAGGCGGCGGCGGCGCTCCCGCTCGCGGGGCTGGTGTCGCACCAGTCGCTCGAGCGGCTCGGGCTGCGCGGCGGCGAGTCGCTGTACCTGACCGGCGGTGCCGGCGGCGTCGGCCACCTCGCGATCCAGCTCGCGCGTGCCCGCGGCGCACGAGTGATCGCGTCCGGCTCGCCTCAGAGCCACGACTTCATCCGCTCGCTCGGCGCCGAGCCGGTCGACTACGCCGACCCGGAGCTGGCCGCGCGCGTGCGCGAGCTCACCGACGGCGGGGCGGACGCGGCGTTCGACCTCTTCGGCGGCGCGGTGCAGGAGCAGGCGTTCGCGGCCCTGCGCCGGGGCGGCCGGCTGGTCTCGATCGCGACGCCGCCGGAGCCGCGCGAGCACGTCGAGACCGGGTACGTCTTCGTGCGCCCGTCGGGCTACGACCTCGGCGAGGTGATCACCCCGCTGGTCAACGACGGCGGGCTGGTCGCGCACGTCTCCGGGACGTACCCGCTCGAGCAGGTCGCCGCCGCCCACGAACGGCTCGAAGGCGGGCACGTACGCGGCAAGCTGGTGCTGACGGTCGCGTAGACCGCGCGGTTCCCGGTTGGCGGTTCCTCATCGCTCATGTACTGTCGCTGCCCTACCGGGAAGGGGGCACATTGATGAGGGTGTCTGCGATTGCGGCGACGGCGCTGGCGGTGGGTCTCGGGGCCGCCGCACCGGCGGGTGCCGCGCCGAAGCAGCTGGAGCCGCTCAACCAGTACACGGTGCGCGGCGGCGACCCGTCGGTGCTCGGCGGGCTCGGGTACGACGTGACCGAGGGCGGCGGCGCGAGCGGGCACGGCATCGTGGCCACGCCCGCGCAGGCGGCCGCGCTGCGCGCGAAGGGCTTCACGGTGACCGCGCCGTACGGCGAGGCCAAGGCCAAGCGCGCGGCGCCGCCCAACCCGCTGGCCGACCCGGCCTACGGCTACGACGTCTTCCGCCCGTGGTCGCTCAAGCCGGCGCCGTGCCCGGGCACGTGCTCGGGCGCCGTGGACGCCGCGGGCCAGCCGGTCAACCTGCAGACCTGGTACGAGCAGCAGCGCGCCGCGCACCCGGGCCTGGTCAAGAAGGTCGTGTACGGGAAATCGCGCTTCGGGCAGGACCTGGTCGCCTACAAGGTCAGCGCCGACGCGCACGCCCTGGCCGACGGCGCCAAGCCGGTCGTCTGGTACGAGACCACCCAGCACGCGCGCGAGTGGATCGCGACCGAGGTCGGGCGGCGGCTGTTCGCCTACGTGCTCGCGCACGCCACGGACGCCGCGACCGACGTCCCCGCGGTGCTGGCCGGCACCGAGCTGTGGTTCGTGCCGGTGGTCAACGTCGACGGCTACGACTACACGTTCCAGAACAAGAACACGCGCCTGTGGCGCAAGAACCTGGCCGACAACGACGGCGACGACCAGATCACGGCCAAGGACGGCGTCGACACCAACCGCAACTGGGCCGAGAAGTGGCGCTACGACCAGGAGGGCGCGTCGGACGCGTTCGACAGCGAGACCTACCGCGGCGCCGCGGCCCAGTCCGAGCCCGAGGTGAGCGCGCTGGACGCCCTGATCGGGCGGCTGAAGCCGAAGCTCCTGCTCGACTACCACTCCTACGGGCCGCTGATCCTCTACCCCGAGGGCTGGCAGGTGGAGACGCCGAGCACCGACACGCCGGCGACCGCCGCGCTGGCCGGCGTCGACGACGACCATCCGGCGATCGCGGGCTTCGACCCCGACGTCTCCGGCGAGCTCTACACCACCAACGGCGACGTCACCGACCACGCGTACAACCGCTACGGCACGCTGGCGTACACCGTCGAGCTCGAGCCGGGCAGCGGGCCCGGCGTCGGCGGCACGGTCGCCGGGCCGGACGCCTTCAGCCCGGGCGGCTTCGTGTTCCAGGACAGCGAGGCGGCGGTCGAGGAGCAGTTCCAGCGCAACCTGGGCTTCGCGCTCGACCTGGCGCGCTCGGCGCCGCACCCGGGCCGCCCCACCTCGCACCTGGGCAACGTCGCGCCCGACTTCGAGGTCAGCGCGTTCAAGTTCTCGTACGGCGACCCGCAGGTGGTCGAGGTCAACGCGAACCGCGACCTCGGGCCGGTCGAGGTGCAGTGGCGGGTCGGCGACGGCCCGGTCCACCGCGCGCCGACGACCGAGTTCAAGGGCGGCGAGCGCTACGACCCGCCCGGCGTCTACTACCACAAGCTGCGCGGCACGGTGACCGGGTTCGGCGCGGGCGACCGCGTGGAGGTGTGGTTCACGGCCGGCAGCCACACCTCGTCGGCGTTCACGTTCACGGCCGAGAAGTCGAAGGCCGGCGACGTGCTCGTGCTCGCGGCCGAGGACTACACCGGCAACACGGACCTGCTCGGCCGCGGTCCGCACCCCGGGCCGGAGTACCTCGGCGCCTACACCCAGGCCCTGCAGGATCTGGGCGTGGCGTTCGACGTCTACGACGTGGACGCGCACGCCCGTACAGCGCCGGACCCGCTCGGCGTGCTCGGGCACTACAAGAGCGTGATCTGGTACACGGGCGACGACGTCTATGTGCGCGAGCCGACCCAGCCCGCCGGTACCGGCAACTCGAAGCTGATGGACGACGAGGTGATGGCCGTCCGCGACTACCTCAACGAGGGCGGGACGGCGCTCATCACCGGCCAGCAGGCGCTCGCGGGCGCGTGGCTGGAGTTCCTCTACAACCCGCTGGGCGCACCGCCGAACCCGTTCTGCAAGTCCAACAACACGCAGGGCCAGGACGACGCGGACGACCCGCCCGGGCAGTCCACGAACTGCATCATCGTGTCCAACGACTTCATCCAGTACTACCTGGGGGCCTGGATCAGCATCGTCGCGGCGACCGGCGACGAGGTCGCGACGCTGCCGTTCAAGGGCGCCGGCGGCCCGTTCGGGACCACGCCGTTCACGCTCAACGGCGCGGGCTCGGCGGACAACCAGCAGCTGGCGCAGACGTTCGTGACGACGTCGAGCGTGCTGCCGGCGAACGAGTTCCCGCAGTTCGCGTCCGCGCCAGCGATCGGCTTCGAGCGCCCGCCGGCGTTCGATCCGCCCGAGGGCACCAAGTACGCCTACGCGGCCTCCAGCGACGAGGGCTACCAGCGCCTGCGCCGCACGATCGACCTGCGCGGGGCGGCGTCGGGGAGCCTGAAGTTCAAGTTCTCCTACGACACCGAGCAGGACTACGACTACGTGTTCGTCGAGGCGCACACCGCCGGCTCCGACGACTGGACGACGCTGCCCGACGTCAACGGGCACACCAGCGACGACGTCGGCGGGTCGTGCGACATCGACTGGGACACGATCCACCCGTTCCTCGCCCACTACCAGACCAACCCGACGCCGGACGAGGACTGCACGCCCACCGGCACCACGGGCGCCTGGAACGCGGCGACCGGCAACTCCGGCGGCTTCCAGGACTGGGAGGTCGATCTGTCGGCCTACGCCGGCAAGCAGGTCGAGGTCTCGATCACCTACGCGCAGGACTACGCGGCGGCCGGCCTGGGCGCGTTCGTCGACGCCGTGCAGGTCCTCAAGGACGGCGCCGTGAGCGAGTCCACCGGGTTCGAGGACGGGCTCGCGCCCTGGGTCGCCGGGCCGCCGCCGGCCGGGACCGTCAACGACGCGGCCTGGGTCGCGCGCGGCGCCGTCGGGTTCGAGGAGGGGCCGGGCATCGCGACCGACGACACGCTCCTGTGGGGCTTCGGCCTGGAGGGTGTGTCCACCCGGGCCGAGCGCGCCGCGGTCCTGGGCGACGCGCTGGCCTACCTGCAGCGGCCGCGGCCGGCCACGCCGCCGGCGCCCGGGCCGCCGCCGGCGACGTACTCGACCAGCGCGCAGGGCACGGTCGGCGGCAGCGTGCCGGCGACGCTCGCGCTCACGCTCGGCGGGCCGGCGTCGTTCGGCGCGTTCACGCCCGGGGTCACGCGGACGTACCTCGCGTCGACCACGGCGAGCGTGACGTCGACCGCGGGCGACGCGCTCCTGAGCGTGAGCGACCCGTCGGCCGTCGGCACCGGCCACCTGGTCAACGGCACGTTCGTCCTGCCCGAGCCGCTGCAGGCCCGGGCCGGCGCTGGCGCGGCCTACGCGGACGTGGGCGCTTCGCTGGGCCTGCGGACGTGGAGCGCGCCGGTCGCCAACGACGCGCTGACGCTCGAGTTCTCGCAGGCGGTCAAGGCGAGCGACGCGCTGCGGACGGGCACGTACGGCAAGGCGCTGACGTTCACGCTGTCCACGACGACGCCGTAGCGTGGTGGGCCCCCGAGCGGCGGCTCGGGGGCCCGTCCACTCACGCCGGAACGAGGATCCCGCGGCCCTGCAGGCGCCCGTGGTCGAGGTCAGCCATGGCGTCGTTGATCGCGTCCAGCGGGTACTGCGTGGTGTGCAGCGTCACCTTGCCCTGCGCGGTCAGCGTCATCAGGTCCTGCAGGTCGGTGTAGGTGCCGACGAGGTTGCCGATGAAGCTGATCTCGCGGCTGATGACGTCGATCGTCGGGATGTCGATGTTCTCGCCGTAGCCGATCACGTAGTAGAAGCCGCCGTCCTGCACCATCGCGACGCCGTCCTCGATCGCGCCCTTCTCGCCGACGAAGTCGATGATCGCCTCGGCGCCCAGGCCGTCCGTCAGCTCGGCGACGGTGTCGCGCTGGGAGCCGTCGACCTTGACCGTGTGGTCGGCGCCGAGCTCGCGCGCGAGCGCGAGCGCCTGCTCGGACGGGTCGATGACCACGATCTCGGTCGGCGTGTACGCCTTCAGGCACTGGATGCCGATGTGCCCGAGCCCGCCGGCGCCGATCACGACCGCCTTGGTGCCGGCGCCGAGGACCGGGATCGCCTTCTTGACCGCGTGGATCGCGGTCAGGCCCGCGTCGGCGAGCGCGGCGATGTCGGTCGGGTGCAGCGACGGGTCGAGCTTGACGACCGACCGGGCGCTGGTCTGCAGGTACTCGGCGAAGCCGCCGTCGCGGTTGATGCCGGGGAACGCGCCGTTGACGCAGTGCATGTCGTCCCCGCGCCGGCAGGGGCGGCACAGCCCGCACGAGATGAACGGGTGCACGATGACGGTGTCGCCGACCTCGACGTTGGTGACCGCGGCGCCGACCGCCTCGATCCAGCCCGCGTTCTCGTGCCCGGGCACGTAGGGGAGGGCGACCTGGGACTTCTCCGCCCACTGGCCCTCCTGGATGTGCAGGTCGGTCCGGCAGAGCCCGGCCGCGCCGATCCGGACGATCACGTCGAGCGGGCCGAGCAGCTTGGGCTCCTCGATCTGCTCGACGCGCAACGGCTCGTGGTAGGCGTGCAGGCGTGCGGCTTTCATGCGGCTTCCTCCCGGTAGCGGACGCTCAGCAGGTCGCGGCACAGGCCGCCGTTGGTCTCCAGCGAGAGCGCGGTCAGCCGCGCCAGGCGGGAGAAGCGCGCGAAGTCGCTGACCGGCGCGCCGTCGCCGGTCACGAACGCGGGCGCGTCGTCGCCGGCGGGGATGCCGAGCGCGGCCCGCAGCTCGCGGCAGCGCTCGGCGTCGGGGCCGGTCAGGTCGCCCAGCCGTACGCCGGCGGGGTCGGGGATGCTCGCCAGCAGCCGGCCCTCGCGGGCGACCAGCGCCTTGCGCTGGAACAGTGCCCGCAGCGCGTCCAGCGACCCCTCGGTCTCGCCCGGGAACGCGTCCGCGAACGCCCCGTCGCGCGCGACGGCGGCGTTGATCTCGGCGCCCGTGTAGTGGTCCTCGAGCGTGACGTCGACGGCCCGCAGGCCGGGGACGCGGGCGAGCGCGGCGCGCGCGTCGGCGGCCATCAGGAACGCGAAGTTGGGCGCGCACTGCGGCGTCGGCAGCCGCAGGCGCACCGTCACGTCGCCGTCCTCACTCACCGCGCACGCGCCGACGAAGCCGAGCGTGGTGATCGGCTCGTCGAGCTCGGGGTCGTAGACGGTCCCGAGCTCTGACAGCACCTGGGCGCGCAGCGTCACCCCGCGACTCCGACCGCGCTCTCGGGCGTGGCCACCGGCTCGGGGATCCGCAGCTCGGCCGGGACGTCGACGTCGTACAGCGCCGCCGCGTTGAGGCCGAGGATCTTGCGCTTGCCGTTCTCGTCCAGCCGCGGGTAGTCGGCGAACTGCGGCTGGTCGGGCATCTCCCAGTTCAACAGGCCCTCGATCTGCCAGCGCGGCTCCCAGATCGCGTAGTCGGACCCGAACAGCATCTTGTCCTCGCCGACCCAGAACAGCAGCTCGCCCATCACCTTGGCGAAGAAGTTCGGGCGCGCGTGCATCAGGCCGCCCAGCGCCACGGCCAGGCCGGCGTAGACGTTCGGCTCCTGCGTGGCCATGAAGCAGAAGTCCTCGATCCGCGGCAGGCCGACGTGCTCGACCACGAAGTTCAGCCGGCCGTTGTAGTCGGTCGCGACGTGGTCGACGTCGGAGACGTCGAACGCGTCCTTGTCCAGCGGCCAGATCGTCGGGCCCTTGTGGACGTGGACGTTGCGGATGCCGAGCTCGACGCACTTGTCGAAGAACGGCTTGGCCGCCTCGTCGCTGAGCTTCCAGCCGCGCGAGCCCTGATACCACTCCGCGGTGTAGAGCTTGACGCCCTTGAAGTGGTAGCGCTCGTTGTCGGCCTCCAGCTGCTCGAGCCCGGCGGTGCCCTCGCGCGGGTCGAAGCGGCCGTTGACGATCAGCTTGCCCGGGAAGCGCTCCAGCAACGCGGCGTTGTGCTCGACGTCGTTGAAGCCCTCCGTGTACCACTCCTTCAGGTACGTCGACTGGAAGATCGCCTTGTCGACGCCGCCTTCGACGAACACGTCGTGCTCGAAGTCGTCGACGCTGTACCTCTGGAACTTCTCGAGCGTCCAGTGCGTCTCGGCCGGGCCGAGGCCCTGGTAGGCGTGGAAGCACTCGATCCAGCCCTTCGCGTACTCCTCGGCGCCGGGGCGCCAGTTCGCCGGCGACGCGTCCCAGAAGTGCAGGTGGCTGTCGAGGATGAAGTACTTCTTGCCATCCTTCACGAACATGCGCTCTCCTCCTTACTGCTTCGAACTGAGCTCCCCGGCTGCCCTCGACGCGACGCACACGAAGCGGTCCAGCGCGCGGCGGACCCGCCGCGCGGGCGCCACCACGGCCACGGCGCCCAGCACCGCGCCGCCGCCGCCGAAGATCGGGACCCCGACGCAGGCGTCACCGTCGCCGACCACCACGCTGTAGTGCAGCTCCGCCGCCTCGTCCAGCGCGGCACGCAGCTCGGCCTCGTCGAAGAGCTCGTGGCGGAGCGTCGCGGCGCGGCGGGTCGTCTCCAGCGCCTCCTCGGTGCCGTCGGGCGGCATGTGCGCGAGGATCACCCGCCCGGCGGCGAGCAGGTGTGACAGCGCGACGGCGCCTGGGGGATAGTGGCCCGTGCACGTCGCGCCCGGCACCTCGGCGGCCGCGGCCACGCGCGTCTGCGCGCCGGTCAGCCGGGCCAGCACGGCCACGTCGTCGATCGCGAACGCGGCGCGGCCGAGCACGCGCCGCACGCCGACCGTGATCGCGCCGTCGCTCGCGCCCGGCACGCGCCCGGGGCGGAGGCGGTGGTCGTCGCCGCGCTCGAGGTAGCCCTCGTAGAGCAGCGTGTTGACCAGGTGGTAGGTCGTCGCCAGGTTCAGCCCGAGCGCCGCCGCGATCTCCTTCACGCCCAGCGGCCGGCCGGCCGCGTGCACGTGCTCGAGAATCCGCATGCCGCGGGAGAGGGCCTGGATCCGGTCTGACGGTGCGTCGTCTGCCACGTCTCCTCCACACCGAACGCTACTCCTCGCGAGCGCGAGTGGACCCCGATTTCAGATGGTGAAATCGCGGGCACCCGGGTGTGCCCGCGGGGCTAAGGTCGGTCCCGTCTCAGACCAAGGAGGAGACATGGCTGGCTCGAACGGCGTAGGCCCCGCCGTGTTCGCGGCGCCGCTGCGCTACATCCAGGGGCCGGGCGCCCTCGACACGCTCGGCGACGAGCTCACCCGGCTCAAGGCGTCACGGCCGCTGATCCTGTGCGACCCGTCGGTGCGCGGGCTGCTCGGCGCGCGGCTGGAGGGCTTCGGCACCGTCGTCGACTTCAACGGCGAGGCGTCGCCGGGCGAGATCGACCGCGTCGCCGCCGCCGCGAGCGGCGCCGACGCGATCGTGGGCGTCGGCGGCGGCAAGACGCTCGACACGGCCAAGGCGGTCGCGCATCCCGCCGGCCTCCCGCTGATCGTGGTGCCGACGATCGCGTCCACGGACGCGCCGACCAGCTCGCTGTCGGTCATCTACGACGACCACGGCGCGTTCCTGGAGTACCGGTTCTACGGCCGCAACCCGGACGTGGTCCTGGTCGACAGCGCGATCATCGCCGGCGCGCCGGTCCGCTTCCTCGTGGCCGGGATCGGGGACGGCCTGTCGACGTTCTTCGAGGCGGACGCGTCGTCGACTACGCGCCAGCCGGCGATGGCGGGCGGCCCGCCGCTGCTGGCGGCCACGACGCTCGCGCGGCTCTGTTACGACACGCTGCTGGCCGACGGGCTGGCGGCGCGCCACGCCGTCGAGCACGGGATCGTCACGCCCGCGCTCGAGCGGGTGATCGAGGCCAACACGCTGCTGTCCGGCCTCGGCTTCGAGTCCGGCGGTCTGGCCGCGGCGCACTCGATCCACAACGGCCTGACCGTGCTGCACGAGACGCACGACTACTGGCACGGCGAGAAGGTCGCGATCGGGGTCATCGGGCTGCTGGTCCTGGAGGGCCAGCCGCAGGCGCTGATCGACGAGGTCGTCGACTTCTGCCTGCGCGTCGGGCTGCCGGTCACGCTCGCCGACATCGGCGTCGAGGCGGACGCGGAGACGCTGCGGCCGGTCGCCGACGCGGCCTGCGCGGACGGCGAGACGATCCACAACGAGCCGTTCCCCGTGACGCCGGACATGGTCGTCGCCGCGCTGCTGGCGGCGGACGCGATCGGCGCCGAGCGGCGCACGCTGCTCGAGCGCACGCTCGAGCTGCCGGAGGCGTGCGTGTAGGGCTAGCCACAGGTGGCGCCGGGGGTGCGCGGCGGCGCACACGCCCCGGCGCCCCAATGGAAAGCGGGCGGCGGCGAGCGATCGTCGAGGACATGTCCGCTCACGCTTCTCCCGGCCTGCTCGGGCGCATCACGCGCCGCAGCGCCGCCGCCTCCGCCCGCCGCCCCAAGACCGTCGTCGCCCTCTGGCTGCTGCTCGTGGTCGGGTTCGCGGTCGCGGGCGGGATGACCGGCACCAAGATGCTCACCGGCGCCGACGCCGGGGTGGGCGAGTCCAGCCGGGCGGACGCGCGGCTCGCCGCCGCGGGGCTCCAGGATCCGGCGGTGGAGAGCGTGCTGGTGCGCTCGTCTTCTGCGGCGCGGACGAGCGCCGCGACGGCGGACGTCGCACGGCGCGCCCGCGCCGTGCCGGAGGTGGCGCACGTGCGCACGGACCTGCGCCGCGACGGCGGGCGGACGGCGCTCGTCCAGGTCAGCCTGCGCGGGGATCCCGACGACGCGGGCGAGCACGTCGACGGGCTCGTGTCCGCGGTCGACGCGACGCGGAGCGCGCATCCCGGCGTGCACATCCAGGCCGCCGGGCCCGGGACGACCGACCACGCGATCGGCGAGGTCGTGTCGCACGGGCTGCGCACCGCGGAGCTGATCTCGCTCCCGGTGACGCTGCTGATCCTGTTCCTGGCGTTCGGCGCGCTGGTGGCGGCGGCGGTGCCGCTGCTGCTCGGGCTGACGTCGGTGATCGCCGCGCTGGGCGGGATGGGCCTGATCTCGCAGGTCGCGCCGATGGGGGACGCCACGTCCTCGCTGGTCGTCCTGCTCGGGCTGGCGGTCGGGGTCGACTACTCGCTCTTCTACATCCGGCGCGAGCGGGAGGAGCGGCGTGCCGGGCGGGACTCCGAGGCGGCGCTGAACGCGACCGCCGCGACGGTCGGGCGCGCGATCGTGGTCTCCGGCGTGACCGTGATCGCCGGGCTCGCGGGGCTGCTGATCACCGGGCTGGCGACGTTCGTGTCGATGGCGCTGGCGACGATGCTGGTGGTCGCGATGGCCGTGCTCGGGTCGCTGACCGTCCTGCCGGCGGTGCTGGCGCTGCTGGGCGACCGCATCAACCGCGGACGGCTGCCGGGGATGCGGCCGGCGCGCGGCTCGAGCCGCGCCTGGGGCGTCCTGGCGCGCGCGGTCACGCGACGGCCGCTGATCTCGCTGACGGTCGTGATCGCGGCGCTGCTCGCGATCGCGTCGCCGGCGCTGCACATGCACACGAGCGGGTCGGCGCCGTCGCTGCCGCACGACGAGCCGGCGATGGTCGCCGCGCGCGAGGTCGCGGCGGCGTTCCCGGGCGCGCCGTCGTCCGCGTCGCTCGTGGTCACGGGGTCGTCGCTGAAGCGGGCGGACCTGCGGGCGCTCGGCCGCTCGGCGCGAACGGTCACGGGCGGGGAGGGGCCGATCGAGATCTCGCTGGCGCGCGACCGGTCGACCGCGCTGGTGCGCGTGCCGATGCCCGACCACGACGAGCCGGCGACCGTCGCGCGGCTGCGCGAGGCGCTGCCGGCGAACGTGCTCGTCACCGGCGAGGCGGCGAGCAAGCTGGACTTCACGTCGCGGCTGAACGCAACGACGCCGCTGGTGATCGCGTTCGTGCTCGGGCTCGCGCTGCTGTTGCTGCTGGCCAGCTTCCGGTCGCTGCCGCTCGCGCTGGCCGTGATCGGCTTGAATCTGCTGTCGGTCGGCGCGGCCTACGGGGTGCTGACGTACGTCTTCCAGAACACGTGGGCCGAGGGGCTGCTCGGGTTCACCTCGTCGGGGACGGTCGCGGACTGGGTGCCGCTGAACACGTTCGTGATCCTGTTCGGGCTCTCGATGGACTACACGATCCTCGTGCTCGAGCGCATCCGCGAGGCGCGGCGGGCGGGCGCGGCGCCGCGGGCGGCGGCGGCCGAGGGCGTCGCTGCGACCGCCGGCGCGGTCACCAGCGCGGCGGTCGTGATGGTGGCGATCTTCGCGATCTTCCCGACGCTGCCGATGGTGGAGATGAAGATGATCGGGGTCGCGCTGGCCGCGGGCGTGCTGATCGACGCGACGCTGGTCCGGGGCGTGGCGCTGCCGGCCGCGGCCGCGCTGCTGGGGCGGCGCGGCGTGCGGGGGCGGGCGCCGGTCTACGTGCCGGGCGGCGGCGGCGCGGCGAGGCCGTCCACGGTCGCGTAGTCGAGGGCGCTGACGTCGCGGCCGCCGGTGGTCGCGGCGTCGAGCGCCGCCTTGAGCGCGGCGCGGTAGAGCAGCGAGCCGGTGCTCACGCGGGCGACGCCGCAGGCCGCGAGCGTGTCGAGGGGGTGGGTGAGCAGGACGTTCAGGGGCGCGTCGAGCGCGGTCGCGAGCGCTTCGATGTCGTGGGGGTCGGTGACGCCGGGGACGAAGATGCCGTCGGCGCCCGCGGCCTCGTAGCGCCGCGCCCGCTCGAGCGTCTCGGCCAGGTCGGGGCGTCCGAGCCAGTAGGTGTCGACGCGGGCGTTCACGAAGACGGGCTTGGTGCTGAGGGCGGCGATCGTGGCGGCGAACGTCGTCGGGTCCGCGAGCTGGTCCTCGACGTTCACGCCCGCGACGTCTCCGAGCCGGTCCACGTAGTCCGCCACCGCGGCCGGATCGGTGGAGAACCCGTTCTCGATGTCGATCGTGACCGGGGTCGGCAGATGCGTGAGCCGGCGCGCGAGCTCGACGGTCGCCTCCGCCGTGGCGGCGTGCCCGTCGGGCACCCCGAGCGCCGCCGCGACGCCGAGGCTCGTCGTCCCGACGGCCTCGAACCCGGCGCGTGCGAACGCGGCCGCCGACGCGTGGTCCCAGGCGTTGGGCAGCAGGAACGGCGCCCCCGGCCGGTGCAACGCCACGAACGCCCGCTGCTTCTCATCCACGCTTCTCATCCGCCATCTCCACCCACTGTCGCTTTCTTGCCTACCTGCGGCGTCTCGCCGCCGCCGCGCGTCTCGCCGCCGTCGGCCGCCGCCGCCGCGTGTCTCGCCGCCGTCGGCCGCCGCCGCCGCCGCCGCGCGTCTCGCCGCCGTCGGCCACCGCCGCCGCGCGTCTCGCCGCCGTCGGCCACCGCCGCCGCCGCGCGTCTCGCCGCCGTCGGCCACCGCCGCCGCGCGTCTCGCCGCCGTCGGCCACCGCCGCCGCCGCGCGTCTCGCCGCCGTCGGCCACCGCCGCCGCCGCGCGTCTCGCCGCCGTCGGCCACCGCCGCCGCCGCGCGTCTCGCCGTCGCCGGCCACCGCCGGCACCACGCGTCTCGCCGCCGCCCGTCACGCGCACGCCTGCCCCGCGCCTGCGACATTGCGCGTCCCGTCGTCGGCCGTCGCCGCGACCGCCCGCTCCGCGCCCGCGGTACCCCCATCCGCGTCGTCTCGCCGCGCCCCCGCGCCGGCGATCACGCCCTCCACGAGCGCCAGTGCGTGCGCTTCGCCCGGGCAACGCCGCGGTCCCTCGCCGAACGGGCGGCCGGCGAGCGGCACGCTCACGACGCGCCCGTCCGGGCCGACCCGCCGCGTCGCCGGGACAGGCGGGGCCTCGCGGAGCACGTCGGCCACGGGCCGCTCGAGCGCCCCGCGGACCAGCGCCGCGGTCGCTTCGCAGGTTTGCACGAGCAGCGCGACGCGCTGCGCCGCCAGCTCCTCGTCGCCGCCGGGAAGCAGGGCGAGCAGCCGCCCGAGCGCGGCGTCCGCCCCGTCCGCGCTCGTCCCGGGGTGATAGGCGGCCGCGACGACGCGCACCGCCGCGACGGCGTCCGCCACGTGCGGCTCCGCCACCCCGAGCCGCGCCGCGAGCACCGCCACAGGCACGTACGGCAACGCCACGCCCTCGCCCGCCGTCTCGCCGCCGATCTCCGCGCTCGGCCGCGCGGTGTGGTCGCCGCCGGCCGCCGCCACCGCTCGCGCGCGCCGCTTCGCCTCCGCGCGCAGCGCCGGCGGGTCCAGCGAGGCGAGCAGCGATTCGGCGAGCGCGCGGCGGCGCGTGTGAAGCTCGCCCGAGGCGAACCGCGACACGGTCGCGCGCAACCACGCCAGCGTCCCGTACGGCCCAGGCGGGCCGGGCGGCGGAACCGTGAACGCGGGGTCGGTGAGCGGCATCGGCTGGACCCTACGCCCGCGACGTTTCGGTGCAGACCGAAACGTCGCGGGGCTACGCTGCGCCGACGATGGACCTCGCCGACATCGCCGCCGCGCTCGCCGATCGCACCCGCGCCCGGATGCTCGAGGAGCTGCTGGCCGGGCCGCCGCTGCCCGCGGGCGCGCTGGCGGCGCGGGTCGGGGTCGCGCCCTCGACTGCCAGCGGCCACTTGGCGAAGCTCGAGCGCGCTGGCCTGGTCACGATCGAGCGCCATGGGCGCCGCCGCGAAGCGCGGCTGGCGAGCCCGCAGGTCGCGGAGGCGCTGGAGGCCCTCGGCCGCCTGGCCGGCGACGACGCCCGCCCGATCGGCCTCAGGGCGGTCAACGCCCGTGCCGCGCTCCACGAGGCCCGCTCGTGCTACGACCACCTCGCGGGCCGCGCGGGCGTCGCCCTGACCGATCGGCTCATCGCGCACGGCGCGCTCGTCGAGCACGACGGCGCGTTCAGCGTCCCGCCGTCCGCCTTCAGCTTGTACCGCGACCGGTTCGGCATCGATCCCGCGTCCCTCACCGGCCGTCGCCCGCTCGCGCGCGCGTGCAGCGACTGGACCGAGCGCCGCCCGCACCTCGCCGGCGCACTGGGCGCCTCGCTCCTGGACGCCATGCTCCGCGCCGGCTGGCTCACGCGCCGCCCCGACAGCCGCGCGCTGAACATCACCGCACGGGGCCGCACCGAGCTCGGCTGATCCGCGCCACGAGGTGAGCCGACCCTTTCGTCCTGGTCGCCCGGCGAGGAGCGAGCGGTGGAACGACCCTGGGGGCGTGTTGGCGGAGCACCTCGGCGAGCCAAGCGCGCGTAGGACAGGCGTGCCGCGCCCGGGCGACACCCTCGAGCGGGCCCAGCCCGCGCGCGTCCGACCCGCGCGGCGAGTGGTCACTTTCTGGCGCCATGCGCCGCAACGTCGCCTTTCGCCGCGCCGCGCGCGGTCCGTCGCGCCCGCGCGCGGTGCGCCGCGCCCGCGCGCGGCTATCCGCGGCCTCGCGCGGCTCGCCGCGCCCCACCCGCGCGGCGAGTGGTCACTTTCTGGCGCTATGCGCCGCAACGCCGCCGCTCGCCGCGCCCGCACGCGCCGACCCGCCCGCACGCGCCGACCCGCCCGCTCGCGCCGACCCCGCCCGCGCGCGGCCTCGCGCGGCTGGCCGCGCCCCGACCCGCGCGGCGAGTGGTCACTTTCTGGCGCTATGCGCCGGAACGTCGCCTTTCGCCGCGCCCTCACCGCGCCGACAACGCCCGCGCCTACCCCGGAAACGCCACGCGCGACCGGCCGTCCGGGTCCAGCACCCGGACCGTGACCCGCACGCCGGACCCCCGCGCCCGCCGCACCGGCACCACGAGCGTCCTCGTCCGCCCGACCCGCACGGAAGCCGAACGAGCCCCGATCACGCGCCCGCGCACCCGCGCACGCACGCGACACGCCGCACCCACCGCGCTCACGCACGCCACCTGCACCCGCACCCCGCGCCCCGCGAGCGCCGTCACGGTCACCGACGACCGCACGCACACCCCCGCGGGCAGCGACCGGAACGATCCGGACGCGCCGCCCGCCACCGTGCACCCCGGCGTGGAGAACGCGATCGCGTCCCCCGAGAACGCCAGCGCCGAGACCGAGGCGACCGCCGGCCCCCGGAACACGATCGCGCCCGACCGCGCGTCCACGACCCGCACGCGCTCGCCCAGCCGCGTGCCCGCCACGTACGCGACACGCGCCCCGTCGACCACGACCGTCCCGAACCCCTGCCCGCGCGCCAGCACCCGCACGTCCGCGGCCGACGGCGGCGCCCAGAGCAGCACGTCGGACCCGTCCCCGACCGGCACCGCGGCCGCCACCGACCCGTCGGCGCCCACCGCGAGCCCGGACAGCGTCGCCGCGTCGAAGCGCCCGAGCGAGACCGTCCACAGCTCCGTCCCCGTCCGCAGGTCGAACACGACCAGCGCCCCGTCGCCCGTCGCGGCCACGCCGTACTCGCCCGCCGCCGCCAGCGCGAGCGCCCCCGGCGGCACCGCGACCTCGGCCCCGCGCAGCCGTGCGCGCCCGTCGTCGCCCACCACCAGGGGACCGAACGCCGTGGCGAAGAGCTCCGCGCCGCCCCGAACCCCGCCCGCCACGGGCACGAACGCCGCACCCGCCAGCGAGTAGACCCGCGACCCCACGAGCGCGGCCACGAGCCCCGACCCGGCGGCGAGCTGCACGTCATCCGCGCCCACGGGCAGCCCGACCGGCGGCACCGCGGCCCCGGCCAGCGTCGCCCCGAGCAGCCGCCCACCGGAGGCCCACAGCACCGAATCCCCCGCCAGCACGGGCGCGTCTCCGTCCGCCACCGCGCGCAGGTCCGCGCGGGCCGAACCGGGCATCAGCAGCGCCGCCGCGGCAGCGCCCACCGCGAGGGCACGAAACACCATGCACCCGTTGTAGCCGACCCCTGTCACACCGTCACACCCCTGCTATATTCGCTTGCCGTCGCGCAGCGGGCAGCCGTCCGCTGCGGTGACGCTCGGTCCTTCACATGGAGTCAAGCGAGACATAGCCCACCCCGCGAAAGGGCCTCGCAGCATGTGATCGACACGGGCCCGAATGGGCCCGTTTCTTTGCCCGCTGCATATACGGGCGCCTACGCAGGAAGACCGCACACAGAGAAGAGACATCTCCATGCCGCGCAAGTTCACGCTCGAGAAGACCCGAAACATCGGGATCATGGCCCACATCGATGCGGGCAAGACGACGACGACCGAGCGCATCCTGTACTACACGGGCCGGTCGCACAAGCTGGGCGAGGTCCACGAGGGCGCGGCCACGATGGACTGGATGGAGCAGGAGCAGGAGCGCGGCATCACGATCACGTCGGCCGCGACGACCTGCGAGTGGGCCGGTCATCGAATCAACATCATCGATACGCCGGGACACGTCGACTTCACGGTCGAGGTCGAGCGCTCCCTGCGCGTGCTCGACGGTGCTGTCGCCCTCTTTGACTCCGTCGCCGGTGTAGAGCCCCAGTCCGAGACGGTCTGGCGCCAGGCGGACAAGTACGCGGTCCCGCGGATCGCGTACATCAACAAGATGGACCGCATCGGCGCCGACTTCGAGCGCGGCGTGCAGACGATGATCGACCGGCTCGGCGCCCATCCGGTGCCGATCCAGCTGCCGATCGGCGCCGAGGCCGACTTCCGCGGGATCATCGATCTCGTCGGCATGAAGGCGATCGTCTACTACGACGAGCTCGGCAAGGACGTCCGCATCGAGGACATCCCGGCCGACCTGGCCGACGCGGCCGCCGTCGCCCGCGAGCACCTGCTCGAAGAGGTCTCCCACTACGACGACGATCTCGTCGAGTTGATCCTCGAGGAGCAGGAGATCCCGAACGACCGCCTGGTCGCGGCGATCCGCAAGGCGACGCTCTCCAGCCAGCTGACGCCGGTGCTCTGCGGCTCGTCCTTCAAGAACAAGGGCGTCCAGCCGCTGCTCGACGCCGTGCTCGCGTACCTGCCGTCGCCGCTCGACGTGCCGCCGGTCGAGGGCCTCGAGCCGGTCAAGGGCGGCGAGGATCGCGAGACGGTCCGCAAGCCCGACGACAGCGAGCCGTTCGCGGCGCTGGCGTTCAAGATCATGGCCGACCCGTACGTCGGCAAGCTCACGTACTTCCGCGTCTACTCGGGCAAGCTCGAGGCGGGCAGCCGCGTGCTGAACGTCAGCACGGGCCGCACCGAGCGGATCGGCCGCATCCTGATGATGCACGCCAACGATCGCGAGGACGTGAACGAGATCTACGCGGGCGACATCGCCGCCGCGGTCGGCATCAAGCAGGTCGTCACCGGCGACACGCTGGCGGCGCCCGACAAGCCGATCAAGCTCGAGGCGATCGAGTTCGACGACCCGGTGATCTCGGTGGCCATCGAGCCGAAGACGAAGTCCGACCAGGAGAAGATGTCGGTCGCGCTCGGCCGCCTGGCCGAGGAGGACCCGACGTTCCAGGTCCGCACCAATGAGGAGACCGGCCAGACCGAGATCTCGGGCATGGGCGAGCTGCACCTCGAGATCCTGGTCGACCGCATGATGCGCGAGTTCAAGGTCGAGGCCAACGTCGGCCGCCCCCAGGTCTCCTACCGCGAGACGGTCAAGGGCACCGCCCAGAAGATCGAGGGCCGGCACGTCCGCCAGACCGGCGGCTCGGGCCAGTACGGCATCGTCTACATCGACCTCGAGCCGGCGCCCGGCGAGGGCTTCGACTTCGTCAACAAGATCAAGGGCGGGGCGATCCCGACCGAGTTCATCCCGGCGATCGAGAAGGGCATCGAGGAAGCGCTGGAGACCGGCGTGCGCGCCGGCTACCCGGTGGTCGACGTCCGCGTCACGCTCGTCGACGGCAAGTTCCACGACACCGACTCCTCGGAGATCGCGTTCAAGATCGCCGGCTCGCTGGCGTTCAAGGAGGCGGCGCGGCGGGCCAAGCCGGTCCTGCTGGAGCCGATCTTCGCGGTCGAGGTCGTCACGCCCGAGGACTACATCGGCGACGTGATCGGCGACCTCAGCCGGCGCCGCGGGCGCCTGCAGGGTCAGGAGCGTCGCGGCAACGCCGTGGTCGTCACCGCCGACGTGCCGCTGAGCGAGATGTTCGGCTACGCGACCGACGTGCGTTCGATGACGCAGGGCCGCGCGACGTACACGATGCAGTTCGACAAGTACGAGGAGGTGCCGCCCAACATCGCCGAGAAGGTGGTCGAGGGTCGCACCGGAGTGCCTGCGCTCGCGTAGACGCGGTAGTCTGCACGGGTTCGCCTCAGAACAGATTTCAACAACAGGAGCGATTGGAAAGTGGCGAAGGAGAAGTTCACGCGGGACAAGCCGCACGTCAACGTCGGGACCATCGGTCACATCGACCATGGCAAGACGACGCTGACCGCGGCCATCACGAAGGTCCTGTCGGAGAAGTACGGCGGACAGGCGCGGTCCTTCGAGGAGATCGACAACGCTCCTGAGGAGAAGGCCCGCGGCATCACCATCGCCACGTCGCACGTCGAGTACGAGACCGAGAACCGTCACTACGCGCACGTCGACTGCCCTGGTCACGCCGACTACGTGAAGAACATGATCACGGGTGCCGCCCAGATGGACGGCGCGATCCTCGTGGTCTCGGCGGCGGACGGCCCGATGCCGCAGACGCGCGAGCACATCCTGCTCGCCCGTCAGGTGGGCGTGCCGTACATCATCGTGTTCCTCAACAAGGCCGACATGGTCGACGACGAGGAGCTCCTGGAGCTCGTCGAGGTCGAGGTCCGCGACCTGCTCAACGAGTACGAGTTCCCGGGCGACGACATCCCGTTCGTCATCGGCTCGGCGCTGAAGGCGCTCGAGGGCGAGCAGGAGTACGTCGACAAGATCATCGAGCTGGGCAACCAGCTGGACTCCTACATCCCGGAGCCCGAGCGCGACCTGGACAAGCCGTTCCTGATGCCGGTCGAGGACGTCTTCTCGATCACGGGTCGCGGCACGGTGGCCACGGGCCGCATCGAGCAGGGCATCGTCAACACGGGCGACACGGTCGAGATCGTCGGTATCCACAAGGAGACCAGCTCCACCGTCGTCACCGGCGTCGAGATGTTCCGCAAGATCCTCGATCAGGGCCAGGCGGGCGACAACGTGGGCTGCCTGCTCCGCGGTGTCAAGCGCGAGGAGATCGAGCGCGGCCAGGTGCTGTGCAAGCCGGGCTCCATCACCCCGCACACCAAGTTCATGGCTGAGGTCTACGTCCTCAAGAAGGAGGAGGGTGGCCGCCACACTCCGTTCTTCAACGGGTACCGGCCGCAGTTCTACTTCCGCACGACGGACGTGACCGGCGTCGCCAACCTGCCCGCGGGCACGGAGATGGTCATGCCGGGCGACAACATCCAGATGGAGGTCGAGCTGATCCAGCCGATCGCCATGGACGCCGGCCTGCGCTTCGCCATCCGGGAGGGTGGCCGCACCGTGGGCTCCGGCGTCGTGACGGAGATCATCGAGTAAGTACGGCGGGGCAGCCACACCGCCCCGCCGATCATCCGGCCTGACTCAGGCCGGTTGCGAAGTCGACAGATACGACCTAGTGAGGGCGGGCCCCGGAGCCCGGGGGCCGCCCTCATTGCGCGCAAGACGCCAGCCAAGATTTCACTTCAAGTACCGGACAGAACGTGGCCATAGCCCAGAACAAGATCCGCATCCGTCTCAAGGCGTACGACTCGTCGGCCATCGAGACCGCGGCCAAGGAGATCGTCGAGACCGCGACGCGGACTGGCGCCACCGTCTCCGGCCCCGTGCCTCTGCCGACGGAAAAGAACGTGTACGCCGTGGTGAAGTCCCCCTTCAAGGACAAGGACTCCCAGGAGCACTTCGAGATCCGGACGCACAAGCGCCTGATCGACATTCACCAGCCCACGCCGAAGACCGTCGACTCGCTCCAGCGGCTCGACCACCTTCCCGCCGGCGTGGACATCGAGATCCGACTCGCCTTTAACTGATGCCCGCCATCCTCGCCAAGAAGCTGGGAATGACCCAGCGCTTCCTCGACGACGGTCGTGTCGAGCGCGTGACGGTGCTCGAGGCCGGCCCCTGCCCGGTCACGGCGATCCGCACGAACGAGGCTGACGGCTATGAAGCTGTGCAGCTCGGTTTCGGTGCCGTCCGCGAGAAAGCCCTGAACAAGCCGCTGCTCGGCCACCTCAAGAAGGCCGACGCCCCGCCCGTGCGCACGCTCGCGGAGTTCCGCGACGAAGCCGGGGAGCTCACCGTCGGCGACACCGTGACCGTCGAGGCGTTCGCCGTCGGCCAGGTCGTCAAGATCGCCGGCGTCGCCAAGGGCAAGGGCTTCCAGGGCACGATCAAGCGCCACAACTTCAAGTCCGGCCCCAAGGCCCACGGCTCGCACAACGTGCGCGCCCCGGGCTCGATCGGCGCGTCGGCGACCCCGTCGCGCGTGTTCAAGGGCATTCGCGGCCCGGGTCACATGGGCGCCAAGCGCGTGACCCAGAAGGGCCTCACGATCGTCGAAGTGCTGCCCGAGCAGAACCTGATGCTCGTCCGCGGTTCCGTCCCCGGTCCCAAGGGCTCGACCGTGGAGGTCCGTACCGATGCCTAGCAACCAGGCAGAGCAGCCCCACCGCCCCGCCCCGATCATCCGACCTGCTTCGGCGCTCGGCGGTGGCACCGCGGTGGAGCTCGACACCGACGTCTTTGGGCAGCCGTTCAACGGCCCGCTCGTGCACGAGGTCGTCGTGGCCGAGCTGGCCGCGCGCCGGCAGGGCACGCACTCGACCAAGACGCGCGGGATGGTCTCGGGCGGCAGCGCCAAGCCGTGGCGCCAGAAGGGCACCGGCCGCGCCCGCGCGGGCACCAGCCGGTCGCCGATCTGGACCGGCGGCGGCACCGTCTTCGGCCCCAGCCCGCGTTCCTACGTCGTCAAGGTCAACCGCAAGGCCCGCCGGGCCGCGCTGCGCTCCGCGCTCTCGGTGCACGCCGAGCGCGGGACCATCTACGTGGTCGACGCGGCCAGCTTCAGCGAGCCGAGCACGGCCAAGGCGGCCGAGCTGCTCGACGGCCACCTGGGCGGCGCCGTGCTGGTCGCGCTGGCCGACGACGAGCTGACCGCGGCGCGGTCCTTCCGCAACATCGCCCGCGTCGGCGTCCTGCACGTCGACGACGTCGGTGTGGCGGACCTGGTGCGCGCGGCGACGCTCGTGCTCTCCCAGGGCGCGCTCGACAATCTCACGGCGCGGGCCCGCAAGGAGGCCAAGGTCTGATGGACCACAGCCAGGTGATCATCCGCCCGGTCGTCTCCGAGAAGAGCTACGTCCTGGCGACCGCTGACAAGTACACGTTCCGCGTGCACGACAAGGCGCACAAGACACAGATCAAGCAGGCCGTCGAGGCGCTGTTCGACGTGCACGTCGTCGAGGTGCGCACCTCCAAGGTCCCCTCCAAGCCCAAGCGCCGCGGTCTGACCGCGGGCCGCACCCGGGCCTGGAAGAAGGCCGTGGTGCAGGTGCGTCCCGGCGAGACCATTCCGATTTTCCAGGGTCTGGAAGCCGACCTCTAAGCCATGCCGATCCGCAAGCCCAAGCCCACCTCTCCCGGTCGCCGGTTCATCACGTTCCCGGACTTCCAGGAGATCACGAAGACCGAGCCGGAGAAGAGCCTCACCGAGGGGCTCAAGAAGTCCGGCGGGCGCAACGCGCTCGGCCGCAAGACGGCGCGCCACCGCGGCGGCGGTGCCAAGCGCCTGTACCGGAAGATCGACTTCAAGCGCACCAAGGACGCGGTCCCGGCGAAGGTCGCCGCGATCGAGTACGACCCGAACCGCACCGCGTACATCGCGCTGCTGCATTACACGGACGGCACGAAGTCCTACATCATCGCCCCGAACCGCCTGCGGGTCGGGATGACGGTGATCTCGGGCATCGGCGCCGACATCCAGGTCGGCAACGCGATGCCGCTGGCGGCGATGCCGGTCGGCACGCTGGTTCACAACGTCGAGCTCCAGCCGGGCCGCGGCGCGCAGCTCGCCCGTTCCGCGGGCGTCGGCGTGCAGCTGATGGCCAAGGAGGGCGACTACGCGACGCTGCGCCTGCCCTCCGGCGAGATGCGGATGGTGCGCGCGGAGTGCCGCGCGACGGTCGGTGTGGTCGGCAACTCCGACCACCAGAACATCACCGTCGGCAAGGCCGGCCGCAAGCGTCACATGGGCGTGCGCCCGCAGACGCGCGGCACGGCCATGAACCCGGTGGACCATCCGCACGGCGGCGGCGAGGGTGCCAATCCGCTGGGCAACCATCCGCAGACGCCCTGGGGCGTGCCGACGATCGGCTACCGCACCCGCAAGAAGGGCAAGCAGTCCGACCGTTACATCGTCCGCGGCCGTCGCCGCGGCAAGAAGGGTGGCCGCTGATGAGCCGTTCCTCAAAGAAGGGGCCGTGGGTCGAGGATCGTCTCTTCGCTCGGATCGAGGCCATGAACGCTTCGAACTCCCGGCAGATGATCCGCACCTGGTCGCGCACGTCGACGATCTTCCCCGAGTTCGTCGGGCACACGATCGCCGTGCACGACGGGCGCAAGCACGTCCCGGTCTTCGTCTCGGAGTCGATGGTGGGGCACAAGCTCGGCGAGTTCGCGCCGACGCGCACCTACCGCGGCCATGACTCGAAGGGCAAGGTGCGCTGATGGCGGACGCTGAAGACAAGCGCGACGACGTCGAGGAGACGCCGGCCGAGCCGGTCGATCAGGTCGAGCGCGCCGACGAGGAAGCCGCCCGCGCCGCTGCCGCGGCCGAGGAGGCTGCCGAGGCGGCCGAGGAGACGCCGGCCGCCGAGGCCGCCGCCGCCGAGGCCGACGAGCAGGCCGAGAAGGCCGAGGAGGCCGCCGAGGCTGCGGCCGAAGCGCCGAAGCCCAAGCGCGCCCGCAAGGCCCGCGCGGCCGAGCAGGCCGCCGACCAGGCCGAGGAGGCCGCCGAGGAGGCGAAGGAGACCGCGAAGCGCTCGCGCGCGGCGCGGCGTTCGACCAAGGCGGAGGAGCCCAAGGCGGTGCCGGTCGGCCTCAAGGTCTCGGCTCAGGCCAAGTACGTGCGCACGTCCGCCCGCAAGGCGCGGCTCGTCTGCGACCACATCCGCGGCAAGGACGTCGCCGAGGCGCGCGCGATCCTCGCGTTCACCCCGCGCAGCGCGGCCAAGGCCTGGAGCAAGGTGCTCGAGTCGGCCGTCGCCAACGCGGAGCACAACCACGAGCTGGTCGGTGAGGACCTCCGGATCCTCAACGTCCACGCCGACGAGGGCCCGACGCTCAAGCGGTACCGCCCCCGCGCCATGGGGCGCGCCACGCGGATCCGCAAGCGCACCTCGCACCTGTCCATCACGCTCACCCCGAAGGAGTCCTAGCCCGCCATGGGTCAGAAGGTTCATCCCGAGGCCATGCGCGTGGGCTACATCCACGATTGGAAGTCGAACTGGTTCTCTGAGCGCCAGTTCTCCGACTTCCTGATCGAGGACGTCCGGATTCGCGATCACATCACGAACAAGCTCGCGCACGCCGGCCTCTCCGACATCACGATCCGCAAGGACGCCGCCGAGGTGGAGGTCAACATCCACACGGCCCGTCCGGGCATCGTGATCGGCAAGTCAGGATCCGAGGTGGACGCGCTGCGGCGTGACCTGCACCGGATGACCGGCAAGGCCATCAAGGTCAACATCCTCGAGATCAAGCGCCCCGAGCTCGACGCCAAGCTCGTCGCGCAGTCGATCGCCGAGCAGCTGCAGAACCGCGTCGCGTTCCGGCGCGCCATGAAGCGCGCGCTCACGAGCGCGATGCGTTCGGGCGCCAAGGGCTGCAAGATCCAGGTCAGCGGCCGCCTCGGCGGCGCTGAGATGGCCCGTACGGAGTCCTACTCCGACGGCCGCGTGCCGCTGCACACGCTGCGCGCCGACATCGACTACGGCTTCTACGAGGCCCGCACGACGTTCGGCCGCATCGGCGTGAAGTGCTGGATCAACAAGGGCGAGATCATGCCCGCCGGCTACGCCGGTCAGGACCTGACGTCGCTCGACGAGCCGTCGACCGGCGGCCAGGACCGCGACGACGACCGCCGTGGCGGTCGCGGCCGTGACGGCCGCGGGCGCGGCGACGGGCGCGGCGGCGGCGGCCGTGGGCGCGGCGGCGGAGGCCGCGGCGGCCAGGGCGGCGGTCCGGGCGGTCGCGGCGGCGGTGGCGGCTTCGGCGGCGGCGGTGGCCGCGGCGGCGGAGGCGGCGGTCGCGGCGGCTTCGGCGGCGGCGGTGGCCGTGGCGGCGGAGGCGGCGGTCGCGGTCCCGGGGGCCGTGGCGGCGGACGTCCCGACCTCAGTGGGGGGATCTCGCGCTGATGCTGTCCCCCAAGCGTGTCAAGTTCCGCAAGGTGCATCGCGGCCGCCGGGCCGGGCTCTCGCGCGGCCAGCAGACGGTCGCGTTCGGCGAGTACGGCCTGAAGTCGCTCGAGGCCGGTTGGCTCACCAACCGCCAGATCGAGGCGGCTCGTATCGCGATGACCCGCAAGATCAAGCGCGGCGGCAAGGTGTGGATCAACGTCTTCCCGGACAAGGCCTACACCAAGAAGCCGGCCGAGACCCGCATGGGCTCCGGCAAGGGCAACCCGGAAGGCTGGGTGGCCGTCGTGAAGCCGGGCCGTGTGATGTTCGAGCTCTCCGGCGTGCCGGAGCCGCTCGCTCGCGAGGCGATGCGCCTCGCGGGTCATAAGCTGCCCGTGAAGACCAAGTTCGTGCTGCGCGAGGAAGGGCAGTGATGAAGACCTCTGACCTGCGCGACCTGGACGACAAGGGGCTTCGCGAGCACGTCGCGACCCAGCGGCGGGAGCTGTTCGGCCTCCGTCTCCAGCACGCCACCGGCGAGCTGGAGAACACGGCCGGCCTGCGCACCGCCAAGCGCGATCTCGCCCGTGCCCTGACCGTCGCGCGCCAGCGCGGCGTCGACCCGACCACCAAGAACGATGGCTGAATCCGAAGAGACGACAACTGAGACCGTGGAGGAGGTCACCTCCCCGGAGGCAACCGCCGACGCGGCGCCCGCCTCCGAGGAGCAGCCGGCCGCCACCCGCAAGGAGCGCAACGCCGCCAAGCGCGCCGCCAAGGCCGCGAAGCCGGCGGGCCCGCGCACGCTCGAGGAGCGGCTCGCCGAGCGCGCCGCGCATCGCGAGCGCAACGCGCGCCAGCGCCGTGCCTACCGCGCCAAGCAGAAGACCAAGCGGGCCGAGGCCCGCGTCGATGCGCCGACCCCCGACGAGCAGCACGCGCCCGAGCACGGGCCGGGCCGCCCGAAGGTGCGTCAGGGCATCGTCGTGTCCGACAAGGCGGATAAGACGATCGTGGTCCGCGTGGACATCGCGCGGCGCCACAAGCGCTACCACAAGATCCTCCGCAGCTCGATCACGCTGCACGCCCACGACGAGACCAACAACGCCAACACCGGCGACACGGTCCGCGTCCAGGAGTGCCGGCCGATGTCGCGCACCAAGCGCTGGCGGCTGCTGGATGTGCTGGAGCGTGCCCGATGATCCAGAACGAGACCCGGCTGCGCGTCGCCGACAACACCGGCGCGCGCGAGATCCTCACGATCCGCGTGATGGGCGGCTCGCGCCGCCGCTACGCGGGCGTGGGGGACATCATCGTGGCCACGGTCAAGCACGCCAACCCGAACGGGACCGTCAAGAAGGGCGACGTCGTCAAGGCGGTCGTCGTGCGCACGAAGAAGGAGTTCGGGCGCGAGGACGGGACGTACATCGCGTTCGACGAGAACGCGGCGGTGATCATCGACGCCCAGAACAACCCGCGCGGCACGCGCATCTTCGGCCCGGTGGCGCGCGAGCTGCGCGACGGCGGCTTCATGAAGATCGTCTCGCTCGCGCCGGAGGTGCTCTAGGCATGGCGAACATCCGCACCGACGACAACGTGATCGTGATCTCCGGCAAGGACAAGGGGAAGACCGGCAAGGTCATCCGCGTCGAGCCGGAGAAGGGTCGCGTCTTCGTCGAGGGTCTGAACATGATCAAGCGCCACCAGCGCCCGGACCCGGCCCGCCCCAACCGGCAGGTCGGCGTCATCGAGCGCGAGGGGCCGATCCACGTCTCCAACGTCGCGATCGTGGACCCCTCCGACCACAAGCCGACGCGCGTGGGCCACAAGATCAACGAGCAGGGCAAGCGTGTGCGCGTGGCCCGGCGCTCCGGAGCGGAGCTCGACTGATGGCACGTCTGAAGGACAAGTACAACGACGAGGTTCGCGCCGCGCTGGTCGCGAAGTTCGGCTACACGACCCCGATGCAGGCGCCCCGCCTGGTCAAGGTCACGCTCAACATGGGCGTGGGCGAGGCCAAGCAGGACTCCAAGATGCTCGAGGCCGCGCTGCAGCAGCTGGCGGACATCGCCGGCCAGAAGCCGAACATCCGCCGCGCGCGCAAGTCGGTCGCGGCGTTCAAGCTGCGCGAGGGCATGCCCGTCGGCCTGACGGTCACGCTGCGCGACACGCGCGCCTACGAGTTCATCGACCGCCTGACCGCGGTCGCGATCCCGCGCCTGCGCGACTTCCGGGGCCTGAACCCGCGGTCGTTCGACGGTCGCGGCAACTACAACCTGGGCATCCGCGAGCAGGTCATCTTCCCGGAGATCGACTACGACGCGGTCGACCAGGTCCGCGGCCTCGACGTCGCGATCACCACCACCGCGCAGAGCGACCGCGAGGCGTTCGCGCTGCTCGACGCGCTCGGCCTGCCGTTCGCGCGCGACGGGCGCCCGAAGGAATACGAAAGCCTCAAGACCGATCCGGTCGCCGCATAGTTACAGGAGAGAACTTCTCGAATGGCTAAGACATCCAAGATCGTCGCCTCGCAGAGGACGCCGAAGTACAAGACGCGCGCGCACTCGCGCTGCCGTCGCTGCGGCCGTCCGCGCGCGGTGTATCGCAAGTTCGGGCTGTGCCGCCTGTGCCTGCGCCAGCTGGCGCACCAGGGGTTCATTCCCGGCATGACCAAGTCCAGCTGGTAGGTCGGCGCCATGAGCATGACCGACCCCATCGCCGACTTCCTGACGCGGATCCGCAACGGGATCATGGCCGCCCACGAGACGGTCGAGATCCCCGCCAGCGGCCTCAAGAAGGAAATGGCCCGGATCCTCACGGAGCAGGGCTACATCGAGGGCTACTCCGAAGCGCCCGGCGTTCCCGGCAGCGCGGGGGACAAGATCCTCGTTCGGCTCAAGTACACTGAAAACCGCACTTCGGTGATCTCCGGCCTGCGCCGGGTGTCCCGTCCCGGCCAGCGGACCTACGTGGACTCCAAGCACATCCCGAAGGTCCTCGGCGGCATGGGCACCACCATCATGTCCACCTCGCACGGCGTCATGACCGGTCACGAGGCTCGCGCGGCGGGCGTCGGCGGCGAGGTCGTGGCCGAGGTCTGGTAATGCACGGCATGACATCCCCGCCGCCCCACCCCGATCATCCGGCCTGATTATGTCCCGTATCGGCAAGAAGCCCATCCCCGTTCCCACGAGCGTCACCGTCACGGTGGAGCCCGAGGTCGTGCGCGTGAGCGGCCCGCGGGGCAACCTCGAGGAGCGCAAGAACCGCGCGATCGAGGTCGTCCAGGAGGACGGCCAGCTGCTGGTCTCCCGCCCGACCGACCGCGCCGAGCACCGCGCCCTGCACGGGCTGACGCGCTCGCTGGTCGCGAACATGGTCGAGGGCGTGACCGTCGGCTTCACCAAGACGCTCGAGATCCAGGGTGTCGGCTACCGCGCGCAGCTCAAGGGCCGCGACCTGGAGCTGGCGCTCGGCTACTCGCACCCGGTGCCGATCAAGGCGCCGGAGGGCATCGAGTTCGAGGTGCCCCAGCCCACCCGCATCATCGTCAAGGGCAACTCCAAGCAGGTTGTCGGCGAGATCGCGGCGATCATTCGCAAGCAGCGGCCGCCGGAGCCCTACAAGGGCAAGGGCATCCGTTACCAGGGCGAGTACGTCGCCCGGAAGGTCGGTAAGCGCGCATGACCGTTCTCACTGCACCCGCGCGGCGGCTCAAGCGCCGCCGCCGTGTCCGCTCGAAGGTGGTCGGCTCCGCCGAGCGCCCGCGGATCTCGGTGTTCCGCTCCAACCGCGGCGTGTTCGCCCAGCTCATCGACGACGAGGCCGGCCGCACGCTGGCGTCGGTCCAGTGGACCGAGGCCGAGCTGCGCTCGCTCAAGCCGATGGAGCAGGCGACCGAGGCGGGCAAGCTGCTCGCCGCGCGCGCGAAGGCCGCCGGCATCGAGACCGCCGTGTTCGATCGCGGCGGCTACCAGTTCCACGGCCGCGTGAAGGCCCTGGCCGAGGGCGCCCGCGAAGGCGGGCTCGCCTTCTAAGGCGATGCAGACCCTCAACCCTTCTACCCTCTAGGACTCCATGGCAGCCCCCGATCGATCCATCTCAGCCTCAGGCTTCGACCTTCAGGAACGCGTCGTCGAGATCAACCGCGTCGCCAAGGTCGTCAAGGGCGGCCGCCGGTTCTCGTTCACCGCGCTGGTCGTCGTCGGCGACGAGAACGGCGTCGTGGGCGTTGGCTACGGCAAGGCCAACGAGGTCCCGCTGGCGATCCAGAAGGGCGTCGAGCGCGCGAAGAAGAACCTGTTCCGGGTTCCGCGCCACGGCTCGACGATCACCCATCAGACGACGGGCATCTTCGGCTCCGGCCGGGTCTTCCTCAAGCCCGCGTCCCCCGGTACCGGCGTGATCGCCGGCGGCGGCGTGCGCGCGGTGCTCGAGCTCGCCGGCATCCACGACATCCTGTCGAAGTCGCTCGGGTCCCAGAACCCGATCAACCTGGTCAAGGCGACGATCGCCGGCCTGCAGGACCTGCGCAAGCCCGAGGAGATCGCGGCGCTGCGCGGCCTGTCGGTCGACAAGGTGCTCGGCCTGAGCGGCAAGCCCGCCGTGGCCGAGCCCGCCGAGGAGACGCCCGCGGCGGCCGAGGCCGCCGAGGAGGTCGCGACGGCATGAGCACGCTCGTCATCACCCAGGTGAAGTCCGCCAACGGCACCAACTCGCGCCAGCGTGACACGCTGCGCTCGCTGGGCCTGCGCGGCATCGGGAAGACGGTCGAGCGTCCGGATTCCGAGCCTCTGCGCGGCATGGTCCATGCCGTGCGCCATCTTGTGACCGTCGAGGAGAAGTCGTGACCGAGCAGGACGCCGTCAACGAGGAGCTCGCCGCCGAGGCGGTCGGGCTGCACTCGCTGAAGCCCGCCCCCGGCGCCAAGCGCGACCGCAAGCGCGTCGGTCGCGGCCACGGCTCCGGCCACGGCAAGACGTCCGGCCGCGGCCACAAGGGCTACAACTCGCGCGCCGGCGCCAAGCAGCGCGCCCGCTTCGAGGGCGGTCAGAACCCGCTCCACATGCGGATGCGCAAGCTGCGCGGCCCGAACAAGAAGATGTCGATGCCGTTCGAGATGTTCCGGACGCACACGCAGCACGTGAACCTGGACGATCTCGAGGCGCGCTTCGACGACGGCGCGTCGGTCGGGCTGGAGGAGCTCAAGGCGACGGGGCTGGCGAAGGCCCGCAACGTCCCGGTCAAGATCCTCGGCCGCGGCGAGCTGAACAAGAAGCTCACCGTCCACGCGCACAAGTTCTCGGCGAGCGCTCGCTCGGCGATCGAGAGCGCGGGCGGCACCTGCCAGCTCATCGAGGACTAGCACGATGATCGCCACGATCTTCAGCTCGTTCCGGGTTGCGGACATCCGCAAGAAGATCCTCTTCACGGCGGCGGTCCTGGCGATCTACCGCCTCGGCTCGTTCATCCCGGTCCCCGGGGTCAACACCGAGGCCGTCAAGCAGATCCAGGACAACTACGCCTCGGGTGTGCTCGGCCTGCTGGACACGTTCACCGGCGGCGGTCTGTCGCGGATCGCGCTGTTCGCGCTCGGGATCATGCCGTACATCACGGCCTCGATCATCCTGCAGCTGCTGGTCGTGGTCTCGCCCGCGCTGGAGAAGCTCCAGAAGGAGGGCGAGGTCGGCCAGGCGCGCATCACGCAGTACACGCGCTATCTGACCGTCGGCCTGGCCGCCGCGCAGGCGGTCGGCTACACGTTCCTGTTCCGCTCGCAGGGCTCCGCGGGCGGCATCCCGGTGTTCTCGTCGTTCAACGCCGGCACCGTGATCCTGGTCGTCCTCTGCCTCACCGCCGGGTCGATCCTCGTCATGTGGATGGGCGAGCTGATCACCCAGCGCGGCATCGGCAACGGCATCTCGCTGATGATCTTCGCCTCGATCGTCGCGGGCCTGCCGGGCGGCGTGCAGACCTGGTGGACGAACCCGGATCCGGTCTTCAAGATCATCATGCCGTTCCTGGCGCTCGGCGTCGTCGCCGCGGTCGTCTTCATCCAGGAAGGCCAGCGCCGGATCCCGATCCAGTACGCCAAGCGCGTGATCGGCCGGCGCATGAGCTCCGGCGGCCAGACCTACCTGCCGCTGCGCGTGAACATGGCGGGCGTGATCCCGGTCATCTTCGCTGCCTCGATCATGGCGTTCCCGCCCACGATCGGCGAGCTGGTCCCGGGTCTCTCCGGCCTGGCGACGACGTTCCGCCCCGGCGGCGTCTGGTACGTCGTCGGCGAGACGCTGATGATCATCGTCTTCACGTACTTCTACACCGCGGTGACGTTCAACCCGGTCGACCAGGCGGACAACCTGCGCAAGTACGGCGGGTTCATCCCGGGCGTGCGGCCCGGGCGCCCCACGGCGGAGTTCCTGGACCGGATCCTGGCCCGCCTGACGTTCCCGGGCGCGCTGTACCTGGCCGCGGTGGCCGCGCTGCCGACGATCATCATCGCGTCGACGAACGCCCCGTCGAGCTTCTACTTCGGCGGCACCTCGCTGCTGATCGTGGTCGGCGTCGCGCTGGACACGATGAAGCAGCTCGAGGCGCAGCTGATGATGCGCAACTACGAGGGCTTCCTCAAGTAACCCGTGAGCAGCGAACTCAACCTCATCCTTCTCGGCCCGCCCGGGGCCGGGAAGGGCACCCAGGCCGCCCGCCTGCGCGACGACTTCGGTCTGCCGTACATCGGCACCGGGGACCTGCTGCGCGAGCACAAGGAGCAGGGGACCGAGCTGGGGCGGCAGGCCAAGGCGTTCATGGACAACGGTGACCTCGTCCCGGACGAGCTGGTGATCTCGATGATCATCGACAAGGTCGAGGACGAGGGCGACGACGGCTTCCTGCTCGACGGCTTCCCGCGCACGGTCGGCCAGGCCGACGCGCTGGGCGAGGAGCTGGAGAAGCTCGGCCGGCGGCTGACGGCGGCGCTGTCGATCGACGCGCCGGACGACGTCGTGCTGCAGCGCCTGAGCGGGCGCCGGCAGTGCTCGAACGGGCACCTGTACCACGTCGAGTTCGATCCGCCCAAGCACGACAACGTCTGCGACCAGGACGGCCGGCCGCTGTTCCGGCGTCCCGACGACGAGCCGGACACGATCCGCAAGCGCCTCGAGACGTACCACCGCGCGACCGAGCCGCTGAAGGAGTACTACGAGGAGCGCGGCCTGCTGCGGCGCTTCGACGGCACGCGGGACAAGACCGAGGTCCACGACCACATCCGGGCGACGCTCGCCACGCTGCGGCTCGAGGAACGGCTGTGATCATCAAGAAGTCCCCGGCCCAGATCGACAAGATGGCGGCCGCGGGCGAGATCCTGGTCCGCACCATGGATCTTCTGGCGGCCAAGATCCGCCCGGGCGTGACCACGGGCGAGCTGGACAAGGCGGCGGAGAAGTTCATCCGCTCCCAGGGCGCGACGCCCGCGTTCAAGGGCTACAAGGGCTTTCCCGGGTCGATCTGCGCGTCGCCGAACGACATGGTCGTGCACGGCATCCCCGGCAAGTTCAAGCTCTCGCGCGGGGACGTCATCTCGGTCGACATCGGCGTCGTCAAGGACGGCTGGGTCGCCGACGCGGCGCGGACGTTCCCGGTCGGCGAGGTCTCCGCGGTGGCGGCGAAGCTGCTGGACGTGACCGAGGGCTCGCTGTTCGCGGCCGTCGAGCAGTGCCGGCCCGGCAACCGCCTGGGCGACGTCTCGCACGCCGTGCAGACCTACGTCGAGGCCGAGGGCTTCTCGATCGTCAAGTCGCTGGTCGGCCACGGGATCGGCCAGAGCATGCACGAGGAGCCGCAGGTGCCGAACTTCGGTGCGGCCGGCAAGGGCACCGTGCTCGAGGAGGGCATGGTGCTGGCGGTCGAGCCGATGGTCAACGCCGGCCGCCACATGGTGCGGATGGGCGACGACGGGTGGGCGATCTATTCGCAGGACGGCTCGCTCGCCGCGCACTTCGAGTTCACGATCGCGGTCACGGCCTCCGGGCCGCGGATCCTGACGCCTTGGCACCACCCCGAGGCGCAGCCCGCCGCGGCGGCGTGAGCGCTTTCCCCACGCCGAATCTCGGCGTTTGCAGGCCCTTAGCAGGTGCACCGGCGGCACGCACGCCTTTGCTATCCTGCTCTGTCGCGCTCGGAGCCGGGAGGCTTCTGCGTGTGACCGCTCCGGGGGCCTGGTAGCGGCGGCCGACCCGGCCGCCAGAGCCACCCCGTCTGGATCATCAGCCGAAAGGGATCATGAAGGTACGACCGTCGGTGAAGCCGATGTGTGAAAAGTGCAAGATCATCCGCCGCCACGGTCGGGTGCTCGTGATCTGCCAGAACCCCCGGCATAAGCAGCGTCAGGGGTAGGGCGGACAGCATGGCTCGCATCGCAGGGATCAACATCCCCCTCAACAAGCGCGTGGAGATCGGCCTGACCTACATCTATGGGATCGGGCGCCCCACCTCCAACGAGATCCTCGCTGCGCTCGGGATCGAGCAGGACCGCAAGGTCCGCGACCTCACCGACGACGAGGTCTCAAAGCTCCGCGACATCATCGACCGCGACTATGTGGTCGAGGGCGACCTGCGTCGCGAGCGCAGCCAGAACATCAAACGGCTGATGGAGATCGGTTGCTACCGCGGCCTGCGCCACCGGCGCGGCCTGCCGGTGCGCGGTCAGAACACCAAGACCAACGCTCGCACGCGCAAGGGTCCGAAGCGCATGCAGGTGGCGGGCAAGAAGAAGGCAGGTAAGAAGTAATGCCCGCTCCTCGCCGCCCCCAGCGCGGTCGCCGCAAGGTCAAGAAGAACGTCCCGATCGGCCAGGCGCACATCAAGACGTCGTTCAACAACACGATCGTCGCGCTCACCGACCGCGAGGGCAACGTGATCGCGTGGGAGTCCGCCGGCGGCGCCGGGTTCAAGGGCTCGCGCAAGTCGACCCCGTTCGCCGCCCAGGTCACCGCCGACGCGGCCGCGCGCAAGGGCATCGAGCAGGGCATGCAGAAGGTCGAAGTCTTCGTCAAGGGCCCGGGCTCGGGCCGTGAGACCGCGATCCGCAGCCTGCAGGCCGCGGGCCTCGAGGTCACCGGCGTCAAGGACGTCACCCCGCAGGCACACAACGGCTGCCGCCCCCGGAAGCGGCGCAGGGTTTAATACATGGCTCGCGATACCTCCCCCCAGTGCAAGCAGTGCCGTCGTGAGGGGCAGAAGCTGTTCCTCAAGGGCGAGCGGTGCTTGACCGACAAGTGCGGCGTCGAGCGGCGGTCCTACCCGCCGGGCGACCACGGGCGCGGGCGCCAGAAGCAGTCCGAGTACCGCGTGCAGCTGCGTGAGAAGCAGAAGGCGCGCCGCTACTACGGCGTCCTCGAGAAGCAGTTCCGCATCTACTACGACAAGGCTTCGCGCCAGCCGGGCATCACCGGCGAGAACCTCCTGCGGATGCTCGAGTGCCGCTTCGACAACGTGCTCGTGCGCCTCGGGTTCGCCGCGTCGCGCCGCCAGGCGCGCCAGCTGATCCGCCACGGCCACTGGGCGATCAACGGGCGCCGCGTCGACATCCCGAGCTATCAGGTGCGCGAGAACGACGTGATCACGTTCAAGACCGGCTCGGACGCCGAGAACACGATCCGCGATGCGACCGAGCTCGTCGCCCAGGTCCCCGCCTGGCTGCAGGCCGATCACGACCAGCTCACCGCGAAGGTGCTGCGCCGACCCGAGCGCGCGGAGATCGCCGCGCCGGTGCAGGAGCAGCTCATCGTGGAGCTCTACTCGAAGTAAGCGCCATAGCCTTCCCTGCCCTCCGGCCGCGCGCAGACAGCGCCGCCGGGGCCTGCCTCCCCACACGAGAACGACGTTAGGACCCTGATGCTCGACTTCCAGATCCCCCGGATCACGTCCGAATCGGTTGAAGAAAACCGCGGGCAGTTCGTGGTTGAGCCGCTCGATCGCGGCTTCGGCTACACGTTCGGGAACTCGCTGCGCCGCGTGCTGCTCGCCAGCCTCGCGGGCGCCGCGGTGACCTCCGTCCGGATCGAGGGGGTCGCGCACGAGTTCTCGACGATCAAGGGCGTCTCCGAGGACGTCACGGACATCGTCCTGAACCTGAAGGGCATCGTGTGCCGGATGCACTCGGACGCGACCGAGGTGGAGGCACCGCTGGTCGTGACCGGGCCGGGGGAGATCACCGCGCGGGACATCGATCTCCCATCGGGCGTTGAGATCCTCAACCCCGACGCGCACATCGCGACGCTGGACAAGAAGACGAAGCTCGAGCTGTACCTGACGATCGGCCGCGGCCGCGGGTACCGCCCGGCTGAGGAGAACAAGTCGCCGGACCAGCCGATCGGCGTGATCCCGATCGACTCGATCTTCTCGCCCGTCCGTCGTGTCGCCTACAGCGTCGAGCAGGCGCGTGTCGGCCAGCGCACGGACTTCGACAAGCTGACGCTCGACATCGAGACCGACGGCTCGATCGACCCGCAGGCCGCGCTCCGCGAGGCCGCCGAGATCCTGATCTCGAGCCTGTCGATCTTCACCGACGAGGATCGCATCGAGGATCTGCGCCAGCCCCCGGGCCTGCAGCTCGACAACGGCGCGGGCACGGCCGGCGGCATGCTGCCGCAGGGCGGCCAGCGCGGTGGTGGGCCGATGGACGACATCCTCATCGAGGAGCTCGAGCTCGGCGTGCGCTCGTACAACTGCCTCAAGCGTGCGGGCATCCAGACGGTCGGCGACCTCGTGTCGAAGTCGGAGGGCGAGCTCGCCGCCATCCCGAACTTCGGCAAGAAGTCGATCGACGAAGTGATCGAGACCCTCTCGCAGCGGGGCCTGACGCTGCGCACGGATTAATGCGCCATCAGAAGACCCGCCACAAGCTGTCCCGCGACGCCGCGCATCGCAAGGCGCTGCTGGCCAACCTCTGCATCGAGGTCATCGACCACGAGCGGATCAAGACCACCGAGGCCAAGGCCAAGGCGGTCAAGCCGGAGATCGAGAAGCTGATCACGCTCGCGCGCAAGGGTGACCTGCACGCGCGCCGCCAGGCGACCTCGATCCTCCAGCACCCCGACAAGGGCGTGATCTACAAGCTCTTCGAGGAGATCGCCCCGCGCTACACCGAGCGTCCGGGCGGCTACACCCGCATCCTCAAGCTCGGCCCGCGCCCGAGCGATGCGACGGAAATGGTCTACCTCGAGCTGGTGTAAAGGCGAGCAGCCCCGCCGCCCCGCCCCGATCATCCGGGCTTAAGGCACTGGGCACCAAGCTCACTCTCGAGTACGACGGCGGCCCGTTCGCCGGCTGGGCTGAGCAGCCCGGCCAGCGGACCGTGGCCGCCGAAGTCGTTAAGGCGCTGCGCACCGTCCTGCGCGCGCCGGTGGAGATCACCGTCGCGGGGCGGACCGACCGGGGCGTGCACGCGCTCGGCCAGGTCGTGTCCTACGAGGGCGAGCTGCCGCGGCTGCGGTCGGTCAACGCGGTGCTGCCGCGCGAGATCGTGGTGCTCCGCGCGGACGAGGCGCCCGCGGGGTTCTCGGCCCGCCACGACGCGGTCTCGCGCACGTACCGCTACCGCGTGCTCACGCGGCGGACGCCGAGCGCGTTCGAGCGTGGCCGCGCGCTCTGGTGGCCGCACCCGGTCGACCTGGACGCGCTCCGCGCCTGCGCCGACGCATTGGCCGGGACGCACGACTTCACCGCGTTCACGCCCACGGACACGTACCACCAGCGCTTCACCCGCGACGTCTTCCGCGCGTCCTGGACGCGGGTGGGGGACATCCTCACCTTCGAGATCGAGGCCGACGCGTTCATGCGCAACATGAACCGCGTCCTGGTCGGGACGATGCTCGAGGTCGCCGGCGGCCGGCGCGACGACTTCGCGCGGCTGCTGGAGGGCGCGCCGCGCTCCGCCGCCGGCCCGACCGCCCCGCCCCACGGCCTCTACCTGACGTCGGTCAGCTACGCGCCGCGCTGAGCCGCCGAGGCGGCGGTCAGGCGTCCTGACTTTGCCGCAACAGCGCGCCGGTCGTCTGCTCCAGGATCCGCCGCCAGGCCCGCGTCTTCTCGCGCTCGGCGGAGAAGTGCCGCACGACCTTGCGCACCCGCGTGGCGGAGATGTCGATCCCGTGCCGGCGGCAGACCTCGCGGATCTCGTCGTAGTCCTTGGCCAGCTTCAACGTCACCGACTCGAACCCGTGCCGGGCGACCTCCACCCGCGAGGCGAAGTTCAGGATGTTGGTCTGGAACATCAGCTCGTCGTCCGGGTCCGGCTCGATGAGCACGATGTCCACGCCCGGATAGCGCTCCTTCCAGTGCCCGGCCATCTCGTGCAGCCGCTGGTAGGCGAGCAGCTTGAACGTCTGGTAGCCGATCTTCGGGAAGCCCATGTCCGAGACCCGGCGCACGCGCGTGCCGAACAGCGTGGGGATCGTGGTCTGGAAGTCGTTGACGTACGGGACGAGCGGGTTGACCACCACGATGAACTTCGCGCCCGCCTCGACCGCGATGTCGAGGTTGGTGGTGGAGACGATCCCGCCGTCGATCAGCTCGCGCTCGCGCAGCCGCACCGGCGCGTAGATCATCGGCAGCGCGGTCGACGCGCGGACGGCGGAGCTGATCGGGATGTCGTCCCATCCCTCGGCGCCGAGCACGATCCGCTCGCACGTGTCCAGGTCGGTCGCCGCGATGTAGAGCTCGCGGTCGAGCATCCGGAAGTCGTCGGTCCGCCCGTCCTCGGAGAGCGTCTTGCGCAGGTAGTCCTCGAGGCCCTCGCCGGTGTAGATCCCGGACGGCAGCGCGTCCCCCAGCGCGAGCACGAAGTCGACCGCCGACAGCGATCCGAGCGAGGTGACCAGGTTGCGGGCCACGGTGACCGCGTGCAGCGGCAGCTTGAGCGCCTTGAGCGCGAACTCGGTCTTGTTGAGCCGCAGCAGCGTCTCGCGCCCGAGCGGAGGCAGCGCCGACGGCAGCTGGTCGTTGACCGTGCGCATCATCTGCTCGGGCGTGACGCCGTTGGCCGCCAGCGACGCGATCAGCGAGCCGGCGCTGGTGCCGACGTACACGTCGAACTGGTTGACCGACCGGTTGGACGAGAGCAGGTCGAGCGCCCGCAGCGCCCCGATCTGGTACACGCCGCCGGTGAAGCCGCCGCCGCCGAGGACCAGCGCAGTGCGCGACGTGCGGCGCCTGCGCCGCGCCGGGCCGGTCATCTCGACCACGTTGCTCACACGAGCAGGGTAGAGGCCGCGACTTCCGTCCGACCGGCGGGTTGCATAGGCTCGACATGCTTTTGCGCCGCATCCTGGTCACCGCCGCGCTGTTTGGCCTGCTCACAGCGCCCACCGCCACCGCCGCCACGCCGGCGCAGACCCAGCGCGCCCTGGCGCGCGAGATGGCCCGCGCCGGCACGTCCTCGGGCGCCTACGTGCTCGATCTCGGCTCCGGCACCCAGGTCTACGCGCGCAAGCCGGACGTGGCGCGCATGCCCGCGTCGGTCAACAAGCTCTACACGACCGCCGGGACGCTGCTGCGCTACGGCCCGGGCGGCGAGCTCACCACCAGCGTCCTGGCCGCCGGCGCGCCGGACGCAAGCGGGACCGTCACCGGCGACCTCGTCCTGCGCGGCGGGGGCGATCCGACGTTCGGCTCCACCGGCGCGGCCGCGCTCGCCCGCCAGGTCAAGCTCGCCGGGGTCAAGCGCGTCACCGGGCGGGTGGTCGGGGACGAGTCGGCGTTCGACGTGCTGCGCGGCGTCCCCGCGTCCGGCTTCAAGCTCAGCGGCGACGTCGGTCCGCTGAGCGCGCTCGCGTTCAACCACGGGCGCACCGGCCTGCGCGCCCCGTACTTCCAGGCCAGCCCGGCCCGCTTCGCCGCCGACGCGTTCGCCAAGGCGCTCAAGCGCCAGGGCGTGCAGATCAAGCACACCGCTCGCGCGGGCCTCGCGGCGGTGACGATGACGCCGCTGACCGAGCTGTCCTCGCCGCCCGTGTCGACGATCGTGCGGCAGATGAACCAGCCGTCGGACAACTTCATCGCCGAGACGCTGATCAAGGGCCTCGGCGCGCAGTTCGGCGCCACGGGCAGCACCGCGGCCGGCGCGGGCGTGATCCGCGCGGCGCTGGAGCCGTTCGGGATCGCCCCGACGATCGCCGACGGCTCGGGCCTGAGCCGCACCAACCGCACGACGCCGCGTCAGGTCGTCGAGCTGCTCGAGCATATGGACGCCTCCGACGTGGCCAGCGCGTTCGACGCGTCGCTGCCGGTCGCCGGGCGCAACGGGACGCTGGCGTACCGCCTGCGCGGCACCGCGGCGCAGGATCGCTGCCACGCCAAGACCGGCACGCTGCACGACGTCTCGGCCCTGGCCGGCTACTGCACGACCACGGTCGGGCGCCGGGTCGCGTTCGCGTTCCTGATGAACCGCATCAACCCCGGCACGGCCCGCGTCCTGCAGGACCGGATGACGGCCGCGCTGGCCCGCTACGCGTCCAGCAGCTCGCGCAGGGCGGCCTCGTCGAGCACGGCGACGCCGAGCCGCTCGGCCTTCTGAAGCTTCGAGCCCGGCGAGGCGCCGGCGACGACGTAGTCCGTCTTCTTGGACACGCTGGACGTGACGCGGCCGCCCGCGGCCGTGATCCGCTCCTGCGCCTGCTCGCGCGTGAGGTCCGGTAGCGTGCCGGTGAGCACGAACGTCTTGCCGGCGAGCGGCCCCTCGCCGGGCGGCGGACCTTCCTGCTCGAAGCGCAGGAACGGCCGCAGAGCGTCGATCAGCGGGCGCAGCTCCGGGAGCTGGGCGTGGATCAGCTCGGCGACGATCGGGCCGATGCCGGGCGTCTCGGCGATCTGCTCGGGCGTGGCGTCCAGCAGCGCGTCGACGGTCCGGAAGTGGGCGGCCAGCGCGCGCCCGGTGACGTAGCCGACGCCCTCGATCCCGAGCGCGAACAGGACGATGCCGAACGGGCGCGCGCGGCTCGCCTCGACGCTCGCCAGCAGGTTGCGGACGCTGACCTCGCCGAAGCCGTCGAGCTCCAGCAGCCGCTCCGGGTCCAGCCGGTAGAAGTCCGCGGCCGTGCGGACCAGCCCGAGCCGCTGGAAGAGCGCGACCTGCTTCTCCCCGAGCCCGTCGATGTCCATGATGTGCGCGAACGCGGTCAGCAGCTGCCAGCGGCGCTCCGGGCAGTCGCGGTTCGGGCAGCGGGTGAACACCGCGGTCTTGACCGTCGGCGTGTCGCAGAACGGGCAGCGCTTCGGAGGCTCGGGCGGCGGCTGGCGGTTCGGCCGCTCGGCGGCGTGCGGCGCGGGCGAGACGACCTGCGGGATCACGTCGCCGGCGCGCAGGACGATCACGTCGTCGCCGGGCCGCAGGTCCTTGCGCGCGAGGTCCTCCTCGTTGTGCAGCGTCGCCGCCTTGACCGTGACGCCGCCGACGTGGACGGGCTCGAGCGCCGCGAACGGGTGCAGGTCGCCGAACTTGCCCACGTTCCACTCGATCGCCAGCAGCTTCGTGACCGCGGTCGTGGGCGGGAACTTCCACGCGATCGCCCAGCGCGGGTCGCGGCCCACGGAGCCCAGGCGGCGCTGGAGCTCGATGTCGTCCACCTTGACCACGACGCCGTCGATCTCGAAGTCGAGCGCGCCGCGGCGCTCCTGCCACTGCAGGCACTGGGCGACGACCGCGTCCTCGGAGCCGAGCAGCTGGATGTCGGCGTTCACGCGGAAGCCGTGATCCTTCAGCCAGGCCAGCGCGTCCGAGTGGCGCGCGAAGCTCAGGCCGTCGGTGACGCCGACCTGGTAGCAGAACATCGACAGCGGGCGCTCGGCGGCGAGCGCGGGGTCGAGCTGGCGGATCGTCCCCGCCGCGCTGTTGCGGGGGTTCATGAACGTGCTCTGCCCCGCCTCGGCGCGGCGCTGGTTGAGCGCGGTGAAGTCCGGCAGCGACATGTAGACCTCGCCGCGGACCTCGAGCAGCGGCGGCGCGCCCTCGACGCGCAGCGGGATCGCGCCGATCGTCCTGAGGTTGTGCGTGACGTCCTCGCCGACCTCGCCGTTGCCGCGCGTCGCCCCGCGCTCGAAGACCCCGTCGCGGTAGAGGAGCGAGATCGCCAGGCCGTCGATCTTCGGCTCGGCCACGAACGTGAAGTCCGGGTCGGTGATCCCCTCGCGCGCCAGGTGGTTGCGCATGCGGTCGACCCAGGCCCGCAGCTCGGCTTCGCTGCGGGCGTTGGCGAGCGAGAGCATCGGCTGCGGGTGACGGACCTTGGCCAGCTTGGAGACCGGCTCGCCGCCGACGCGCTGGGTCGGGGAGTCCGGCGTGCGCAGCTCGGGGTGCGCGGCTTCGAGCGCGCGCAGCTCGTCCAGCAGCGCGTCGTAGGCGTCGTCGCCGATCTCCGGGTCGTCGAGGACGTAGTAGCGGCGCGCGTGGTAGGAGAGCTGCTGCCGGAGCTCGGCGGCTCGCTCAGGCCAGGAGCCGCGCGAGGTCATACGCCCGCAGCTCCTCCATCCCGTGGGCGGCGTTGAGGTCGAAGTGCAGCGGGGTGACCGCGACGCGGCCGGCGCTGACCGCGGCCAGATCCGTGCCCGGCTCGTCGTCGTGCACCGGCGAGTCGCCGTACACGCGGTAGAGCTTGCGGCCGGTGTCCTCCTCGATCAGGTCGAGCCGGTCGTGATAGACGCGCTTGCCGAGCCGGGAGACCTCGACGCCGGCGATGTCCCCCGCCGGCACGTTGATGTTCAGCAGCGTGCCCGCCGGCAGCGGGACGTCGTCGAGCCGGTCGACCACGCGCGCGGTGAACGCGGCGGCGTGGGCGAAGTCGAACATGTGGCCGAGCCGGAAGTCGGTCTCGCGCCGGGTCGACTGCTGGGAGACCGCGATGCCCGGGATGCCGAGCAGCACGCCCTCCAGCGCGGCGGCGACCGTGCCCGAGTAGGTGATGTCGTCGCCCAGGTTGGCGCCGTGGTTGATGCCGGAGACGATCACGTCCGGCTCGAAGCCGCCGATCAGGCCGAGCGACGCGAGCCGCACGCAGTCCACGGGCGTCCCGTCGCACGCGTAGCCGACGGAGCCGTCGTCGAACGGGATCTCCTCCACCCACAGGGGGCGGCGGAACGTGATCGAGCGCGCGGTCGCCGAACGGTTGCCGTCGGGGGCGATGACGGCGAGCTGGACGTCGTCCAGCGCGTGCAGCGCCCGGCGCAGGGCCTGCAGGCCCTCGGCGTCGATCCCGTCGTCGTTGGTGAGGAGGACCTTCAACATCGCGCGAAATTGTCGCAATTAAGTCGCAATCGCGTGTAGATCCGTCACGGGACGATGGGCGAGCCTTGGGGGGTGCTCCGATCTCCTGTCGCCTCAGGCAAGTCAATCGGAACACCCCCGACGATTGACGCACGGATCGCCGCCGTCTCCGCCCGCCAGCATGGTCTGATCACGATCGCGCAGTTGCGGGCCGTCGGGTTGGGGGAGAGCGGCGTGAGCCGGCGTGTGCGCCGGGGCGTGCTGCACCGTCGCCATCGTGGCGTGTACGTCGTCGGCCAGCCGGCGCTATCCGGTGAGGGCGAGTGGTTGGCGGCGGTGCTCGCCGCGGGACCTGGTGCGGTGCTCGGCCACCGCTGCGCCGGGAAGCTCTTCGGGGTCTCGCGTTTTGCCGCCCCGGTGATCGACGTCATCGCGCGCGGTGAGCGACGGATCGACGGGGTGCGGATCCATATCGCCCGGCGCCTCGACGTGCGCGACGTCACGACGCACCGCGGGATCCCGGTGACCACCGTCCACCGCCTGTTCGTCGACCTCACGGAGTCGCTCACCGCGCACCAGATCGCGAACGTGATCCACGAGGCCGCGTTTCGCGGGCGGTTCGTCGAGGCCGCGGTGCGCGACGCGATGGCCCGCGCGAACGGCCGCCACCGGCTCGCCGTGCTCGAGCGCGCGATCGCGCTTCACCGGGCCGGGAGCGCCGGCACGCGCAGCGGCGGGGAGGACGCGTTCCTCGCCCTGTACCCGGACGACGAGCCGGGCGTGAACATGGCCGTCGAGGGGCAGGAGGTCGACTTCCACTGGCCCGCCCGGCGCCTCGTGGTCGAGGTCGACGGGTCCGGGCACGGCCGGCCCGCCACGCGCGCCGACGACGCGCGGCGCGACCGCGTGCTGCGCGCCGCCGGATGGACCGTCCTGCGCTTCAGCGACGAGGACGTGCGGTACCGGCCCGAAGCCGTCCGCGCTCACGTGTACAGCCGTTCGAACTCCGCCGCGTAGAGCTCGTTGACCACGTTGCGCTTGACTTTCAGGGTCGGCGTCAGCTCGCCGGTCTCCTGGGAGAGGTCGTGGTCGAGGATGAAGAACCGCTTGATCTGCTCGACGCGCGCGTAGTTCGCGTTGACGCGGTCGAGCTCGCCCTGGATCAGCTCGACGACCGCGGGATCGGCGTGCAGCGCCGCGAGGTCCTCGGGCAGCCCGTGCTCGCGCGCGAAGTGGACGATCTCCTCGGGGTCGAGCGTGATCAGCGCGACCGGGTACGGGCGCCGGTCGGCGTGCATGACCGCCTGCGAGATCCAGCGCGAGCGCTTGAGGTCGTTCTCGAGGTTCGCGGGCGTCAGGTTCTTGCCGCCCGCCGTGATCATGATGTCCTTCTTGCGCCCCGTGATCGTCAGGTAGCCGTCGTCGTCGAGCGAGCCGAGGTCGCCGGTGTGCAGCCAGCCGTCCTCGTCGACGGCGCCGAACCCGGTCGTGTCCCCGTGGCCGTAGTAGCCCTGGAAGACGTGCGGGCCGCGCACGAGCACCTCGCCGTCGGGCGCGATCCGCAGCTCGGCGCCCGGGATCGCCCGCCCCACCGTGCCCAGCCGGTGGTCGGCGACCGTCGACGTGGTCGTGACCGTCGACGTCTCGGTCATCCCGTAGCCCTCGAGCACCGGCGCGCCGCAGGCGGAGAAGAACTCGAGGATCTCCTTGCCGATCGGCGCCGCGCCGGACGTCGCCTGCTTGAGCCGGCCGCCGAAGATCCCGCGGACGTTGGCGTAGAGCTCCGCGTCGGCCTGGTCGAACGCGGCCTGCAGCTCGGCCGGGACCTCCTGGCCGGCCGCGCGCAGGCGGCGGACCTCGAGGCCCAGCGCGGTCGCCGCCTGGATCTTCTCCGGGTCGTTATTGGAGGTGACCAGCGTGTAGATCTTCTCGAAGATCCGCGGGACCGACGGCAGGTAGGCGGGCTTGGTGGCCATCAGGTCCGGGACGATCTGCTGCGGGTCACCGCTCCAGTAGGCCAGCGGGGCGCCGAGGTCGACCGCCAGCAGCTGGATCAGCAGCGCGTAGGAGTGCGCGAGCGGCAGGTAGAGGTAGACGATCGCGCCGGCCTCGATCACGTTGATCTGCGCGCACATGCGCGTGACCTGGCGGTAGTTGCCGTGGCTGAGCACGCAGCCCTTGGGCGGCCCGGTGGTCCCGGACGTGTAGATGATCGTGTACGGGTCCTCCGGCCGCACGGCCTTCACCCGCGCCTCGACCTCGGTGGGGTCGCGCCGGCGCGCCCGCAGCTCGTCGAGGCCGATCGCGCCCTCGGCGGGCTCGATCGCGATCACCGCCTCCAGCCGCGGCAGCTGGTCGCGGACGGCGGCGATCTTCGCCGCCTGGCCGGCGTCCTCGCAGACGATGAAGCGCGACTCCGAGTCCGCCACCACCCACGCGCACTCCTCGGGGGAGTTCGTGGGGTAGATCGGCACGACGACGCCGCCGGCGCACGTGATCGCGAAGTCCACGTAGGTCCACTCGACGCGCGTGGTGCACAGGAGGGCGACGCGGTCGCCGGGCTCGAGGCCCAGGTCCACGAGCCCGCCGGCGATCTCGAAGACGATCGCGGCGAGCTGCGTGTACGTGACATCACGCCATTCGCCGTCGCGCTTGAACCGAGCCGCCGGCTGCTCTCCGTAGCGCTCGGCGGCCAGGCCCACGATGTCCGCGATCGTGGCCGAGCCCGTGCCTCCGCGGGCCGGCCCTGCCGTCTCCTGCATCCTCACTCCTCCTCGTGGTGCCGAGGAGGCGATCCTACTCTCGGCGGCGCGCTAAGCGCCGCAACTCACGCCGCCGCTACCGGCTGGGGTTGCTCCTCGACGTTGGCGAGGAAGAGCGTCTTGTCGATTCGTCCCTGGAAGATCGGCACGCCCAGCCTCATGCAGTTCTCGATGACCTCGCGACGTTCCATGCCGGCTTCGCGAGCGAGTTCCGTGGGCGTGAGATGGATTGCCATCAGTGCGAGTCCTCCTGGTGAGGTTTGCCACGTGAGATGGCACGGTAGCGACTTCACCGGATGTCCACAATGGCGACCTCCTCAAGCTGGCCTAAACCGGGTTGCGGTCGTCGAAGAAGACGTGCTCGATCCCGAACCGGTCCTGCAGCAGCTCGCCCAGCGCCCTGACGCCGAACGTCTCGGTCGCGTGGTGGCCGGCGGCGACGAAGTGGACGCCGTGTTCCGCCGCCTCGGCGGTGATGTGCTCGCGCGGCTCGCCGGTCAGGAATGCGTCAAGGCCGTGCTCGACCGCTTCGGTGAGGGTGTCCGCCGCCGAGCCGGAGACGATGCCGATGCTCGCGATCCGCTCGGGGCCTGAGCCGAGCAGCAGCGGCTCGCGGCTCGTCGCGTCGCGCACGCGGGTGACGAGCTCCTGCGTGGTGATGCCGGGCAGGCGCCCGCGGGCGCCGATCGGCGTGCCCTTGTAGGTGCCGAACGGCTCGATCTGCGTGCAGCCGAGCGCGCGCGCGAGCAGCGCGTTGTTGCCGACGGTGGGATGCGCGTCGAGCGGCAGGTGGTAGCCGGCGAGGTTGATGTCGTGCTTGAACAGGGGGCGCAGGCGCTCGGCGGTGATCGCGGAGAGCCCGGCGGGCTGGAAGCTCCAGAACAGGCCGTGGTGGACGAGCACCAGCTGGGCCCGCTGCTCGACCGCGTGCTCGATCAGCGCGCGGGTGGCGGACACGCCGGTCACGACGCGCGTGACCTCGGGGGCGCCCGGGACCTGGAGGCCGTTCGGGCCGAGGTCCTGGAAGCGGGCGGGCTCGAGCAGCTCGTCGAGCGTGCGGATGATGTCGGTGGTGGAGGCCATGTCAGGTTTGGGCGCGGACAGTTTGGGCGATCTTGGATAGCGCTGCGGTTTCAGGGGCCGCGGCGAGACCGAGATCGGGGATCGTGCCGAACAGTGGGTAGGGGAACGATGATGGCGTCCGCGTCGCTGGAGGCGACGGGCGACGACGCGGCGCTGGTCGCCGCGGTCCGGCGCGGCGACGACCGCGCCTTCGAGGCGCTCTATCGCCGTTACCAGCGGCGCATCCACGCGTACGTGCTCGGGCTGGTCGGCGACCACGGGCGCGCCGAGGACGTCACGCAGGAGGTCTTCGTCTCCGCGCTGCGGCGGATGCGCGCGACCGAGCAGCCGCTGGCGTTCAAGCCCTGGCTCTTCCAGATCGCCAAGAACGCGTGCATCGACGCGTTCCGGCGCTCGCGGCGGGCGGAGGAGGTGTCCTACGACGACGCGGAGCGGCTGGCGCCGGCGGACCACTCGCGGCTCGTGGGCCGCGGGCCGTCGCCGGACGCCGCCGTCGCGGTCAAGCAGGACCTGGACGACCTGTGCGGCGCGTTCGGCGGGCTGTCGGAGACGCACCACGAGATCCTGGTGCTGCGCGAGCTCGAGGGGCGCTCGTACGCGGAGATCGGCGCGCAGCTGGGGATGAGCCGGCCGGCCGTCGAGTCGACCCTGTTCCGCGCGCGCCGCCGCCTGAGCGAGGAGTACGACGACATCGTCTCCGGCGCCCGCTGCGCGCGGGTCCGGGGCATGATCGCGGCGCTGGCGCCGGCGGCCGCGGGGACGCGGGCCGGCGCGGCGGGCGGCGGCGTCGCCGGGCGGAGCGGCGCGCCACAGGGCGGCGTCGCTGAGCCGCGCGTCGTCGAGTCGCGCGCCGGCGTCGCCGGGCGGAGCGGCGCGCCACAGGGCGGCGCCGCGTCGCTGGGCGCGCGTGACGGGCGCCGGCTCGCGCGCCACCTCGCGCACTGCCAGAGCTGCCGTCGGGAAGCGATCGCCGCCGGGCTCGACCGCGGGCTGTTCACGCGGCCGAGCGTGCGCGAGCGGGTCGCGGCGCTGCTCGGCTTCCCGGTCTGGCTGCGCGTGCGGCGCGGGGCCGACGAGGTCGCGAGCGCCGCGGCGCCGAGCGGGCGCTGGACGGCCCACCTGCCGCTGCTCGCCGATCAGGTCAGCGGGGGAGGCTGGGGCAAGGCGGCGGCCGGGGTCGCCGTCCTGCTCGCCGGCGTCGGGGCCGGGACGGGGGTGCGGCACGTGGCGCCGCCGGCGAAGCCCGCCGCGGTCACGGCCGCCACCACCACGAGCTCCAGCGCGGCCGCGGATGCCGCGCAGCGCGCGAGCGGCGCCGGGGTCGCCGCGCGCCCCCGCTCCGCCGCCCACCCCGCGCGCCGCCACGGCGGGTCACGCCCATCGAACGCCGCCGACCGCGCCACGTCGGTCCGCGGCGGTCCGGTGCGGCCCGTGGCGAGCGCGCGCGGCGGCGGGGCGGAACACCCCGCCGGCGGGACGGGCGTCGCGGGCGGGGAAGCCGGAGCCGCGGGCGGCGGCGGAGCGGGCGGGAGTGCAGGCGGCGCGGCGAGCACCGCGACCGGAGCGGCGAGCACCGCAGACAGGGCGGCGAGCACCGCAGACAGGGCGGCGAGCACCGCAGGCGGCGCGGGGAAGACCGCGACCGGCACGGCAAGACCCGCAGGCGGGGCGGCGAAGACCGCGACCGGTGTGGCCGCGGGCGCGGCGGCGCGGGTCACGACCGAGGTGGCGGGCGCCGTGAACGCGGCGGTGAGCGCCGCGACCGGGGCCGTGGGAGCCGCGGGCACGGCGGTGGGAGGCACGATCTCGAAGGTCACGGGCGGCGGCTCGAACCCGGCGGCCGCGCTCCCGCAGACGGTGCAGACCACCGTCGAGCAGACCACGGGCACCGTCCAGGCCACGACGCAGCAGACGACCGGGACCGTCCGCACGGTCACCGCCGGCGGTCCGCTGGCCGACACCGTCGACCACGTGACCGACCGCGCGGACCGCGCCGTGGCGGGCGCCGGGGAGGCCGTGGACGGGGTCGCGAAGCAGGTCACGGGAATCCTCGGCGGCTGACCCACTACACTGCTCTCCGCCTCGGGGCGTGGCGCAGCCTGGTAGCGCGCACCGTTCGGGTCGGTGAGGTCCCCGGTTCAAATCCGGGCGCCCCGATGAGCATCCTCCTCGACACCAGGCGAGGAACCACTTCGAAGCCCCGCGACCGCGGGGCTTCCGCGTTCTAGCTCGTCATGGGCCAGATGTCGAGCGTGCCCTCCAGCGCCGCCGGCGCGGGCGCGGCGGCGCGCTCCTCCTCCGGCGCCCGGATCAGCAGCACCGGCACCGGGCTGCAGCTCAGCACCTTCTGCGACACGCACCCGAGCAGCGACTGGTGCAGCCGCCCGTGCCCGTGCGAGCCCATCACGATCAGGTCGAACGCGCCCGACTTCGCGCGCTCGATCAGCGCTCGCGCCGGCGGCCCCTCGACCAGCAGCGTGGTCACGCCGACGTCCTCGGGCAGCGTCGCCGTCGCCACGCGCAGCATCTCCGAGTAGTGCCGGATCACCTCGGTGCGCGGCGGCGCGGCACCCGAGGCCAGCATCGCCGTCGCCGGCAGCTGCGGGATCGCGGTCACCAGCGTGAGCCGGGCCCGCTGGTCGCGCGCCAGCTCGGCCGCGTGGCGAAGCGCCGCATCGGCATCCGGCGAACCGTCGACCGCCACCAGGATGTTCCGGTAGACGCTGCTCATATCGCTCTCCTGCGCCCGATGATACGCGGCGAGCGGCGGAATTCGTCCAACTCGCGGTCTAGTCTGCGCCCCGTGGAGATCGACCAGCTCGACGCCCGCCTGCTGCTGATGCTGCGCGCGCACCCCCGGGTCGGCGTGGTCGAGATCGCGCGCCGGCTCGGCGTCGCCCGCGGAACCGTGCAGTCGCGGATGGAGAAGCTCGCCCAGCGCGGCGTGATCACGGACTTCGGCCCGGCGGTCGAGCCCGCGCACATGGGCTACCCCGTGCTCGCGTTCGTCTCGCTGGAGATCGTGCAGGGGCGCCTGGACGAGGCGGTCGAGGGGCTCAAGCGGGTGCCGGAGGTGCTCGAGGTCCACGGCGTCACGGGGGACCGCGACCTGCTGTGCCGCGTCGTGGCCCGCGACAACACGCACCTGCAGGACGTCATCAACGGCATGCTGCGCTCCGGCGCGGTGCGGCGGTCGACGAGCGCGATCTCGATGACCCGCCAGATCCCCTACCGGGTCGAGCCGCTGATCTCCGAGGCGGCCGACGGGCTCTAGTGCAGCCCTGGCCGACCGAGGTGCTCGAGGAGCGGGCGGGCGAGATCGCCGTCGGCTTCGCGGCGCTGCTCACGCGCCACGCCGCCTGGCGCCACCGGCGCGTGGAGACGATCACCGTGCTCTCCCACGAGCAGGTGCGCCGCAGCGTGTCGGTCGACTTCACCGTGCCGCTCGAGCACCGCGACGGCCTGCGGCTCTCCGAGCGCGAGTGGATCGTGCCGCTCGCGTTCCTGGCCAAGCGCCCGCTGGTCAACTTCGACCTGCTGGCCGAGGACGAGGCCGCGATCCCGCTCCTGCGCTCCGAGGAGTCGCAGCTGATCGCGCGCGAGCTGCTGTACCTGATGCTCGACCTCGAAGCCGACGTGCAGGAGGACGTCGCGCCGCTGATCGAGTGGATCCTCGCGGCGACCGCCGACGAGGCGGCCGCGCTCGACGAAGCGGTCGCGGAGCTCGAGGACGCGCACGGCCCGCTGCCGGGCTTCGCCGCGCTCGCGCAGCAGCTCACGCGCGGGTTCCTGCTCTGCGCCGTCGTGGACGACACCGCGCGCCGCCGCGTGATCAAGTTCGCCTACGACGAGCCGCTCGGGCGCCCCGGCCGGTCCGTGCACTTCTACGACGCGCCCGGGTGCACGGAGGCGGCCAGCTACCACGCCGAGGTCGCCGTCCCGGACGAGATGCGCGCGCGCTCGACCGAGCTGATCGACAACGTCACCGGCGCCGTGCTCGCGACCGGCCGGCGCGACGCGGACCGCCCCGCGATCCACTTCGTCGCCGACGTGGGCCTGCGCGTCGAGCCGGGCCTGAGCGTGCGCTACGGCACCGAACGCGGCCGCTTTCTCGTGCCGGCCGCGCTGGTGGCCTGGGTGATGGCGCTCGGCCTCGCGCTGCCGTGGCTGTTCGCCGACCTGCCCGCGCTGGCGGCGTCCGGCGGCCCGGCGATCACGATCCTGCTCTCGTCCTCGGCCGTGTTCAGCGGCCTCGTGCTGCGCAGCGGCGAGCACGCGCTGGTCCGGCTCGTGCTGGCGCCGTACCGGCTCTGCCTGGCGGCGGCGACGGCGGCCGTGGTGGTCGCCGGCGGCGCGCTGGCGTTCCACGGCACGGAGGCGCTGCTGCGCTGGACGTGGGGCCTCGGCGCGCTCGTCGCCGTCCTGTCGGCCGGTATCCTGACCGTTGAGGCCGCACGTGCGCCCGCGGCCGCCCAGGACCGTTGACATGGCTTCCGTTCCCCGTCTCTTCCGCCGTGAGCCGGACTCCCGCAAGGGCATCCGGGAACGGTCGGCGGTCGTGCGGTCGGCGGAGATCGCGGGCCCGGCGTTCCCGCGCCCGGTCACGGGCGAGGAGGCGCGCGCGGCGCTGAAGCGCTCGAAGGCCCGGCGGGCGGCGTTCAGGACGTAGCGCGCTCGGCGGCGAGCTCGACGAACGGGTCCAGCGCCGCCGGGTTGGCCAGCGAGTCCCGCGCCGCCGCGCGCTCCGGCGGCGTCCCCATCAGGATCCGCTTGACCGGCAGCTCGAGCACCTTGCCCGAGAGCGTCCGCGGCACCTCGCGCACCGCGATCACGTCGCTGGGCACGTGCCGCGGCGAGCAGTCCGACCGCACGCGCGACCGGATCTCCGCGACCAGCTCGTCGGTCAGCGACACGCCCTCGCGCAGCACCACGAACAGCGGCATCCAGGCGTCCGCCCCCGGCACGGGCACGTCCACCACGAGCGCGTCGACCACGTCGTCGATCGCCAGCACGGCGCGGTAGATCTCCGCCGTCCCCATGCGGATCCCGCCACGGTTGATCGTCGCGTCCGAGCGCCCGCTGATGATCGCGGTCCCACGGTCGGTGATCTCGATCCAGTCCCCGTGCCGCCAGACGCCCGGGTACGTCGAGAAGTACGCGTCGCGGTAGCGCGAGCCGTCCTCGTCGCCCCAGAAGGAGATCGGCATCGACGGCATCGGCGCCGTGATCACCAGCTCGCCGACTTCGCCGATCAGCGGCCGGCCGTCCTCGTCCCAGGACTCGACGGCCGCGCCCAGCGCGCGCGCCTGCAGCTCGCCCTCGTAGACGGGCTCCAGCGGCACGCCGCCCACGAACGCCGTGCACAGGTCGGTGCCGCCCGAGGTGGAGAACAGCCACGTGTCCGTCCCGACGTGGTCGTAGACCCAGCGGAACCCCTCGGGCGCCAGCGGCGACCCGGTCGACCCGACGGCCCGCAGCGCCGAGAGGTCGCGCCCCGCGGCCGGCTCCACGCCCGCCTTCATGCACGCCCCGATGTAGGACGCGCTGGTCCCGAACGTGGTCATGCCCGTCCGCGCCGCGAAGTCCCACAGCACGTTCATGTCCGGGTAGCCGGGGGAGCCGTCGAACAGCAGGATCGTCGCGTCCGTGAGCAGCCCGGACACGATGAAGTTCCACATCATCCACCCGGTGGTGGTGAACCAGAAGAGGCGGTCGCCGGCCTGCGCGTCGAGGTGCAGGTGGAGCATCTTCAGGTGCTCGAGGAGGATCCCGCCCTGCGATTGCACGATCGCCTTCGGCAGCCCGGTGGTGCCGGATGAGTAGAGCACCCACAGCGGGTGGTCGAACGGCACCCGCTCGTACGCCAGCGGCTCGTCGGCGGCCACCAGCGCGTCCCAGCTCGCGTCGCCCAGCACCGCGGTGGCGCGCAGGCCGGGCATCGCGGCGACGATCGCGTCGAGCTCGGCGGAGCGGTCGAACTCGCGGCCGTTGTAGCGGTAGCGGCGCACGGCCAGCAGGACCTTCGGCTCGATCTGCGCGAAGCGGTCGATCACGCTGCGCGCGCCGAAGTCCGGCGAGCAGCTCGACCAGACCGCGCCCAGGGAGGCGCACGCGAGGAACGCCGCGACCGTCTCCGGGATGTTCGGCAGGTAGGCGGCGACGCGGTCGCCGCGCTCGACGCCCGCGGCCCGCAGCCCGGCCGCGATCCGCCGCGTCAGCGCCGCCAGCTCGCCCCACGTCCAGGGGACGTCGACGCCCTCCTCGCCGCCCGCGATCAGCGCCAGGACGTCCTCGTCGCGGCCCCGCAGCGCGTGCTCGGCGTAGTTGACGGTCGTCCCCGGGAACCAGACCGCGCCCGGCATGTCCCGCGCCGCCAGCACCGCCGAGCCGCGCTCGCCGACCTCGAAGCGATCCCAGATCGAGCCCCAGAACCCGTCCAGGTCGGTCACCGACCAGCGCCACAGGTCCGCGTAGGTGCCGAACCCGCGCGAGCGCATGTACTCGCCCATCGCCGCACGCGAGAGCAGCGATTCCGGCGGCGTCCAGAGGATCGGCGGCGTCATCGGTCCGCCATCATGCCACGCGTGCTGCGCACCGTGACCGCCACCCGCTACGTGACGCCCCTGCGCGAGGGCGGCTCGCTCCCGGGCATCGTCGAGGCCGACGACGACGGCCTGTACGTGCTCAAGTTCCACGGCGCGGGCCAGGGCCCGAAGGCGCTCGCGGCCGAGATCGTGGGCGGCGAGCTGGCCCGCGACCTCGGCCTGCCGGTGCCGGAGCTGGTGCTGATCGAGCTCGACCCGGCGCTGGGCAACGCCGAGCCCGACCCGGAGATCCAGGAGCTGATCGCGGCGTCGGGCGGGATCAACCTCGGCGTCGACTTCCTGCCTGGCTCGCTTCCGTACAACCCGGCGCTGCCGCCGGACCCGGAGCTGGCCGCCGACGTGGTGTGGCTCGATGCGCTGATCACCAACGTCGACCGCACGCCGCGCAACCCGAACCTGCTGCGCTGGCACCACGACCTCTACCTGATCGACCACGGCGCGGCGCTGTACGCGTTCCACGGCCCGGACCCGCTGCAGCGCGCGCGGACGCCGTTCGCCGCGATCGCCGACCACGTGCTGCTGGGCGACGCCGGGTCGATCGAGGACGCCGACGCGCGCCTCGCGCCGCGCGCCGACCCGGCGAAGGCGGCCGCGCTCGTCCCGCCCGAGTGGGCGGACGGCGGCCCGTACGCCGAGTTCCTGTCGGAGCGGTTGACCGCGCCGCGCGCGTTCGCGGAGGAGGCCGAGCGTGTCCGCACGGCGTAGCCCGTTCCAGTACGCGGCGCTGCGCGTCGTCCCGCGCGTGGAGCGCGGCGAGGCGGTCAACGCCGGCGTCGTGCTGTTCTGCCGCCCGCTGCGGTTCCTCGGTGCCCGTACGCAGCTCGACGACGCGCTGCTGGCCGCGCTCGCCCCCGGCTGCGACCCGCGCGAGGTGCGCGCGCAGCTCGCGACGATCGAGCGCATCGCGCGCGGCGAGCCGGACGGCGGGGCGATCGCGGCGCTCCCGCAGTCCGACCGCTTCCACTGGCTGGTCGCGCCCGCGAGCACGATCGTGCAGGCCGGCCCGGTGCACACGGGCCTGACCACGGACCCGGCCGGCGAGCTCGACAACCTGTTCACGCGGCTGGTGACGCGCTGAGGCGCGGGCTACCGCAGCCGCACGTCGTCGACCAGCGCCAGGCTCTCGAAGAAGTGCAGCGCCGCGGCGGTGGTCCGTTGCGGGATCACCTCCTCGACGGAGAGCTCGAGCGTGAACTCCCGGCCCAGCGTCGCGGCGGGAACCGTCGTGCTCATGCGCTTCCACCCGGACTGGCCCACGACCGCATCGCCGTCGTTGATCGCGGTCCCCAGCGAGAAGATGCCGGTGACGCGGGTGAAGAGGTCGTTGACCTTGATCGACCTGAGCACCCGCCGCTGTCCGCCGACCGGGCGCACGGCGATCTCGAACCGGTCGTTGTCCTCGATCGTGTAGGGGAAGCCGATCGGCCGGATGTACTCGGGGTACTCCTCGGTGAGGAAGTTGTAGGCGGCCGAGATCGTGATCCGGTCGTTCTCGAGCAGACCGGCCGGGACCCGGATCGTCTTGGTCACCGCCGCCTGATCCAGCGGCTGCGACGTCGGCAGGTAGACGGTCGGCAGCGCGAGCATGCGCTTGCCGTGGATCGGGCGGATCGGTCCGAAGCGGCCGATCACGCGGGCCTTGCCGCCGTTCTCCCACGTGTCGAGGCCGGCCTCGAAGCCGCCGTTGAAGAGCGCCTCGAAGGCGTCGACGCGCGGGCCGACGTCCTGGTCGAGCGGCACGCCCGTCGCGAGCAGCCGCGCGCGCACCTCGGCGGGCGTCAACCGCTCCTGGCTGAGCAGCAGCGAGACGACGCCGGCGACCACGGGCGCGGCCATCGACGTGCCCCCGCGTTCCGTGTAGGCCCCGCCCGCGAACGTTGAGCGGACGTTCGTCCCCGGGGCGGCGAGATCGACCCACGGGCCGTAGTTCGAACCGTCGTCGTCGCGGTTCGGGTGGACGTAGCGCACGTCGCCGGGCGTGACGTTCCCGACCGCGATCACGTCCGGCCGGTAGATCGCGGCCCCGTAGTACTCGGTGCGCTGATAGGCGGCCGGGTAGTACTCGGTCGACACGTTGTCGTTGCCGGCGGCCGCGACGACGACGACGCCGTTGCGTCGCGCCTCGTCGAGCGCCTCGATGACCACGCGCTCGCGCGCGCCGCCCGCCAGGCTCATATTGATCACGCGCGCCTGGTGCGCGACGGCGTACCGGATGCCGGCGGCCACGCTGGTGCCCGAGGTCAAGCACTCGCCTTTGGTCGGGAAGACCTTGACGGGCAGCACCGCCGCGCTCCAGTTGACGCCGGCGACGCCGACGCCGTTGTTGGTCGCGGCGGCGGCGATCCCGGCCACGTGGGTGCCGTGCCCGGCGGAGCCCATGCACAGGTCGTTGGGATCGTCGTCGCGGTCGGCGATGTCCGTGCCGCGCAGCAGCCGCGTGAACAGGTCGGGATGGTCGGCGTCGACCCCGGTGTCGAGCACGGCGATGATGACCGTGCGGGCCTGCCCTCGGTTGACGATCCAGGCGCTCTCCGCGCCGATCTGCGGCAGATGCGCCTGCCGGGAGTACTGCGGGTCGTTCGGCACGACCCCCGCGGGCTCGCCGGTGTGGATCGCCTCGGCGTCAACGACGTCCTCGGCCTCGGCGACGGCGGCGAGGATCGCGTCGAGCGCCGCGCGCGAGCCGACCGGTGCGATCGCGATCTCCCAGCTCGTCGGGCCGATGCGCCCGACGACCGTCCCCGACACGCGCATCGCCGCCGCGGCGGCCGCGGCGTAGCCGCTGCCGGCGGTCGTCCAGACCGTGATGCGGTCAGGGACGATCGGCGCGGCGCCGCCGGCCAGCGGCTCGGCCTCCGACGCGCTCGCCGGCCCGGTGGGCGCGCCGGCGGGCAGGACGTCGACGGTGACCGTGCCCGACCGCTCGGCGCCGTCCACGGTGGCGTCCACGCGCAGCGCGCCCGCGCTCGTGACGACCGCCGACCAGAGGCCGTCCCCGGCCACCAGGTCACCGCCCGTGCCGTCGTCGGACAGCGTGCCGAGGATCGCGCCGCCGGCGCTGACCGTCGGCTGCCCGGTGATGGCGCCGCGCAGGGACGCGCTGACCAGGATCTCCGGCGCCGTCCCGGCCTGGATCGCGTCCGGCCAGGCGGTGACGGACACGTCCGGGACCGCGGCGGGGTCGTGCGTGACGATCGTGCTGACCACGGCCGCTTCCGCCGTGACGCCGCCCGCCGCGCGTGCGCCGAAGCGGCTCACGACGACGTTCGGATCGTCCTCGGTGGTGCGGTGCTCGCCGGCGGGCAGCTCGATCTCGTCGTTCGCGACCAGCGGTCCGACGGCGATCTCGGTGGGCTCGCCGCCCGCGATCCGCGCGCTCAGCGTGATGTCGTCCAGCGCGGGGGCGTCGGCGAACGTGACGGGTGCGCGGCGGAGGACGACGGCGCCGTCGGCGAGCGTGACGGCCGCGACCAGCTCGACGGTGCCGCCGGCGAGCGCGGCGACGTCCTCGTCGCCGAGCGCCGGGAAGAGCTCGAACGGCAGCGCCGCGGCGTCGCCGCCGGCCAGCTCCAGCTCACCGCCCGCGCCCAGGTTGACGTTGCCCGCGATCGGCTGGACGGCCTCGCTGCCGCAGTCGGGCGCCGGGCACCGGTCGCCGGTCAGCTCGATCCCGGCCGCGGCCGGCAGGACGGTGCGGCGCCCGCCGTCGACGCGCTCCAGCCAGACGGCGACGTCCGCGACGGCCTCGCCCGCCGGATACGCCGCGACGACGTCGATCCGGCCGGCGACCGTGCGCTCGTTCTCGTCGGTGAGGCAGGGCCCGTCGGGCTCGTTGCGGACCGTCGCCGTGTAGCTGATCGTGTCGCCCTCGACGACCGACGCGGGACCGGGGTCGACCGCGACGGCGAGCCGCGCACGGCAGGCGCCGACGTGGAGCCGCAGCGTCGTGGCGGTCGCCGGCGCGGGCGTCGGAACCGGCGTCCCGGCCGCGGGCGGCGTGGCCGCCGGCGTCGGCGCCGGGGACGCCGCGGCCGGGAGCGGCGCCGGAGCGGCGGTTGGGACCGGGGCGGGCGCCGGCGCGGGGGCGGGCGGCGCCTGCGCGGCGGCGAGGACGCGGAGCCGGCGGGCGGCGACGCGGCAGTTGTTGCGCTCCGAGCGCTCGCGCACGCGGCGCGCCTGGTCGGCACAGGCGATCAGCCGGTACTGGCCGGCCGCCACGCTCGCCGCCGTGCGCACGCGGACCGTGCGGCGGGACGAGCGCCCGCGCCGCAGGGCCGGCGTCGCCAGCGTGTGCAGGGTCACGTCGCGCGCGTCGAGCTTGGCGTCGCGGGAGAGGTACAGGCGGGTGCGCGTGCGGGCGACGGCGCCGGCGCCGCGGTTGCGCACGGTGACGGTCACCGTGAACGGCTGGCCGGCGCCGATCGTCGTCACGCGCGGTGCGACCGCGCCGACCGTCAGGTCGCCCCGCGGTGCGGCCTGCGCGGCGCCCGGCGCGCACAGGCCCAGCAGAGCCATCGCCAGCAATGACCAACGTCGCATCGACGCTCCCTCCGTGGAGTGGCGCTCACCGGCGATGAGCGCAAGATGAGCGCGCGAAGCTATCACGCGGACCGCGTCCAGCCGACCGCCCCACCCCGTAGACTCGAACGCGCGGGATGCCTTACTTGACGTGCTCGAGTTGCGGTGTGCGTACCTACGCGGTCAGCGAGGGGATGTGCCCGGGATGCGGCGCGCGCCTGCGCCGCCCGGGTCCGCCCGCCGGCCCGCGGCCCGCGGCGGCCGATCCGCTGCGCGCGCAGCTCGCGCTCGCGTGCCGTGAGCTGGAGGTCGACGCCGCGCTGCTGTCGGAGATCCAGGGCGGCCAGGAGCACGTGCGCTGGGGCGTGGGGGAGACCCGGTACGTCGGCCTGACGGTCCCGCTCGAGGACACGGTGTGCGCACGGCTGCTGGACGGGCGGATCGGCAACGTCGTGGCCGACATGACGCTCGAGCCGGCGCTCGAGCGCATCGTCGACGGCACCTATCGCGCCTACATCGGCGTCCCGTTCCGGACCGTCGACGCGCGCGCCTACGTGCTCTGCTGCCTGGCCCGCGAAGCGCGGCCGCGGCTGGGCGCGGCCGACGTCCAGTTCCTGCAGGGCGTCGCGGAGAGCCTGCGGCCGCTGCTATGAAGCGCTGGCTGCTCGTCGCGCTGGCACTGGCCGGCTGCGGATCGCAGACCGTCGACCGCCCCGCGGAGGCGAAGGGCGCGGTGCGGCTGCAGCGCGTCGGGACGTTCGACGCGCCGGTCTACGTCACCGCACCGCCCGGCGACCGCTCGCGGCTGTTCGTGGTCGAGAAGGGCGGCACGGTGCGGGTGGTGCGCGACGGGCGCAAGCTCGGCACGCCGTTCCTGGACCTGCGCGGACAGGTCACGACCGGCTCCGAGCAGGGCCTGCTGTCGCTGGCGTTCGCGCCCGACTACGCGAAGTCCGGCCTGTTCTACGTCGACTACACGGACACCGACGGCAACACGCGCGTGGTCGAGTACAAGCGCCGCAGCGCGGACGTCGCGGACCCCGGCTCGGCGCGCGTGGTGCTCACGCAGGCCCAGCCGGAGTCCAACCACAACGGCGGGCTGCTGCTGTTCGGGCCGGACAAGCGCCTGTACATCGGGCTCGGGGACGGCGGCGGCGGGGGCGACCAGCACGGCGCGCACGGCAACGGGCAGTCGCTCGGCACACTGCTGGGCAAGATCCTGCGGATCGACCCGCGCCCGTCCGGCGGCAAGCCCTACGGCATCCCCTCGGACAACCCGTTCGTGCGCCGCTCCGGCGCGCGGCCGGAGATCTACAGCTACGGCCTGCGCAACCCGTGGCGGTTCTCGTTCGACCGCCGGACCGGGGACCTGTCGATCGGCGACGTCGGCCAGAACGAGATCGAGGAGATCGACTTCGTGCGCCGCGGCCAGGGCCGGGGCGCGAACTTCGGCTGGCGCGTGTACGAGGGCAACGCGCGCTACACGCCGCGTGAGCGCGCGCCCGGCGCGGTCAAGCCGGTGATCACCGAGCGCCACTCGGCCGGCAACTGCTCGATCACCGGCGGCGTCGTGATCCGCGACCCGGCGTTGCGCGCCTGGCGCGGCCGCTACGTGTTCGGGGACTTCTGCCGCGGCGTGATCCAGACCGCGATCCTGTCGCCGGGACGCGCTCGCAACCTGACCGACCGATCGCTGCGGGTGCCGCAGCTGTCCTCCTTCGGCGAGGATGCCCGCGGGCGCGTCTACGCGGTCTCGCTCGACGGCCCCGTCTACCGGTTCGTGCAGTGATCCTGCGCGTCCGCGCGCCGAACCCGAGCCCGCTGACGCTGAGCGGGACCAACACGTGGGTGGTGGGGCGCGACCCGGCCTGGGTCGTCGACCCGGGGCCGGACATCGGCGCGCACGTGGACGCCGTCGCGGCCGCGGTGCGGGAGCGCGGCGGGCTCGGCGGGATCGCGCTCACGCACGGGCACGCCGACCACGCGGAGGCGATCCCGGCCCTGCGGGCCCGGCTCGGGGACGCGCCGGTGGGCGCGTTCGGGGACGTGGGGGACGCGTTCGGCCCGTTCGCGGTCCTGCACGTGCCCGGCCACACCGACGACCACCTGGTGTTCGTGGCCGGCCGCGCCGCGTTCACCGGCGACGCGGTGCTCGGGGAGGGCAGCGTGTTCGTGAGCGGGCGGCTGCGGGAGTACCTCGACGGGCTGCGCCGGCTGCGGGCGCTCGAGCTCGACGCGCTCTACCCCGGCCACGGCGACGAGGTCACCGACCCGGCGGCGAAGCTCGATCAGTACCTCGCCCACCGCGCCGACCGCGAGCGGCGGCTGCTGGCCGCGCTCGACGCCGGCGCGCGCGGCGAGGACGAGCTGCTCGACGCCGCCTGGGCGGACGCGCCCGCGAGCGTGCGGCAGTTCGCCGCGCTCTCGCTGCGCGCACACCTCGAGAAGCTGCGCGAAGAGGGCCGGCTACCCGCGTAGGCGCTCTTCGCCGAGCGCGAGCGCGGCCCGCAGCGGCGTCGTGCCTGCGCTGGCGGCGGAGTCGAAGATCGTGCGCAGCGTGTCGCCGACCTCGTGCACGCGCACGTCGGCGCGCTTGGCGTCGTAGCCTGCGGGCTCGAGCTCGACGGCGATGTTGATGATGCCGCCGGCGTTGCAGACGAAGTCCGGCGCCCAGAGGATGCCGCGAGCGCTCAGCTCGGCGTCCAGCGAGTCGTCGGCCAGCTGGTTGTTGGCCGCGCCTGCGATCGCCCGGCAGCGCAGCGCCGGGACGGTGTCGTCGTTGAGGACGCCGCCGAGCGCGCAGGGGGCGACGAGGTCGACCTCGGCCGTCAGCGCCGACAGCGGGTCGGTCCAGGTCGCGCCGAGCCGCTCGGCCAGCTCGCGCTTGGACTGGTCGACGTCGGCCACGATCAGCTCCGCGCCGCCGGCGTGCAGCAGCTCGGCCAGGCGGCCGCCGACGTGGCCGAGGCCGACGACCGCGATCCGGCGGCCGCTGAGGTCGGTGGTCCCGAAAGCGCGCTCGCAGGTCGCGCGCACGGCGACCTCGCAGCCGATCGCGGTCCAGGGGCTCGGGTCGCCGGAGCCCGACGCGAGGCCGCTGACGTGGCTGGTGCGGGTCGCGATCACCGCCATGTCGGGCTCGCTCGTGCCGACGTCCTCGGCGGTCACGTACGCGCCGTCGAGCGCCTCGACGGTGTCTCCGAAGTCCTGCAGCACGGCCTCGCGGCGCTCCGGCGTCAGCGACGCCTCGTCCGGCCGCAGCATGATCACGCCCTTGCCGCCGCCCAGCGGGAGCCCCGCGACGGCGGCCTTGAACGTCATCGCCCGCGACAGGCGCAGGACGTCGCGGACCGCGGCGCGCGCGTCGTCGTAGGTCCACATCCGGCAGCCGCCCAGGGCGGGGCCGCGCGCGGTGGAGTGCACCGCGACCATGGTGAACAGGCCCGAGCGGCGTCCGCGGCGGACCAGCAGGGTCTCGTGGGCGAGGGGTTCCGGGTAGTCGATGGCGGCGAGACTAGCCGACGGGCGGCGGGGGCGGCATCTCCGTCCCGGGCGCGGGCGCTTCGACGGCGCCGCTGCTCGGCGCGGGGTCGGCGGACTCGGTCGGGACCGGCGCCGCGGGTGCCTCCGGCGTCGGCGTCGCGGCCGGCGGGATCGGCGTGGGCGACGGGGCGGGCGCGTCCGGCGCGCGGGCGCCGCCGGTCTGCACCTGCGGGTCCGCCGTCGCTTCCACGGTCGGGACGGCGAGCACGGCGGTGGGCGCGGCGGCCGCGGCCGGCGCGGTCTTCTTCACCGTCTGCTTCTTCGGCTTGGCGGGGGCGGCGGCGCTCGCGGCGTGCGCGCGCGGCGCGGCGGCCGTCGGCACCGCGACCTGCGGGTGGCCGGCGGGGACCTTGACCGCGATCGGCGCGGGCGCCGGCGCGGTGCGCGCCGTGCGCTTGGCCGGATGCGGCGCGGGCGCGCGCTGGCCGATCTTGTGATTGACCTCGACGGCGCCGCCGGTGGCCAGCGCGGCCGTGCACACGACCGCCGCGACCTTGCACGCCGTGAGCGTCGCCGCGGCGCCGCTGCCCGCGACCGCCGCTCCGCCGCCACCCGCGGCCGCGGAGCCGCCGACGCCGATCAGCTTGGCCGCGAACGCCAGCGGCGCGAACCCGGCCGGCGAGAGCGCGGCGAACGAGCGGCGGATCCCGCGCAGCGCGGCGCGGTACTCGGTGCAGCCTTCGCAGGAGCGCATGTGCCGGCGCGCGCGGCCGGAGGCCTTCACGCCGCGGTCGTACGCGCGCAGCAGGTCGGCCTGGATCTCGGCGCAGTCGGCGTCGCGCGCCTCGGCCGCTTCCACGAGCCCGATCCGCGCGCGCACCAGCAGGGACTTGACCGCGGGGACGGTGACGTCCAGCGCGGCGGCCAGGTCGGCGTAGGTCATGCCGTCGATCTCGCGCATCAGCAGCGCCGAGCGCTGCTGCTCGGGCAGCTGGGCGACGTCGGCCACCAGGCGGCGCAGGTCGTCGCGGCGCTGGGCCTCCTCGACCGGGTCGTGCAGCGGCTTGCGCGAGACCTCGAAGATCTCCGCGGCGGGCGGGATCGGGCGGCGCAGGTGGTCGATGCAGCGGTTGTGCGCGACGCGGTACAGCCAGGCGCGCACGTTCATGTCGCGGTTGTCGTTGCGCAGCGCGCCGTACGCGCGGACGAACACGTCCTGCAGCACGTCCTCGGCGTCCTGGCGCGAGCAGGAGGACAGCATCTGGCGCACGTAGGCGAACAGGCGCTGCCGGTAGCGGTCGTGCAGGACCCGGAACGCCTCGTCGTTACCGGCCCGGAACGCGGCGATCAGCTGCTCGTCCGAACGGAGGCGGAGCAGGCCGCCTCCGCGGGGGAAGCGACCGATTGCTGCTGGGGCGTGGAATGCTGAGGCTTCCATGTAGGTGGGCTCCTGCCTGTGCCGTCCCGGCGACTGTAACTCTACGGGGTCAGGGAAGTTCCGCTCTATAGGTGTACGTCTTCCCCCACCTCTTGTGACCGATTCCCTGCACATTCGTGACGGTCTTTCCGTTCCCCTCTCTGAGATCGAGATACGGGCGGCGCGCTCGTCCGGTCCCGGCGGACAGCACGCGAACGTGACCGCGTCGCGGATCGAGGCCAGCTTCGACGTGCGCGCCTCGAGCGCGTTGACCGAGGCGCAGAAGGCGCGCGTGTGCGCGAAGCTGGGGCCGCGGGTGAGCGCGGTCGCGCAGGACTCGCGGTCGCAGGCGCGCAACCGCGAGCTGGCGCTGGCGCGGCTGGCGGCGCGGCTGCGCGACGCGCTGCACGTGCCGCGGCCGCGGACGGCCACGCGGCCGACCGCGGCGTCCAAGCGGCGTCGCCTGGACGACAAGCGGCGGCGCGCCGGCGTCAAGCAGGCGCGCCGGCCGCCTAGCTCAGACTCGCCATGACGTGCTTGACCACGGTGTAGTCCTCGACGGAGTACATCGAGAGGTCCTTGCCGTAGCCGGACTGCTTGAAGCCGCCGTGCGGCATCTCCGACGCGAGCGGGATGTGGTCGTTGATCCACACGCACCCGAAGCGCAGCGCCTTGCTCACGCGCAGCGCGCGGCCGACGTCGCGCGTCCAGACGCTCGACGCGAGGCCGTACGGCGTCCCGTTCGCCCACGCGATCGCCTCGGCCTCGTCGGTGAACGGCTGGACCGTGATCACCGGGCCGAAGATCTCGCGCTGGATCATCTCGTCGTCCTGGCGCAGGCCGCCGACCACGGTCGGCTCCAGGAAGAAGCCCGGCAGGTCCGGCTCCCGGCCGCCGGCGACGATCTCGGCGTGTGCGGGCTTGCGCGACAGGAAGCCTTCGACGCGCTCGCGCTGACGGGCCGAGTTGAGCGGGCCGAGCGTCGTCTCCGGGTCCAGCGTGTCGCCGGTCTTGTACGCCGGCGCCTGGTCGGCGAGGCCCTGGAGGACGTCGTCGTAGACCTTCGACCCCGCGAGCACGCGCGTGGCCGCCGTGCAGTCCTGGCCGGCGTTGTACCAGCCGGTGCCGGCGATCGTCTCGGCCATCGCCTCCATGTCGGCGTCGTCGAAGACCACGACCGGCGCCTTGCCGCCGAGCTCGAGGTGCACGCGCTTGAGCGAGTCCGCGGCGGCGCGGGCGATCCACTTGCCGGTGTCGACGCTGCCGGTGAGCGAGATCATGTCGACGTCGTCGTGGGTGACGAGCGCCTGGCCGGTCTCGTTGCCGCCGGCGACGACGTTCAGCACGCCCTTGGGCAGGAACTCCGCGGCCAGCTCGGCCAGCTTGAGCGAGGTCAGGGGCGTGGTGGGGGCGGGCTTGAGGACGATCGTGTTGCCGGCCGCGAGCGCCGGGCCGATCTTCCAGATCGCCATCATCAGCGGGTAGTTCCAGGGCGCGATCTGGCCGACGACGCCGACCGCCTCGCGCCGGATCCAGGACGTGTAGCCGTCCAGGTACTCGCCCGCGGCCTTGCCTTCGAGGTTGCGCGCGGCGCCGGCGAAGTAGCGCAGGTTGTCCACCAGCGCGCCGATCTCGTCGTCCTTGACCGCCTGCAGCGGCTTGCCGGCGTTGCGGGCTTCCAGCTCGGCGAGCGCGTCGCCGTTGGCCTCGAGCGCGTCGGCGAGCTTGAGCAGCGCGAGCGAGCGTTCGCCCGGGGTGGTGTTCGCCCAGCCGTCGAACGCCGCGCGGGCGGCGCCGACCGCGCGGTCGACGTCCTGAGCGGTCGAGTCCGGCGCCTGCGCCATCACCTCGCCCGTGGCGGGGTTGACCACATCGGCGGTCCGGCCCTCGGCCGCGGGGACCGACTCGCCGTCGATGAAGTTGTTGAACGTCCCGGTTTCGGTCGCGGCCATCGTGCGCTCCTCCTGGTCGAACTGCGCGCCACGCTACTACTCCGCCCAGGGCAGCGGGCGCGAATGCGCGTCGGGGGTCGTGACGGTGGCGCCCGCGCGGCTGCAGACGAGCGCGGTGGCGGCCTCGGGGGCTTCGATCCGGCGCTCGGTTCCGGCCGGGATCGTGACCGTGCCGGTGTGCGCGGCGCCGTTGATCCTGAGGGCCCCGGTGAGGATCACCCACACCTGCTCGTGGTCGACGGTGTGCGTCGGCCCGGCCTGGCCGGGCTCCATGTCCACGGTCCACACGGAGAGCTCCGCCGTGCCGGTGCTGGGGGCGGCGAGCGTGTGCATGACGGCGTTCGGCGTCCGGTGGGTTTGGTAAAGCTGCTTGTCGATCATGGTGATGGGAAAGGTAAAGTCGCTTGTCTAATTTGTCAACCGGCCCGTTCGAGGTGATCCTGCGCGCGGGGCAGGGCGCCGTGGGCGAGCTGAACCGGCGGCTGGCGGAGCGCGGGCACCCGGGCGTACGGCCGGCGCACGGGTACGCGTTCCAGGCGATCGGCGCGTCGGGGGCCACCGCGACCGAGCTGGGGCGCCGGCTCGGGGTCACCAAGCAGGCGGCGGGGCAGATGGTCGACGAGCTGGAGCGGCTCGGGTACGTCGTGCGGGCCGCCGATCCGGCCGACGGGCGGCGGCGGCTGGTGCGGCTGACGCCGCGCGGGGTGGACTGTCTGCGGGCGTCGGCGGCGATCTTCGGTGAGCTGCTGGCCGAGTGGCGGGCGACGGGGGCCGACGTCGACGGCGCGGTCGCGGCGCTGGGGCGGCTCGACGCGCTCTACGGCGGGGAGCTGCGGCCGGTCTGGTGAGCTCGTCCTACGGGAGGCCGAGCAGGGTGGCGGCGTTGTCGCGCAGGAGCGCGCTCGCGACGTCGGGCGCGAGCGCGAGCCGGTCGAGCTCGGCGAGGCAGGCCTCCGGGTCGAACATCGGGTAGTCGGTCCCGAACACGAACTGCCCGCGCAGCCGGCGCGGGATCTCCCGCTGGACCTCCTCCGGCAGGTAGCGGTACTTCCAGCCGGAGATGTCGAGGTAGACGTTGGACTTGTGCAGCGCCATGGCGATCGCTTCCAGATGCCACGGCCAGCCGACGTGGGCGAGCACGATCGGCAGGTTCGGGTGGCGCGCCGCGATCCGGTCCAGCAGCAGCGGCCGCGCGAGGTCGATGCGCAGGCCCTGGCCGCCCGGCTCGCCCGCGCCGAGCCCGCTCGTCCCCGCGTGCGTGAGCAGGATCAGGCCGAGCTCGGCGGCAGCGTCGAAGAACGGCAGGTGGCGGTCGTCGCCCGGGTCGAAGTCCTGCAGCGTCGGGTGCAGCTTGAGCCCGCGCAGGCCGAGCGAGGGGAAGCGCGCGAGCCGCTCGAGCGCGTCCGGCCGGTTCGGGTCGACCGACCCGAAGCCGACGAACCGCCCGTCGCTGTCGTCGCAGATCCGTGCGATCTCGGCGTTGTCGAGCTCCTTGCCCTGCGCGTCCCACCCGAGCAGCACGCCGCGCAGGTCGAGCCGCTCGTACAGCGCCACCAACTCCTCGATCGAGTGCGGCTGCGGCCGCGTCCCGAAGTACCGCTCGATCGAGTCCGCGTAGTGCCCCACGCACCCGCAGACCCAGTCCCCCGTCGGCAGGTGCACATGCATGTCAACTCCGCGCATGCCCCGAATTATGAGGGGGTCAGACCCCTCAACAAAACGAGCCGCGTTGCAGGGCCAAGAAAAACGTTGAGGGGTCTGACCCCTGATATGTAGTACGCTGAAATATCAGATGCCAGTTCCGGAGATGAAGCACCCTTGGGAGCGGGACCTGCTGCGCGACAAGGCGTACGGAGCGATCCGGGACGCGATCGTGGAGGGCACGCTGGAGCCGGGCGAGCGGATCCGGGATCAGGAGCTGTGCGCGTGGCTGGGGCTGAGCCGGACGCCGGTGCGCGACGCGCTGGCCCGGCTCGAGCAGGACGGGCTGGTGGAGACCGCGCCGCAGCGGTTCACGCGCGTCACCCCGCTCGACCGGCGCGCGATCCGCGACACGTTCCCGATCGTGGCCGCGCTCCACGCGCTCGCGGCCGAGCTCGGCACCCCGCACCTGAGCGGGGCCCACGTCGAAGTGATGCGCGAGGCGAACGCGCGCTTCGAGCGCGCGCTGCAGGCCAACGACGTCGACGCGGCGCTGCAGGCCGACGACGCGTTCCACGACGTGCTGCTGCGCGCGTCCGGGAACGGCCAGCTCCAGCCCGCGCTGGACCGCCTGACGGGCCGGATCCGCCGCCTCGAGCGCCTGCGCTTCGGCTCGCTTCCCGGCCGCGCGTCCGTCAAGCAGCACAACGAGATCGTCGCCGCCGCCGCGGCCAAAGACCCCAACCGAACCGCCGAGCTGGTCAAGACCAACTGGCTCTCGCTCGGGACCCTGATCGACCGGAGCTTCGAATGACCGCCATCGCCCCGCTGCCCGACATCCACGACGCCGCGACGCTCGCCGCCGCCCGCCGGCTCCTCGACCAAGCGAGCGACCCGGCGCAGATGCAGCGCGAGGTGATCGCCGCCGTCCAGCGCAACGCGGACTGGCGCGGCTCGCAGTGCATCAACCTGCTCGCCCCCGAGGCGCTGGTCAGCCCGACCGTGCAGATGCTGCTCTCCGCCGAGATCGGCCAGCGCGCGGCCGAGGGCCACATCGGCCCCGTCAACCGCTGGTTCGCGGGCACCAAGCACATCGACGAGGTCGAGGCGCTGTGCGTCGAGCTGCTCAAGCGCCTGTTCAAGGCCAACTACGCCGAGCACCGCCTGGTCGCCAGCATGATCGGCAACATGGCCGTGTACGCCGCGCTCACGCAGCCCGGCGACACGGTGATGACGATCCCGCAGCCGGTCGGCGGCCACAGCTCCAACCGCTACGACGGCCCCGCGGGCATCCGCGGCCTGAACATCGTCGACGTCCCGTACGACGCCACCGAGCTGACGGTCGACCTCGACGCGTTCGAGCGCGAGGCGAAGGCGGCGCGCCCGAAGCTGATCGCGCTTGGCGCGAGCATGACCCTGTTCCCGCTCCCGGTCACGGAGATCGCGGCGATCGCGAAGGAGATCGGCGCGAAGGTGTTCTTCGACGGCGCCCACCAGCTCGGCCTGATCGCCGGCGGCCAGTTCCAGGACCCGCTGGCCGAGGGCGCGGACGTGCTGACCGGCAGCGCCGGCAAGACGTTCTCCGGCCCGCAGTCGGGCGTGATGGTCTGGAACGACCCCGAGCTGACCAAGCCGCTGCTGGACGCCGTGTTCCCCGCCCTGGCCGCGACCCACCAGGTCAACCGCGTCGCCGCCCTGGCCGCCGCGGCCGCGGAGCTGCTCGCGTTCGGCCCGACCTACATGCGCCACGTCGTCGAGAACGCCCAGACGCTCGCCCACGCGCTGCAGACGCGCGGCGTGCCGGTCCTCGGCGCCCACAAGGGCTACACGACCACGCACCAGGTGATCGCCGACGTGCGCGAGTTCGGCGGCGGCCTCGATGTCGCCCACACGCTCGCCAAGGCGAACCTGATCACCAACAAGAACCTGCTGCCCAACGACACCCCGGAGGACTGGGACCGCCCGTCCGGCCTGCGCATCGGCACCACCGAGGTCACCCGCCTCGGCATGGGCGACGTCGAGATGCGGGCGATCGCGGACATGATCGCCGGCGTGCTCGTCGAGGGGCGCGATCCCGAGCACGTCCGCACCGAGGCGGTCGAGCTGCGCGCGGGCTTCCAGACGGTCAAGTACTGCTTCGACGAATAACCTGCCCGCCATGGCGGTAGCGACCGAGGTGGACCTGGAAACGCTCAAGCGCGTGGAGCAGCGCGTCCTGTGGCTGGCGACGAGCGTCGTCCACCACGCGAACCGCGTGCGGGAGAACCGCTCCGGCGTGAAGGTCGGCGGCCATCAGGCGTCCAGCGCGAGCATGGTGAGCCTGATGACCGCCCTCTGGTTCGGCGTGCTGGAGGCGCCGGACCGGGTGAGCGTGAAGCCGCACGCGAGCCCGGTCCTGCACGCGCTCAACCACCTGCTCGGCCGGCTGGACGCGAAGTACCTCACGACGCTGCGCGAGTACGGCGGCCTGCAGTCCTACCCGAGCCGGACCAAGGACCCGGACCCGGTCGACTACTCGACGGGGTCGGTCGGCCTCGGCGCCACCGCCCCGATCTGGGGCGCGATCGCGCACCGCTACGTCGCCGGCCACTTCGACGTCCCGCGCGGCGGCCGCCAGATCGCGCTGATCGGCGACGCGGAGCTCGACGAGGGCGCCTGCTGGGAGGCGATCGCCGACCCGATGGTCGCGCGCCTCGGCGAAGTGATGTGGGTGGTGGACCTCAACCGCCAGTCGCTGGACCGCGTCGTCCCGGACATCGCCGCCGGCCGCCTGGCCGCGATGTTCGAGGCCGCGGGCTGGCACACGGTGATGGTCAAGTACGGGCCGCGGCTGGCGAGCCGGCCGGAGCTGCGCGCCCGCATCGACGCGATGCCCAACGAAGAGTACCAGCGGCTGCTGCGCGCGGACGCCCGCGAGCTGCGTGAGCGCATCGAGGTCGACGTCTCAGACCTCGACGACGCCGACCTGCTGGCGACGTTCCGCGACCTCGGCGGCCACGACCTCGCGAGCCTGCTCGACGGCTACCGCCAGGCGGACGCGGTCAAGGACCGCCCGAGCGTCGTCTTCGCGTACACGATCAAGGGCTGGTCGCTGCCGACCGAGGGTCATCCCGCCAACCACTCCGCGCTGCTCAACCACGCGCAGTACCGCGAGCTGGCCGCACAGCTGGGGGAGGACGCCGAGGACCCGTTCCGGCCGTTCGATCCCGGCAGCCCGGAGGCGGCGCTGTGCGAGGCGACCGGCCGGCGCCTCAAGCGTGGCGCGATGCGCGCCGTCCCGGCCCCGAAGGTCCCGGGGGACCTGGGCCGCGAGCACACGGGCCGCGCGTCCACCCAGCAGGCGTTCGGGCGCTTCTTCGTCGACCTCGTCCGGGAGGCGCCGGACGTCGCCGCGCGCGTGGTCACGGTCAGCCCGGACGTGGGGACGAGCACGAACCTCGGCGGCTGGATCAACAAGGCCGGGATCTGGTCGGTGGGGGACCGCATCGACTGGTTCGCCGACGACACGGACACGCTGGTGCGCTGGCGCGAGCACGACCACGGGCGTCACCTGGAGCTCGGGATCGCCGAGGTCAACCTCGTCGGCCTGCTCGGCGAGCTGGGCGCGACCTGGTCGCGCGACGGCCAGCCGCTGCTGCCGGTCGGCACGATCTACGACCCGTTCGTGGCCCGCGCCCTGGAGCCGTGGTCGTTCGGGATCTACGCCGGCGGGCAGTCGATCCTCGTCGGCACTCCGTCCGGCGTCACGCTGGGCCCGGAGGGCGGCGCGCACCAGTCGGTGATCACGCCCAGCATCGGGATCGAGCAGCCGGGCTGCGTCTCCTACGAGCCCGCGTTCGGGCAGGACTTCGAGTGGTGCTTCCTGCACGCGCTCGGCCAGCTCGGCAAGCCGGGTGGGACGTCCGCGTACTTCCGGCTGTCGACCCGGCCGATCGACCAGTCTTTGCACACCGGCACCCGCGAGGAGGCGATCGCCGGCGGCTACAAGCTGCGGCCGCACGACGCGCCGGACGTGAGCATCGCGGTGATGGGCGCATTGGTGCCGGAGGCGCTCGCCGCCGCGGACACGCTGACCGCGGCGGGAATCCGGATCGAGGTCGTCTGCATCACCAGTGCCGATCTGCTCTTCCGCTCCATGCAGGCAGGTTCCGGGTTCGGGGACGGCGATCCGCGCACGCTCGACCGGCTGTTCCGGCCGGGCGTCCCGATCGTCAGCGTGCTCGACGGGCATCCGCACACGCTCGCGTTCCTCGGCTCGCCGATCGCGTGCCTGGGCGTGAGCCGGTTCGGTCAGGCGGGCGACATCACCGACCTCTACGAGCACCACGAGATCGACCCGGAGTCGATCGTCGGCGCGGCGCTCGACCTCCTGGCCTGATCGCGGTACCTTCCCGACCGTGGCGCTCGCGCTCATCACCGTCTTCGCCGCCGGCCTGCTCGGCGGCGGCATCGCGGCGAACATCACGGTCATGGTCGTGATCGCCGCGATCACGCTGGTCGTGCTCGGCGCTTACAACGGGCTGCGCAACCTGCTCTACGTCTGCGACTCGCGCCGCTAGTCGAGCACGATCCGGGCCGCTTCGCCGTGGCCCTCGACGCGCGGCTGGACCGGGCGGACCTCGTGCGTCGACGCCCACGCGAGCAGCGCGTCGGCCGTGTCGAAGCGGGTGAGCACCTCGAGGTTCTTGATCGTCGGGAACACCATCAGCAGCTCGCCGGCGTCGGCGCCCTGGAGCGCGCGGTCCGGGGCGAACCAGCGCGCGTCCACGATCTCCGCCCCGTCCGGGACGGCCTCGGCGCCGTCCGGCGCGTGGGCGAGGAAGAAGTACGTGTCGAAGCGGATCGTCACCTCGGGCGGCGTGATCCAGCGTGCGAACGGGACGAGCGCGTCGGCGGTGAGCGTGAGCTCGGTCTCCTCGTGTACTTCGCGGACGCCCGCGGCGCGGTGGTCCTCGCCCGCGTCGACCGCTCCGCCCGGGAAGACCCAGGCGCCGCCCATGAAGCGCGCCTTCGGCGTGCGCTGGACCATCAGCACTTCCAGCCGCGTGCCACCGCCTCGCACCACGACCACCGTTGCCGCCTGCCGCGGCTCGGTGGGCTCGCCGCTTTCGTTGAGGATCGTGCCGGGCTCCGGACCGTGCGTCATCAGGTCAGCCTAATATGGGCGCGCATGACTACGGAGACGGCCCGGCAATGGATTTGCGAGTCCTGCGGTTTCATCTACGACCCCGCGGAGGGTGATCCCGACGGGGGCATCCCGGCCGGGACGGCGTTCGAGGACATCCCCGCGGACTGGTACTGCCCGGTGTGCGGCGCGCGTAAGGCGGACTTCTCGCCTTACGAGGGTTAGCCTTTCACCGCGTGACGGCGCTTCGGTCTAGCCCGGCACGCGGGTTGGCGCCGCCGCTGGAGGCGCTTGTGTTCGCGGTCGGCCTGAGCACGCTGGGGGCGGAGATCGCCGCCCAGCGGCTGATGGCGCCGTTCTTCGGGTCCTCGACCGTGATCTGGGCGAACACGATCGCGGTCGTGCTGCTGGCGCTGTCGATCGGGTACTGGCTGGGCGGCCGGCTGGCGGACCGGCGGCCGGAGCGGAGCGCGCTGGCGGCGCTGGTGCTGCTCGGCAGCGGGCTGCTGGCGATCGTCCCGTTCATCGCGCACCCGTTCCTGTCGCTGAGCGTGAGCGCGTTCGACGAGCTGTCGGTGGGCGCGTTCCTGGCGTCGCTGTTCGGGACGCTCGTGCTGGTGGCGGTGCCGCTGCTGCTGCTCGGGGCGGTGTCGCCGTGGGCGACGCGGCTGAAGCTGGCCGACGTGACGCAGGCGGGCGTGACCGCCGGGCGGCTGTACGCGATCTCGACGGTCGGCTCGCTGGTCGGCGTGTTCTTCGTGGCGCTGTGGGCGATCGAGGCGATCGGGACGCAGCGCACGTTCCTCGTGCTGGCGGCGGTGCCGGCGCTGGTCGCCGCCGCCCAGCTCGGGCCGCGCTGGCTCGTGGTCCCGGGCGCGTTGGTCGTCGCGCTCGCGCTGCCGGTCGGCACGACCAAGCCCGGGAACGTGCTCTATGAAACCGAGACGGCGTACCAGTACGCGCGGGTGGTGCAGGACCCGGACGGCACGCGCAAGCTGGAGCTCAACGAGGGTCAGGCGATCCACTCGCTGTGGCGGCCCGGCACGGTCCTCACCGGCGGCTACTGGGACGGGTTCCTGGTGCTGCCGTTCGCGACCGGCTCCGGGCGGCCGCCGGCCCGGATCGCTGCGCTCGGCACGGCCGGGGGGACGGTCCCGCGCGCGTACGCGCACTACTTCCCGTCCACGCGGGTGGACGCGGTGGACATCGACGGCGAGCTGTTCAAGATCGGGCGCCGCTGGTTCGGCTTGGAGGCGCGGCCGCAGCTGCGCGAGTTCGCCCAGGACGCGCGGCCGTTCCTGCGCTCGACGGACGAGCGCTACGACGCGATCTTCGTCGACGCCTACCGGCAGCCGTACATCCCGTTCTACCTGACCACGCGCGAGTTCTTCTCGCTGGCGCGGTCGCGGCTGGCGCCGGGCGGGTCGGTGATCATCAACGTCGGCCATCCGCGCGACTCGCAGACGCTCGAGAAGGCGCTCAGCGCGACGCTCGGGACGGTGTTCAAGCACGTCGCGCGGGACCCGGTCCAGACGCTGAACACGCTCGTGATCGCGTCGGACGCGCCGCTGAGCGCGGCGGGGCTCGACGAGGCGCCGGCGGCGTTGCGCAGCCTGGCGGGGGAGAGCGCGGGACGGCTGGAGCCGGCGCTGCGCGGCGGGACGGTCTTCACCGACGACCGGGCGCCGGTCGAGTGGCTGATCGACGCGTCGATCGTCTCGTACGCCGCGGGGGAGGAGAAATGAGGCGTTGGGGGTACGCCGAGCTCGTGGTGTTCATCGCCGGCATCTCGACCCTGGGCGCGGAGATCGCGGCGGCGCGGCTGGTCGCGCCCGCGTTCGGCGCGTCGACCGTGGTGTGGGCGAACACGATCGCGGTCGTGCTCGTCGCGCTGGCCGGCGGGTACTGGCTCGGCGGGCGGCTCGCGGACCGGCACCCGCACCGCCGCGCGCTGGCGCTGGCCGCGCTGTGCGGCGCGGTGCTGGTGGCGCTGATCCCGCTCGCCGCGATCCCGCTGCTGGGGGCGACCGAGGACGCGCTGGGCGAGCTGCCCGGCTCGTTGCTGGTGCTGGCCGTGCTGGTGGCGCCGCCGGTGCTGGTGCTCGGGTCGCTGTCGCCGTGGGCGATTCGCCTGCGCGTGCGCTCCGTGCGCGGGGCGGGCGACGTCACCGGACGGCTGTACGCGCTGTCGACCGCGGGGGGTCTGGTCGGCAACTTCGCGGCCGCGCTGGCGCTGATCCCGCTGGTCGGGACGCGCTGGACGTTCCTGTTGTTCGCGGCACTGCTGGCCGCGGTGTCCGCTCCGGTGGCATGGACTTCCTCCAGGCCTGCCTGAACGGCGACCGCGAGGCGGGCGTCCCGCGTTCGCCGGCGGAGCTGGCGGAGGCCGCGCGGGCCTGCGTGGCCGCCGGCGCGGTCTCGGTGCACGCGCATCCGCGGGACGCGGACGGGGGCGAGTCGCTGGCGGGTGACGACGTCGCGGCCGCGTTGGCGGCGCTGCGGGCAGCGGTGCCGGAGGCCGAGATCTCGTTCTCGACCGGGCTCTGGATCCCGAGCGGCGACGTCGACGCCCGGCTGCGGGCGATCTCGTCGTGGACCGCGGCGGTGCCCGACGTCGTGTCGGTGAACCTGTGCGAGGAGGGCTGGCGCGATCTGGCCGAGCTCGTGCGAAGCCGCGGGATCGGGATCGAGGCGGGGCTCTGGACGCCGCGGGACGCCGAGGTGCTCGCGGCCAGCGGCGTCCACGTGCGGCGTGTGCTGGTCGAGCCGCGCAGCGAGAATCCCGCCGAGGCGGTGGCGATGGCGCGCGACATCGACCTCACGTTGGACGCCGTGGGGCTCGACGCGCCGCGGCTGCACCACGGCGTGGGGGACGCGACGTGGGCGATCCTCGACCGGGCGGTGACGCTCGGGCATCAGATCCGTATCGGGTTGGAGGACGTGCTCACGCTCCCCGACGGACGCCGCGCGCCGGACAACGCGGCGCTCGTCGTGGAGACCGTGCTGCGCTACGCCTGACCGGGGCGCCGGAGCGGGCGCACGCGGTGATAGCGGTCGTGCACGTAGGCGGCCGCGTCTTGAGCGCCCGCCTGGCGCCGAGCGGCCTGCTCGGCTTCGGCGAGGGTCGCGAACCAGGTCGACACGGCGTCCGCCGCGTCGAGCGTCCATCCGCCGGTGGTGGCGTGGGGGAGCACGTGCACTTCCGCGATCTGCACTGCCATGGGACGACATTCCAGCGTGCGGGCGCGGCGATGGGTTGGGCCGCCGGGCCGAGATTCGCGGGCGGTGATTGTCCACGCGGTCCGGGCGGGCGACGCGGGCGTGGGTGGCGCGGGCGCGGACGGCACGGGCGCGGGTGCGGCGAGCGGTCGCGTTGCGGCGGATGGCGCCGGAAAGTGACCGCTCGGCGCGCATCGTCGCGCCCGCGTGCCTCGTCGCGCCGTGCGCGCGTCGTGGCCCCGCGTTGTCGCGCGTCACGCCGCGGTCGCCGGAGTGGTCGGTGCCGGCGTCGTGGGGTGGGCGTGGCGAGGGGTCGGGTTGCGGCGGATGGCGCCGGAAAGTGACCGCTCGGCGCGCATCGTCGCGCCCGCGCAATGCACGGCGGTCGCGCGCCGTGCCGTGCGCGCGTCGTCGCGCGTCACGCCGCGGTCGCCGGAGCGGTGGGTGCCGGTGTCGTGGGGTGGGTGCGGTGAGGGGTCGCGTTGTGGTGGATGGCGCCGGAAAGTGACCACTCGGCGCGCATCGTCGCGCCCGCGTGCCTCGTCGCGCCGTGCGCGCGTCGTCGCCCCGCATTGTCGCGCGTCACGCCGCGGTCGCCGGAGCGGTGGGTGCCGGCGTCGTGGGGTGGGTGCGGTGAGGGGTCGGGTTGTGGCGGATGGCGCCGGAAAGTGACCACTCGCCGCGCATCGCCGCGCCCCGCGCAATGCGCGGCGGTCGCGCGCCGCGCCGCGCCTCGGGCGCGCGGCAGGCCGCGGCCGGGGGTACGCGGCGGGCGCGCGGTACGCGGCGGGCGCGCGGTACGCGGCGGGCGCGCGCCGCGGGCGCGGCGACGCGGCTCGTCCCGCGGCACTTCGTCAGGCGGCGCGGGGGAGACCTTGGGCGGCGGCGACGGGGAGGCCGGCGGCCGGGCGGAAGCCGGCGCGCAGGGCCGCGCGGCCGAGTGTGGTCGCGGCGCCGCGGAGCTCCGCACGGGTGTGGGACGCCATCGCCGAGAGGCGCACGCGGGCGGTGCCGGAGGGGACGGCCGGCGGGCGGACGGCTTCCGCGAACACGCCGAGCTCGAGCGCGTGGTCGACGATCCGGCTCGCGACCTCCGCGTCGCCGACGACGAGCGGCACGACGTGCGCCGCGGCGCCGCTCACCTCGAACCCTTCGCGGGCGAGGCCGTCGCGCAGGGCCTCGGCGTTCGCGCGCAGCTTGTCGACGCGTCGCGGCTGCTCCTCCAGCAGGTCGAGCGCCGCCATCGCCGCCGCGGCCGCGACCGGCGGCAGCGCGGTCGAGTGCAGCAGCGTCCGCGCGCTGTGCACCAGAAACCGCGCCGTGACGTGGTCGCACGCGACGAAGCCGCCGTAGGACCCGAGCGCCTTGCCGAGCGTCCCGGTGATCACGTCGACCTCGTCCTCCAGGCTGGCCTCGGCGACGGCGCCGCGACCGCCGGGGCCGAGCGCCCCCAGGGCGTGCGCCTCGTCGACCAGCACGCGCACATCGAACCGGTGCGCCAGGTCGACGATCTCCTCGAGCGGCGCGACGTCCCCGTCCATGCCGAACATGCCGTCGGTGGCGATCAGCGTCGCGCGCCCGTCGCACTGGCGCAGCGCCCACAGCAGATGGTCCGGATCGGCGTGGCGGTACGCGATCACGTCCGCCCCGGAGAGCCGGCACCCGTCGACGATCGAGCAGTGGCTGAGCTCGTCGTGCAGGACGACCTCGCCGCGCCGGGCGAGCGCCGAGATCGCGCCCATGTTGGCCAGCGCGCCCGAGCCGAACAGCAACGCGGCCCGCTGGCCGGTGAACGCCGCGAGCCGCTCCTCGAGCCGGCGGTGCAGCGTCATCGTCCCGCACGACACGCGCGCGGCGCCCGCGCCGACGCCCCAGCGCATGGACGCGTCGGCCGCCGCCTGGCGGACCTTCGGATGATCGGCGAGCCCGAGCGCGTTGCCCGAGCACAGCAGCAGCACCGGCCGCCCGTCCAGCACCACGCGCGGCCCCTGCGGTCCGGAGACCATCCGCATGCGCTGGTGCAGCCCGAGCTGGTTGAGCTCGTCCAGGCGGTCCTCGAGATCCAGCATCCAAGATCCTCGTGTCGGGGTTTGCCGGAAGGTACGGCCCGGGCCGGACGACTCCGCGGCGAGGCGTCGGGCGGCGAGGGGTGGGACGGCGAGGGGTGGAGCGGCGAGGCGTGGAGCGGGCGGCGCGTCAGCGCCCGCGCCACTCCGGCGCGCGCTTCTCGATGAACGCCCGGACGCCCTCGGCGAAGTCCTCGGACCGGAACGCCGCCTCGCGCAGCGCGTCGAGCTCTGCGGCCAGCGCCGGATCGAGCGGCGCGTCGAGCGCCCGCAGCACCCGCTTGTTGCCGCGCAGCGACAGCGGCGCCAGCGACGCGATCTCCGACGCCAGCGCGACCGCCCGCTCCGCGACCTCGCCAGCCGGCACGACCGAGTTCACGAGCCCCCAGCGCAGCGCTTCGGCGGCGTCCACCACCCGCGCCGTCAGAAACAGCTCGCGCGTCCGCGCCGCCCCGATCGCGTCCACGAACCGCCGCAGCCCCGCCGCCGAGTACACGACCCCGAGCCGCCCGGGCGGCATCGCCACGGCGGCCCCCGCGGCGCACACGCGCAGATCGCACGCCAAGGCCAGCTCCAACCCGCCCCCGAACGCCGACCCGTTCATGGCCGCCACGACCGGCACCGGCACCGCGTCCAGCGCCGCCAGCGCGACCTCGAACGGCTGCGTCAGCAGCTCGGCCGCCTCTTCGACGGCCAGGTTGGAGATGTCGTAGCCCGCGGAGAACACGGACCCCGCGCCGGTCAGGATCACGCAGCGCGCGTCCAGCCCGGCGAACACCGTCGCCAGCCCGTCGAGCACCGCCCGGTCGAGTGCGTTGCGCTTGGCCTCGTGCTCGATCGTCACCCGCACCACGCCGGGCGCGGGACGGTCGACCGCCAGCGAACCGGCCACTACGCCAGCACGACCAGGACGTCGCCCTCCTGCACGGCCTGCCCCTCCACGACCCGGATCTCGGCCACGACCCCGTCGTCCTCGGCCTCGATCGGCATCTCCATCTTCATCGACTCGAGGATCACGACCGTGTCCCCCTCCGCGATCGCGTCGCCCACCGCGACCTCGACCTTCCACACGGTGCCGGCGATGCTGGCCTCGACCTGGTGTGCCACATCCCGCACGATATAGACCGCCGGTCGACCCGAGCGCCCCCGATTGCGTACCCACCGTCGATAGGTCGCACCGCCCCCGCCCGGCACCATGGACAGCGCTGGACGTCGCGACCTCTCCTCCCGCGGCGCACGGCAAACCGGCGATACAGGCGGCGGGCGGGTTCCTGGACGGCCCGCCCGCCGCTGCCCGCCGGCACGGCTAGCCTCAACGCACGACATGAGCGAGCTGGCCGAACTCAAGGAGCAGGTCTACAAGGACCCGCGCCCCCCGGAGCACTTCGCCCCGTTTCACACGCGCACGCGTACGCACCGGCCGAACGTCATGTACGAGCTGGTCCGGATCGTGATGAGCCTGATCGCCTGGGTCTTCTTCCGCGCCGGCCACGTCCACCCGGAGCGCGTCCCCGCGGTCGGCCCCGTGATCCTCGCGCCCAATCACTTCAGTTTCCTCGATCACTTCTTCCTCGGCGTGGCGTTGCGGCGCAAGGTCCACTTCATGGCCAAGTCGCAGCTGTTCAAGAAGCCGCTCCAGTACGTCTACTCGCCCGGTGGCGTCTTCCCGGTCCGCCGCGGCTACTCCGACGACGAGGCGTTCGTGACCGCGGTGACCGTGCTCGACCGCGGCGACGCGATGGCCATGTACGCCGAAGGCGGCCGTTCCCGCACCGGCGAGCTGGCCGCTCGGCCGCGGCGCGGAATCGGCCGCCTGGCGCTGCTGAGCGGCGCCCCGATCGTCCCTGTCGCGATCGTCGGCTCCAGCCACGTGCGCAACTGGAAGCGCCTGCACTTCCCGAAGATCACCGTCTACTACGGCGAGCCGTTCGCGTACGAGCGCGTCGAGGCGCCGACGCGCGACCAGGAGCAGGCCGCCGCCGACGCTATCTTCGCCGAGGTCCGCGCGCTCTACGACAAGGCCACGGCCGGCTCGGCGGCCTGAGCCTCCGCCGCGCGCCCGCGCCCCGGCACCAGCAGCGCCAGCACCGCGCCGACCGCGAGCACCGCCGCGCCGACCCAGATCGCGCTCGTCAGCCCGTCCGTGAACGCGGCGGGCGACGCGTAGGACCCGTGCGCGGCGAACACCGACGCCAGCACGGCGACGCCGAGCGTGCCGCCGACCTCGCGGATCGCGTTGGTCGCGCCCGACGCCTGGCCGGCCTCCTGGGGGCGGACCGCGTTCAGCACCGCGTTGGCGGTCGGCGCGAACACCAGCGCCATGCCGGCGCCGGCCAGCATGAACGGGACGACGAGCTCGCCGTACGGGACGGTCGGCGAGATCACGGTCGCCAGCCACGCGATCGCGATCGACTGCAGCGCAAGCCCGGTCGCCATCAGCGGCCGCGAGCCGATCCGGTCCGACAGCAGGCCCGCGAGCGGCGCGACGAACATCGGCATCGCCGTCCACGGCAGCGTGCGCAGGCCGGCCTGCAGCGGCGACAGCTCCTGCGTGACCTGGAAGAACTGGGCGAGCAGGAAGATCGACCCGAACACGCCGAAGTACATCGCGAACGACACGCCGTTGGACGCGCTGAACGCCCGCGAGCGGAAGAACCGCATCGGCAGCATCGGCGCCCGCGTGCGCAGCTCCCAGGCCACGAAGCCGGCCAGCAGCACGGCGCCCGCGGTCAGGGAGGCGAGGACGGTCGATGACGTCCAGCCGAGCTCGGCGCCGCGCACGATGCCGTAGACGACGCCCATCAGCCCTAGCCCGCCGAGCGCGAGCCCGCCCAGGTCCAGCCGGCCGGCCGGCCCGTAGGACTCCGCCAGGCGGCGGTACGCGAGCGGCGCGAGCGCCAGCCCGATCGGCACGTTGAGCCAGAAGATCCAGTGCCAGGAGATCCCGTCGACGACCGCGCCGCCGACCAGCGGCCCGAGCGCGACGCCGAGCCCCGAGATGCCCGACCAGGCGCCGAGCGCGACGCCGCGCCGCTCGGGCGGGAACGCGGTCGAGAGCAGCGTCAGCGTGAGCGGCGTGACGATCGCGGCGCCCGCGCCCTGCACGGCGCGCGCGACGATCAGCGCCCCGGTCGAGGGCGCCAATGCCGCCCCCGCGGAGGCGAGCGTGAAGAGCCCGAGGCCGAGCACGAACATGCGCCGGCGCCCGAAGCGGTCGCCGAGCGCGGCGCCGGTCAGCAGCAGGACGGCGAAGGACAGCGTGTAGGCGTTGACCGTCCACTCGAGCGCGGACAGCCCGCCGCCGAGGTCGGCGCGGATCGACGGCAGCGCCGTGGTGACCACCAGGTTGTCGAGAACGACCATGAACAGCGCGACCGAGACGATCGCGAACGTCCACAGCGGGCGGGTGCGAGACAAGGACATGGAAGTGAGTGTCTACTCACTTCCATGCTGCGTCAAGAGTGCGAACGCGCCAAGTTAGTGGTGACTCACAAAGCCGAGCGGTCCGCCCACGGCACCTCGACCGAGTCCTCGGTCGGCGAGTCGCGCGCGACGACGTACTCGGCCGGCTCGGTCGCCGACCGGTTCTCGACCGTGTGCGTCTCCCGCGGCGGCACGTAGAGCATGTCGCCGGTCTCGACGATCAGCGACTCCTGCAGCTGGTCGCCGAAGCGGATCTCGATCGACCCCGAGAGCATGTAGAGGGCGCTCTCGCAGTTGTCGTGGTAATGGGGGCGCCCGCGCGAGCCCGCGGGCACGCGGAAGATGCCCATGTAGAGGTTGTGCGCGCCGGTCGTCGCCTGGGAGATCTCGGCGCCGCCGACCACCCCCCGCGGGACGTCCCGCTCTTCGCCGGACTGCTTGACGAGCTTCATGACGTCATCCCCGTGAACTGGCCGCCGGTGATGTTGAGCACCTGGCCATGGACGAAGTTCGACCACGGCGAGCACAGGAAGAAGACGCCGCCGGCGGCCTCCTCCGGCGTCCCGGGCCGTCCGAGCGGGATCAGCGCGGGCGCCATCGAGCGCATCGCGTCCGGAATCCCGAGCTGCACCGTCTCGCCGCCGATCTCCATCGTGTTCGACGCGTCCTTGGACGCGGTCAGCCGCGTCTCGATCCAGCCGAACGCGACGGCGTTGACGTTGATCTTGAACTGACCCCACTCCTTGGCCAGCGTCTTCGTCAGGCCGACCACCGCGGCCTTGCCGGACGCGTAGTTGGCCTGGCCGGCGTTGCCCATCGTGCCCGAGATCGAGGACACGTTGACGATCTTGCGGAAGACCTCGACGCCCTGCTCGCGCTCGGCCTTGGCCGGCTCGCGCAGGTGCGGAGCGGCCGCGCGCAGGACCCGGAACGGCACGACCGTGTGGATGTCGAGCATCCGCTGGTACGCGTCGTCGGACATCTTGTGGATCGGCGCGTCGATCGTGTACCCGGCGTTGTTGACGATGATGTCGATCCGGCCCCACGCGTCGATCGCCGTGCCGATCAGCGCCTCCGGGGCGTCGCCCGCGGTCAGGTCACCGCCGAACACCGCCGTCTCGCCCGCGATCTCCGACGCCGCCTGCTCGGCGAGATCGGCATCGAGATCGTTGATGACCACCCTGGCGCCGTGCGCTGACAACAGCTCCGCCGTCGCGCGGCCGATGCCGCGGGCGGAGCCGGTCACGATCGCCACCTTGTCGTCGAGGACTCCCATGGGCGGTGACGATAGTCGGTGGTCCGCCTATCGGAAGGCAGACCACCGAGAATCGAAAATTAAAGGACCCCTAAAGGGGCCAGGCCCCTTTAGGGGTCCTTTAGGTGGCGTCTAGGGGGTTGTCGTGGAGAGCGTGAACGTCAGCGTCTTGCCGTACGTCCCCGTGCGCAGCGGATCGGTGTCACCGATCGACTGCCGGAACGCCAGCGCGACGCTGTCGTTCGCGACCGGGCCGCCGTACGTCAGCAGCGTCCGCGGCGAGCCGCTGACCGAGGCGAAGCCCGCGCTGGTGCCGGCCGGCGAGGTCGCCTGCGCCTGCACGCCGAGCCGCAGCGCGAACGTGCCGTTGACCAGCCGCCCGGGCGAGGTGGTGCTCGGGTCGGTGATCGACAGCGCCGCATCGCCCGCGGTCGAGATCACGTTCGCCGTCGTCGACGCGGTGTACGTGCGCGACGCGCCCGGCTGGAACGAGCCGAACGTCGCCGGCGCGCCCAGCGTCAGCGAGAGCGTCGCCGGGACCGTCCCGGCCGCGCTGCCCGTGGTCTGCGTGTACGGGTCGACGCCCAGGTACCCGAGACCCTCGCGGATCACCGTCGCCCGCGTCGCCGCGTCGGCGATGTTCTCCAGGCCGAAGCCCCACAGCAGCGTGTCGGCCGTCGCCACGCCGACCGCGTTCGAGGACCCCGACACGACGTGCGTGGGCCGCGACGCGAACTGCGGGAAGTTCGCCACCGGGAGCGAGTTCGACGTCGGCGTGAAGCGCGGCAGGTAGGCCTGGCCGGTGAGCTTGAACGACGACGTGAACGGCGCCTGGCCGGCGATCGTCAGCGCCGACACGGCCGCCTCGTTCGTCGCCTGGTTGGCCCGCGAGTACGCGCCCATCCAGTACTGCAGGAAGTCGTTGGAGACGTTCACGCAGTTCTCGAGCTGGCCGACCGGCCCGGTCGAGGACGTGTTGGAGCGGCACTGCGGCTTGTCCGGGTAGCGCCCGAGCGGGTTGTACGCGTACTCCGACCACGCGCTCTGCAGCGCCCGCTGACCGAGCGCGAGCACCTTGCCGCCCTCGTTGACGTAGTCGCGGATCGCGTTCATCTGGTCGTCGAACATCTTCGAGACGCCGACCGTCTGCCCCGGATCGCGCACGTAGTCGTCCAGGCCCGTGTACCAGACGACCGCCTGGTAGTGCTTGAGCACGCCGAGCAGGTCCGCGTGGTTGCGGCCGTTGGCGTCGACGTCATAGACGTCGGCCGGGATGCCGGCGTCGGCCAGCGCGCTCGTGTACGTGTTCAGGAACTGCGGACCGGCGAACGGCGACGCGTTCGGCGACAGCCCCGTGTAGTCCTCGGCCGAGAGCACGAGCACGCGGTTGTTGTGCGCGTTCGGCGAGGCCGTGAACGTGAACGAGTCCGACGTCTTGCCGCCGGCGGTGAACCACACCTTGACCTTGTCGCCGGCCGCGAAGCCGACGACGTCGCCGCGCACGCGGTGGTAATAGCGGCCCGGGCCGCCGTAGCGCGCGCCGCCCTCGAACTCGGCGGTCGACGCCTGGTGGACGGTCGAGGAGCCCTCGATCTGCCAGTTGACGGTCACGTCGCCGAGCGCGCGCCGCACGTCGACTTCGACCGTCTGCGGCGAGCCGTAGGCGATCGGGAACGCGGACGGCGTGAAGTCCGGCGCGGTCGCGCCCAGGTGCGACGTCGGCTGGTCCGGCGTCGGGGCCGACTGCGCCAGGTCGAGCATGAACGGCAGGTTGCGGGCGAAGACGTCCTGCACGTCGGACTCGCGGTCCTGGAAGACGAAGCCGCTCGGGTTCGAGCCGACGCTGTTGCCCGCGGTGGTCGTGCCGCCGACCGGCGAGCCGGAGCCGCCGTCGAGCTCGACCGTGTAGCCGAGCACGCCCTCCTGCAGGTACATCGTGTCGGTGATCTCGCCGTTGGTCGTGTAGAGCTCGCCGCCGACGTCGGGGTCATAGCCCTGGACGGCGGGGTGCTGATCGTCGCCGGCCAGCGGCACCATCAGCGCGTTGTCGGCGCCGTACGTCTCGACCTGCCAGCCGACCGGGTACAGGACCAGCTTCGCGTAGGAGTGGTAGTCGATGAAGAACTCGGGCTTGATGCGGTGCACCAGCGCGTGGAAGCTCGACACCTCGGGCTCGGACTCCGGCGACGGGCCGCGGTACGTCTCGCTGGACTGCGAGTCCGACGCGCCCTCGTTGTCGTAGCGCCACTTCTCGGAGAAGTTGCGGTTGGTGTCGATGCCGTCGCCGCTCTGGATCGTGCCGTTGTTGTTGTTGTCGCGGAGGTTCTTGCGCCACAGGCGCGCGGCGCGCGTCGTGAAGGTGTAGTCGTAGCCGTCCGGGTTGACGACCGGGACGAACCACACCTCGGTCGCCTCGAGGATCGCCGGGATCCCGGACGCCTCGTCGTTCGCGTGCGCCAGGAAGTACTCGTAGCCGCGCCGCACGACCTCGGCGGAGATCCACTCGCGCGCGTGCTGGGCGGCGTTGAACAGCACGCCCGGCTTGGCGCCGTCCGCCGTCGTGGCGGCGTTGCGCGTGACCTTGTAGGCGACGAGGTCGACGCCGTTGAGCGACTGCCCGTAGACCTCGCGCTTGACCAGCGCCGGGTTGGCCGCGGCCAGCTGGTCGTAGTACGTCATCAGGTTCACGGGGTTGCCGTTCGCGTCCACGGCGCCCGAGCACGTCGTCTGGCACGGCGCGGGCTTGAGCGCGTACGGCCGGAAGACGTCGTAGCCCCAGGTGGGATCGGCGAGCGGGATCGCCGCCGCCGCCACGCTGGCGCGGTTCTCCTTGCCGACCGCCGTGACGTCGAAGCCGTCGTCACGCAGGTCCTCGGCCTCCGACGGGGTCGCGACGATGCCGGTCCGTCCGGGCGCATCGGCGCCCTCGGTTACGTCAAAGCCACGCTTCGCGAGCGACCCCAGCTCGGCGTCCGTGCCCTTGACGATGTATTGATTGAGTGGTTCGACTCGCTCCTGCGCCCCGGCTGGGGCGGCGAGAGCAAGCGAAGCCAAGGCGCCGATGGCGCCGAGGTAGACCCTCCGCATCGCGCGACCCTACAGACGCGGCGACGATCTACAAACCGTACGATCGTCCAATCACATCGAGCATGATCTCGTCGGTTCCGGCGCCGATGCGATTGAGCCGCAGATCGCGCCACGCGCGCTCGATCCCGAACTCGCGCATGTAGCCCGCGCCGCCGAAGATCTGCAGGCAGTCGTCGGCGACTTCGCAGGCCATCTGCGCGGCGTGCAGCTTGGCCATCGAGATCTCCCGCACCGGGTACTCGCCGTTGGCGAACCGCCACGCGGTCGCGTAGACGAGCGAGCGCGACGCCTCGATCTTGGTGGCGATCGCGGCCAGCTTGTGACGGATCACCTGGAAGTGGCCGATCTCGCGCCCGAACGCGCGCCGCTGGAGCGCGTAGTCGAGCGTGCGCTCGAACGCGTGCTGGGCGCCCGCGACGCAGCCCGCGGCGCCGATCAGCCGCTCGCCCTGCAGCTCCCACATGATGTGGTAGAAGCCCTTGCCGAGCTGGCCGAGCAGCGCCGAGTCCGGCACCCGCACGTCCTGGAACGCCAGCAGCGCCGTGTCGGACGCGTGCATGCCGAGCTTCTCCAGCCGCCGCTCGCGCACCACGCCCGGCAGGTCCATGTCGACGACGAAGAGGCTGAAGCCGTCGTAGCCCGCGTCCGGGTCGGTCTTGGTGACGAGCACGATGAAGTCGGCGCGATGACCATTCGTGATGTACGTCTTGGACCCGTTGATCACCCACTCGTCGCCGTCGCGGACCGCGCGCGTGCGGATGCCGGCGACGTCTGACCCGGCGTCCGGCTCGGTGATGCCCAGGCAGGCGATCTTCTCGCCGCGGATCGCCGGCGCCAGGTAGCGCTGCTTGAGGTCGTCGCTGCCGAACTGCAGGATCGGCGGCGTCGCCATGTCCGTGTGCACCGCGATACCCATCGCCAGCCCGCCCGAGCCGGAGTGCGAGAGCTCCTCGGCCAGCACCAGGTTGGAGAAGTAGTCGCCGCCCTGGCCGCCGTAGGCCTCGGGCATCGAGAGGCCGAGGAAGCCCAGCTCGCCCATCCGCCGGAACACCGAGTCCGGGAACGTCGTCTGTTCCCACTCGTCGGCGTGCGGGGCGAGCTCGCGCATGACGTACGCGTGGATCGACTCGCGCAGCGCCTCGTGCTCCTCGGTGAAGATGAAGTGGCGCCGCGGGGCGCCGTGGTCGGGGCGGAGGACTTCGCTGGCGGCCATAGCGTGAATCTACGCGCTGCGGTTAGTGTGGGCACCGATGGTCCGTTACGAGGTCTCCGAGGGCGTCGCCACGATCGCGCTCGACCAGCCCGAGCGCCGCAACGCGCTCTCCGACGCGCTGCTGGACGCGCTGCTCGCGGCGTTCGAGCGTGCCCGCGACGACGCCGCCGTCCGCTGCGTGGTGCTCACCTCGACGCACGAGAAGGTCTTCTCGGCCGGCGGCGACCTGGCCGGCTTCTCCGCGCCGGCGCCGCTGATCGAGAAGTTCTTCGCGACCGACCGCTTCCCGCGCCTGTTCCGCCTGATCACCGGGTTCCCCAAGCCGACGCTGTGCGCCGCTAACGGCCACGTGCTCGCGGGCGCGCTCGGGGTCGCGCTGGCGTGCGATCTGGTGGTGGCCAAGGAGGGCGCGCGGTTCGGCACGCCCGAGATCAACGTCGGGATCTTCCCGTTCATGATCATGGCGCTGATCTACCGCAACGTCGGGCGCAAGAAGACCAACGAGCTGCTGCTGCTCGGCGAGCAGATCGACGCGCACGAGGCGGAGCGGATCGGGATCGTCAACCGGGTCGTCCCGGCGGCGGAGTTCGACGCCGCGGTCGCCGACTGGGCGGCGCGCCTGGCCGCCAAGTCGCCGCTGCTGATGCGGCTCGGCAAGGAGGCGATGGACCGCCAGCAGGACCTGGCGCTCGCCGAGGCGGTCGAGTACCTGCACGGGCGCTTCACGATCGCGCTGTCCACCGAGGACATCCAGGAGGGCGTGCGCGCGTTCTTCGAGAAACGGGAGCCGGTGTGGAGCGGGCGCTGAGCGTCGCCGCGCTGCGCTGCCGCACGTCCGACCGCACGGCGGGCGGCGCACGCGGCGCCGAGGCCCTGGCGCTCGCGCTGGACCCCGAGGCGCGGCTGATCGGGACACCGGGCGAGCCGCGCGCGGCCCGCTACGACGAGGACCTGCGCAGCTCGCACGGCTGCCTGCTCGAGGCCGGCGGCCAGGTCGACGACATGCTGACCGCCGGGCGCTTCCCGGTCGTGACCGCGTCGGACTGCTCGATCTGCATGACGACGTTCCAGGCGGTCATGCGCCACGCGCCCGACGCGCACGTGCTGTGGCTGGACGCGCACGGGGACTTCAACACGCCCGAGACGACGCCGTCCGGCTTCCTCGGCGGCATGTGCCTGGCGGCCGCGTGCGGGCGCTGGAACGCGGGCTTCGAGCCGTCCGTCGACCCCGGGCGGGTCGTGATGTGCGGCGTGCGCGATCTCGACGCCGGCGAGCGCGTGCTGGTGGAGACCGCGGGCGTGACGCGCGCGCGGCCGTCGGAGGTCGCGGGCTTCCTGCGCGGCCGGCGCGTCTACGTGCACCTCGACCTCGACGTGCTCGACCCGGACGTCCTGCCCGCCCAGTTCGCGGTCCCGCACGGGCTCAGCGACACCGGCTTGCGGACGCTGCTGGGCGAGGTCGCCAGCGCCTGCGACGTGGTCGGCGTGGAAGTGACCGCGTTCGAGGCGCCCGAGGACGAAGACGAGCGGATCCGCCGCACGGCGCTGGCGGCGTCGATCGTGCAGGCGGTGCTGCCTTGATAGAAGACCCGCACCGGCTGGCCGCGCTGGCCGAGAGCGGGTTGCTGGACGCGCCGCCGGACGGCGCCTTCGACCGCGTCACCCGGCTGGTCGCGGAAGTGCTGCAGGTGCCGGTCGCGCTGTTCACGCTGGTGACCGGCGACCGGCAGGTGTTCAAGTCCACGGTCGGCGTCGGCGAGCTGCGCGAGACGCCGCTGTCGCACTCGTTCTGCCGCCACGTGGTCGACTCCGGCGGACCGCTGGAGGTCGTCGACGCGCGCGAGCACCCGAAAGTGCGCGACAATCCGGCGATCGAAGCGCACGGGATCGTCTCCTACCTGGGCGTGCCGCTGACCACGTCCGACGGCGTGCGGCTGGGCGCGCTGTGCGCGATCGACCACGAGCCGCGCCAGTGGACCGGGCGCGATCACGGCGTGCTCGAGGACCTCGCGGGCGCGGCGATGGCCGAGGTCGAGCTGCGCCGGGCCAACCGCAAGGTCGCCGCGGCGGCGGCCGAGCTGCACTTCGCCGCGACGCACGACTCGCTGACCAAGCTGCGCAACCGGCGCGCGCTGGTCGAGGACCTCGCCCAGGTGCTGGCCGACGCGCGGCCGGCGACGTTCGCGCTGCTCGACCTGCACGGGATGCGCGCGATCAACGACGCGCACGGGCTCGCCGCCGGCGACGAGCTGCTGACGCGCCAGTCGCGGCGGCTGGAGTGCGCGCTGATGGACGGCCACGTGTACCGGCTCGGCGGCGTGCAGCTGTGCGCGCTGCTGGCCGAGACCGGCGCGCCCGCGGCCGTCAGCGTGGCGGCGGCGTGCGCGTCCCTGAGCGCGGACCAGCCCGTCAGCGCGGCCACGGTGGAGCTGCCGCGCGAAGCGGGCTGCGTCGCGGAGGCGCTGCGGCTCGCGGACGCCCGGCTGGCACGCTACGAGCATGTTGCGACCACTGGCGGCTGATCTCGAGGCGCGCCGGGCCGCCGCCCGGCGCGGCGGCGGCGAGGAGAAGATCGCTCGCCAGCACGCGGCGGGGAAGCTGACCGCGCGCGAGCGGATCGCGCTGCTGATGGACGAGTTCACCGAGCTCGGCCTGCACGGGCGCCCGCACTTCTCGCAGCGCGCGATGGCGGGCCGCGAGGCGCCGGCGGACGGCGTCATCACCGGCTACGGCCTCGTCGACGGGCGTCACGTCGCGGTCGCCGCCTACGACTTCACCGTGATGGCGGGGTCGATGGGGATGACCGGGGAGATCAAGGTCGCGCGCCTGCGCGAGCTGGCGCTGACCAAGCGGATCCCGATCGTGTGGCTGCTGGACTCGGCCGGCGCGCGCGTGCAGGAAGCGGTCGGCTCGCTGTTCGCCGGCACCGGCGACCTGTTCCGCGAGCAGGTCGTGATGAGCGGCGTCGTGCCGCAGGTCGCGGCGCTGATGGGGCCGTGCGCGGCCGGCACCGCGTACATCCCGGGCCTGGCCGACTTCGTGCCGATGGTGAGCGGCCGCGGGTCGACCGCGCTCGCCGGGCCGCACCTGGTGCGGGCGGCGATCGGCGAGGACGTCACGCAGGAGGAGCTCGGCGGCGCGCGCGTGCACTGCCGGAAGTCGGGGGTCGGGGACCTGGAGGTCGCCGACGACGAGGCCTGCATCGCCCGGATCCGCGAGTACCTCTCGTACTTCCCTTCGCATTGCGAGCAGCCGCCGCCGGTGCTGGAAGTGACCGATCCGGTGGACCGGCGCGAGGACGCGCTGCTCGACGTCCTGCCGGACTCCAACCGCAAGCCGTACGACATGTACGACGTGATCCGGCTGATCGTCGACCACGGAGAGTGGTTCGACCTCAAGCCCAAGTGGGCGCGCACGATCATCACGTGCCTGGCACGGATGGGCGGGCGGCCGGTCGGGATCGTCGCCTCGCAGCCGCGCCACCTTGGCGGCATCCTGGACAACGACTCGGCCGACAAGGCGGCGCGGTTCGTGAACCTGTGCGACGCGTTCGGGATCCCGCTGGTGTTCCTCGTCGACGTGCCCGGCTTCATGGTCGGCACCAAGGTCGAGGCGGCCGGGATCATCCGCCACGGCGCGAAGCTGCTGCACGCGGTCGCCGCCGCCACGGTGCCGAAGGTCACGGTCGTGCTGCGCAAGGCCTACGGCGCCGGCTACTACGTCATGAACGGGCGCGCGTACGAGCCGGATCTGATCGTCGCGTGGCCGAGCGCGGAGATCTCCGTGATGGGTGCCGAGGGCGCCGTCGAGATCGTCTTCCGCAAGCAGGTCGAGGCCGCGGAGGACCCCGCGGCCGAGAAAGCGAAGCTGATCGAGGCCTACCGCGGGCTGATCGACGTGTATGTCGCCGCCGGGAATGGCATGATCGACGACGTGATCGACCCTCGAGAGACGCGGCCGACCATCGTGCGCGCGCTCGCGCTCGCCGAGGGCAAGCGCATCGAACGTCCCTGGCGGAGGCACGGCGTCGTACCGGTGTGAGTCCGACCGACCGTCATGTCCTCGACGTCGTGCCGGTCGGCCTGCAGGTGTGGGAGGCCGAGGGCGCGGCCGTCGGCCTGCGCTACTGCAACGACGAAGCGCGCCGGCACGCGCTGCCCGACGGCGAGGGGTGGCTGGCGACGCTGCGGGAGACGTGCCTGACACAGACGCCGGCGACGCTCGAGCTGCCCGCCGCCGACGACACGTGGTGGCGCGCGCTGATCACGCCGCTGGGGGCGCGCCAGGTGCTCGTCGCCTTCTGGGACCTGACGACGTTCAAGCGCCACGAGCGCGGCCTGCTGGCCTCCGAGCGGCTCAACCGCGAGATCCTGTCCGGGCTGCAGGAGGGCGTCGTCGTGGCCGACGTCGCGGGACGCGTGTCGGTCGCCAACGACGCGGCGGCGCGGATCTTCGGCGTCGGCCTGCACGAGCTGACCGGCCGGCGGCTGAGCGGGCTCCCGGTCGACCTGCTCGACGAGCGCGGGCACCTGCTCGCCAACGATCGCGTGCCGCTGGTGCGGGCGCTGCGCGGCGAGGAGGTCAGCGACGAGGTCGTGCGGTTCGTGCGCCGCGACGGCTCGCTGCTGTGGGTCGAGGTGCACGCCAACCCGCTCTACCACGACGACGGGCGGCTCTACGGCGCGGTCGCGTCCTACGACGACGTCAGCGAGCGCGTCGAGCGCGACCGGCGCACGCGCCGGGAGGCGGACACGGACGCGCTGACCGGGCTCGCGAACCGGCGCGCGCTGGAGCGGACGCTGGACGCGGTGCTGGTGCGCACGGGCGCGCGCGGGCGCTCGGTCGCGGTGCTGATGCTCGACCTCGACGGCTTCAAGGCGATCAACGACGCGCACGGCCACGCGGCGGGAGACGCGGCGCTGCGCGAGGTCGCGCGGCGGCTGCGGCGCTGCGTGCGCGAGCGCGACCTGGTGGCGCGGCTGGGCGGGGATGAGTTCGTGGTCGTGCTGACCGACCTCGGCGGGCGCTCGGGCGCGGTGCAGGACTCGCTCGACCGCATCCACGACGCGCTCGCGGACCCGATCGCGTTCAACGGCACGTCGCTGTCGCTGGGCGCGGCCGTCGGGGTCGCGCTCTTCCCGCGCGACGGCGGGACGACCGCGGACCTGCTCGCGCACGCCGACCGCGGGATGTACGCGGCCAAGGGCACACGGGACGGCTCGCTGCGATAGCGTCGGTCCGTTGGCCGACGCGCCTGTGATCCTGACCTGCGCGCTGAGCGGAGCGCTCGCTTCGCGCGAGCAGTGCCCGGCGATTCCGTACACGCCGGCGGAGTACGCCGCGGAGACGCGGCGCGCGGTCGACGAGGGCGCGGTGATGGTGCACATCCACGCGCGGCGGCCGGACGGGACGCCGTCGTTCGACGTGGCGGACTTCCGCGCGATCACGGCGGCGATCCGGGACGCGGTCGGCGAGGACGTGATCGTCAACTACTCCACGGGCGCGGTCGGCGTGCCGGTCGCGGCGCGGCTGGAGTACCTGCGGGCGCTGCGGCCCGAGGTGGGCGCGCTGAACATGGGGTCGATGAACTACGCCAAGTACTCGGCGCGGCGGCGGGAGTTCGTCTTCTCGGCGGTGTTCGAGAACTCGTTCGAGACGATCCGGGAGCTGCTGGACGGCATGGTCTCCTACGGGATCCGGCCGGAGCACGAGTGCTTCGACTCGGGGCACGTGGCCTCGCTGGACCCGCTGCTGGACATGGGCGTCCTGCGGCCGCCGCTGTCGGTCTCGTTCGTGATGGGCGTGGTCGGCGGGATCCGGCCGACGGCGCGCAACGTCGCGCACATGGCCGACCAGGTGCCGGACGTGCCGCACCAGTGGGGCGTGATCGGGATCTCGCGGGCGCAATGGGGGCTGCTGGCGGCGGCGCTGTCGCTGGGCGGCAACGTGCGCGTGGGGCTCGAGGACAACTTCTACCTGCCGACCGGCGAGATGGCGCGGTCCAACGGCGAGCTGGTGGCGCGGGCGGCGCGGATGACGGCCGACGCGGGCCGGCGGCTGGCGACGGTGAGCGAGGCGCGGACGCTGCTGGGGCTGTGATGGGCGCGCTGGACGGGCTGCGCGTGCTCGATCTGACGCGGCTGCTGCCGGGCGGCTACTGCACGCTGCTGCTGGCCGACCACGGGGCGGACGTGGTCAAGGTCGAGGACACCGGGGCGGGGGACTACGCGCGGGCCGACGCCGCCGCGTTCGCCGCCTTGAACCGGGGGAAGCGGTCGCTGTCGGTCGACCTGAAGTCGGCGGGCGGCCGGGACGCGTTCCTGCGGCTGGCGCGGGACGCCGACGTGGTCGTCGAGTCGTTCCGGCCGGGCGTGATGGACCGGCTCGGCGTCGGGTTCTCGCAGCTGCGGGCGGTCAACTCGACGCTGGTGTACTGCGCGATCACCGGGTACGGGCAGGCGGGGCCGCTGGCCGGGCGGGCCGGGCACGACCTCAACTACCTGGCGCGGGCGGGCGTGCTGGGGCTGAGCGGCGAGGCGGACGGGCCGCCGGTGCAGTCGGCGGCGCAGATCGCGGATCTGGCCGGGGGCGCGTTGACGGCGGCGTTCGGGATCCTGGCCGCGCTGCGGTCGGGCACGGCGCAGTTCGTCGACGTGGCGATGGCCGACGGCGCGCTGTCGCTGCTGGCGATGCCGGCGGCCGGGTTCCTGGCCGGCGGGGCGGTGCCGCGGCGGGGGTCGCTGGTCCTGGGCGGCGGGGTCGTCTGTTACCGGCCGTACGCGTGCGCGGACGGGTGGGTGTCGCTGGCGGCGCTGGAGCCGAAGTTCTGGGCGGCGTTCTGTGCGGGCGTGGGGCGGGACGATCTCGTGCCGCACCAGTTCGATCCGGTCGGGTCGCCGGCGTGGAGCGCGGTGGCGGCGATCCTCGCCGGGCGCACACGGGCGGAGTGGGAGGCGTTCAACGTCGAGCACGACTGCTGTCTGGAGCCGGTGCTCGAGCTCGACGAGGCGCTCGCCGCGGCGCCGGGCATGGTCGTCGACGGCGGGCTGGCCACGCCGGTGCGGCTGTCGGACGCGCCGGCACGCGCGGCGGCTTCGCCGCCCGGGCTCGGCGAGCACACGGACGCGGTCCTGCGCGAGGCCGGGCTGGACGACGCCGACGTCCTCGCGCTGCGGGCGGCCGGGGCGGTGCGATGAGCGGCGCGCCCCCGACCCTCGGAGCCGGCGCGTGAGCGCGTTCTTCGTCCCGCTCGGGGACGGGCGCTACCGGGCGACGGAACGGACGACCGGGCCGTGGGACCCGCGGCACCAGCACGCCGGGCCGCCGTCGGCGCTGCTGGCGGGGGAGCTGCTGCGGACGGCGCCGCGCGAGGAGCTGGGGCTGGCGCGGATCACCGTCGAGATCCTCGGGCCGCTGCCGATCGCCGAGGTCGAGGTGGAGACCGCCGTCGAGCGGCCGGGGCGCTCGGTCGAGCTGCTCGCGGGCGAGCTGCGCTCCGGCGGGCGCACGTTCCTGCGCGCGCGGGCGTGGCGGGTGCTCGGGGCGCCGGTCGGGACGGCGTCCGCGGCGCCGGTGGCGCTGCCGGAGCGGGGCGAGGCGCCGCCGCCGGAGCTCGGCGCCGAGCTCGGCTACGCGCACGCGGTCGAGTGGCGCTGGGTGCGCGGGAACTGGACCGAGCCCGGTCCGGCGACGGTCTGGACGCGCCTGCGGGTGCCGATCGTGGAGGGGGAGGAGCCGACCGGCTACCAGCGCGCGCTCGCGGTCGCCGACTCCGGCAACGGCGTCTCGAACGTGCTCGACTGGCGCCGCCACCTGTTCATCAACACCGAGCTCAGCGTGCACTTCACGCGCGCGCCGGCGGGGGAGTGGGTGCTGCTCGACGCGCGCACCGAGATCGCGCGCGGCGGCGCGGGGCTGGCGACGTCCGTGCTCAGCGACCGCGACGGCGCCGTCGGCCGCGGGGCGCAGGCGCTCTTCGTCGCGCCGCGCGCGTAGACCGGCCCCGGCGAGGCGCCCTCGCGGCCCCTCACCACTCCTCGTACGGCGGCGGCTTCGGCTTGGGCTTCGGCTTGCCCTTGGGCTTCGGCTTGGGCTTCGGCGCCGGGCGGTCCGGCTCGCCCTCCGGCCACACGAGCAGCAGCGCGCACGGCGCGTGGTCGACGACGAAGCGCGCGGCGTGGCCGATCGAGTGCGGCCCCGGCGCGCTGCTGTCGCGCGCGAGGACGAGCAGGTCGGCGTCCGCGGCCGCCTCCATCACGATCTCCTCGGCGAACCCGTCCGCCGCGACCTTGCGCGCGTCGCGCCCGAGCCGCTCCTCGGCGTCGTCGAGCAGCGCGGACGCCGCTTCGCCGGCCAGTTCCGACATCCGCGCCAGCACCTGCTCGTGCCGGCGCCCGCGCGGGCCGGGCAGGTCCAGCGACGCGACGTGCAGGAGCGTGAAGTCGTCCGCGTCGAGCTCGGCGGCCGCGTCCACGCAGGCCTCCCAGCCGCCCTCCGTGATCCAGACCAGCACCCTCATGTCACGAGCCACAGGGCGACGGTAGCGCCAATCAGGATCGGAGGCACGGTCAGTGCGCCCAGCGAATGGAACTCGCGGTGCCCGGGCTCCTCGTTGCGGTCGCGCAGGATGTTGCGCCACAACAGCGTCGCGAGCGAGCCCGTGTAGGTGAGGTTCGGCCCGCAGTTGACCCCGATCAGCACGGCCAGGACCGTCGCCGGCCCGGCCGCCGCGGCGGCCGGGAGCAGCACGAGCAGCGCCGGGACGTTGTTGAGCAGGTTCGCGGCCAGCGCGGCGAGCCCCGCGGTGCCGAGGAGCGCCAGCAGCCCGCCGCCGGACGGCAGGATGTCCGTCACCACGTCGGCGAGCCCGAGATCGGCGAGCGCGCGCACGATCAGCCCGAGCCCGAGCACGAACCCGAGCAGCGGCAGGTTGACCGCACGCCACGACGGCCGCGTCAGCGCGGCCATCGCGACCGCACCCAGCGCCGCCGGCCAGGCGGCGTCGATCCCGAGCGGGCTTGCGATCACGAACCCCGCCAGCGTGAAGGCGAGCACGACCAGCGGCGCGCGCGGGAGCGGCGGGACGGCGCCGCGCGGCGTCCGCCCGCGCGCGGCCAGCGGCCCGCGGAAGACCCAGCGCAGCGCGCCCCACTCGATCGCCACCGCGACCGCCCACGGCAGCGCCATCAAGGCCGCGAAGTGCGCGAAGGACACGTCGGCGGCGCGGATCGCGAGCAGGTTCGTGAGGTTCGAGATCGGCAGCAGCAGCGACGCCGAGTTCGCGAGGTGCGCGCACGCGTACACCGCGGGCCGCCCCGCGAGCCGCGCCTTCGCCGCGGCCGCGAACGCCGCCGGCGTGAGCAGGACGACGGTCGCGTCGAGCCCGAGCACCGCGGTGACCGCGCACGCCGCGCCGATCACCAGCGCCAGCAGCCGCGGCCCGGAGCCGCGCGCGCCGAGCGCGAGCCGCACCGCGAGCGCGTCGAACACGCCGGCCCGCTCGCACCCTTCGCCGAGCACGAGCAGGGAAGCGAGCACGACCAGCGTCGGCCCGAGCGCCCGCACCTCGTCGCCCGCCGCGTCCCAGGACAGCCCGCCGAGGACGAGCAGCAGCGCGGCGCCGCCGAGCGCCACCGCGGCCTCCGGGAAGCGGTCGTGGGAGGCGACGGCGGCCGCGATCGCCGCGGCCAGTGCGACCGCGGCGAGGACTACCACAGCGCCTCGTGGCGCTCCATCACGCCGTGCCCGCGCACCGCGCCCGCCACCGGCAGCGAGCCGGAGAACGCGCCGAACGGCTGCTCGTAGTCCGACGCGAGCACCAGATAATTCTCGCGCTTGGCCCGCGTCGCGACCGCCGTGAACGCGAGCTCGCCGACGCCGTCGAGGCCGTGGAACGGCAGCGGCCCGACCGGGTGCGGCTCGCCGTCGACCCAGACCGTGCGTTCCGACACCGCGCCGTCGTGCAGGCCGGCGACCAGGTTCCAGACGACGGCCGCGCCGGAGGCCGCCGTCCCCGCGCCCGCCGCCCACCGCCACGCCGTGCGCCGCGCGTGCCGCCCGGCCGACTCGTCGAGCAGCCCCGGCAGGTCGATCGTGCGCGCGCCGACCGTCCCCGTCACCCGCAGCGGCGTCTTGCGCGTCCACGCCGGCCCGGTCGTCACCTCGACGCTCCGGCCGCGCTCGAACGTCAGCGCCAGCGCGCCCGGCACGACCGCGCCCGACGCCGACACGGAGACCCCGCGCGTGCCCTCGCGCAGCGCGCCGTCCCACACCGCCCACCACGACCGCCGCAGCGGCCCGACGCGTGCCGCCGCCACGCACAGCATCATGTCCGGCCCGAACGCGCCGGCCCAGCACCAGGACTTGTGGAGCGCCATCACCTGAACGATAAGCTCATTGACTGACGGGTCAATCCGCCGTCACCCGGGAAGGAGAACCCTCGTGCGCGCCGCCGCCGTCCAGCTGCAGTCGACCCCGGATCGCGACCGCAACCTCGCGGCCGCCGACCGCCTGATCCGCGACGCCGCGCGCGCCGGCGCGGAGCTCGTCGTCCTGCCCGAGAAGTGGCCCGTGCTGGGCACGCCGGAGCAGACGATCGCCGCCGCCGAGCCCTTCGACGGCCCGATCCTCGAGTGGGCCAAGGGCATCGCGGCCGAGCTGGCGATCGACCTCGTCGCCGGCTCGTTCTCCGAGCGCACGGACGAGCCACGCGGCCACAACACGAGCGTCCACATCAGCCCCGACGGCGAGCTCAAGGCGACGTACCGCAAGATCCACATGTTCGACGTCGAAGTCGGCGGCCGCGTCTACCGCGAGTCCGAGCACGAGGCGCCCGGCGACGAGATCGTGCTCTCCCAGACGCACGCCGGCGCCGGCCTCGGCCTGACGATCTGTTACGACGTCCGCTTCCCCGAGCTGTACCGGATCCTGGCCGTCCGCGGCGCGGAGATCATCGCCGTCCCGGCCGCGTTCACGTTCGCCACGACGCGCGACCACTGGGAGATCCTCCTGCGCGCCCGCGCGATCGAGGGTCAGGCGTTCGTCGTCGCCGCCAACCAGATCGGCGAGCACGCGCCCGGGATCCGCTCCGGCGGGCGCTCGATGATCGTCGACCCGTGGGGCGTCGTGCTGGCCACGGCGCCGGACACGGAGACGTTCGTCGTCGCCGACCTCGACCTCGAGCGCCAGGCCGAGATCCGCCGCACGCTCCCGTCGCTGGCCAACCGCCGGCCCGCGGCCTACCGCTGGCCGTCCGAGGTGCCCGCGTAGTGGCGGTGCCGCGACAGGCGCCGGTCGACAAGCGGCGGATCATCCTGGACGCCGCCGTCCGCGTCTTCGCGCGCGAAGGCTTTCACTCCTGCCGCGTCTCGGACATCGCCAACGAGGCGGGCGTCGCCTACGGGCTCGTCTACCACTACTTCAAGTCCAAGGACCAGGTGCTCGACACGCTGTTCCTGGAGCGCTGGGACGTGCTGCTGGACGCGATCCGCGAGACCGACCGCCAGCGGATCCCGGCCGAGGACAAGCTGACCGCGATCGCCGGCTTCATCATCGAGTCCTACCGTCACGATCCCGACCTGATGAAGGTCATCATCGTCGAGGTGACGCGGGCCGCGAACACGTTCGGCGCGACCCACATCGGCAAGATCGGCGAGGCCTACGAGCTGATCCGCGGCGTGGTCGAGAAAGCGCAGAACGCGGGCGAGTTCCGGTCGGAGATCCCGTCCGAGTTCGCGGTGATGGCGTTCTACGGAGCGATCGAGCAGGTGCTCACCGGATGGATCTTCGGGCTGCTCCCGGAGAGCGACGAGGAGTACGAGCTGGCCAAGGCGCACATCGTCCGCACCATCTGCGGCGGCCTGGGCGCATAGACTCCGCCGCCATGACCGACAACGATCTCGTCAAGCGCCTGGCCTGGTCCGGCCTGCTCGCCGGCATCGGCGCGCTGGCCACGATGGTGACGACTCGGCTTGCAGCAGTGGTTTTCCGCCGCGTATTTGGGGAAGATCCGCCCGAGTGACCGAAGACGACCCCCAGCGCACGCAGGAGTGGGCGCCCCGCTTCGACGACGAGCCGGCTGAGGCCGCGGCCCGCGAGGCCGAGGCCCAGGCTGCGCGCACGGAGGCCGAAGCGCGCGGCGCCGAGCTGCGCGCGGAGCTGCGCGAGACGGACGCGCGCCGCGCCGAGGAGGCGACCGAGAAGGCGCACGCCGAGACCGAGGCCGCCGGCGAGCAGGAGGAGAAGCTGTCACGTAAGGAGCGCAAGGCCAAGGAGGCGGCGGAGCGCGCCGAGGCCGAAGCCGCCCGGGCGCGCGAGCAGGCCGCGGCCGCGGAGCGCCTCGCGCGCGAGCAGGCCGCGAGCGAGGCGGCGAAGGCGCGTGCGGCGACGGGCGGCACCGGCGGCGCGGCCGCGGGCGGCTTCACCGCTCCCGCGGGCGAGGCTCCCGCGAGTGCGCTCGAGCGCCCCGAGGTCGTGGCCGGCATCGCGTTCGGCAGCGCGTTCCTGATCGCGCGCATCCTCAAGAGGCTGGTCGACTAGATGGCAGACCCACAGACATCGGACCTCGGCAAGGCGATCCAGGAGATCTCCGAGAAGGCGTCGCTGCTCGTCCACGAGGAGATCGAGCTGGCCAAGGCGGAGCTGACGCAGAAGCTCTCCGGGCTCGCGCGCGGCGCGGCGATCGGCGGCGCCGCCGGCGTCTTCGTCCTCGCCGGGCTGATCTACTTCCTGCACTTCGTCGCGCTCGCGCTCGGCGACCTGCTCGGGGACACCGTCTGGCTCGGCTACCTGATCGTGGCCGGCGCGCTGTTCCTGCTCGGCGGCCTGGCCGGCTTCATCGCCGCGCGGCTGGTCAAGAAGAGCGCGCCGCCGACGCCGAAGATGGCCATCGAGGAGGCCCAGTTGATCAAAGCGACGCTGACCGCGCCGCACCCCGCGACCCCGTCCAGCGCCGTCGAGCCGGCCGCGCCGCGCGAGGTGTCCCGGTGAGCGCTCGGACTCCCGAGGAGATCCGCCGCTCGATGGAGGCCAACCGGGCGGAGCTGGCGATCGCCGTGGAGACGCTGCGCGGCGAAGTCGCCAAGGCGACGGACTGGCGCGCGCAGCTGCGCGCGCACAAGCGCGAGGTCGTGATCGGCGCCGCGGTCGCCGGCTTCGTGGTCGGCGGCGGGATCGCCGCGTTCACCGGCCTGCTGACGGGCCGCCGCTCCTCGCGCCGCTACTGAGCGGGATCGGGCTCCGGGCTTCCCGGAGCCTCGCCCGACGGCATGACGATCTCGGCGATCCGCGCGTCGTGCCGGTACGCCCACCACTCGCGCACGCCGATCTGCACCGACGCCGCGACGGGGATCGCCACCAGCGCCCCGATCACGCCCAGCAGCGTCGAGCCGAACAGCACCGCCACGAGCACGATGAACGGGTGCACGTCCACCGCCCGGCGCTGGATCTGCGGCTGGATCAGCGTGTTCTCCACCTGCTGGTAGACGATCGAGAAGATCACCCACACGATCGTCGCCGTCGGGAAGTCGCTGAACAGCGTGACGATGCCGACCAGGATCGCGCCGATCGTCGCGCCCACGAGGGGGATCAGGTCGGCGAAGAAGATGATGATCGCCAGCGCGGCCGCGAACGGCACGCCGAGGATCGTCAGCACGATGTACGCGGTGACGCCCGCGACCGTCGCCTGCGCGAGCGCGCCGCCGACGTACGAGCCGACCGCGCGGCTCATGTGGTCGAGCGCGACCCGCAGCCGCTCGCGGTGCTCGGACGGGCGCAGCTGCAGCGCGGCCTGCACCCAGAAGCGCCCGCTGCCGAGCAGGAACGCGGCCAGCACCAGGATCGTGAACAGCGCGAACAGCGAGTTGACGACGCCGAGCCCGATGTCGCCGAGCACGCTGGCCGCGTCGCCGATCCGGGCGGGCAGCCTCTCGGCCTGCTCCTGCAGCTTCTCGGTGATGTTGTAGTCCGCCTCGAACTTGCGCAGGCGGTCGTTCTTCTCGACGAAGTCCTGCGCGTCCTGCGCGTACTCGGGCAGGTTCTGGATCAGGTTGTTGGCCTGCGTGACCAGCGGCGGCACGATCAGCGCGCCGATGCCGATCGGGACCAGCAGCAGCCCGAGGTAGACGAGCGTGATCGCGAACCCGCGCCGCATGTGCCGGTTGAGCGCGTTCACGGGCCCGGACAGCGCCACGGCCAGGAACGCGGCGATCAGCACCCAGCTGATCGGCTTGCGCAGCAGGTAGACGACGTAGAGCGCGATCGCGAACGCGACCGTGATCACCAGCGTGCGGACGATCACCTGCGGCGACCAAGCCGGGACGACCTGGACGACCGGAGGCTCGTCGCGGCGGTTGGGAGGATCGAGCGGGATGCCCACCGACGCGGAGGTTCAAGCCCGCGCCGGGGAATCCTCCCTCTACAGCGGTCCGAGCAGCGCGGTGCGCAGCCCGGCGACGCCGAGCACGCCCGGCCCGGTGTGCGTGCCGATGACCGGGCCGATCTCCGAGATCAGCTCGGGATCGCGCCCGTAGATCTCGCGCCCGCGCTCGGCCAGGCGCTCCGCTTCCGCGGGCACCTGGATGTGCTGGACGGCGAACGCGTCGCAGCCGTCCTCGCGCCGCTGCTCGAGGTGCGCGACCAGCCGCTCGAACGCGCGGCCCGCCGTGCGGACGCGCTCGACCGGCTGCATCTCGCCCTCGATCGTGAGAATCGGCTTGACCTTCAGCGTCGCGCCGATCCAGGCCCGCGCGGCGCCGATCCGCCCGCCGCGGCGCAGGTACTCGAGCGTGTCGACCATGACCAGCAGGTGCAGGTCCTCGCGCAGGGCGCGCGCGGCGGCCGTCGCGGTCTCGAGGTCGCCGCCGGCGTTGGCGGCGGCGATCGCCATCAGCCCGTGGCCGGCGCAGCCGGTGCGCGAGTCGAGCACGACCATCCGCTCCGGCGCCATTCCCCGCTCGATCAGCAGCTCGCGCGCCTGCTCGGCGGCGTGCACCGTGCCGGAGATCGCGCCGCTGAGGTGGATCGAGAGGATGTCGTCCCCGGCCTCCACCAGCGGCTCGTAGACCGCGAGGAAGTCGCCCACGGAGGGCTGGGACGTGCTCGGCAGCTCGCCGCCGGAGCGCAGGAAGTCGTAGTACGCGTCGTAGTCGGACAGGTCGGACTCGCGGTCCGTCCGTCCGTCCCAGCTCACGTACAGCGAGACGAGTTGGATGCCGTGACGCTCGATCGCGTCGGACGGCAGATACTGCGTGGTATCGGTGACCACCGCGACCCTGGACATCGCCGCCGCAGGGTATCCGTTCGCGTCCCGCTAGGCTCGACGGATCGTGCCGGACGCGCTCGCCGTCACCGACCTGCGCAAGCGCTACGGCGCGACCGAGGCGCTCAAAGGCGTCGATCTGACGGTGCGCGCGGGCGAGCTGGTCGGGCTGCTGGGGCCCAACGGCGCCGGCAAGTCGACGCTGGTGAAGATCGCCTGTGGGCTGGTGCGGCCGACGTCCGGCAGCGTGGCGCTCGGCGGCGCGATCGGCTATCTGGCCGAGCTGTTCCGCTTCCCGGACTGGTTGAGCGCGGACGAGCTGCTGGTGCTCCACCAGAAGCTCGCGCGTTCCGCGGGTGGCGTGGAGGAACGCCGCCGGCTGCTGGACCTGGTCGGGCTGGGGGAGGTCGCCGACCGGCGTGTGGGGGCGATGTCGAAGGGCATGCAGCAGCGGCTCGGGATCGCGCAGGCGATGATCGGCGAGCCGAAGCTGCTGCTGCTCGACGAGCCCACCAGCGCGCTGGACCCCGCCGGGCGGCGGACCGTGCGCGAGCTGCTCGAGCGCCTGCGCGAGCGCGGCGTCGCCGTGCTGCTGAACTCGCACCTGCTGTCGGAGATCGAGCTGGTCTGCGACCGGGTGGCGATCATCGCCCACGGCGAGCTGGTCGCGGCGGGCTCGCCGGCGGAGCTCTCGCACGCGGGTGGGGTGGAGGTCACGACCGGGCGCGGCGTGCGCGTGTTCGCGCAGGCGACGCGCGAGGACGTCCCGCGGATCGTCCGCGAGCTGGTCGGGGCCGGGGAGGACGTCTACGAGGTGCGCGTCCTGCGCTCCTCGCTCGAGGACACGTACTTGGAAGTGGTCGGCGGCCGATGAGCGCGGTGCTGGTGATCGCCGGCTTCGCGCTGCGCGAGTCGCTGCGGCGGCGGGTGTTCGTGGTCGTCGCGCTGCTGACGGTCGCGTTCCTGGTGCTGTACGGGCTCGGCGTGTGGCAGATCGCGGGCGAGGTCGACGAGATCGGCGGCGTCAACGGCGTGCAGGGCGACGTGGTCGCGGCGTCGACGCTGCTCGGGCTGGCGATGTTCGCGATCCTCTTCCTCGGCGCGATCCTGGCGGTGTTCCTGACGCTGGGCGCGGTGCGCGGCGACGCGGAGCGCGGGCTGCTGCAGCCGCTGCTGGTGCGCCCGATCTCGCGAGCGACGTTCCTGCTCGGCCGCTACGCCGCCGCCGCGAGCGTGTGCGTGGCCTACGTGATCCTCGTGTTCCTCGGCGCGGTGCTGATCACGCGCGGGTTCATCGACTGGTGGCCGGACCGGGTGGTCGTGCCCGCGCTGGCGCTCGGGGCGGCGGTGGCGGTGCTGGCCGCGCTCGCGCTGGCCGGCTCCGTGCTGCTGTCGAGCACGGCGAACGGGATCGCGGTCTTCATGCTGTTCGGCGCGGGGCTGACCGCGGGGCTGCTGGGGCAGATCGCCGAGGCGCTGTCGTCGCACACGCTGGCCCACGTGTCGCGCGTGACGTGCTGGGTGCTGCCGTTCGAGGCGCTCTACCAGTCGGCCCTGAACGGGATCACGGCGGACACGTTCGGGTTCACGCGGTTCGCGATCGACCTCGGCCCGTTCGGCGGCGCGCAGGCGTTCGGGCCGCTGCTGTGGCCGTACGCGGCGCTCTACGTGGCGGCGGTCGGCGCGGGCGCGCTGTGGGCGTTCCGGCGCCGCGACCTCTGAGCCGCTCCGGCCTATGCCGGAGCGGCTCGAGCGCGTCCTACGGCTCCGTGGTCGCGAGCGTGAACGTCAGCGTGCTGCTGTAGCTGCCCGTCCGCAGTGGATCGCCGGCTCCGATGTGCTGGCGGAACGTGGCAGTCGCGACGTCGTTGCTGACCGGCCGCTCGTAATTGAGCAGCGCGGTCGGGGCCGCGCCGACGTCGGCCGGCGGGCTCCCGGCGCCCGCTGGGCTCGTCGCGCGCACCTGCAGCGGCGCGGGGAGCGCGTACGCCCCGTTGACCAGGTGGCCGGCGGCGACCGACAGTGCCGCCGAGCCCGCGGACGAGATCACGGTCACGGTGGTTTGGGCCTCGTAGTCGGCCGAGACGCCTGGGACGAAAGCCCCGAAGGTCGCGGGCGCGCCCAGCGTCAGCGACAGCGTGGCCGGTACCTGAGCCCCGACGCTCGCGTCCGCCGTCACCGCGGTGACGGCCTGATCGCACTCGAGCGTCAGCACGAGGTCGGTCACCGGGGGCGGGATCGTGAGCACGTCGGTCTCGGCGAACGGCGCGTCCGGATCGCCGGCCGCGTGGCATCCGGTCTTCTCGGCACGGACCTTGTAGTAGCCCGGTATCACGTCCCAGCCGAAGTGGCCAGCGGCATCGGTGATGTCCGGGTTCCTGCGGTTGGACAGCGACATCTCCGTGCTGCCGTCGGCGACCGCGCCGAAGGGTCCCGCGGCCGTGTTCGCCCGGTACAGCGTGACGGTCGCGTCCGCGATCGGACGGCCGCCCGTGTCGACCACGGTCCCGCTGGGGTCGATGTAGACGTCGAAGTCCACCGTGCTCGGCCGCGCGCAGTCTGCGAGGGTGATCCGGATGTGCGCGGCGCCCGTGTTCGGATAGAACGGCGCCACGGTTGCGTGGTAGCTGCCCGGCGTGCCCTCGGCGAGCGTCCCGGCAGCGATCGTGCGCGCGCCGATCGTCACCGTGTAGGTCGCGGTGGCCCCCGCGCACCCGGTCGTCGTCAGCTCGGTCGCGGTCGTCCAGTAGACCACCGGCAGGTCGCCGCCGGAGCCGACGGTCGGTCCGATGCCCGTTCCGGCGGGCGGCGGGACCGGACCGCTCACGTGCAGGTCGAGGTCGACGTCCGCACCGGCGACCGTCGCCGTCGCCGACGCCGGCAGCGCGGACCCGGGCGGGTTCGCCGTGACGGTGTACACGCCATCCGCGAGACCCCCGAGCGCGTAGGCGCCGGAGGCACTCGAGGTCGTCAACGCGCAGGAGCCGTCGCTCGCGCACGCCGACACGTAGGCGCCGGCGACCGGCGAGGATGTCTGGTTGAGCACACGGCCGCCGATCTGGTGGCCGGTCGCAGCGGAACCGGCGCGCACGGCGAACACGTAGCGGCCGGGCGTCGTGGAGTTGCGGCTGTTGTGTACGAGCCCGCTGACCAGGTTGGCGTCGAGCAGCGCGCCGTTGGTCCCCGAGCCGGGCAGCTCGAACGAGCGGTCGACGCCGTTGGAGTAGCCGACGCGAGCGGACTCGCCGCCGAGCCCGTTGGCGCCGCCGCTGGCGTCGCCGGTCTCCCACGTGATCGCGTCGTAGTTCATGACGATGTCGAAGTCGCCTGGGGCGACGTCCGAGCGGTCGACGAGCAGCAGCTGGAAGCGGTTGAGCTTGTCGGTCCGGGCGTCGTAGTAGCCGACGCCGGCCCAGTTGACACAGAACGCGGGGTGGCCCTCATAGGTCGCCTGGCCGTACCCGTAGGTCAGCGGCGCCGAGGCGGCGCCGCGCGTGTCGACGTCGGCGAAGAACGGGGCGATGATGCGCCGATTGGTCGTGTTGAGCTGGAACGGCGTGTACGTGCTCAGCGGCTCGTCGAACGTGACGTTGCCGTTGTTGTTGACGTACAGGCGCGAGAAGCTCTGGCCGAAGAAGCTCAACGTGAAACCGATGTCGACCTGGCCGGTCGAGCCGTCGTCGTTGGCGGCGAGCGTCCCGCCCCAGCAGCTGGAGCTGCTGACGACCGCACCCGGCTGGGTGTCCAGCGTGGCTGCGAGGACGAGCGCGACCTGGCTCTGCAGCGCGGCGTCTCGGTAGCTCAGGGTGTGCACGGCGGTGCCACCGAAGAGCGTGTAGCCGGCTGCGCCGAGCACGCTGTCCGCGTCGCAGACGGAGTCGCCATCGTTGCAGACCCAGACGGTGCGGCTGCGTAGGTACGCGGGCGGCGCCGCGGTGCCGAACAGGCCGTTGTGACCGCTGTCGGCGCTGCCCAGGTGCAGGCCGCCGCCGTACGGGTCGTTCCACGGGTCGGCGATCAGCACCAGCGCCTGGACCAGATCGGAGTCCTTCGCCTGCACGAAGCCGGCGCCCTCGCGCACCGCGGCCGCGCCCTGGCTGTAGCCGATGAGCACGATCCGGGTGCCGTGCGCGCGGCAGGCGCCCGCGACGGCGGCGACCTGGAGGCGCGTCGCAGTCTTGCCGTTGTCGATCGAGTCGAAGATGTCGAAGTCGGCGTCGAGCGCCTGGCCCAGCGGGATCGCGGGATACGCGAGCGGGTACGCCGCGACGGTGCGCGGCGCCTGCTGGGCAGCGATCCGGGTGGCGAGCCCGTGCACCTCGGTCCCGAGACCGAACGTCGGGCTATTCGGCGGCACGCCGCCGGTGCCGTCCTCCTGGCCACTCCCGCGCGCGCCGATCACCATCACGTCGGGACACGCGTCGCCCGGCGCCCAGCGCGTCAACGGCGCCGCAGACGCCGAGTGCACGAACACCAGCGCGGCAACGGCGGCGAGCAGCAGCGCGACGGCGGCGCGAGCTCGTCGGCGAGTCACGGCAGATCCAATCGACCCGGTCAAGTAACCCCTCCTTGGATGTACGCGGCCTAGCGGCTACTAGACCGCATGCTCGTGAGCCGGGCAAGGCGCCGGCGGGGCGAACTGGACGGAAGGTCAGGCTGGCCGGCGCACGCCCACGAAGCGGGCGCCGACCGCGGGGAGCTCCCCGGCGGCGATCAGCCGCTCCTCCTCCGCGCGCAGCTCGGGCGGGATGTGCCAGCGGTACATGTAGGCGCCGCGGACCGGCTCGGCCGTGGCGAACCAGGGGTCGAGCGCCGCGCGGACGGCGGTGAGCGCGTGCAGGTGGGCGCGCAGCTCGGCGACGTGGTCGGCGGGGGCCTTGTCGTCGCGGTGGTGCTGGAGCCACCAGGCCGACGCGCGCTCGTCGAAGCGCTCGACGTCGATCTCGTCGACCACGAGCGGTGCGCCGGGGCGCAGGAGGGTGGCGAGGTGGTCGAGCGAGGGCGCGAGCGGCTCGACGTGGTGCAGCGAGACGATCGCGACCGCGGCGTCGAACGGCTCGGGCGGGGCGGCGAAGTCGGCCAGCGTGGTTGCGAGCACGCCGTCGCCGCCCTTGGGGTCGAGCGCGGTGACGTCGTAGCCGGCGGCGCGGAGGATGGTCGCGAGCGCGCCGTCGCCGGCGCCGATCTCGAGCACGCGCGCGGGCGGCGCCGGCAGCGCGGCGCGGACGTAGGCGACGACGTCAGGCGCGAGCATCGGCGCTCGCGACCTCGCCGGCGCGGATCTCGTCGCCCGCGGCGCCTTCGCCGGCGCGGACTTCGTCGCCCGCGGCGCCTTCGCCGGCGCGGACTTCGTCGCCCGCGGCGCCTTCGCCGGCGCGGACTTCGTCGCCCGCGGCGTCCTCGCCGGCACGCGTCTCGCCGCGCGCCACTTCCCGCGCGAACGCGCCGAAGATCGCGGCGGCCAGCGCGGCCTGCCCGGGCAGGTGGAGCGCGTCGGCGGCGCGGGCGTCCGCCAGCGTCGTCCCCGCGGGCTCGAGCAGGTCGCTCCAGGCCGCGTACCAGCCGTCGAGCGCGGGCGGGTCGACCTCGGGGTGAAACTGGACGCCCCAGGCGCGGCGGAACCGGAAGCCCTCCGCGCGGCCGCCGGGCGGGCGCGCGTAGATCTCGGTCGCGCCCGGCGGGGGCTCGATGCCGTCCTGGTTCC
>Ga0182736_1000118_pt1 | contig 152045 bp, 138 predicted proteins | sample eDN5th30CKraftBY_FD_128882 | JGI IMG/M metagenome (GOLD analysis project Ga0182736, IMG submission 128882) | Enriched backyard soil microbial communities from Emeryville, California, USA - eDNA 5th pass 30_C Kraft BY (version 2) (version 2) | ecosystem: Environmental > Terrestrial > Soil >... | reverse complement strand
GCGCACGCCGATGAAGCGGATGCCCGGCGCGTCGTACAGGGCATCGAAGATCTCCATGCCCGCCGAGCCGATCAGCCCGAACACGTGGTCGGTGCCCTGCGCGCCCAGCGCCGAGACGACCGCTTGGCCCCCCGTCTGCTTCTTCATGCGTTTCTCCTTCAGATTTATCGGACATTAATAATGTCGACATTTAGACTTTACTGAATAAATCGAACATGTTCAAGAGCCCCGGACGACATCGGCGCGAGAAAGTGATTCGGCCCGCGCCGCAATGATCGCCAGACAGAGGAGGACAATTCGCCAATCCACCGCCGGGCCAGCCGGATGCTTGCGCGAGCCGGCCTGTAGATGGTGAAATTTCGGAAGCATCCGCGCGCCAGCGGCTTGCAGCGCGCCCTGGAAACCCACATCACTCATGACAAAACTGGCCAGCTATACCCCGCTGCGGACATTGCCGCTGCAAATCTGCGAGCAGATTGCGCAGTCCATCCTGGAAGGCATGTTCATGCCGGGGGAACGGCTGCGGGAAGTCGAGCTCGCGGAATCGTTCAATGTCAGCCGCGCCACCATCCGGGAATCCCTGCGCTTGCTGGAACAGCGCGGGCTGGTGCGGATCCTGCCGCAGCGGGGGGCCCACGTCACGAAACTGTCGGCCAAGGAACTGGACGATCTTTTCGAGATACGGGCGTCCCTGCTGGCAACCGGATCGCGCCTGGCGGCGACCCGTTGCGGCAAGGACGAAGAAGAAAAACTGATGCAGCATCTTGCGCGGCTGAGCAAGAGCACGGGGGATGTGCATGCCTACGTGTCGGCCAGCTGGGCAATGATCGATTGCATCGTCGAGATATCGGGCAACGACGTATTGCGGCATTACGTCAGCGACTTCGCCCAACGCATCGGGCGATACGTGCGCATGGGCCTGGTCACCGAAGAACGCCGCAAGCAGTCCCTGGCATCCTGGACGCGCCTAGTGAAGGCCATGGTGCGGGGCGACGGCGACGCCGCGGAATCCATCCATCGCACCCTGGCCCTGAACAATCGCCAGGCGGCCCTGAAGGTCTTCCTGGCCGACGAAGCGAAACGCAAACAACCCGCAAACTAGCGCCGGCTCACGCCCGGCCCCCTGCCCCCCGACGGAGCCCGCCATCATGTCTCCAGCCACCTCCGACACCTGCGCGGCATTCCATGCCTTGCACGAACAAGGCTGCTTCATCCTGCCCAACCCCTGGGACGTCGGCAGCGCGCGCTTCCTGCAAAGCCTGGGCTTCAAGGCGCTGGCCACCACCAGTTCGGGCATGGCCTGGTCGCAGGGCTGCCGCGACGGCGCCGCCGGGCTGGACGCCGTGCTGGCGCACCTGCGCACCCTGGTTGCCGCAACCGACCTGCCGCTGAATGCCGACTTCGAGAACGGCTACGCGGCCGACGCCGACGAAGTGGCGCGCCACGTGCGGCTGGCCGCGCAGACCGGCGTGGCCGGCCTGTCCATCGAAGACGCCACCGGCAACCCGGCCGACCCGCTGTATCCGGTGGACGAGGCCGTGGCGCGGCTGCAAGCCGCGCGGCACGCCATCGACCAGGCCGGCACCGGCACGCTGCTGGTGGGCCGCGCCGAGAATTTCATCGTGGGCCGGCCCGACCTGGACGATGCCATCGCGCGCCTGCGCGCCTATGCGCAGGCGGGGGCCGACTGCCTGTACGCGCCGGGCATCCGCACGCGCGAACAGATCGCCGCGGTGGTGGCCGCCGTGGCACCCAAGCCGGTGAACCTGCTGGTGGGCTGGAGCAGCGAACTCAGCCTGCAGGATATCGCCAGCCTGGGCGTGCGCCGCGTCAGCGTCGGCGGCGCCCTGGCGCGCACCGCCTGGGCCGGCTTCATGCAGGCCGCGCAGGCGCTGGCACAAGGCCGCTTCGACACGGCCTTTGCCCAGGCGGCATCGGGCGACCAGTTGAACAAGCTGTTCGCATCGGGTCGCTGACACCATGCCGGCGGCCAGTTCGAAAGCAAGAACGCGAGTGCGCCCGGGCCTGCGTCTGCCTAGACTGTGTTCCTGCAGGCAAGCGCCTGCCCGACCTTGAAGGAACCAACCATGTCATACGCATACAAAACCGTGGACTCGCCCGTGGGCCAGCTCAAGCTGGTGGCCAAGGGGTCGAAGCTGGCCGCCATCCTGTGGGAAAACGACCGGCCCGACCGCGTGCGCCTGGGCCCGCTGCACGAAGACCCGCAATGCCCCGTGCTGCTGCAGGCCGAGCGCCAGTTGGCCGAATACTTCGCCGGCAAGCGCAACCGCTTCGACCTGCCGCTGGATTTCGCCGGCACCGAATTCCAGAAGCAGGTATGGGCCGCCCTGCTGACGATTCCGTACGGCCAGACGCGCAGCTATCGCGACATCGCCATCCAGATCGGCCGCGACAAGGCGGTGCGCGCGGTGGGCGCCGCCAACGGGCGCAATCCGATTTCCATCGTGGCGCCGTGCCATCGCGTGGTGGGCGCCTCCGGCGACCTGACCGGCTTCGCGGGCGGGCTGCGCGCCAAGGCGCTGCTGCTGGCGCTGGAAAGCAGCCAGGGCCGGCTGGCCGCATGAGTCCGCCGAGCCGCCCCCAGGGCGAACATCGCCGTGCGAAGCGCGAAAGCGCGCCGGCCAGCGCGAACACCGGCGTCGTCATCGGCGAAGACGGGCTGGCGCGGCCGCCCTGGGCCGCGCACGACCCCTTGCTGCGCCACTACTACGACACCGAATGGGGCATGCCGGTGCGCGACGAGCACGGGCTGTTCGAGCGGCTGAGCCTGGAATGCTTCCAGTCGGGGCTGTCGTGGGCCACCATCCTGCGTAAGCGCGAGGCCTTCCGCGCCGCGTTCAGCGGGTTCGACCCCGATGCCGTGACTGCGTTCGGGCCGGCCGATATCGACCGCCTGCTGGCCGACAGCGGCATCGTACGCAACCGGGCCAAGATCCTGGCCACCATCAATAACGCGGCGGCCACCATTGCGCTGCGGGCCGACGGCGGGCTGGCGAATTTCATCTGGTCGTTCCGGCCCGCGACCACGCCCGCGCCGCGCACCATCGCCGAGATCCCCACCACCTCGGCCGCCTCGGCGGCCTTGAGCAAGGCGTTGCGCCAGCGCGGCTTCGCGTTCGTGGGGCCCACCACCATGCATGCGCTGATGGAAGCCACGGGCATGATCGATACCCATCTGGTCGACAGCCACCGGCGAGGCAGCTCGGGGGTATGGCCGCGCGCCTGATTACGCATCAGAATGTAAATGGCGTCGAATCGGCGGCCATTGACGGCAGAACGGGCCATAATCGTCGTTCTGACACTTCTTTTCCGCCGCCCATGAAACGTCTGATATCCCGTCTTCTCGTTGCCGGTACGATGGGCGTACTGGCCGCTTGCACCATGAACGCTCACACGCCCCCTTCCGCCGCCACGCCGGCCGCGCCCGACGCGGCGACGCTGTCCGCCTACCACTGGGACCTGGCCGAGGCCCGCGACGCCAGCGGCGCCGCCCAGCCCGAATGGGTGCCGCCCAAGACCCTGTGCGGCGCGCCGCTGCGCCTGAGCTTCGCCGACCAGCGCGTGGCCGTGTCGGGCCTGTGCAACCGCCTGGGCGCGGGCTATCAGGCCCAAGGCGACCGCCTGAAGGTCTCGCCCGTCGTGGGCACCATGATGGCCTGCGGCGATGCGGGCGTGATGCAGTACGAGCAAAGCGTGGCAAAGCGCCTGCCGCAGGCCTCGACCTGGCGCATCGCGCAGGGCCCCGACAGCCCCACGCTGACGCTGGGTTTCAGCGATGGCGCGCAATGGACGCTGGTGGGCACCCCCACCGACGAGACCCGCTACGGCTCGACCGGGCAGACGCTGTTCCTGGAAGTGGCGCCGCAACGCGTGGTCTGCTCGCATCCGCTGATCCACAACATGCAGTGCCTGCAGGTGCGCGAGATCCAGTACGACGCCAGCGGCATCAAGACGCGCCAGGGCGACTGGCAGGCGTTCTACAGCGACATCGAGGGCTACAGCCACCAGCCCGGCGTGCGCAACGTGCTGCGCGTCAAGCGCTACGAGCGCACCAACGTCCCAGCCGACGCGTCGCGCTATGCGTATGTGCTGGACATGGTCGTGGAAAGCGAACAGACCGGCCGCTGACGTGCGTTCCCGGGGTAAGGTGAACCCCCAGGTGTCAGACACCCTTCGGGGTGTCTGACACCTGCCAGAACCTTTGCCGGCGCAACATCGAACCTGCCAATACCTGGCGCTTGCCGATGCCGGATAGCTGCCGTATGCCTCGGATCGCCCAGGTGTCTGACACCCCGAAGGGTGTCTGACACCTGCCAGAACCTCTGCCGGCGCAACATCGAGCCTGCCAATACCTGGCGCTTGCCGATGCCCGGCAACTGCCGTATGCCTCGGATCGCTCAGGTGTCTGACACCCCGAAGGGTGTCTGACACCCACCCCGCCTCATCCCGAACAGATCTCGGCACTACGCCGCCCGGGCCCGCGTTGCCTTGATTCCAATCATTGAGAAGCGCAGACTGGCGGTGCCAATATCAGGAATTGATAACTTTCCCGCACATCGCCATGGCCTATCCCGCCCTGCTGATTCTGCACCTGTTCGCCGCGCTGTTCTTCGTCGGCACGGTGTTTTTCGAAGTGCTGATGCTGGAAGGCGTGCGCAAGCGCGTGCCGCGCGATGCGATGCGCGTGCTGGAAACCGAAATCGCGGCCCGCGCGCGCCGCGTCATGCCGTGGGTGCTGCTGGTGCTGTACGGGGCCGGCCTGGGCCTGGCCTGGCAGCACCGGGCCGCGCTGGCCCACCCGTTCGCCAGCAGCTTCGGCCTGCTGCTGACCCTCAAGATCGTGCTGGCGCTGAGCGTGTTCGGCCACTTCCTGACCGCCATGTCGCTGCAGCGGCGCGGCCAGCTGAACACGCGCCGCTCGCAGCGCATCCATCTCAGCGTCTTCTGCCACATGGTGGCCATCGTGCTGCTGGCCAAGGCCATGTTCTACCTGCACTGGTAGCCCGCGGCGCCCACCGCGGGCCCGGGCCGCGCCAGGCCATGCCTGGCGCGCGGCCCGCCGCCACCCACCTTTACTGGTCAGCGTTCGGGAAGAACAGCTGCTGGCCGTTGACCTTGTAGCTGGCGATGGTGTCCTGGCCGGCCTTGGACGTCACCCAGTCCACGAACTGCTGGGCCTGCTTGGCCTTGACGTGCGGGAACTTCGCCGGATTCACCACCATGACGCCGTACTGGTTGAACAGGCGCTTGTCGCCCTCGACCAGCACCTTCAGGCCGCCCGGGTTCTTGAAGCTGAGCCAGGTGCCGCGGTCGGACAGCACGTAGGCATCCATCGACGACGCCATGTTCAGCGCCGGCCCCATGCCGCAGCCACAGGCTTTGTAGCCCTTGCCCTTGTCTTCGACGCCGGCGGTCTTCCAGAAACGCAGCTCGGCCGCGTTCGTACCGCTCTTGTCGCCGCGCGAGATGAACGGCGCGCCGTCCTTGGCCAGCTTGGCCAGCGCCTTCACGATGTCGTTGCCCTTTACCCCGGCCGGATCCGCGGCCGGCCCGATCAGCACGAAGTCGTTGTACATGACGGGGTAGCGCCGGGTGGCGTAGCCCTCGGCCACGAATTTTTCCTCGGCCACCTGGTCGTGCACGAACAGCACGTCGGCATCGCCGCGGCGGGCGGTATCCAGCGCCTGGCCGGTGCCCTGCGCCACGACCTTGATGTCGATGCCGCTGGCCTGCTTGAAGGCCGGCAGCAGGTGCGAGAACAGGCCCGACTGCTCGGTAGAGGTCGTCGAGGCCATGACGATGGTCTCGGCGCCCGCCGCCGGCGCGCCAAGCGTTGCGGCGGCCAGCAGGACGGGCACGGCGGCGCGCCGCCATAGCGTGGATATCTTCATGGTATGCGTTCTCCTTTGAGGAACAGGCTGGCCGCTTCGGGCAGCGGGCCATAGAAAAAATCGTCCACGGGCAGGTCCGCCACGACGCGGCCCCGTTCCAGGTAGACCACGCGCCGCGCCAGCCGCTTGACCTGGCCCAGGTTGTGGCTGCTGAACACCATGGCGGGCTCGTGCCCGGCCCCGGGCTGCGCGAAATCCTGCATCATCTGCTCGACCTCGCGCTTGGCGTGCGGGTCCAGGCTGGCGGTGGGCTCGTCCAGCAACAGCACGTCGGGCGCCAGCGCCCAGGCGCGCGCCATGGCCAGCCGCTGCTGCTGCCCGCCGGACAGGCCCTTGGCGTTGCGCGCGGCCAGCTCCGCCATGCCCACGCGCGCCAGCGCCGGCACGGCCCGGGCGCGCGCATCGCGCCAACGCACGCCGCGCAGCCACAGGCCCAGCGCAACATTGTTCAGCACCGACGTGCGCAGCAAGTAAGGTTGCTGGAACAGCATGGCCTGGCGCCGCCGCGCCACGCAGAATGCCTGGCCGCGCGTGGGCTGCAGCAAGCAGTGCAGCAGGCGCAGCAGCGTGCTCTTGCCGCTGCCGTTGGCGCCCACCAGCGCCACGCATTCGCCGGCACGGATGGTCAGCGACACGCCGCTGAGCGCGCGCACGCCGCCGTAGTCGACGTCGACGTCGCGCAGCGCGAACAGCGTGGCGGGCGCGCGGGTTTCGCGGGGCTCGGTCGCGCCGGCGACGATGGGGCCGGCCTCGCAGGCGGGGCCTTTCATGGCAGCGCCCCGGCCCCGCCGAACATGCCCGCCAGCCCCGCGTCGCGCCGTTCGCGCCAGCGCCGCACGGCCGCGGCCAGTATGTTCAGCAACAGCACCACGAACAACAGCAGCAGGCCCAATGCCAGCGCCAGCGGCAGGTCGCCCTTGCTGGTCTCGAGGGCAATGGCAGTGGTCATGACGCGCGTGTAGCCTTCGATGTTGCCGCCCACCACCATGACGGCGCCGACCTCGGAAATCGCCCGGCCGAAGCCGGTGATGATGATGGTCAGCAACGTGAAGCGCTCGTCCCAGACCAGCAGCAGGCTGCGCACCAGCGTGCGGGCGCGCAGCGAACGCAGCTGTTCGCCGTGGTGGCGCTCGGCGTCCTCGACGGTCTGGCGCACCAGCGCCGTCACCACCGGACACACCAGCACCGCTTGCGCCAGCACCATGGCCTGGAACGAGAACAGCCAGCCCAGGAACCCCAGCGGCCCCGAATGCGACAGCAGCAGGTAGACCACCAGGCCCACCACCACGGAAGGCAGGGCCAGCGAGGTATTCAGCAGGGTCAGCAAAATGCCGCGGCCGCGAAAGCGCGCCACCGCCAGCCAGGCGCCGCACACCATGCCCACACCGCACGCCAGCGCGCAGGCAAGAGCGCTGACGGCCAGCGAGCGCGCCACGATCGACAACAGGACCGGGTCGGCCGTGGCGATCAGCCGGAAGGCAGTCATCACGCTTTCGGATACGGTGTTCATAAACGGCGCCTGCGGGACTGACCAGAGGGTAGCCCAGCAGTATCATGCAAACCATATGAACAACTTTGCATAAGTCCCGGCGCCGGCAGCCTGCCGCCGGCATTTAGGGCATACTCGCGGGCGTGCATCGCATCGACCTTTCCTATCAGCTGGGCGCCACCGACGCGGCGCCCGCCACCATCGGCAATGCCCTGATGGACCTGCTGTTCGCCGTGCGCGAACACGGCTCGATCTCGGCCGCGGCCAAGGCCATGGGCCTGTCGTACCGGCACGTGTGGGGCGAGCTGAAAAAATGGGAACAGACCCTGGGCCGCACCCTGATCGTCTGGGACAAGGGCCAGCCCGCGCGCCTGAACGAGTTCGGCGAAAAGCTGCTGTGGGCCGAGCGCCAGGCCCAGGCACGGCTGGCGCCGCAGATCAACGCCCTGCGCGCCGACCTGGAACGCGCCTTTGCCGTGGCGTTCGACGACGCCGCCCACGTGGTGCCGCTGTATGCCAGCCACGACCATGCGCTGGGCGCGCTGCGCGAGCATGCCGTGGCCAGCGACAAGCTGTACCTGGATATCCGCTATACCGGCAGCGTGGACGCGATCCGGGGGTTGAACGAAGGGCGCTGCGTGATCGCCGGCTTCCATACCCGCCAGGACCCGGTGCCGGGCTCGCTGACCGAGCGCACCTATAAACCGCTGCTGCAACCGGGGCTGCACAAGATCATCGGCTTCGCACGGCGCCACCAGGGCCTGATCGTGGCGCGCGGCAATCCCAAGGAGCTGGCCACCCTAGCCGACCTGCGCCGGCCCGGCGTGCGCTACGTCAATCGCGCCCTGGGAACCGGCACCCGCGTGCTGTTCGACGAATTGCTGGAACAGGCCGGCCTGCGGGCGTCGGCCATTGCCGGCTATGCCCGCGCAGAACCCTCGCACGCCGCCGTGGCCCATGCCATCGCCGCCGGCACGGCCGATGCCGGGCTGGGCATCGAACCGGCGGCGCACGACCATCACCTGGATTTCGTGCCGCTGGTGCAGGAAAACTATTTCCTGGTGTGCCTGAAGTCGACGCTAGACCAACCCTCCACCCAGGCGCTGCTGAGCATCCTGCGCAGCCCCGCCTGGCAGGCCGCACTATCGGCCATGCCCGGCTACGCGCCGGCCCAAAGCGGCCAGGTGCTGTCGATGCGACGCGTCCTGCCCTGGTGGAGTTTCCCACCGCGAAAAGCCCGATAGCCCGCGCTACGGGCGAGTATCTGCTCCAGGTGTCAGACACTCCAGGGTGCAAAGACTATCTCGCCAACCGAACGGTGTCAGACACCCTCCGGGGTGTCAGACACCTGGTGACATCCAGGGTAGCCGTGCACCATGGCCGGGGAACGGTATTGACACCCAAGGGCCCTGGCATTGAATCCCGCAGTCAGACGCCCAGGCGCCACCTTGAGGCGCATCTCGTGGAATGCACCCCGGCATTTCCCAGGTGTCAGACACCCCGAAGGGTGTCTGACACCTGGCAAGCAGATCGACCTGCCGGCCGATTACGCCGATTGCGGCGCCCCGGTGCGGAGGGCTTCGGCCGCCCGGGAAGCGGCCAGTTCGGGTTGCAACACCAGCCGTTCGGGTGCCGTGTAGCAGATGAAATGCCGGTTCACGGCGCGGCCGATGGCGCACAGGCCCAGGTCGCGGGCGATCTCGTAGCCCATCTGCGTCATGCCGCTGCGCGACACCACGATGGGCACGCCCATCTGGGCCGATTTCATGATCATCTCGCTGGTCAGCCGGCCCGTGGTGTAGAAGATCTTGTCGTCGCCGCCCTGCCCGGCCTCGGGTTGCAGCCACATCCAGCCGGCCAGGGTATCGATGGCATTGTGGCGGCCGACATCCTCCACGAACATCAGCATCTGCTCGCCGCGAAACAGCGCGCAGCCATGCACCGACCCGGCCGACTTGTAGGTGGTTTCCTGCAGGCGGATGGCGTTCAGCAGGCCATACAACTGCGCCTGCGTGACGCGGGCCTGCGGCGCCAGGCGGATGTGTTCCAGTTCTTCCATCAGGCCGCCGAACACGCTGCCCTGGCCGCAACCGGTGGTGACCACGCGCTGGGCCGTGCGGGCCTCGATGTCGGCGATGCCGTGGCGCGTTTCCACCGCGGCCGCATTGACTTCCCAATCGACCATGATCGACAGCACGTCGCCCGCATCGCGGATCAGGCGCTGGTTGCGCAGGTAACCCAATACCAGCAGTTCGGGCATGGCGCCCAGGGTCATCAGCGTGACCAGTTCGCGCCGGTCGACGTAGATGGTCAGCGGACGCTCGGCCGGGATCGACACGGTCTCGGCCGCGCCGTGCTCGTTGACGACGACGACTTCGCGCGTCAGCGGGGCCCGGGCCTGGGTCAGGCGCGGCAGGGACAGGCGCGATGCGGTCACTTGGCGGCGGGCTTGCCCGCGGACTCGGTCTGGGGCGAACTGGGCGGCTGGCTGGCGGTCTCGGCCGGCGAATGCGCCCCCGAGCCCTCGCGTGGCTGCACCGGCGCCGGGGCATAGACGAACGGGCCCGGGTTGGCGCATTCGGGCGTGGCGATCGGCGGCGCCGGGCTCTTGCCGGCGGCTTTGGCGCTGGCGAAGTACCCGGCCGCCACCTTGTCTTGCGACTCGCATAGTTGGTAGGCCGCCACCTTGGTGCCCCAGGCCGCCTTGGCCTTGGCCTCGGCGGCCTTGGCCTGGGCTTCGGGGCTGGGGCTGGGCGCGGGCAAGGCTGCGTGCGCGCCGGCGGCCGCCAGGGCCAGCGACAGGGCTGCAAGAATCTTCATGGCATGCCTCCTTGGGGGCGGGTCAGACGCGGGCCGGGCCGGGCCGGCGGCCCTTGGCGGCGCGGCGGCTGGCCGTGCGCTGGGCCGGGATCTTGCCTGACTTGATGTCGTCGTACCACAGGTCGTGATGCTCGCGCGCCCAGGCCTCGTCGACGTAGCCCGTCTTCATGGCCTTGTACGCGCCCTTCATGCCGATCGTGCCCAGGTAGATGTGCCCCATCAGCATGCACATCATCAGGATGACCGACACGGCGTGGATCATGTGGGCGATCTGCATGTTGCCGCGCGTATAGGCCAGGTCGGGGATGACGCGGTCCAGGAACAGGCCCGACACCACGGCGACCAGCCCCATCAGCAGCATCCCCACCCAGAACATGATTTTCTCGCCGGCGTTGAAGCGGCCGGACGGCACATGCTGGGCGCGCAGCAGGCCGCCGCCCTTGCGCAGCCAGACCAGGTCGTGGCGCTGCAGCAGATTATCTTTGGCGAAGGTCAGCAGCACCACCACCAGCGACACCGCGAATACCGGGCCGACGAAGTTGTGGGTAGTCTTCAGCACCCAGGTCAGCCAGCCGAATATCGCGCTGCCCATCCAGGGCAGCAGGAAGAACTTGCCGAACGCCATGACGATGCCCGACAGCGCCAGGACGACGAACGCAGTGGCGTTGACCCAGTGGGCGGCACGCTCGAAATACGTGAAGCGCTCGATCTTGCGGCCGGTTTCGGCGCCATGGACCTTGATGGCCCCCTTCGCCAGGTAGAACAGCAAGATGGCCACCAGCACGATCAGCAGCAAGCCGCCGCCGTACGGAATCAGCCAGTGGTTGCGCACCTGCCGCCAGGCCTCGCCGGCGTTGGTGTACAGGGAACCGGGATACTGCACGAAGCGCTGGATCAGCACGCCGGCCTCGGGGGCCTCGCTGGCCGGCAGGCTGCTGTAGCCGGGTTCGCCGGAATTGACCTGCCGCCACATGGGCGCGTTGTTGCCTGGCTGCACCTTGGCGCGCTGCGCGTTGGTCTGCTCGGCGTAGCCCGGCTGCTCGTTGGCATCGGGCTTGACCTCGAAGATGTTGGCGCTTTTGATACCGCCCAGGCCGCCGCCGGCGGGCGCGGCATTCTGCGCCGCCGCCGGCGCCAGCAACGAGGCGCCGATCAAGAGTGCCGCGAAGAACGACCGTACCATGGCAGCCTCCGGTCAGTTGACTTTGTTGTACTCGTTCTGCCCGCGCTGGGCGCGTAGATTGAGCTCTCGCAGCCAGCTGGACTTGTCGCCGGGCGTCCAGCCGGGCGCCACAAAATTGCTTCCCGTGCCGGCATAGGCGGGCTTGCCGGTGTTCGTGCCCGAATGCAATTCCTGCGAAGGTTCGGTGCAAGCCGCCAGCGCCAGCACCAGTACCGCCAGGAGGCCGATGCGCGCGCTCATGATTTGCCCTTCGCGCCGGCAGCCGGCTGCTGTTGGGGCGGCTGCCCGGCCTGTTGCGAACCGTAGGCCGTGCCCCAGCCCCAGACTTCGGCGCCCTTGCCGCGATGCACCACGCGGGAACGGAAGATGTCGGCCACCACGTCGCCGTCGCCGGCCAGCAGGGCCTTGGTCGAGCACATTTCGGCACACGCGGGCAGCTTGCCTTCGGCCAGGCGGTTGCGCCCGTATTTCTCGAACTCGGCCTCGCTGCCGTGTTCTTCGGGGCCGCCGGCGCAGAAGGTGCACTTGTCCATCTTGCCGCGCACGCCGAACGCGCCGTCGGACGGGAACTGCGGCGCCCCGAACGGACAGGCGTACGAGCAATACCCGCAGCCGATACAGGTGTCTTTGTTGTGCAGCACCACGCCTTCGTCGGTGCGGTAGAAGCAGTTGACCGGACAGACCGCCATGCAGGGCGCGTCGCTGCAGTGCATGCAGGCCACCGAGATGGACTTCTCGCCCGGCACACCGTCGTTCAGCGTGACCACGCGGCGGCGGTTCACGCCCCACGGGATCTCGTGCTCGTTCTTGCACGCAGTGACGCAGCTGTTGCATTCGATACAGCGTTCTGCATCACAGACGAATTTCATTCTCGCCATGACGGTCTCCTCAGGCCTTCGCGATGTTGCAGATCGTGGTTTTGGTTTCCTGCATCATCGTCACGGAGTCGTAGCCGTACGTGGTGCCGGTATTGACCGCCTCGCCGCGCACGATGGGCGCGGCGCCTTCCGGGTAGCTGGACAGCAGGTCGGCCCCCTGCCAGCGGCCCGCGAAGTGGAACGGCATGAACGCCGTGTCGGGCCCGACCCGCTCGGTGACCAGCGCCTGCACGTTCAGGCGCGCGCCGGTGGGCGTGGACACCCACACCCGGTCGCCGTTGCGGATGCCGCGATCGGCGGCCGCCTTGGGGTTGATCTCGACGAAGGATTCCTGCTGCAGTTCGGCCAGCCAGGGGTTGGAACGGGTTTCGTCGCCGCCGCCCTCGTATTCGACCAGCCGCCCCGAGGTCAGGATGATGGGGAATTTCTCGTACAGCTTGTCGGCCACGTTCTTCTGCTGCAGCGAGGTGTACAGCGTGGGCAGGCGCCAGAACGTCTTCAGGTCGTTGTGCGACGGATACTTGGCGACCAGGTCCGGGCGGGTGCCGTAGATGGGCTCGCGGTGCTGCGGGATGGGGTCGGGGAAGTTCCACACCAGCGCGCGCGCCTTGGCGTTGCCGAACGGATAGCAGCCATGGTTCTTCATGACCACGCGGATGATGCCGCCCGAGGAATCGGTTTTCCAGTTCTTGCCTTCGGCCGCGGTTTTCTCGGCGTCGGTGAGCTCGTTCCACCAGCCCAGCTTCTTGAGCAGCACGTGGTCGAACTCGGGATAGCCGGTGGTCAGGTCGGCGCCCTTCGAATGCGAGCCGTCTTCGGCCAGCAGGTTCACGCCGTCGCGTTCGACGCCGAAGTTGGCGCGGAAGTTGCCGCCGCCGTCCATGACGTGCAGGCTGGTGTTGTACAGGTTGGCCGTGCCCGGGTGCTTGAGCTCGGGCGTGCCCCAACAGGGCCACGGCAGGCCGAAGTAGTCGCCGGTGAGGTCGTAGCCGGTCTCGGCGTCTTTGCCGCCCTTGGCGCGCAAGGTCTTGACGTCGAACACATGCATGTTGCGCATGTGGGCCTTCAGGCGCTCGGGGCTTTGGCCGGTGTAGCCGATGGTCCAGCAGCAGCGGTTGATTTCGCGCAGCACGTCTTCGATCACGGGCTCGTCCATGCCCTTGACCTTCTGCATCTTGTAGTTCTTGGCAAACTCTTTGCCGAAGCCCAGCTTGTCGGCCAGCTGGTACATGATCATGTGGTCGGTGCGGCTTTCCCACAGGGGATCGATGACCTTTTCGCGCCACTGCAGTGAACGGTTCGACGCCGTACAGGACCCGCTGGTCTCGAACTGGGTGGCCGCCGGCAACAGGTACACGGCGCGCTTGGGGTTCAGGTCTTCGGGCTTGCCCGGCATGGCGGCCATGGCGGCCGTGGCCGACGGATAGGGGTCGACCACCACCAGCAGGTCCAGCTTGTCCATGGCCCGCTTCATTTCCAGGCCGCGCGTCTGCGAGTTGGGCGCGTGGCCCCAGTAGACCACCGCCCGCAGGTTGGTGGGCTGGTCAATGACCGACGGGTCTTCGAGCACGCCGTCGATCCAGCGCGACACGGTGATGCCCGGCTTGGTCATGAGCTCGGGCGAGGCGTAGCGGCCCTTGATCCAGTCGTAGTCGACGCCCCAGGCATTGGCGAAGTGCTTCCACGAACCTTCGGCCAGGCCGTAGTAGCCAGGCAGCGAATCGGGATTGGGGCCGATGTCGGTGGCGCCCTGCACGTTGTCGTGGCCGCGGAAGATGTTGGCCCCGCCGCCCGACACGCCGACGTTGCCCAACGCCAGCTGCACGATACAGGAAGCCCGCACCATGGCGTTACCGATGGAGTGCTGGGTCTGGCCCATGCACCACACCAGCGTGCCGGGGCGATTGTCGTGCAGGGTCTTGGCCACGCTGTACATGGTGGCTTCGTCCACGCCACAGGCGTCCTGCACCTTGTCGGGTGTCCATTTGGCCAGCACGTCGGCCTTGACCTTGTCCATGCCGTAGACGCGCGCGTCGATGTAGGCCTGGTCTTCCCAGCCGTTCTTGAAGATGTGGTACAGCAGGCCGAACAGGAACGGGATGTCGGTGCCAGAGCGGATACGCACGTACTGGTCGGCCTTGGCAGCGGTACGCGTGAAGCGCGGGTCCACCACGATCATCTTGCAGCCGGTTTCCTTGGCGTGCAGCATGTGCAGCATCGAGACGGGGTGGGCCTCGGCGGCGTTGGACCCGATGTACAACGCGACCTTGGAATTCTGCATGTCGTTGTACGAGTTCGTCATGGCGCCGTAGCCCCACGTGTTGGCCACGCCGGCCACCGTGGTGGAATGGCAGATGCGCGCCTGGTGGTCGCAGTTATTGCTGCCCCAGTAGCTGACGAACTTGCGCATCAGGTACGACTGCTCGTTGCTGTGCTTGGACGAGCCGATCCAGTAGATGGAGTCGGGCCCGCTTTCCTTGCGCAGTTCCATCAGGCGGGCGCTGATCTCGGTCAGGGCGGTGTCCCAGCTGATGCGCTGGTACTTGCCGTCGATCAGTTTCATGGGGTAGCGCAGGCGGTGCTCGCCGTGGCCGTGCTCGCGCACGGCGGCGCCCTTGGCGCAGTGCGACCCCAGGTTGATGGGCGAGTCGAAAACCGGTTCCTGGCGCACCCAGACGCCGTTCTCGACCACGGCATCGATGGCGCAACCGACCGAACAGTGCGTACAGACGGTGCGGCGCACTTCGGTCTTGGTGTTGCCAATACCCACCTTGCGCGTTTCGGCGGCATCGGCCTGCCGGACCAGCGCCAGCGGCGCGGCTGCCAGGCCGGCGCCCACGCCAACGCCCGAACGGCGCAGGAAGGTGCGGCGGTCCATCGTGGGCAGGGCCTGAGACATGCCGCGCCGCAGGCTTTGCATGAAGTGCGATTCGGCCGAGCGATCGCGCGCGGCATCCGTTTTCTTGGTCAGCAGCATGCCAGGCTCCGTCAGACGAGAGTGGTCTTGTAGTACCGCTTGATGTGTTCGCTGAGGCGATAGCCGCCGCCCCGCGTGGGCGCGGGCGCCGGGGCCGCTTCGGGCTGGGCCGGGCGCGCGCCCGGCAACGCGGCCGCGCTGGCTGCCGCCGCGCCGGCCGTCGCGGCGCCTGCCAGGAACCCCCGCCGCGAGAGTCGAGGATTTTTCTGAGGCATATCCGTCTCCTTCAGGGCAACTAGATATGAAATGCTTTGCATACTGTACCCTTACGCCCGGCTTCGGGCAACGTCCGGGAAAAATCGCTCGCCCGGCGTCCGCCGGAAAGCCGGGCCCCGTCAGGACAGCATGTCGAACCCCTGCGCCTCGACCTGGAAGAAATCGCGCGCGAAGCCGGCCGTGCAAGCATAGAAGCGCGCGCCGGGGTGGGCCGCGATTGCAGCGCACAAATCGTCGGCCCAGGGCTGGATGTGCGCGGCGAAGAACTCGCGCTGGCTGGCCAGGTTGGCCACGGCCGCGTCCGGGCCGGCGATCAGCGTGCGCATGACCTCGCACAAGCAGGCGATGTGGTCTTCGGTTTCGGACACGGCGGGGTCGCGCGCCAGGCCCAGCGCGGCCAGGTCGTCGCGCAGCCTGACCAGCGGCTTCTCGTTCAGGAAGCCGGCCAGGTAGTGCGAGCCGAACAGGTAGATATCGGGCTTGCCCACGCCGCCGAACAGGGTTTCGTACTCGGCCTGCACGGCGGGCGCGTCCATGTCGCGGGCGCAACCGGACAGCGCATTCCAGGATGTTGCCAGCAGGCTGCCGGGCACGCCGGCCGGCGCATCGCGCAGTTGCGCCAGCAGTTCGGGCGCCGGCGGTGCGTAGAACAGGTGCGCCAGCAAGCCGTACAGATCGGCGCGCGCGGCGTCTTCGTCCGAACCGGCAGGGGCAATGGCGGCAGGCGACACGGTGTGGGTCATAGGTCGGTGATGCGGGTTTCGTCGGGCGACGAGTAAAGGTCGATGACGCGGCAATCGCCGCACATTTTCAGGCGCTCGAGCGCGGCCCCCTGGAACATGGCGTGGCCGCCCAGGCGGTGCAGCATGGCGTCGATGCCCTTCTGGGTGCCGAAGGCCTTGCCGCAGCGCACACAATGAAACGGCTGCGTTTCATTGAGCACCACGGCTTCTTTGCGGCGTTCGGACAGCAGCAGGCGCGGCACCAGCTGGATGGCGTCTTCGGGGCAGGTTTTTTCGCACAAACCGCATTGCACGCAGTTTTTTTCGATGAAACGCAGTTGCGGCAGCTGTTTGTTGTCTTGCAGTGCATGGGCGGGGCAGGCGCTGACGCAGCTCATGCACAGCGTACAGGCGTTCGTATCGACCGCCACGGCGCCAAAGGGCGCGCCCATGCCCGGCGCCCCCGCAGGCAGGGCAATGGCCTCGGGCAAGGGCGCGGGCGCCTGAGCGGCCAGGTGATCCAGCGCCAGGGCCAGCGTGGCGCGCTTTTCGGGCGCCGCCGCAAAGCGCCCCGGCTGTGCCGGCGCCTGCGGATGTTGCGCTGCAAGGTCGCGCAGAGCGGCGTCCAGGGCGTCGGCCGTGTCGGCGCGCAGCAGGTGCAGGTGGCGGCCCTGGTAGCCCATGCCGGCCAGGATGCCTTGCGCCGTATCCATTTGCGCTGCCAGGCCGTCCTGGTATTGCGGCGCCTCTTCGTCGGTCAGCAGCACCGCCACCTGGGCGGCGCCGAAGGCCACCGCCGACAGCCACAGGTCGATCCCGACGCTGGCCGTGTGCCACAAGGCCACCGGAATGACGTTGGCGGGCACGCCATCGGCCAGTTTCAGTTGCGCGGCGCGGCCCAGGGTTTCCACCAGGCGCTGGCCGCCCTGCTGGCTGTGCAGCAGCAACACCGCCTCGCGGCCGCCGGCCTGCGCATAGGTGGACAGCAGCGTGCGCAGCTTCAGCGCCTGGTCGGGGCTGCGCGGATAGGCATAGGCCATCGCGCCGCTGGGACAGACGGTGGTACAGGCGCCGCAGCCCGCGCACAGGTGCGGGTCCACCACGATCTGCTGGCGGTGCGCGTCGCTGCGGATGGCCTCGGCCGAGCAGATGTCGACGCACGCATTGCAGCCGACGGTCTCGTTGCGGCTGTGCGCGCACAGCGACTGCTTGTACTCGTAGAACCTGGGCTTCTCGAATTCGCCCACCATGTCGCGCAGCTTGAGCAGCGTGGCGGGGTCGGTGCCGTCCCAGGTGAAATAGCCTTGCGGCAGTTCGTGGCGGCGCAGCTGCGGCGTGGCGCCCAGGTCCAGCACCAGGTCGTAGTGTTCGGTGAACTGGCGAGGCGGGCGCTGGAAGTCGATGGCGCCCGCCACCGTACAGGATGCGACGCAGTCGCGGTGCCCGGTACATCGCTGCAGGTCGATCTGGTAGTCGAACCCGATGGCGCCTTCGGGACAGGCCGCCAGGCAGGCGTTGCAGCGCGTGCACAGATCCAGGTCGATGGGGTTGTGCTGCGACCAGGCCAGCTCGAATTCCCCCAGCCGCCCCTGCAGCCGTTCCAGCTTGCCGGCCAGTACCGGGTAGCGGCGCGCCTGTGTGCCGCCATCGCGGCCTTCACCCTGCACGAACAACGTGACTTCCAGCGTGTCGTCGAGCAACGCGGCGGCCTGCTCGGCCCAGTCGAGCGGGCCGATGATCAGCAGGCGCCCGCCGCTGCGGTAGGTGACGGTGGCCACCGGATCGGGGTCGGGCAGGTGCGCCGCGGCCAGCAGCGCCGCCAGCTTGGGCATGGCCCGCGCGGCGTCGCGGCCCCAGCCGCCGGTTTCGCGGATGTTGACGAAGCGCACCGGCGCCATCGCGCCTTCGGTGGCCCGGCCCAGCTCGCCGAACAGGCGTTGTTCCTGCGTACAGGCCACCACCACCGGCTCGGCGCCACGGATGGCCTGCTGGAAATCGCCGGCCTGGCTGCGGCACAGCAGCGAATGCGGCGCCAGGGATTCGCCCAGCGCCCGGCCCAGCTCGTCGGGGGCCAGCGGCATGGTGCGGTTGCAATCACAGATCAGGGTCGTCATGGCTGCGGTAGCGGGGGAAAGGTCAGTCGTGCCGGTTCGCCCCGGCCGCTTCCGGCGCGGCAAGGGGCGACCCGGCCGGGCCAGGTTCGGGCTGGGCGTCGGCGTCGGGCAGGGGCGCGGCCGGCGCCCCGGGATCGGGCGCGCCGGAGGCAGGCAAATCGGCGGTATCAACTGTGTCGGCAGCTGGTGGCGAACCGGCGGCGGCGTCGGCCGCGGGCTCGTCGGCCGGGTCGAACATCGCCAGGGCCCGTGCGCTGGCCAGGCGGCGCAGCATGGGCGCGGGCAGGGGCTCCATGTTCGAGTAGTCGTCGATGTACGTGTCCAGGCCGTCCATGATGTTGTAGTGGGGATCGGCGAACAGTTTCTTCAGGGCGGCGTTCTTGACGTCGGGCGCGACGCGCCGCGCCACGAAGGGCGCGAAATCGGAATCGTGCGTCAGGGCGCGCACGTCGTCCAGCGTCAGGGGCGGGGCTTCGGGCGCCGCCTCGGCCGGGGCGCCGGGCAGCGGGTTGGCGCCGGGCGGGGCCTCATCGGCCGGTTCGGGCGCAGCCGCGTCGTCTTGCGGCCGGCCTTCGCGGGCCTGCACCTTGCGACGCGACCAACGGTGCAGGAAGCCGTCGTGCTCGGGGGCCGTCATGGCGCACCTTCGCCGCCGAATTTCTTCAGGGTGGACACCGAGGCCGGATTGCCGAAGCGGTCTTGCAGCGACTGGAAGCTGACCGGCCGCTTGCGGCGCTTGGGTTCGGGCACATAGTGCGCCGCGATGAAGGCGTTGAGCCAGTCGACCACGATGGGGGGCGCCGGCACTTGCTCGACGGTTTCCTGGGCATCGAGCCAGCGGCCGGCATCGTGATAGCTGAGCGTGACGATTTCCGGCCGGGCCAGGGGTTCGCCGCCGCCTTCAGGCTCGTGCATGCGCCACAGCACGAACCAGCATGGCGCGGGCGTGGTGGCGTTCAGCACATAGCCTTCGGCGTCGTCTTTGAACAGGCGCACCGTATAGCCGGGGTGCAGCCAGCGTTCCTGGGTGTCGTCTTTATAGAGCAGCCGGGCGGCCGTGCCGAAAGCGGCCTCGTTGGCGACGACGTCGTCCAGCACCCAGCGCCATTCCTGCCAGCGCCGCATCGGCCCGGTGATGCGCTCTTTGCGCATCACCACGGCGACATCCAGGCTGATTGGCAGGGCGTCGGTCATGGCATGCCTTATTGCGCCCGGCTGACGGCGATGGCAGACAACTTCGAGGAATGGTCTTTGGCCATGTCAGCCACCGCGACCGCCACCTGGCGGGCCACCGCCTTGTACAGGCCGGCGACTTCGCCGTCGGGGTCGGCCACCACGGTGGGCTGGCCGCTGTCGGCCTGCAGGCGGATGTTGATGTCCAGCGGCAAGGCGCCCAGATAGGCCAGGTTGTAATCCGCCGCCATTTTCTTGCCTCCGCCCGCGCCGAATATGTGTTCGGCGTGGCCGCACTGGCTACAGACATGCACCGCCATGTTCTCGACCACGCCCAGGATCGGTACCCCGACCTTTTCGAACATTTTGACGCCCTTTCGCGCGTCCAGCAAGGCGATGTCCTGGGGGGTGGTGACGATGACCGCGCCCGTGACGGGCACCTTCTGGCTGAGCGACAGGTGGATGTCGCCGGTGCCGGGCGGCATGTCGACCACCAGGTAGTCGAGGTCTTTCCAGTTGGTCTGGCGCAGCAATTGTTCCAGCGCCTGCACCGCCATCGGCCCGCGCCAGATCATGGCTTCGTCGGCATCGACCAGGAAGCCGATGGACATGACCTGCACGCCGTAGTTTTCAAGGGGTTCCATGGTCTTGCCGTCGTCGCTTTGCGGGCGCGCGTCGATGCCCATCATCAGCGACTGGCTGGGCCCGTAGATGTCGGCGTCCAGCACGCCCACCCGCGCGCCCTCGGCGGCCAGCGCCAGCGCCAGGTTGACGGCGGTGGTGCTCTTGCCCACGCCGCCCTTGCCCGAGGCGACGGCGATCACGTTCTTGATGTTGGGCAGCAGGGCCACGCCGCGCTGCGCCGCATGGGCCGCGATGACCGGGCGCAGGTTGACCGACACGTTGCCCACGCCGGGCACACCGCGGGCGGCGGCCACCAGCGCCGCCCGCAAGGCCGGTACCTGGCTCTTGGCGGGGTAGCCGAGCTCGACGTCGAAGGCGACGTCGGCTCCGTCGATCTGGAGATTCTTGACCGCCTTGGGGCCGGCCAGCGGCTTGCCCGTATTGGGGTCGATGACGGCCTGCAAGGCCTGCAGCAAAGTATCGGAAGCGACCATGGGGTCTGTGCGTAAGAGTCGGCAAAAGGGAAAAAGGCCGCTGCCGCGGCCGCTTCGAGCCATCTTAGCAGAGCCCCTTGCGATACCGCATGCCGCGCGCCAAGCACCTGCGAAACGGCCGACGCGCTGGTCTATACTGGCCGCCATACCGCGATATTGGACGCGGCGTTTCCTATCGAGTGTCATGATCGATATCAACGACATCACCGGCTTGATACTCGCGGGCGGGCGCGGCAGCCGCATGGGCGGCGTCGACAAGGGCCTGCAGAACTACCAGGGCATGCCCATGGCCGTGCATGCGTTGCTGCGGCTGGGGCCGCAGGTCGGCCAGGCCATGATCAACGCCAATCGCAACCTGGGCGCCTACGAAGCCATGGGCGTGCCGGTGTGGCCCGACACCCTGCCCGACTTCGCCGGCCCGCTGGCCGGGCTGGCGGTGGGCCTGGAACGCTGCGAAACCCCGTACCTGGCCACCGTGCCCTGCGATTGCCCTCGCTTTCCGTCCGACCTGGTCGCACGCCTCGCCGAAGGCCTGGCCGAACACGACGCCGACATCGCCATGGCTGCCACCCTGCAAGACGGCAAGCTGCGCACCCAGCCGGTGTTCTGCCTGATGAAGACCTCGCTGCTGCCCAGCCTGCTCGAATTCCTGCATGGCGGCCAGCGCAAGATCGACGCCTGGACGGCCCTGCACCGCTGCGTGGAAGTGCGCTTCGACGACGCGCAGGCCTTCGCCGGCGCCAATACCCTGGCCGAACTTCAGCAACTGCAGCCATGACCCGCCCCCTGCCTCCCAGCCTGGCGTCCATCGCCTCGTGCATCAACGGCTACGACCCCGGCGCGCTGCCGGTGGCGCAGGCCCGCGCCTTCATCGACCAGCTGGTGCCGCGCCTGCAAGCCACCGAAATGCTGCCGCTACGCTCGGCGCTGGGGCGGGTGCTGGCGCGCGACGTCGTGTCGCACCTGAACGTACCCGCCCACGACAATTCCGCCATGGACGGCTACGCCTTCGCCGGCCGCGACCTGGCCGCCGACGCCGACACCGTGCTGCAGGTGGCCGGGGCCGGCCTGGCCGGCACCCCGTACACCGGCCAGGCCGGCCCCGGGCAATGCGTGCGCATCATGACGGGCGCCGTCATGCCCGCCGGCCTGGATACGGTCGTGCCCCAGGAATTCGTACGCCAGGACGGCAACCGTATCGTCATCCCCGCCGGCGCCGTGCGCACCGGCGACAACCGCCGCCTGGCCGGCGAAGACCTGGCCATCGGCGCCAGCGCGCTGGCCGCAGGCCGCGTGCTGCGCCCGGCCGACATCGGCATGCTGGCGTCGCTGGGCCAGGCCGAAGTCCCGGTGTTCCGGCGCCTGCGCGTGGCGTTCTTTTCCACCGGCAACGAACTGCGGTCCATCGGCGAGCCCCTGGACGAAGGCTGCGTGTACGACAGCAACCGCTATACGCTCTGGAGCATGCTGCAGCGCCTGGGCGTCGACGTCCTGGACCTGGGCGTGGTGCGCGACGACCCGCAAGCGCTGGCCGATGCGTTCAGCATGGCGGCCGCCAACGCCGACGCGGTGATCACCTCGGGCGGGGTCAGCGTGGGCGAGGCCGACCACACCAAGACCGTCATGGCGCAACTGGGCGACGTGCTGTTCTGGCGCATCGCCATGCGGCCGGGCCGGCCCATGGCCATCGGCCGCATCCGCGCCGACCACGGTGACGCCATCCTGTTCGGCCTGCCGGGCAACCCGGTGGCGGTGATGGTCACTTTCTACGCCCTGGTGCGCGACGCCCTGCTGGCCATGGCCGGCGCCACGCAACCGCCCCTGCCGCTGCTGCGCTGCGCGGCCGCCCGCGCCATCCGCAAGAAGCCCGGCCGCACCGAATACCAGCGCGCCATCGTCACGCCCGCCCCCGATGGCGGCTGGCAGGCCAGCGTCACCGGCTCGCAAGGGTCGGGCATCCTGCGCAGCATGAGCCAGGCCAACGGCCTGATGGTGCTGCACCACGACCAGGGCGACATCGCGGCGGGGCAACTGGTCGACGTGCTGCCCTTCGAAGGCCTGATCTGAACGCCCCCTGTAACGAGCCCCGAATGACAAGAATCATAGGCTTTGCCGGATGGAGCGGCGCAGGCAAGACCTCGCTGCTGACCAAGCTGATCCCCTGCCTGAAGGCCCGCGGCTACAGCGTATCCACCCTGAAGCACGCGCACCACGCCTTCGACATCGACACCCCGGGCAAGGATTCCTACCGGCATCGCGAATCGGGCGCCACCGAAGTGCTGGTGGCCTCGTCGGCGCGCTGGGCGCTGATGCACGAGCTGCGCGGCGCCACCGAGCCCGAACTGGGCCAGTTGCTGGGCGCCATGAGCCCGGTCGATTTCATCCTGGTCGAAGGCTTCAAGCGCAACGCCCACATCAAGATCGAAGTGCACCGGCAAGCCAACGGCAAGCCCTGGCTGTACCCGGACGACCCCAGCATCGGCGCCATCGCCAGCGACGTCCCCCCCGCCGACGCCGCCCTGCCGCGCGTGCTGCTCGACGACAGCGAAGCCGTGGCCGACCTGGTCGAGACCCTGGCCTGGCCGCTGGACCTGGCGGTGGCGCGGCTGGCGGCACCGGCCGGCGCCGCCTGACTGGCGCGGGCGCCTGCCCCCCACTACCCTGCCTTGCCCCATTCTGGCGGTAAAGTAGCTGCTGCGGCAAAACGCCGCCCGCACAAGAACCCGCGCAAGGAAACACCTTGAACTTCATTTTCCGAGGCAATGAACTGCTGGTGCAGGAAACCGACCTGGACCTGCCCAACGACGCCGCGTGCGCGCTGCTGGGCCTGCGGCCCGACACCCTGCAGCAGGTATGGCTGCACGACCCGGTCATCCGCACCGTTCATGTGCCGGTATCGGCCGAAGCGCCGCCCGGCTACGCCTTTCGCAAGTTGCGCGCCCTGCTGGCCGACCTGGGCGAACGCGCGGCGCTGGCCGGCCGGGCCTTCCAGATTTCCGAATGGGCCCGTACCCACAAGTACTGCGGCGTGTGCGCCACCCCGATGCAGCCCGCCAGCCATGAATTCTGCATGCGCTGCCCGTCGTGCGGCATGTCGGCCTACCCGCGCATCTCGCCGGCCATGATGGTGCTGGTGCGCAAGGGCGACAGCATCCTGCTGGCGCGCCACGCCACCTATGCCACCTCGCGCCACACCGCGCTGGCCGGCTTCGTCGAGCCGGGCGAGAGCATCGAAGACGCGGTGCACCGCGAAGTGCTGGAAGAAGTCGGCCTGCAGGTAGACAACCTGCGCTATTTCGGCAGCCAGTCGTGGCCGTTCCCGCATTCGCTGATGATCGCCTTCACCGCGGAATACGCCGGGGGCGACATCCGGCTGCAGGCCGACGAGATCGCCGAAGCCCACTGGTACGGGCCGAACGACGCCCTGCCCGAGATCCCCATGCAAGAATCCATCGCCGGCCGCCTGGTGCGCGCCCACCTGCCGACCGGCGCCCGTTTCTGACCCTGCCGCGCATGCCCGGACCCAGCGCCCGGGCAGCCGATACCTATGCGACATTCGACTCTATTGTTCATCATCGCGGCCTACGTGCTGCTGACCGGCAGCCGCCTGGCGCTGGCCGCCTGGCAATGGCGCCGGGTGCAGAAAGCCGGCGGGCTGGGGCCCATTCTGCTGGGCGGGCTGCGCATCGACACCAATCAGATCGCCGTGCTGGTCGCCCTGCCCGCCGTGCTGTCGCCCTGGCTGGCGCACTTGCCGGCCGCCGCCACCGCCACCGGCATCTGGCTGCAGGTGTGCTGGGTATTGCTGGGCTTCCTGGAAGTCGCCACCCCGGCCTTCATCACCGAATACGACACCCGGCCGAACCGCCTGTTCGTGGAATACCTGAAGCACCCGCGCGAAGTGTCGGGCATGCTGTGGCGCGGCTACAAGCTGGAACTCGCCGGCGCGCTGGTGTCGCTGGTCATCCTGCTGGCCATCGGTCGCGCCCTGTTCGGCGACCCCGCCGCCGAGGCGCGCTGGGCCTGGTGGCAAATGGGCCTGGGCAGCCTGGCGATCCTGGCGGCGGTGATCCTGGCCATTCGCGGCACCCTGGGGCATCGGCCCATCAATCCGTCCACGGTGGCCTACAGCAACGACGGCATGCTGAACACCCTGCCACTGAACTCGCTGTACAACGTGCTTTATGCCATCTACAGCATGAAGTACGAGAAATCGGCCGCCGCCGTCTACGGCCGCATGCCCGAGGCCCGCATGCACGAAGTGGTGCTGTCGTGCGCCGGCCTGCCGCAGCCGCCGGCGCTGGACACCCACCCCAGCGTGCACCCGCAGACACCGTCGCGCACCCGCGCGCGCCCGGCCAAGATCGTGATCATCCTGGAAGAAAGCCTGGGCGCGCAGTACAGCGCGGCGCTGGGCGGCGCCAACCTGACGCCGCACCTGGACGCGCTGGCCGGCCAGGGCTGGGCCTTCACGCGCGCCTATGCCACCGGCACGCGCTCGGTGCGCGGCCTGGAAGCCGTCACCGCCGGGTTCCTGCCCACCCCGGCGCAGGCTGTGCTGAAACTGCCGGCCGCGCAGCGCGGCTTCTTCACGCTGGCCGACGTGCTGGGCCGCCACGGCTACCATTCGCGCTTCATCTACGGCGGCGAATCGCACTTCGACAACATGAAGGCGTTCTTCCTGGGCAACGGCTTCGACGAAATCGTCGACCGCCCCGACTTCACCGACCCGGCGTTCGTGGGCACCTGGGGCGCTTCCGACGAAGACATGTTCACCCAGCTGGATGCCCGCCTGCGCGCCGACGGCGACCGGCCGTCGTTCACGCTGGCCTTCAGCGTGTCGAACCACTCGCCCTGGGAATACCCCGCCGGCCGCATCACCGTGGACGGCAACCCCGCCACGGTCGAGAACACAGTGCGCTATGCCGACTGGGCCCTGGGCCAATTCTTCGAGCGCGCGCGGCAGGCGCCCTACTGGGACGACACGATCTTCCTGGTGGTGGCCGACCACGATTCGCGCGTGTTCGGCGACACGCTGGTGCCGGTGCGCCACTTCCATATCCCGGCGGTGATTCTGGGCGGCGGCATCGAGGCCCGGCGCGACGACGGCATCATCAGCCAGATCGATCTGCCGCCCACGCTGCTGTCGCTGGCCGGCGTGGCCTGCACGCACCCGATGGTGGGGCGCGACCTGACCCGCGGCAACCCCGACCGCGCCATCATGCAGTACGAAAACCACTACGGCTACCTGAAGGGCGACAACCTGCTGGTGCTGATGCCGGGCCGCTCGCCCGTGCAGTTCCGCTACGGCATGCCCGAGACTTTCGAACCCATCGCCACCGACGCCGCGCTGGCCGAAGAAGCCCTGGCGCACGCGCTGTGGCCCAGCTGGGCCTATCGCGAAACGCGCTACTGCGTGCCGCCCGAAGCCGCCGGCACGGCATGATGCGCCGCCTGGCCGCGCTGGCCCTGTCGCTGTGCTGCCTGGCGGCCGGGCCGGCCGCCCGCGCCGCCAAGCCGCCCCCCGACGCCGCGCTGGACGCGGCGGTGCGGCAAGCGGCCCGCGATTTCATGCACGGCCACGGCGTTCCCGGCCTGGCCATCGCGCTCAGCATCGATGGCCAGCACAGGTTCTACGATTTCGGCGTGGCCTCGAAAGCCACCGGCCAACCGGTGACGCGCGACACCCTGTTCGAGATCGGCTCGATCAGCAAGACCTTCACCGCCACGCTGGCCGCCTATGCGCAGGCCACCGGCAAACTGTCGCTGCGCGACCCGGTCGAGCAATACCTGCCGGAACTGGCCGGCAGCCGCTTCGGCGCGGTGCCCCTGTTCCACCTGGCCACCCACACGGCCGGCGGCTTCCCGCTGCAGGTGCCCGACGACATCGCCGATACGGCGCAACTGCTGCGCTACCTGCAAGCCTGGCAGCCGCGCTATGCGACGGGCACGCGGCGCACCTACGCCAACCCCAGTATCGGCATGCTGGGCATGATTGCCGCGCGCAGCCTGCACACGCCTTTCGAGTCGGCCGCGCAAACCTTGTACGCGCAGCTGGGCTTGCGCGACACCTACCTGGCCGTGCCGGCCGCCGCCCAGGCGCGCTACGCGCAGGGATACAACCGCCAGGGCGCGCCCACCCGGCTGAACCCCGGCGTGTTGGCCCACGAGGCCTACGGCGTCAAGACCAGCGCACAAGACCTGCTGCATTTTGTCGACCTGAACCTGGGCAGCCCCCGGGCCACGCCGCCGCTGGACCAGGCCATCGCAGCCACGCACACCGGTTATTTCAAGGTGGGCCGCATGACGCAGGACCTGATCTGGGAACAGTACGCCTACCCGACGACACTGGATGCGCTGCTGCGCGGCAACGCCCCCGCGATGGCGCTGGAAGATCAGCCCGCCGTTGCCCTGGCCCCGCCCGTGCCGGCCCGGCCGGACGTGCTGGTCAACAAGACCGGGGCCACCAACGGATTCGGCGCCTACGTGGCGTTCATTCCGGCCCGCCGGATCGGGCTGGTCATACTGGCGAACAAGTCGCATCCGAACGACGCCCGCGTGCGGCTGGCCTGGCGCATCCTGGAAGCGGCCGCGCCGCGGGCTCAGCCGGCTGCGCCCGCGGCGCACTGATCCAGGCGGGCCGTGCCGTCGACCGGAAAGCCCGCATCATCCACATACGTGTACTGCACCGCAGCGTTCGCGGGCGGCCGCGTGTCGCCCAGGCGATAGGCGCGCTCGCCGAACGGCGCCAGCATCATGTCCGGCTCTTGTTGCACCGGCCGGGTCACGCCCGCGCCCGCCACGGCCAGCGTCGTGAACGACACATGGTAGGGGGTGTCGTTGCGGCTTACCAGTTGCCATTCGCCCGCCTGCTGGCGCGCGCAGAATCGCGGCGATGGCGCAGCCGGCGCATTGCCCCGGGCCAGCCCGGCCGGCCGGTAGAAGATCTTCAGCTGGGTGTTCATGGCCATTTCCACCCGGGGCTGGCGGGCCTGTGCGCCGGTGGCGGCCGGCGGGATCTCGTACAGGTTCAGCCAGAAGACCGACTCGCGGTCCTGGGGCAGCGCATCGCGGGTATACATGATGCGCAGGCCCTGGATGCCGCCAGGCTGCAGGCGAAACACCGCCGGCAGCACGATGAAGGGCGTGGATGCGCCGTCGGGCGCGCCTTCGCCCCGGTCTACCCAGGTTTGCACCACCACCGGATAGGGATTGGTGTTGGCCAGCATCAGCGAGCGTTCGACCTGCGCGTCGTCGAAGATGACCCGCGTGGCGCCCGCCAGCACGCCGGCGCCGGCCACGCCGGCGTGCGCTAGGGCCAGCCACAGCATCACCTGGCAGGCCAGCCGCTTCATTGCACTTTCACCAGCACGTAGGCCGTGGCGTAGACCTTGCCGGGCTGTGCCGTGTGCGCCGGCAGTTGCCGCAATGTGGCGGTGAAGGTCTGCAGGTAGTGGGTGTAGCCGGACTGGGTGGACCCCATGCTGCTGGCCCCTTCCAGCACGGGATACCAACCGGCGGCCGCGCCGCTGGGGCTGGCGCCGGACACCGACCCGGTAATGCCGGGCTGGCCCACGAACATCATGGCATTGCCCGTCGAGGCGTTTTCCAGCGTGATGCCCACGCCTTGCGCCAGTCCGCTATCGTTGCCGTAGTTGTCGGACACCAGCGCCGTGACGCCGCCGCTGGCGTTGACCAGGCCCAGGCCTTGCGCGGCGCGGTAGGCCCCGGGCGAGGCCTGGATGCCCAGCGCGGTCTGCCCGCTGGCGGTGCCGGAACTGACCGAATTGCTGCATTCCACCTGCACCGAAAAGTTGGCCTGGGTGAAACCCCCGGCCTGCAACTGCTGCGCCGAGATCACCGGAAACAACACATGCGGAGAAGCGCTGCGCGCGACGCAGGTGGCGGCCTGGCTCAGGCTGGTGGCCTGGCGCATGCCGTAGCCGAAACCGTTATCGACCCCCCAGAAATCGTACCGATAGGCGCTGTCTTCGCCGATTTCGTCGTGGACGATCCCCGGCCCGACCAGTTGTATGTAGGCATTGGGCTGGGTGCAGGTATACACCGTGCCGGCGGCGGATGCCGAGCCCATGGTGGGGCAATAGTTGCTGGCGGCGCCCGTGGCGGGCGGCAGCGAACTGATGCGGTACAGCTCGGCCTGCATGGCCGGCACGTCCTGCAGGCGGACCTGGATCTTGTTGCCGGACACCGCATAAGTGGTAAGGGGGATACGCTGCCAATAGCGGCTGAGCGTCACGCCCGACATGGTCAGCTTGATGCCGACGTACGACAGCCAAGTGGCGTACACGCCGGCCAGGCCATCCGTGGCGCCGGTTTCCCAGAACCCGCCCAGGCGATCGTCGCCGTTGGTGGCCGCCAGGAAATACAGATTCGGCAGGTCGGCCTGGTCGCAAGTCCAGAGTACCGTGGCCGCGGTGGCGCCACCATGCGTGTACTGGGTAGGCGGAACGATAGTGCTGGCCAGCAATGTCCCCACCGGCTGCAGGTAGGTATCGGTCAGGTTGATACGGCCGAAGGCGATCTGCGCGGTGCGAGAGTCTTCGGTCTGGCTGGCACCGCTACTGACGCAGGCGGTGTGCCCTACCAGGGGCAGCATGGACGACGCGGCCAGCAGCAGGGCGCCGGCCACGCGGCGAGTCAAGGCGATTCTGAGCATCATGATTGCACCGGTCCGCTCGCGCACACGGCGTCGAGCTTGATCAGGGGTTGGTCCAGGTCCAGGCCGGCGGTGTCGTACGGCAGGCCGCACTGCTCGCTGTCGTGGTCGCCCCACTTCAGCGTCAGCCGCCCCTTGGGCTGCTCGGTACGCACGTAGACCTGGCTGCCCTGCCCGACCATGCCCACGATGCTGTCGGCAGCGTCGTACACCTCGGTGCCCAGCGGCACCGCCTGCCCGTCGGCCATGCGCGCGCGGATCAACAAGGCATTGCCGCTACGGGTCTTGAAGACGACTTTCACGGCCGCCCCCGCGTACGGCGCCACGCGCTGTTCGCCATCCTGCAGTTCGACCTTGCCTTCCATGCCCTGCGGATCCAGCAGCACGCTGTTGTAGCGGTACGGCGTCACGGCCGGCACCAGCGCATAGCCGTTGCCGTCGATCCGGGTGCCTTGCGAATTCAGCACGCGCGCGCCCTTGGCGCCCTTGGCTTCCACCAACGCGAACGTGTCGGCCAGGTACGGCCCGAAGGTGACCCCGCCGCTGTGCACCGCCAGCGCGCCCTGCGCATTGCCGGCAGCCTGCCAGTAGGTATCGCCGCGCGACGCGCTGACCCCGATGCTGGTGCTGGGCAGGCGCTTCTGCAGGCCGCCGTTCCATATTGTCTGGCGCTGCTGCTGGCTATGCGTGGCCCCCAGGCTGTAGCTGAGCGTCTGCGCCTCGTCGGCCATGCCGGAGACGGTAGTCTGGTATTGGCTGCCGCTGTTCTTGCTGTGCGAATACGAGGTGTTGAGCGTCGGCGTGCGCGCGGACGCCTGGCGGCCCAGCGGCAGCGACACCGACAGCATGGTGATGGTTTCGGTTTGACCGGCACTCAGGCCACCGTCGTAGCCGGCCGTCGTCCAGTTGCGGTAGCCGCCGACCTGCTGGCGCGCCACCGACACGTTCACGCTGGCGCCGTTCTGGAAGGCCTTGCCGTAGCCCAATTGCAGCTGGGTATCGCGTTTGCGGCCGTCGCGGTAGTTCTGCATGGAACCGGACAGGAACAGGCTGCCGTAGCGCCCCAGGCTCTGGTTCAGCGTCAGCTCGACGCGGTTGCGCTGCATGTAGGTGGGCGATTCCCATTCGCCCGAGCGGCCCGCCAGGCCGCGCAGGCCGACCACGTCGGCCAGGTCGCGATAGCCCGCGGTGGAATATTGATAGCCCGCCAGCGACACCGTGGTCTGGGTGGGCTGGAATGTGCGGCTGTACGACACATGCGCCATCCAGCCGTCGACCGTGCCGCTGCCCGGCATGTCGGCGCGCGAATACGTGACATCCATGCCGAACGCCCCCAGCCGGCTGCCGTACACGCCGCCCAGCACGGCCGCCTGGTAGCCGTCGGCCACGCGCAGGCCGCCGTTGGCCGTCAGGGTGTTGCTCAGGCCGCGCTGGTAGACCAGGTCGCCGAACAGCGTGTCTTCGCCGATGTCGCGCGTGCGCCCCAGCGAAAAGTTGTAGCGCGATACGCCCGGCCGCAGGGATTCGGGCACCGCCGAGAACGGCACGCTGAACCGGCTGACCGACCCGTTGGCCTCGGTGACCTCGACCTGCAGGTCGCCGTTGTAGCTGGTGGGGTACAGGTCGGCGATCTCGAAGGGCCCGGGCGCCACGGTGGTCTGGTAGATTTCGTGGCCGTTCTGGCGGATCGACACGCGCGCATTGGTGTTGGCCACGCCGCGCACGATGGGCGCATAGCCGCGCATCGAGTCCGGCAACATGCGGTCGTCGGTAGACAGGTTCACCCCGGTATAGCTCAGCCCCGAGAAAAAACGGCCCGTGGTGAAGTTCTGCCCCACCGTCAGCTGGCTGCTCAGCGTGGGCAGCGGCCGCTGCACGTAGCTGCGCAGGTTGGTCCAGTGCGTGCCCATGCCCCGGGAAGACGTCAGGGTCGATTGCTGGCGGTACTGCCAGGCCCCCAGGTTCGCGCCCCCGGACAACGACAGGTAGGCCGAGCGCTGGCTGGGCACAAAGGCGTCCCGATAGGACACGTGGTAGACGTTGCCGATGTAATTGACGAAGCCGATGGTGCCGCCCGCGTCCAGGTCGTCGGGGTTCACATAGCCGCGCGGGGTGCGCTTCATCAGGTTCTGCGGAATGCTCAGGTCCAGCCGCAGCCGGGCCATGTCGAAATGGCTGGCACTGCCCGCCACCGCTTCTTCGATGGGCCGGCATTCGGCCGTGTCGTCGGCGGTGACGGCGGCCACCCCGGCCCGCTTCAGCAATTCGGCATCCAGGCAGGGCTGCACCCTGCCGCTGGCCGCGGCGACGAACTTGACCTCGGCGCGGTCGAAGAACTGCTGGTTGACGAAGATGTCGGTCTTGTAGACCCCCGGCGCGACGGCATCGGCCTTGTTGAACCGCGCCAACGCCGACGAACTGACGCGTCCGCCGCGAAACAGGCTGGCATCGAACACGTAGGCCTCGTCGTCGGCTGGCGCCGGGCCGGTGGCCGGGGTGGCTGCGCCTGGCATCGGCCCGGCCAGCAACCACGCCGCCGCTGCCCATCCGGCCGCGGCCAGCCAGCGCCGGGGCCAGAGCCGGGTAGTCGCGCGCGCACAGATCATGGAGACCCCGCCGCCCTAGCGCAAAGGCAGTTCATTGACCACGTCGACGCCGTAGTCGTTGACCAGCGTGATGCGCAGCCGGGCCTGGCTCAGGTCGCCGGCGGCGCGGCCGATCTTCCAGTGCGTGCTGGACTTAGGCGCGATCATCGCCGATTCGGCCAGCGGAATTTGCCTGCCGCCTACCGACAGGCTGGCCTGGCGCACCACCGCGTGATAGCCGGTGGGGTTGCTGACTTGCAGCTGGCCATCGGCCAGGCGGAACTGCAGCTGGCTGGCCAGGTCGGCCGGACTGCCGGCCAGCCCCTTGGGCCGGTAGAACACCTTGAGCCGGCTGCTGAACATCAGCACCAGCTTGTTGGCACCCTGGCTGGACGCCTTGATGGCGGGCGCCTGGGTGAAATTCAGGAAAAAAACCGACTCGCGGTCTTGCGGCAGGTCGGCGCCGGTATAGATCAGGCGCACCATCTGCCCTGCCTTGGGCTCGACCCGGAAAATCTGCGGGTTGGCGATGAACGGCGCGTCCGCGGTGTCGATGGTGGAATCGGGCGCGCCCGTATCCAGCCAGATCTGCACCACGTTGGGGTGGTCGTCGGCGTTGGTGAATTGCAGCGTCTTTTCTTTCTGGTCGGCCGGGAAGATGACCCGCGTGCCGGTCATCAGCACGCTGGCATGCGCCGGCGCGCCGCCGATGGCCAGCACAGCCAGCGCCAGGACGAGCGATTTCTTCAGGGTGTTGAACATGGCAGCACCACCGCGTAGCAAACGAAGGGAGGAAATGGGCCGGCCCCAGCGAGCGGGCCGGCCCCGGGGAAGGCTTACAGGTATTCCAGCGAGTACTCGGCCACTGCCGTCACGGCGCCGGCGCCGGCCGACCCGCCTTCCGAGACGTAGCGCGCGCCGAACTGGTAGCTGGCGCTGGTGGCGCCGGTATCCAGTACCAGGCCGGGCACCGCGGTCACGCCGTTCAGCACGACCGGCGTGGTGCCGCCGGCGTCGGCCGTCAGCTGGATCTGGACATTGGGGGCGGCATCGCTGGCGGCGACGTTGCCCAGGTTGCCCGCGGCGGTGACGCTATGGCCCAGGAACTTGGTGTTGACGTTCAGCGGCGCGGCGGGTGCCTGGCAACCGGTCAGGCTGATGGTGAACGGCGTCAGCCCGGCGGTGGCGCCAGCAGCGGCCAGCTCGCCCGCCGAGACGGTGGGCAGCAGCACGGTGCTGTTGGTTTCGCCGTTGATCATGGCCTGGCAGGTCTGGGCGGAAACTTCGCCCTGGAAGGTCACGGTCGGGGCGGCAAACACGGCGGCCGGCGCCAGGCCGGCAACGAGAAGAAGAGAGTGGAGTTTCATGGTCGTTTTCCAAAGCGAGAGAGACGGAATCGCTCCCCGCCCTGGCGGTGCCGGACGACCGGAACAGCCGCCAGCACGGGGAACACCGTCACTATGTCGGCTTATGGCACGACTCAGAATCAGACAATTCTTAAACGACCACGAATCAGACAATTCCTAAGACCCGTCCGACGGGACGGACAGGGCGGCCGCGGCAACTGTCGCAGCCGCGCTACTGGAACAGCCCCGATTCGATGCAGAATTCGACCAGCGCCTGGTCGCTGTCCAGGCCCAGCTTGCGCATCGCCGACATCTTCTGGCTGCTGACGGTCTTGATGCTGCGCTTCAGGTTGGCCGCCACCTGCACCATCGGTTCGCCGCGCATGAAGTGGCGCAGCACTTCCAGTTCTTTCGGCGTCAGGTTCGCCGCCCGCTGGCGCAGGGACTCGGGCGCCGCCGGGCTGGCCTCGAAGCCGGCGGGATAGTACTTCCTGCCGCCGCGCACCGCCTGCAAGGCCATGATCACTTCGTTCATGCCGTGGCTCTTCTGCACCACCGCCATGACGCCCGCGTTGTACAGCGCCGAGACGATCATGCGGTTCGACATCATGGTCAGCACCACGAAGCGCGTCTGCGGGAAGCGCCGCACCAACCCCTCGATCAACCGGATGCCGTCGCCGTACGTCGTGTCGCCCGGCATGGCGTAGTCGGTGATCACCACGTCGGCGGGCTGCGGCCCGGACAGATGCTCGACCAGCTCGGTCGGGTTGGGCACCGCCGCCACTACCTCGAAGCTCATGTCCTTGTCCAGCAGCTCGCGCAACGCGAACAGCACCAGCGGGTGATCGTCGGCAAGGGCAATGCGAATTCTGTTCATCTGTGGCTCCCTGCAATCCAAGCGGCACGCGCCATGGCCGCGCCGGCGTTGCCGTTCATGCCGCTTTCAAGGCCTGGCGCAGGCTGTCGAAACATTCGCCGGCGTCGGCCATGGCCTGCGCGATCGGCACACCGTCGCGCACGCGCTTGCCCAGCGTATCCAGCGCCGCCGCCGGGCCTGCGAACCCCGCCACCATCAGCGCGCCCCGCATGCGATGCAGCAGGCCCAGCACGGCCTGCTGGTCGTTGTCGGCCACGGCCTGGTCCAGCTTCCCGATGTCGTCGGCCATGGTCGACACGAAGATTTGCCGGAATCCGTCCGGCATGCCGTCCAGCTGCGACAGATCGATGGCCGGCGTGGCGGCCGGGCTCTCGGCGGGCGCGTTGGCGCCGCCGCCATCCTGGCCGAATTCGGCATAACGCGCCAGAAAGCTCCACAGCGTGCGCAATTGCACCGGCTTGACCAGCCACGCCGTCATGCCGGCTTCGCGGCAACGCCGTTGCTCGTCGCGCAGCGCATTGGCCGTCACGCCGAAAATCGGCCGCCGGTCGCCCGATTCCCGGATGGCGCTGGACAGCTGGTACCCATTCATGCGGGGCATGTTCACATCGGTCAGCAGCACATCGTAGGTATCCGCCCGCCACCTGGCCAGCGCCTCTTCGCCATCGGCAGTCACCGTGGCAATACAGCCCAGGTGCCGCAGTTGATGGCCGAGGATGGCCTGGTTGATGGGATTGTCTTCGGCGATCAGCACCCGCAGGCCCAGCGGCGGCAGGTGGTTTTCCTCGGCCGCCGGGGCCGGGGCGGCCGGCGCCTGGCGGCCGTGCATGGCTTGCTCGACGGCCCGGCCGATGCCGACGATGTCGGTGGCCTCCACGGCCGCCGCACCGTCGGCCTGCGCGGCAGCGGACACCACCCGGATCCTGCGCTCTGGCCCGGCCACGGGTTCGGGCTCCAGCACGCTTAGCAGGATATCGCCGGCCGCCATGGGAAAGTCGGGCGCGTCGATCAGCTTGGCATCGGCGCCCCACTTGCGCAGCCACAGGCACAGGTTCTGGCAGAGCTCGTGATGCGGGCCCCGCACCAAGACCCGCGCCCCCTGCAACCGCGGCGCCTCGTCTTCCTGCGCCAGCTCGCCCACCGGCAGCTCGATGTCGAGCGAAAAGCTGCTGCCCACGCCCGGCTGGCTGTCGACGCGAATCGAGCCGCCCATCAGCTCGGCCAGCCTGGCGCAGATAGCCAGCCCCAGCCCCGCGCCCTGCACGGTGTGGTTGTGCGTATCGATCTGGTAGAACGGCAGGAACAAATGCTTCTGCGCCTCTTGCGCAATGCCCACGCCGCTGTCGACCACCTGCAGCGACAACCGGCAGGCCTCGTGGCCGGCCGGCTCGCTGCGCACGCGCACGACGACGCGGCCCGACTCGGTGAACTTGATGGCGTTGCTCAGCAGGTTGCCCAGGATCTGCCGCAGCCGGTTCTGGTCGCCCACCAGGGTGGCCGGCAGGTCCGGATCGATGCAGCAGAACAGCAGCAACCCCTTGCGGTTGGCCATGTCCCGGTACGAGCCCACGCAGTTCGTCACCAGCTCCAGCGGCCTGAAGGGCGCCGGGTCCAGCGCCAGCTGGTCGGACTCGATCTTGGTGATGTCCAGCACGTCACTGATGATCTGCATCAGGCTGTCGGACGAGACCTGGGTGCGCTCGAGCAACTGGCGCTGCTCGGCGTTCAGTTCCGTCAGGCCCAGCAGTTCCAGGCTGCCCAGCACCCCGTACAGCGGCGTGCGGATTTCGTGGCTCATGGTCGCCAGGAACAGGGACTTCGCCTGGCTGGCCTTGTCGGCGTCGTGCTTGGCCTGCGCCAGGACCTGCTCTTCTTCGGCCCGGGCGCTGATGTCGGCCAGCGCGCACAGGATCACGTCGCGCTGCTTGTAGCGCGTGGGGGCGTAGGCGATGTACAGCACCCGGCCGTCGCCGGCACGGTAGTTCTCGATGACGCCGGGCTGGGTCGCACCCAGCACCTGTTCCAGGATCTGGCTGTCCATGGTGGTGCGGGGGCCGTCGGGCCCGGCCGCGATGTTCAGCCACCGTAGCGCCAGGGCATTGGCGAAGACCATCTCGCCGTCTTTGCGGTCGACCACGCACAAGGCTACCGGCGCCGTTTCCAGCAGGGTGCGGTTGAAGCGGTTGCTTTCCATGACTTCGTTGTGCACGCGCTGCGCCGGGGCGATGACCCGGCGGTTGTACCAGCGCATGCCCAGGCCGCCCAGGCACAGGCTGCCGGCCAGCACCGCCATTGCGCCGATCAGCAGCCACGTATTGCCGAAGAACAGGCGGTCGTAGGCAATGCGGTAGTACGCGGTCCAGCCGTGGCTGGCATCGCTAAGATGGAATGTCAGCCCGCTCGATTCGTAGTTGATGCCCGGATGCGTGCCCTGCGGCGGGCGGCCTTCGCCCATCAGCTGGCCGCTGTCGCGGTTTTCCAGCCAGAAAGAATCATAGGAAGGCGACCCCAGCACCAGCGAGAAGATATTGACCCGCTCGGGAAAGAGCAGCGTGGCCAGGACGGTGGCCGAATCGCCCGGCGCGCCTTCGTTCAGGGGCCGGGTGCCGATGGACGTGAAGCCGACCATGGTGGTCGGATCGGCTTCCAGCTTCATCCAGTGCACCCCGGGGTGGCCGGCGCCCCAGGCGCGCGGATGCAGCTGGTTGAAGCGATTGCGCACGTCCTGGATAGTGGCCAGCACCGTGCCGGCCGTCAGCTTGATCGGCGCGTCGGCATTGCCCACCGCCGGAATCGTCAGGCTGGCGCCGGTGGCCGAATCGATCAGGAACAGGGTCGACGCGGGGAAGTCGGACGACACCCAGAAGTTGGAATAGAAGTCGGTCAGGTTCTTGCCCACCCGGGCCACGCGGTCGTCGTGCACCGGGCAGTGGCTGCGGTCCGGACAAGCCAGCGTGAACGGCATGTCCACCTGGGACGACACACCGTTGAAGAACAGGGCGCTGGCCCCATCGCCGGCCGGCTCGGGCCGGAACACCGAGGCCGACACCATCGACGCCTCGTCGCCGCCCACCAGCGATTCCAGGCTCAGGCGGGTCAGCGCGTGCTCGTGCTCGTGGATGTAGCCGACCAGAATCGAGAAATCGAACGAGATGCGCTCGAATTCCTGGCCGACGATGCGCTGCACGCCCCAGAACACCACCCCGCTCAGGACGAGCATCAGGGGCGTTATGCCGAACAACGCCACATTCAACCAGCGGGAAACGCGTGTATAGCGGCGAAGCGAGGTGTCCGGCATGAATGGCCCTTGGGCAAGCTGGCAACCAACCGGGAAGGTGCAATCAGGGCGATACGAAATTCATTCTATCGCCAAATTTGGCCATATTGCCCGGCTGCGCCGGCCGGCACAAAAACAAAAGCCGGCAACGCTGACGCGATACCGGCTTCTGGCGATGGCGGGGAAGGCCATCAGGAATTCGACCAAATGAATGGTCGGGGCGAGAGGATTCGAACCTCCGACTCCTGCGTCCCGAACGCAGTACTCTACCAGGCTGAGCTACGCCCCGGCTTGCTTCGGCTTGCGCCGAATATTTTCAGCGATCTCGATTAACCGCGAAAGCGCAGAATTCTAACAGGGATTCTTGATAAACGGAAATGGGCAACTGGGCCAGCGCCTGGCGGGCGGCGTCGGCCTCGGCGTCGGCGGCGCGGCGGGCGTGTTCCAGCGCGTCGGTGGCCTGGATGGCCTGGGCCACGGCGGCGAAATCGGCGTCGCCGGTCTGGATGGCGGTACGGATCAGTTCGCGCTGGGCCGGCGTGCCGGTTTCCATGACCCGGATCAGCGGCAGCGTGGGCTTGCCTTCGCGCAGGTCGTCGCCCACGTTCTTGCCCAGGGCATGGGCATCGCCGCTGTAGTCGAGCACGTCGTCGACCAGCTGGAAGGCGGTGCCGATGTGCCGGCCGTAGGCAGCGGCGGCCGCTTCCTGCTCGGGCGTGGCGCCGGCCAGCACGGCGCCGACCTGGGCAGCGGCCTCGAACAGCTTGGCGGTCTTGTAGCGCACCACCTGCAGGTAGCGTTCCTGGGAGACGTCCGGGTCGTGCACGTTCAGCAGCTGCAGCACCTCGCCCTCGGCGATGACGGTGGTGGCCTCGGACAGGATCTGCATGATGCGCATCGAGCCGGCCTCGACCATCATCTCGAACGAGCGCGAATACAGGTAGTCGCCCACCAGCACGCTGGCGGCATTGCCGAACATGGCATTGGCGGTTTCGCGGCCGCGGCGCAGGTCGGATTCGTCGACCACGTCGTCGTGCAGCAGCGTGGCGGTATGGATGAACTCGACCACGGCGGCCAGCAGGCGATGGTTGTCGCCCTGGTAACCCAGGGCGCGCGCCATCATCAGCACCATGGCGGGGCGCATGCGCTTGCCGCCCGCGCCGATGATGTAGTCGGCGATCGTCCGGATGAGTACGACTTCCGAGTCCAGGCGGCCGCGGATAACCGCGTCGACGGCCTTCATGTCATCGGCAATGGGGGCGATCAGCTCAGGGAGATTCAAGACGTATCCGGCAGATTTCAGGGCGAGCCGACCCAAGGCTCTTTGGTCCGCCGGCGCGGGCATGCCGCGCCGGAACCCGGGGTCTGGCGAATTATACGGGGTCCGCGCGGCCCGCTTGCCCTGCCGGCGCCCGGCTACAACCCGCGTTTGCGCAAACTGGAATAAAGCGCGCGCACGCCGAAGGTCCAGGGCGCGATGCGGTGGCTGAGGCCCACGCGATTGACCAGCGCGCCCAGCCGCGGCGAGGCGATGCGCACCACGTCGCCCTGCCGGTGGGTGAAGCCGCTGCCCTGCCCGGCGCGGTCCTGGGTGGGCGAGAACATGGTGCCCAGAAACAGCATGAAACCGTCTGGGTACTGGTGATGCTCGCCGCAGGCCTGGCGCACCAGGTCCAGCGGATCGCGGCTGATTTCGCGCATGTGGCTGACGCCGTCCAGCACGAAGCCGTCCTCGCCCTCGATGCGCAGCGACACGTCGGCCTGGCGCACGTCGTCCAGGGTGTAGTGCTCGTCGAACAGGCGCACGAAAGGCCCGATGGCGCACGAGCCGTTGTTGTCCTTGGCCTTGGTCAGCAGCAGCGCGCTGCGGCCTTCCACGTCGCGCAGGTTGACGTCGTTGCCCAGGCTGGCGCCCACGGCCTGGCCGCGGCTGTCTACCGCCAGCACGATTTCGGGCTCGGGATTGTTCCATTCCGACTGCGGCAGCAGGCCGACCCAGGCGCCCGAGCCCACCGAGGCCATCGGCGGCGCCTTGGAAAACACCTCGGCATCGGGGCCGATGCCGACTTCCAGGTATTGCGACCACTGGCCGCGCGCCTGCAGCTCGGCCTTCAGGGCCATGGCTTGCGGCGAGCCGGGCCGCAGCTGCGACAGGTCCGAGCCGATCAGTTGCAGGATACGGGCGCGCACCGCCTCGGCGCGGCGGGCGTCGCCGCCGGCCTGCTCTTCGATCAGGCGTTCCAGCAGGCTGACGGCGAAGGTCACGCCGGCCGCCTTGACGGGCTGCAGGTCGCACGGGGCCAGCAGGGTCGGCCCGGCGCCGGCGTCGCCGGCCAGGGTGCGCGGCAGCAGGTCGGCCGCCGGGCCCAGGGCCTCGCCCTGGCCGTGGCGGGCGATGTCCAGCCGGTCGGGGTGGTCGAGCAGGTCGGCCAGCGTGGGCGCCAGGGCGGTCAGGTCCACCACCTGGCCGCCGCGCACGGCCACCACGCTGGGCCCGTCGATCGGGGCCGGGCGCCACACACGGCCGACCAGCAGGGCGCGGTCCAGGTCTACGGGCAGGTCGTTCAGGGCAGGCATGCGGCGGGCTCCGGTTGGCGGGGCGGCTTGCCCCACAGGTTCGGCACAGTCTAGGAAGGCGTGCCCGCGATGTCCAATATAATGGCTTTAATTCCAATATATTGGACAGCACCATGCCCGCCCCCGACTATGAAGTACCCGCCATCCGGCGCGCCCACGACATCCTGCGCGCGCTGGCTGGCCAGCGCGCCCCGCTGCGGGCCGCCGACCTGGCGCGCGCCTGCGCCATGCCGCGCAGTTCGCTGTACCTGCTGCTGGACTCGCTGGTGCAGCGGCGCTGGGTGGACCGCGCCGGCGACGGCTACGTCATCGGCCTGGAACTGATGTCGCTGGGCTCGGCCTACCTGCGCCACGACGGCCTGCAGGCGGCGTTCCGCGCGGCCGCCAGCGAATTCGTCGAGCGCCACAACGAAGTCATGCAACTGGCCGTGCTGGACGGCGCCGAGGTGGTCTACCTGGCCCGCGAAGACGCGCGCCGGCCGGTCCGGCTGGTGTCCGAGCTGGGGTCGCGGCTGCCGGCGCACGCCTGCGCGCTGGGCAAGGCGCTGCTGGCCAGCCTGCCGGACGCGGCATTGGCCGACACGCTGCCGCCCACCCTGGCGGCGGTCAGCGAGCGCACCCAGACCGACCGCGCCGCGCTGCTGCGCGAACTGGCCCAGGTGCGCGCCGACGGCCTGGCCCGCGATCACGAGGAAGTGGCCGCCGGCCTGCACTGCTTTGCCGCCTGCGTGGGCGAAACTGCCCTGGGCAAGCGGGTGGCCGTCAGCACGTCGGTGCCCGGCGACCGCCTGGACGACGCCCACGTGCAGGCCGTGACACAGGGGGTGCGCCGCGCCGCGCGGGCCATCGCCGCGCGCGTGGCGCTGGCGCCGGCGTCTCGCTAAGCGCCCGGCCTGTAAGGGGTTTTTGACTTTTCCACAGGGCCGCACTAGAATCACGGGTTCGGTCAACACCGAAATCTGCGCAAGCAGAGCAAACCCAGTAAGTACGAACGCATGGCGCCAGGCCCCTGCACGCAACAAGCAGCCCTGCCATCGCCGTTCACACCCCTAAGGAATACCCCATGTACGCGGTCGTAAAAACCGGTGGCAAGCAGTATCGCGTTGCCGCTGGCGAAAAACTCAAGGTAGAACAGATACCTGCTGACATTGGGCAAGAAATCACCCTGGACCAGGTCCTGTCGGTGGGCGAAGGCGACCAACTGAAAGTTGGCACCCCGCTCGTCGCTGGCGCCGTGGTCAAGGCAACGGTTCTTGCGCATGGCCGGCACGACAAGGTCAAGATCTTCAAGATGCGCCGTCGCAAGCACTACCAGAAGCATCAGGGCCACCGTCAGAACTACACCGAGATCCGCATCGAAGCCATCACGGCTTGATGACCCGGTCCGGTATTGATTAGCAGGAGCTATCAACATGGCACAGAAGAAGGGCGGCGGCTCTACGCGTAACGGTCGCGACTCAGAATCGAAGCGACTGGGCGTCAAGGTTTTTGGCGGCCAACAAATCCCGGCTGGCTCGATCATCGTGCGCCAGCGCGGCACCCGTTTCCACCCCGGCACCAACGTCGGCATCGGCAAGGACCACACCCTGTTCGCGCTGATCGACGGCAAGGTTCAATTCGGCTTCAAGGGCGCATTGAACAAGCAAATCGTGTCGATTGTAGCGGCCGAGTAACGGCCCTAGCTACCCGGACGGCAAAAGCCCTGTCGCATGCGGCAGGGCTTTTTTGCTTCAGGGCTTTAGGCAGAATACTTTCATGAAATTCGTAGACGAAGCCACCATCGAAGTCGTTGCCGGCAAAGGCGGCAATGGCGTGGCGAGCTTTCGCCGCGAGAAATTCATCCCCAAGGGCGGCCCTGACGGCGGCGACGGCGGGCGCGGCGGCAGCATCTTCGCCGTGGCCGACCGCAACATCAATACGCTGATCGACTTCCGCTACGCCCGGCTGCACCGCGCCAAGAATGGCGAAAACGGCCGCGGCTCGGACCAGTACGGCGCCGCCGCCCCCGACATCACGCTACGCGTGCCGGTGGGCACCATGGTGCACGACGCCGAAACCGGCGAACTGCTGTTCGACCTCAGCCGCCACGACCAGAAAGTCACGCTGGCCGCGGGCGGCCAGGGCGGCATGGGCAACCTGCACTTCAAGTCCAGCGTCAACCGCGCGCCGCGCCAATGGACGCCGGGCAAAGAAGGCGAACAGCGCCGCCTGCGGCTGGAACTGAAAGTGCTGGCCGACGTGGGCCTGCTGGGCCTGCCCAATGCCGGCAAGTCCACCCTGATCAGCCGCATTTCCAATGCCCGCCCCAAGGTGGCCGACTACCCGTTCACCACCCTGCACCCCAACCTGGGCGTGGTGCGCACGTCGGCCTCGCGCAGCTTCGTGGTGGCCGACATCCCCGGCCTGATCGAAGGCGCCTCGGAAGGCGCCGGCCTGGGCCACCTGTTCCTGCGCCACCTGGCCCGCACCCGCGTGTTGCTGCACCTGGTCGACATCTCGTCGGTCGACCCCGATACCGACCCCATCGAGCAAGCAGTGGCCAATGCGCGCGCCATCGTCGAAGAACTGCGCCGCTACGACCCCGAACTGGCCGCCAAGCCGCGCTGGCTGGTGCTGAACAAGCTGGACGTGGTCACCGACCCGGACGCCGCCCGCCAGCGCTTCCTGCAGCTATTCGACTGGCAGGGCCCGGTGTACGGCATTTCGGGCCTGAGCGGCGACGGCACCCAGGAACTGATCTGGGCGCTGCAAGACTACCTGGACGCCGAACAACGCAAAGATCACCTGGCGCAAGACCAGGCCGATGGAACCTACGTGGCCGAAGACCCCCGCTTCGACGCCACGCGCGGCGACGCGGACGCCCCACCGGCGCCGCGTGGCGGTAACGAATAAGCCATAATCGCATTCTCGTCTACCGCCGGCCGCGCGTTGCGGCCTTTCACTATCGCGACATTCCGGTCATCGCCATGACTGCCGACCACACCACCGTTTCTGTCGTTGCTTCCGCCACCCGACTCGTGGCCAAAGTGGGATCCACCCTGGTTACCAATGAAGGCCGCGGCCTGGACCGCGCCGCCGTGGCGCACTGGGCCGCCCAGATCGCCGCGCTGCGCCAGCAGGGCAAGCAGGTGGTGCTGGTGTCCAGCGGCGCCATCGCCGAGGGCATGGCGCGGCTGGGCTGGCGCAAGCGCCCGTCGGTCATGCACGAACTGCAGGCCGCCGCCGCCGTGGGCCAGATGGGCCTGTGCCAGGCCTACGAAGCCGCCTTCGCCGAACACGGCCTGCGCACCGCGCAGATCCTGCTTACCCACGAAGACCTGGCCGACCGGCGCCGCTACCTGAACGCCCGCAGCACCCTGTTCGCGCTGCTGCGCCTGGGCGTGGTGCCCATCGTCAACGAAAACGACACCGTGGTCACCGACGAGATCCGCCTGGGCGACAACGACACCCTGGGCGCCCTGGTCACCAACCTGATCGAGGCCGACACGCTGATCATCCTGACCGACCAGCGCGGCCTGTACGATTCCGACCCGCGCAAGAACCCGGCCGCGGTGTTCGTGTCGCACGCCCAGGCCGGCGACCCGGCGCTGGAAGCCATGGCGGGCGGCGCCGGCTCGGGCATCGGCACCGGCGGCATGCTGACCAAGATCCTGGCCGCCAAGCGCGCCGCGCACAGCGGCGCGCACACGGTGATCGCCTCGGGCCGCGAGCGCAACGTGCTGACCCGCCTGTCGCAGGGCGAATGCATCGGCTCGGAATTGCGCGCGGTGCTGCCGGTATGGTCGGCCCGCAAGCAATGGCTGGCCGACCACCTGCGCCTGCGCGGCCGCGTGGTGCTGGACGACGGCGCGGTGCGCGCGCTGCTGCACGAAGGCAAGAGCCTGCTGCCCATCGGGGTGGTGGACGTGCAGGGCGAATTCGAGCGCGGCGACGTCGTCGCCTGCGTCGACGCGCAGGGCACGGAATGCGCGCGCGGCCTGATCAATTATTCGTCGGCCGACACGCGGCGCATCTTGCGCCAGCCGTCGTCGCAGATCGCGCGCATCCTGGGCACCATGACCGACCCCGAACTGATGCATCGCGACAACCTGGTGGTGACCTAGCCGCCGGCCTGGCCCAGCGCGCCGTCGGACGGCAGCACGTCGGACCCGGCGGCGGTGTCGGCCAGGAAGATATACCCCCATTGACGCACGGCCAGCAGCGGCAGCTCGATGCCCAGCCGCTGCGCCTTGGCGCGCAGGCGCGACACCATGACGTCGACGCTGCGGGCCGAATGATGCCCGCGCGCCCCGTCGACCGGCGCCGCCACCAGGCGTTCGCGCGGCAGGCGATGCCCGGGCGACGACAGCAACCGCAGGAAAAAAGCGCTTTCGGTGAAGGTCAGCGGCAGGTACTGGCCGCGCGGCCCGGCCAGGATGCGCCCGCCGCTGGCCAGGTGCCACGCCACCGCATCGCGGGGCGGACGCTCGACCAGGGCGCCGCGACGCCGGGCCAGGGCGCGCCCCAGGGCGGCAAGCTCGCGGATATCGGCGTGCAGGGAAAAGCAGGCGTCGGCCCCGGCTTCCAGCGCCACGATGCGCGTGTCGACCTGGGCATCGTCGACGATCGCGATCAGCGCCGCATCGGGAGCGGCATAGCGCGCGATGCCCGTCAGGGTGCGCAGGGCATCGGCCGGCCCGTCCAGCAGCACCACCTGCGGGGTGCAGGCGTCGATCAGCTCGCCCAGGCGGCCGATGGCCGCGCAATCGCGCACGGACCACCCGTTGACAGACAGCGCGCCAGACAGGTGCGGGTGATGCGGCGGGCCGCCTTGAATGACGATAGCGTCGATTGCAGCGTGCATGAAGGCTCCTGGTGAATACTACAAAAGTAATAATCATCATCACCAAAGTAATCTGAACGCACGGTTCAATCGGTCCGTGAAGACATTTTCAGACCGATTGAAGCACGCCAGAATGCTGCGCCATCACACGCAGCAATCCCTGGCGCGTGCTTGCGATCTGTCGCAAAGCACGATCGCAAGCTACGAGAACGGCGAACGCCGTTCCAGCCGGTCGTTTCGCAAAATCGCCAGCGTCCTGCGCGTCGAGCTGGATTGGCTGGAAACCGGCAAGGGCCCGATGGAAAAGCGGGATGCCTACGGGGCATCCGACGCGGCCGGCGCCCACACCCTGAAAGAACCCGAAGGCCAGCCGGGCAAGCCGGCGCCGCCTGCCGCATGGCCGTTTCCCAGCGTGTCGCCGATGCAGATCAACGCCCTGTCGGCCAGCGACCGGCGCGAAGTCGACAAGTGGCTGCACATGGTGGTGGACGGCTACCTGCGCGGCTACAGCGAGGCCAAGGGGCGCAAGCGGCGCGGCGGCTAGCGCGTGCGCCGGCCGGCCGCAAACACATCGGGCGCCCGCGGGGCGCCCGATGTGTTTGCGTGCCGCCGCGCCCCCGGGGGGACGCGGCAGCGCCGGCATCAAGGGGCCTTGGAAGCCGGCGCCGTCGGCGCGGCGGGCGACGGCGGCGTAGTGCTGCCGGCCGCCGCGGGCTGGTCGCCACGGATCTTGGCGGCGATGTCGGAGGCCGCCTGGGCCGAAGGCACGCTGAAGGCCAGCACGCCGCGGTTCAGGGGCTCGGCGATGCGCGGGGCGGCCACCAGCTCGCGGTCGATGACCAGGGCCAGCATGCTACCGATATTCTTGCTGCTGACGTCGTTCAGCTTGCGGGCGCCTTCTTCGGTGAAGCGCAGGCCCACGAAGTTCTGCCCCTGGCGGTCGACCAGGGCGGCGGCTTCGGTCAGATCGCCGCGGGTCAGCACGGGCTGGCGCTGCATGAACAGCGAACCGTCGGGGATCTTCACTTCCATCAGGCCGGGGCCGGTCTGGTTCTGGGCCACGTAGAACTCGACGGCCGGCGCCGTGGCCGCCTGGGACTGGGACGCGGGCGGCGTGGCGCCACTGTCGGCGCCCTTCTGGGGCGCCGTCTTGCAGCCCGCTAGCACGAGCGTGATGGCAGCGAGCGCCGGGGCCAGTTTGCGTAGGGTCGGTTGCATGATGGTGTCTTCCTTGTCAATGACTGGGGGCTGGCATGCCAGGCTACGTGCATCCCGGCGTTACAAAAAAGTGTACAGGTCTGGCGCAAGGATCGGTAGCCCCAAGCGTATACAGATGTAAAGCGGTAATACGGCCTATACTGCGATTTCGCAGGGGTACTCGTCGCCGCCCACGGCCGACGTGTTGAGAGAGTCCCTTCGTACCAGTACGGATAATGCCGATGCTGGGAGCGTATTCCGTGCCGCCCATCAAGCCTCCAGGCCCGGAATCCATCCCGATTCGGCTCCAAACTTACTCTTGGAGCTTTCCATGAACGCCAACCCGAAGTTCCTGGCTGCCACGGCTGAAGTCGACGCCGCCGCGGTCGCGCCGCTGCCCAAATCCCGAAAAATCTACGAAACCGGCTCGCGCCCGGACATTCGCGTGCCGTTCCGCGAGATTTCGCAAGACGATACCCCCACCATGTTCGGCGGCGAGCAGAACCCGCCCCTGACGGTGTACGACACCAGCGGCCCCTATACCGACCCGGACGTCCGGATCGACATCCGCCGTGGGCTGCCGGCGCTGCGCAAGGGCTGGATCGAAGAGCGCGGCGATACCGAGGTGCTGTCGGGCCCCACCAGCGACTACGGCAAGGAACGCCTGACCGACCCGAAGCTGACGGCCATGCGCTTCGACCTGCAGCGCCCGCCGCGCCGCGCCAAGCCGGGCGCCAACGTGTCGCAGATGCATTATGCGCGCCGCGGCATCGTCACCCCCGAAATGGAATTCGTGGCCATTCGCGAGAACCTGCGCCGCGAGCAATACCTGGAAACCCTGCGCGCCAGCGGCCCGGACGGCGAGAAGCTGGCCCGCCGCCTGCTGCGCCAGCACCCCGGGCAGTCGTTCGGCGCCGCCATCCCGGCGGCCATCACGCCCGAGTTCGTGCGCGACGAAGTGGCGCGCGGCCGGGCCATCATCCCGGCCAACATCAACCACCCCGAAGTCGAGCCGATGGCCATCGGCCGCAACTTCCTGGTCAAGATCAACGCCAATATCGGTAATTCGGCGGTCAGCTCGGGCATCGGCGAAGAAGTCGAGAAAATGACCTGGGCCATCCGCTGGGGTGGCGACACGGTGATGGACCTGTCCACCGGCAAGCACATCCACGAAACCCGCGAGTGGATCGTGCGCAATTCGCCGGTACCCATCGGCACGGTGCCCATCTACCAGGCGCTGGAAAAGGTGGACGGCAAGGCCGAAGACCTGACCTGGGAAATCTTCCGCGACACGCTGATCGAGCAGGCCGAACAGGGCGTGGACTATTTCACCATTCACGCGGGCGTGCGCCTGCCCTTCATCCCCATGACGGCCGACCGCATGACCGGCATCGTGTCGCGCGGCGGGTCGATCATGGCCAAGTGGTGCCTGGCGCACCACAAGGAAAGCTTCCTGTACGAACGCTTCGAAGACATCTGCGAGATCATGAAGGCCTACGACGTCAGCTTCTCGCTGGGCGACGGCCTGCGGCCGGGCTCGGCCTACGACGCCAACGACGAGGCGCAGTTCGCCGAACTGAAGACGCTGGGCGAGCTGACCCAGGTAGCCTGGAAGCACGACGTGCAGGTCATGATCGAAGGCCCGGGCCACGTGCCCATGCAGATGATCAAGGAAAACATGGACCTGCAGCTGGAACACTGCCACGAGGCGCCGTTCTACACGCTGGGCCCGCTGACCACCGACATCGCGCCGGGCTACGACCACATCACCTCGGGCATCGGCGCGGCGCTGATCGGCTGGTACGGCACCGCCATGCTCTGTTATGTGACGCCGAAGGAACACCTGGGGCTGCCCAACAAGAAAGACGTGAAGGACGGCATCATCACGTACAAGATCGCCGCGCACGCGGCCGACCTGGCCAAGGGGCACCCGGGCGCCGCGATTCGCGACAATGCGCTGTCGAAGGCGCGCTTCGAGTTCCGCTGGGACGACCAGTTCAACCTGGGGCTGGATCCGGACACGGCCAAGGATTTCCACGACGAGACCCTGCCGAAGGATTCCATGAAAGTGGCGCACTTCTGCTCGATGTGCGGGCCGCATTTCTGCAGCATGAAAATCACCCAGGACGTGCGCGACTACGCGGCGTCGCAGGGCGTCAACGAGAAAGACGCGCTGAAGCAGGGTATGCAGGAAAAGGCGGTGGAATTCGTGAAGAAGGGATCGGAGATCTACCACCAGGCGTAGTGTTTGTTGCGCCAAGTGGCTATTGGGTACGCCGAGCGGCTTGCCCGGTAGGCGGGTGTCAGACACCCTTCGGGGTGTCTGACACCTGACAGCGGGAGGCAGGCTGGCGCAGCGGGATTGGTGTCTGACACCCCGAAGGGTGTCTGACACCAAGGGGCTCAAGACACGCCAGGCCGGCGTATACACGCGCCAGGTGTCTGACACCCCGAAGGGTGTCTGACACCAAGGGGTTCAAGACACGTCAGGCCGCCGTATACGCCGTCTTGACAGTGGTGTAGAACTCCGCCGCGTAGCGCCCCTGTTCGCGCGAACCATAGCTGGAACCCTTGCGGCCGCCGAACGGCACGTGGTAATCGACCCCGGCCGTGGGGCAGTTCACCATCACCATGCCCGCCTGCGAATCGCGCTTGAACTGCGTGGCGTACTTCAGCGACGTGGTGCAAATGCCCGACGACAGGCCGAACTCGGTGTCGTTGGCCAGTTCCAGCGCGTGCTCGAACGAATCCGCCGGGATCACGGCGGCCACAGGGCCGAAGATTTCCTCGCGGCTGATGCGCAGGTCGTTGCTGCAATCCACGAACAGGGCCGGCGCCATGTAGTAGCCCTCGGTGGCGCGCTTGACCAGTTCGCCGCCGAAGGCCAGCTTGGCGCCCTCGTCGCGGCCGATGCCCACGTACTTCTGGTTCTGCGCCAGCTGGCTGTCGTCGACCACCGGGCCGATATCGGTGCCGGGCAGCAGCGCGTCGTCGATCTTCAGGCCCTTCAGGCGTTCCTGAACCGCCGCCACGAAGCGCGGGTAGATGCCCTTCTGCACGATCAGGCGGCTGGACGCCGTGCAACGCTGGCCGGTGGAAAAGAACGCGCCATTGACGGCGCTTTCCACCGCCACCTTCAGGTCGGCGTCGTCCAGCACCACCATGGGGTTCTTGCCGCCCATTTCCAGCTGCACCTTGGCCATGCGCCCGATGGCGGCCTGGGCCACGCGGCGGCCGGTGGCCACCGAGCCGGTAAAGCTGATGGCGTCGACCCGCTTGTCCTCCAGAATGGCCTGGCCCACGATGCTACCGCGCCCCATCACCAGGTTGAACACCCCTGCCGGCAAGCCCGCGCGGCTGAGGATCTCGGCCAATGCCCAGGCGCAGCCCGGCACCAGGTCGGCCGGCTTGAACACCACCGTGTTGCCGTAGGCCAGGGCCGGCGCGATTTTCCAGGCCGGGATCGCGATGGGGAAGTTCCACGGCGCGATGATGCCGACCACGCCCACGGGTTCGCGCGTGATGTCGGCCTCGATGCCCGGGCGCGTCATCGGCAGCTTTTCGCCCGGGATGCGCAGGGCCTCGCCGGCGAAGAACTTGAAGATGTAGCCCGCGCGGGTGGCCTCGCCGATGCCCTCAGGCAGCGTCTTGCCTTCCTCGCGCGACAGCAGCCGGCCCAGCTCTTCTTTGCGCGCCAGGATTTCGTTGCCCACCGCATCCAAGATGTCGGCGCGGCGCTGGCCGGTGCTGCGGGCCCAGTCGTGCGCGGCGGCGTGGGCGGCGGCGATGGCTTGCGCGGCCTGGGCGGCGTCGGCTTGCGCGTACTCGCCCACGACGTCGGCCAGGTTCGACGGATTGATGTTGGTGCGCACGTCGACGCCGTCGACCCAGGCTCCGTTTATGTAATTCGCATGCATGTGTCTCTTCCCGTTGGATGGATGAATGAAATTCGCCGCCACGCCAGTGGCGCGGCGGCATGGAACCTACAGCAACTTGCCAGGATTGAGGATGCCGGCCGGATCGAGCAGGCGCTTGATGTCGCGCATCAGGCGCAATTCCAGCGGGTTCTTGCTGTGCAGGAAATGGTCGCGCTTGAGCTGGCCGATGCCGTGCTCGGCGCTGATGCTGCCGCCGTAGCGGTTGACCTCGTCCAGCACGATGTCGGTGATGGCCGCGCCGTGCTGCGCCGCCCATTCGCGCGGCGCGCCGGCCGGGCGCGACAGGTTGTAGTGCAGGTTGCCGTCGCCGAAGTGGCCGAAGATAAACGGCCGGATATCGCCGTGCGCGACGCGCAGCCGCTGTTCGGCCGAGTCCATGAAGGCGGGGATGCTTTCGATGGGCAGGGAAATATCGTGCTTCAGGTGCGGGCCGTCGGCGCGCTGGGCTTCCGAGATTTCCTCGCGCAGTTTCCACAGCGCCTGCAGCTGCGCCAGCGACGCGGACACGGCCGCGTCCAGGCACAGCTCGCGTTCCAGTGCCGTGCCGATCACGCTTTCCAACAGCGCATTCAGGGCGGCCTCGTCGGCCGTATCGGCCAGTTCCATCAGCACATAGCCGGGATGGCGCTGGGCGAAAGGTTCCTGCACGCCTTGCGCATGCGTCAGCACCAGGCCCAGGCATTCGCCGGTGAAGAATTCGTAGGCCTGCAGGCGCGGGCCGCACTGTTCGTAGACCAGCTCGAACAGCTGCAGCGCCTGGGCCGGCGACTGCACCGCCGCCAGCACCACCGAACGTACGCCGGTACGCGGGAACAGGCGCAGCGCCACCGCGGTAATCACCCCCAGGGTGCCCTCGGCGCCGATCAGCAACTGCTTCAGGTCGTAGCCGGTATTGTCTTTGCGCAGCGTGCGCAGGCCGTGGAAGATCTCGCCGGTGGGCAGCACGGCTTCCAGGCCCAGCACCAGTTCGCGCGTCATGCCGTAGCGCACCACGTTGACGCCGCCGGCGTTGGTGGACACGTTGCCGCCGATCTGGCACGAGTCTTCGGCCGCCAGGCTGAGCGGCAGCAACCGCCCCGCCTCGTCGGCCGCGCGGCGCAGGTTGCCCAGGATGCAGCCGGCCTCGGCCACCATGGTGTTGGCGATGGTGTCGATGGAACGCACCGCGTTCATGCGGTCCAGCGCCAGCACCACGTTGGCCGGCGCCTGGTCGGGCGTGGCGCCGCCGCACATGCCGGTATTGCCGCCGCGCGGCACCACCGGCACGCCGGCCTGCTGGCACAGCGCCAGGCATTGCCCGACCTCTTCGGTGCGGCGCGGGCGCACCACGGCCTGGGCGCGGCCGTTGTACAGGCCGCGCCAGTCCGACAGCCAGGGGGCGATGTCGTCGGGCGCCGTCAAGACGGTATCGGGGCCCAGCGCCTGGACCAGGCGCTGCGGGAAATCGGGTGCATTCATGGCGTGGTGGACTCGAGATCGAAGGAAGGGAATTCCAGCTTCAGCCGCGCCGCCGCGCGCCGCAGGTGCAGCACGGCGGCCGCGCGGGCGCGTTGCGGGTCGCCGGCGGCGATGGCTTCGTACAGGGCGACGTGTTCCAGGTGCACGTCGTGGACCCGTTCCGCCTGGGTTTGCTGGGTGTTTTCGCGCGCGATGCGCACGGCGGCGCGCACCTGCAGGTTCAGGTACTGCAGCAGTTGCTGGTAATAGGTGTTGTGCGTGGCCACGGCGATGGCGGCATGAAAGCCGATGTCCTGCTCGACGCCGTCGTCATCGGCGTGGCTAAGGTGGCTGCCCAGGCGGGCCAGGCAGGCGGCCATCCGGGCCAGGTCGTCGTCGCTGCGCCGCATGGCGGCCAGGGCCGCGGCCCCGCCTTCCAGTTCCATGCGCAGTTCGTACACACTGGCCAACTGGGCGCGGCCCAGCGCGACGCGGCCCCCGGGCACCTGGAACCCCCGGCTGGCGGTGCGCGACACCACCGTGCAGCCGGCCCCTTGGCGGCTTTCCACCAGCCCCTGGGCGCGCAGGCGCTCGGTGGCCTCGCGGATCACCGCCGCGCTGACGCCGTACAGCTGCGCCAGCGCCTTGCCGGTAGGCAGCTTGCCGCCCACCGGGTACACGCCGGCAGCGATGTCGGACGCCAGCTTGCCGGCGACCTGCTCGGTCAGGGTCAGGGACTTGGTCAGCATCCGGGGATTGTACGGTGGTTTTCAGGTTATATGAAAACTTTCATGAAATGGGGTTGCTCACCGGGCAGCCGGCCTGTTCCCTACGAAAGCAGCGACAAGGCCTGGGACAGCGACAGCACCGTCGTGCGCGACTCGAAGGCCGTCGAGAAAAGGTGCTCGTGCACCACCGGGTCCGGGTCGTAGCAGCAGTCTTTGACGGTAAACAGGCGGAAATCCGCATCGCTGGCATGCGCCACCGACGACAGCACCACCCCGGTCGAGGCAATGCCCACCATGACCAGCGTATCGATCCCGCGCGCGGACAGGCGCGGCATCAGGTCGGTATCGAAGAACACACTGGCGCGATGCGCCAAGATGATGGGTTCGTCGGCCTGCCGGCCCAGTTCCGGCGACACCTGGTCATGAACGAAAAGACCCAGCTGCTTGATGCCCTGGCCGTTCTTGTTGCGTGGGCTGACTTCCGGGTAGCCGGGGCTGAAGTGGATTTTGGCGAAATAGATGCCGATGCCTTGGCGGCGCGCCGCGTCGCAAAGTTGGCGGGTATTGGCCAGCAAGGCGGGGGCCACCGACGGGAACAGGTCCAGGATATCGGTTTGATAATGCATGACCAGCAAGGCGGTCTGGCTGGGGACGATGGCCGGGGGTGGCGCGTGGGCGCCTTGCGCGGCGGCGGCGCTGTCTGCAGTCCGATCCGCGGGATGGGAACGGTGGGATCCGGTGCGTGTCGACATAAGGAAGGAAGGCGAAAAGAGCGATACCGGGGGGTGTCAGACACCCTGGGAAGATGATCGGCGATTTGCCGCACTGTCTCTACGGGGTGTCAGACACCTAGAGCCCCATCGTCAGATCATCCTCAGGTGCCAGACACCCTGGGAAGATGATCGGCGATTTGCCGCACTTTCTCTACGGGGTGTCAGACACCTAGAGCCTCATCGTCAGATCATCCTCAGGTGCCAGACACCCTGGGAAGATGATCGGCGATTTGCCGCACTGTCTCTGCGGGGTGTCAGACACCTTGGGGCCTCGAACACGAGAATACTGCCACGCCCGTGATGCCTGACTCTAGCACGGCCACCCAGGGTTCATTCAGGCGCCGCCCTCAACCTTCTGCGGCCGGGGTCCGGGCGCGGCACCGCCGCGATCAGATTGCGCGTGTATTCGTGGCGCGGCGCTTCGAATATTTGATCGCACTCGCCTTCCTCGACCAGTTCCCCCGCCGACATGATCGCCACTCGATCCGCAAAATGCCGCACCACCCCCAAATCGTGGGAAATGAACAAATACGTCAACTGGTGCTCGGCCTGCAGATCGGCCAGCAAGTCCAGCACTTGCGCCTTGACCGACACATCCAGCGCCGACACCGCCTCGTCGGCAACGATGAAGCGGGGCTCGACCGCCAGGGCGCGGGCGATGGCGATGCGCTGGCGCTGCCCGCCCGAGAACTGATGGGGAAATCGCTGGGCGTGGTCCGCCTGCAGGCCCACGCGTTCCAGCAAGGCGTGCATGCGGTCGCGGCGCTGTTGCGGGCCGTAGAGCTTGTGGATGACCATGCCATCCATGATGGCGTCGCCGACGCTGCGGCGCGGGTTCAGGCTGGAATACGGATCCTGGAAGATGGTCTGCACCTGGCGGCGAAACGACATCAACGCGGCGCCGGACAACCGCAGCACGTCGTGGCCCGCCAGGTGGATACTGCCCGACGACGGGCGCACCAGCCCGGCGATGCAACGGCCCAGCGTGCTCTTGCCCGACCCGGACTCGCCCACCAACGCCAGCGTGCTGCCGGGCGCGATGGACAGGCTGACGTTGCGCACGGCCTGCACCACCCGCGCCGGCTGGCCCAGCAGGTTGCGGCCCACGACATAGTCCTTGGTCACGGCCTCGGCGCGCAACATGAAATCGGTCATTGCGGCGTTCCTTCGGTACCGGGGGAAGACGGCGGCGACAGGCGCCGCGCGCGATCGCGCGGCGCGTCGACGTCCGGGACGGCCGCCAGCAGCGCCTGGGTGTAGGCCTGGCGGGGCTGTTCGAATATCTGCCGGACACCGCCTTCCTCGACCACCCTGCCCCCTTGCATCACCACCACCCGGTCGGCGATCTCGGCCACCACCCCCAGGTCATGGGTGATGAACAGCACCGCCGCGCCGGTTTCCGCCTGCAGCGAAAACAGCAATTCCAGCACCTGCGCCTGCACCGTCACATCCAGCGCCGTGGTCGGCTCGTCGGCGATGATGAGCTGGGGGGTCAGCGCGCACGCGATGGCAATCATCACCCGCTGGCGCATGCCGCCCGACAGTTCGTGCGGATACGCCTTGGCTCGCTGCGCGGGTTCGCGGATGCCGACACGCTGCAACAGATCCACCGCGCGCTTCCACGCCTGTTCGCGGCCCGTTCGTTCGTGAATGCGGATGACCTCGGCAATCTGGCTGCCGACGGTGCGCCCGGGGTTCAGCGCGGTCATGGGTTCCTGGAACACCATCGAGATAGCCTTGCCGCGCAGCGCGTCCATCTCACGCTCGGATGCGCGCAGCAGGTCGCGGCCGTCGAACCGAAGCTCGTCGGCCGTCACCCGACCCGGCGGGTCCACCAGCCCCATCAAGGAAAACCCCGTGACGGATTTACCCGAACCGGATTCGCCGACCAGGCAGACGACCTCGCCATGCCGCACGGTCAGGTCCACCCCCTTGACGGCCGCCACGGTGCCCTGCCGGGTATCGAAACTGACGGCCAGGTTCTTGACGGACAACAGCACTTCGGCGTCGCGCGTCATTGTTGCAGCTCCGGGTTCAGCACGTCTTGCAGCCAGTCGCCCAGCACGTTTACCGCCAACACCGTGAAGAACAACGCCAGCGCGGGCACCAGCACCGGCCAGGGGTTGGTGAACAGGTAGTCTTTCAGCGACCCCACCATCTGCCCCCATGACGGCACCGGCGGCCGGACGCCCAGGCCCAGGAAACTGAGCCCCGCTTCCAGCAGCATCGCGAACGAGAACGTGAACGACGCTTGCACGGCAATGATGGACCGCATGTTGGGCAGCACTTCGTGCCAGATGATCCAGCCATTGCCTGCCCCCAGCGAACTGGCGGCCAGCACGTGCTCGCGCGCCCGGATCCCGCGCGCCACGCCCCAGGTCACCCGCGCGAACTGCGGCGCATAAAGAATGCCGATGGTGGCGACCAGCGTCGGCAGATTGCCGCCGATAAAAGCCAGCACGACCAGCGCGACGAAGATCTCGGGCAGCGACACGAAGACGTCCACCACCCGGATGGCCGCCGCTTCCGCCCGGCGCCCCAGGAAGGCAACGCCCACGCCCACCGTCACCCCCAGCAGGCCGGCCAGCAGCACGGCGGCCGCGGCCACGGTCAGCGACACGCGGGCGCCGTACACGGCGCGCGACAGCAGATCGCGCCCCAGCTCGTCGGTGCCCAGCCAATGTTGCGCGGTGGGCGACGACAGCAAATTGGCGGCGTCGATCTGGTAGGGGTCGAGCAGCCCCAGCGCCGGCCCGAAAACGGCGGCCAGCACCACCAGGGTCAGGAAACCAAGAGCGATCGGCACAGACAGCCCGCCCGTGCGGTTGCGTAGGAATGCGATCATGCGGACGGCCTGCGGATGCGGGGGTCGACGAGCCCCTGGGCCAGGTCGATGACCAGGCTGATCAGGATGAATATCGCGAAAATGGCCAGCAAGGCCCCCTGGATGACGGGGTAGTCGCGCGAGAATGCCGCGCTGACCAGCAAGGAACTCAGCCCCGGCCAGTCGAACAGCGCTTCGATGATGACCGTGCCGCCCAGCAGGTTGCCGGCGCGGATGCCGACGATGGCGATCACCGGCACCAGCGCGTTGGGCAGCGCATGCCGGAAAATCGCCTTGCCGCGCGGCAGGCCCTTGGCCCGGGCCAGCTTGACGTAGTCGCGTCCCATGACATCGGCCAGGCTGGCGCGCGTCATGCGCGCGATGACGCCCATGAAGTTCAGGCCGATCGTCAACGCCGGCAAGACCAGCGACAGGCAATGCTGCACGGGGTCATCGGCGAACGGCACGAAGCCGGACGACGGCAGCCAGCCCAACCCCAGGCTGAACACCAGCACCAGCAGAATGCCCAGGACGAACACCGGCGCCGAGAACCCGGCCACCGCCAGCACCGAGGCGGCCAGCCCCGCCAGCCGGCCCCGGGCGCGCGCCGCGATCACCCCCAGCGGCACCCCGAACAAGACGGCCACCAGCAAGCCGGCGCCGATCAGTTCCAGGCTGCGGGGAATGCGCCGCATCAATTCGTCCACGACCGGCTCGCCGGTGCGCAGCGACACCCCCAGGTCGCCATGCGCCAGGGCGCCGGCCCAATGCGTGAACTGCGTGCCCAACGGCAAGTCCAGGCCCAGCTGCGCCCGCACGCGGGCCACGGCCACCGGGTCGCTGCCGGCCTGGTCGCCCAACATGATCGCGACAGGGTCGCCGGGCAGCAGGTGGATGGCGATGAACACCACGCCCGTCGCCAGCGCCAGCGTAACGATGGCCGACAGCAGGCGCCTTACCAGAAAAGGCAGCATGCCGGCCCGCTCACTTCAGCCACATGGTGGGCAGCGAAATGCCCGGGCTGCTTTCGCTCAGCGCCCCGCCCAGTTGCGTGTAGCCCTGCACCTTGCGCAGATAGCCTTGCGCCTGTTCGCGCCAGTTCACGAAGACCCAGGGGCTGGTGTCCAGGATACGTTTTTCCACTTGCGCATAGATGGGCTGGCGCTGCTTGGGATCCGTCAACGCGCGGCCATCGGCCAGCAGTTTTTCCAGTTCGGGGTCGCGATAGCCGATAGGCTTGGCCCAGTAGCTGGAATCGCCGCCCAGGTAATAGGCATAGGCATCGGGGTCCGGCAGCTTCACCGACACGCCGTAAATCATCGATTCATAGTCGCCCCGGTTCTTGCGCTCTACCAGCGTCGCCCATTCCACGGGTTCCAGCTTCAGGTTGATGCCGACTTCTTTCAGGTTGGCCTGCACCACCTGCGCCATCGTGGTGTAGATGCCCAAACCCTGAAACACCACCATCGACGCGTCGATACCCTTGGCATGGCCCGCCTCGGCCAGCAAGGCACGTGCCTTCGTCAGGTCGCGCTTGAAGGTGCCGTCCAGCGCCTTGTTGTGATAGGGCGAATCTTGCGGCGTGGGCGCGCCGTAAATGGGCTGGCCATGGCCGAAGAAGGCGGCCTTGGACACGGCTTCGCGGTCGATGGCATACGACACCGCGCGGCGCACGCGCGCGTCGTCGAAGGGCTTCTTGCTGGTGTTGAACCAGACGCTCATGAACGCGCCGCCCGCCATGTCGATCTTCATGCCCGCATTGCGGCGCAACACATCGATGTCTTTCCATGGCACGAAGTCGATCATGTCCAGCGACTGGCTGCGCAGCGCATTCACGCGGGCGTCGTCGCTCTTGATCATGCGGAAATCCACGGCGTCCAGGTAAGGCTGGCCCGCGATGAAGTAGCTGGGGTTGCGGGCCAGGCTGGCGCGCACCGCCGGTTCGTAGCTCTTCAGCTGGAACGGCCCGGTGCCGTTGGCGCTGAGCTTCAGGTTGGCGCCGCCCTGCACCCACTTGCGCGACACGATAGCGGCTTCGGGCAAGGCCAGCACCCCCAGCAGCGTGGCGTCGGGCGATGGCTTTTCCACTTTGACCGTCATGGGGTCGATGACCGTCACGGTGGCGCCCAGCAGGTTGGAACGCAGCGTGGCGCCGGTGGCCGGGTCCAGGATGCGGTCCAGCGAAAACTTGACGTCGTCGGCCGTCACCGGCGTGCCGTCCTGGAACTTCACGTCGGGGCGCAGGTGAAAGACAATGCTGCGGGCGTCCGGCTGTTCCCAGCTTTGCGCCAGGCGCGGCACCACGGCCCCGCTCTTGTCATAGCCCGCCAGCGGGCTGTACAGCGCTTCGATCAGCACCTTCCAGGCGCTGCCGCCATACACGTGCGGATCCAGCGACACGATTTCCGACACGGTACCGTAACGCAGCGTGCCGCCCTTCTTGGGCGTGTCGGCAGCCAGGGCCGCCGACGCGAACGCGATCAGCGCGCCGGCGCCCAATCCCAGCGCCAGCCGGCGCCATGTATTTTGCATCGTCATCTATTTTCCCCTTGTGTAATGATCGGCCGGCGCAACGCGCCTGGCCGTCAGGAAGGCAGTGCTTCGCACAGACGGTCGATTTCGGCGAAATCGTTGTAGTAGGTCGGCGAAATACGCAAATTGCCGCCGCGCACCGCCAGGTCCACCCCCGCGTCGCGCAACCGCCGCGACAGTTCTTCGGCGTCATGGCCGGCATGCTTGAATGACAAATTGCCGGACGCTTCGCCCGGCGCCCGCGAACTGACGATCTGGTAGCCCTTGCGCTGCAACGCCTCGCAGGCATAGTCGGTCAGCGACAGAATATGGGATTCAATGCGGGCCGGCGTCAACACCAGTTGCGTGCGCACGGCAGCGTCCAACCCCCAGATACCCGTGAAGTTGGCGAGCGCCTCTTCGAAGCGGGAAGCACTGGCGCGGTATTCCAGCACGTAATCCATATGGTCTTCGGTGCTGTCCACACTGTGATAACCCACGCTGGGCGGATCCAGCAAGTCGAGCACACTTTTGCGGCAGTAGAAAAAACCCGTCCCGATGGGCGCCAGCATCCACTTATGACCGCCGACCGACAAGAAGTGGATACCCAGCTTTTCCACATCCAGACTTAGCGCACCGGCCCACTGGATGGCATCCAGATTCAAATACGCGCCGCGTTCGTGGCAAAGATTCGACGTGGCTTCCAGGTCTTGCCGAAACCCGTTGCAAAACTGCACGGCGCTAAGCGAGACCAGCCGGGTGCGATCGTCCATCAAGGCGCGGATGTCGTCCACCAGGATGCGGCCATTGCGGTTTTTCACCCAGCGGATCGTGACGCCGCGCGCGGCCAGCTTCATCCAGCAATAGACGTTAGAGGGGTATTCGATATCGGGCAGGATCAGGTTGTCGCCATCGCGCCAGGGAAAGCCATTGGCCACGTTGACCAGGCCTTCGGTGGTGTTCTTGATGTAGGCGATCTCGCCCCCCTGCGCGCCGATCAACCGGCCGATGCGGGCCTTGATGGTTTCTTCGGCATAGCGGCACCAGTCCGGATACGCGTTGCGCCCGTTGTCGCGCACGTCTTCCATAAACCGGTTCACGGCCGCCACGACAGGCTGGCTAAGCGCGCCGATCGATGCGTTGTTCAGGTAGGCCCGCCGCTGCTTGATCGGAAACGCCTGCCCGACATTGTTCCAGTCCAGCTGTTCGATGCCGTTGTGGTCATCGGGAAACAGTGCCGGGGGCCCACCTACCGCGTTTTCTTGGGTTTTCACGCCGCGTCTCTTTCATTGAAGGTGGAATGATCCTAAGATTCCCGCAATCCATGCGTCAATTTCGTTTAAGGAATTGATTAATGCATTTCTGTAATGTGTTATCGCTTTCCAGCGGCCTGCCCTATGGCGAAACCGGCCATCAGGGCCTGCGCTGGTTTCGAAGCTTATTCACTTGCCCGGGTTTTCCCCTATGCGCCTGAACCGCCTGCAAGCCCTGCGTGCCGTGATGGAAACCGGCAGCGTCACCGAAGCCTCGCGCCGCATCCACCGCACGCAACCCCAGGTCAGCCGGCTGATTTCAGCGCTGGAAGACGAGGTGGGGTTTTCCTTGTTCCTGCGCCAAGGGCGCGGCCTGATTCCCACGCAGGAATGCCTGCGGTTTTACGAAAGCACGCGCCATATCCTGGCCGGCTTCGAAGAGGTGTCGCGCATCGCGGATTCCATCCGCAACCAGCAAGATGCCTGGCTACGCATCCTGACCCAGCCGTATTTCGCCTATAGCGTGACGCCGACGGCGATTGCGGAATTCGCGCGCAGCCATCCGCAAGTGCGGGTATCGATGGAAGTGCGATCCCGGGTGGATGTGGGGCTGTGGATGTCGGGCCAGCAATTCGACCTGGGCGTGGCGGCGTTACCTATCGACTTTCCTGGGATTCGGTCGCGCCATTTTGCCGACGTGCGGCTGGTGATCGCGATGCCCGAGGGGCATCGGTTGGCCGCCAAAGAGGTTCTTACCGCCGAGGACATCAAGGACGAGCCGTTCATTGCGCTGCGGCCTTTTACGTTGCTGCGCCAGTGCATTGACGACCTGATGGAAAAGCAGCGGCTGCCGCTGCGGTTGGTGATGGAGACGTCGTCAGGGCAGTCGGCGTGCCAGTTGGCGGCGTTGGGGATGGGGATTGCGTTGGCGGATCCCATTTTGGCGGCGAATGTGCCGGGGGTGGTGCTGCGTGATTTTGAACCGCGGTTGAGTATGCCTTATGGGTTTTTGCTGCCTAGTTCTTATGCCCCGTCGGAACAGGCGCGGGAATTTGCGCGGTTGTTTGTGCGGTTGGTGAAGGAGACGGCGCCGGATAGGGTGGATTTGTTGGAGTTGGGGGTGGGGGATGAGGAGGGGGGCGTGCCGTTTCCGTAGGGGGGTTTGAGGGTGTGCTTAAGGTGGGGACTTACGGGGCAACGAGATAGCGTCACTTTGGTAGTGCGTTCAGAGGGCGTGCAGATTTAGCTTGGACAGCATGATGGGAAAGAGGTTGTAATTAGGTCTGCTATCGGTCAGGAACGAGCATTCGCACATGACCGGTTTCGAGTAGTCTTCATATAGTGTCTGCCTTTCAAATATCGCGCATGGTCTGCATATGCAATCCGAGTATCTTGCCCGTCTTAGTGAGCCAGTCCAACAACTCGTCCTTGAAGTGGAAGAAAGCGCGGGCGTGGTAATCAACGTAATTCCTGACCCGAGACAGAATGAAGGCGGAACTACTGGTCAGGGCACACTCGCCGTTGTCATCAACGCCCAAAGCATTCGACTCTTTGCGCCGACCAATGGATACTTTCCCGATGGGGCGGTTCGACATGAAGTACTGCATGCGAGGCGGTTTCATGTTGACGGAGTTCCAAAGCTTGTTTTATCCAATAGTGAACGATGGGACAAAGGTTTTTCAAATGCGTTGGGCAGTCTTGATAATGCCATCGAGCACGTAGTTATCGTTCCTGAGGAACTTCAATTTCATCCAGATCGCCGCGAACATTGGGAGACAGTGATGCGGGATGTCTGGTGGGGGCTTCCCGATGCGCCTGAGGGCGAGTGGCCCCTCGCGGTTTGTCTTCACTGGGCATTCTTGCGTCATGTCCTGCCTGACTCGCCTGTAATTGGGATCGCAAAAAGCTTTGCGAAAGAGCATGCATTGTTAGGGTTGGCCGACCACTTTGCCGATCAGTTCAAAGCTGTAGCGGCTAGCAAGGAGGAGCTTGTGCGCCTCCTTTTCGACACCTTCCCCGAAACTCTTCCGAAGCACCGTGCGGCGTTGGAATACATAAACAGCATGACCGGTGTTTGCCAGAAGCCAATTCCATAGATCGACTATGGAAAGAGAATTTTTCTAAAAGCCTTTGACCAACGGCAACAAGCCGTCCCGTGAGAGGGTACCCCACTAGCGCCTAATTGGGTGCCTGTGTCTGGTGCTATTCGACGAAAATTTTTCGCTGGCTCCTGCGGCTGCAATGGGTCGGAAGCGGCCATTCGTTAATGTCGGTATTCGACCCATTGCTGACTTCAGGAAAGCAGATCTCGATGCGGAGAAACGGACAGTCGATATATCAGAGAGATAATTGCGACTTCCACCGCCGAGAAAGCATGCGGCCTCGAAGGCTGGTTAGACTAGTTGTGGCTCGACCGGAAGATGCTCCATGAACCAGTTCGTTGCTGACCAGATTGACCAACTTGACCTAGCTATCGATCAGCTCGCGGTTCGAGACAGGAACTTCGATCGGTTTGCGCTGATGCTCGTCGACAACGTCGTGGAGCTGGTTCTTCATCAGCACGCGAAGGACAAGGTCATGATGGGCCGACCTTTCGCAGCGAACAAGAAGCCCAAGCCGGAATGGAAGACAGCGGTGGCCGCAACCGGTCAAGGCTTCGATGCCAAAGTGCGCTACGCGCGTGAGATGGCGATGGTCTCTGCGGCAACAGCGGACAGCATCCAGTACCTACATTCGTTCAGGAACTCTGCCTACCATCAGGGAAGTCGTCACGAGAGCATTTTGCACTCGCTCGCGGTGTTTTACTTCCGAGTGGCGTGCGCTGTGCTTGGTGCCTATAAGCCTATTTTCTACAGCCTATACTCAGGCGACAACATATCGCACCGTGCAGTGAAGTACCTCGGTAAGCCAGACCTGTTCGGTCAAAAAGATGCGTTTGTCAGGGCATCCAGCCGACTCACAGAGGTTGCTGAGGGGCTTGGCGATAACCTTATAGACGATCTTCAGGCCGATATGCTCTCGACGATTAATCAGATCGACGATTGGCTCGACTTCGTCTCGGAGAATGACCCCAACCGTCCGAGCAGGGATGACGCGGTTCGACACTGCCAAGCGTGGCCGTTCGCATGGACTGACGAGGCCAAGGCCTTCGCGCAAGCTAACGCATGCAAGGCCTCAAACATGGGTGAGTACGTAGAATGGCTAGGGGATCACTACAACTGGCAAATCAAGACAGACCCGGTTGTCAGTTGGAAGAAGCGGCACCGCTCGTTGCAGAAAGAAAAGGACTCGGACGCGGCGCTCAAGAAGTACTGCGACTTCATGAAGCAGACGGAAACGTTTCGCGAGGCGCTGAACGAAAGCGTCCTGCAACTTGACGGCTACATTCAAGAGGAGATCGATCGCGCACGGGGAAAGTAGCAGTGCGCATAACATCGACCTCGCCAGCGCTGCGATCTGCGTAACCTCTCTCCTCATTGGATGACTTGAGCTGTCGTCTGACGCCTAGCTAACCTACTCGGAAGCGGCCACCGGCAAGTGTCTGCTCATGGCCGGGGGCCGCCATTAGCGACGTCAACGGCCGACCCTTTGCCGCGTTTCCAGTTCAATCGCCGCCACCTGCTTTGCAGCGTTAACCATTTCCGCTGTCGAAAATCTAATTATTCACCGGCACTGAATGACATAGGACGAATCATGATTTCAAAGAAAGTCGGGGAGTTCACCATTTTCGAGAAAATCCATCATTGCGTCATTCTTGGTTACTGCAGTCCAATATATGTGCTCCCATGCGTTGAGTGCCGGCATGCGTGAGCGCATCTCAAATGCATGCAACATTGCCGCAATTGGAAGTCCAGACTCGCGGAGAGTCTGTACAAGCTTCAGTGTGCGCAGACTTTCCGATTTGAAATAGTGAGCAAATCGCTGTTCGATGAACAGTTCGCGAAGGTGACTCGTTATCACCGCGCGTTGCCCCGCGGTCAGCTGATCCGACAGGGTCATAACAAATGTTGGCGACGCGTACGGTGGCTGAATCTCTACTGAAATCACCTGCTCAGCAATAAAGACGTCGAAATAAGGATGCAGAAAGAACCTAGGCTCGTGTGCAGTTCCGGTTTTTTCCAACTTCGCCCGTTGACATGCGTCGCACATCGGGAAAAGGTTCGCCGGTGTCACGCAGAAGTGCGGATACTTTCCTTTGGGAAGATAGTGATCCAAGGTATTGGGCCTACCCAACTCGCCGCATCCAGGACAGATAGTCAGCTTGTGGCTTCTCAGGTCCGCCAACATCTTTCCTTGCGCGCTGCCTTCGGTGGGAGCGAGGTAGAGATTTAAAAAGCTCGTTCTTCGGGCCGCAGGTATCGCATCCCATTGCGGAATGTGCTCAGGCGACCCTTGATGCTGCAGGTACGCAGCCACCCGACCTGACCACTCTTGGCGGATGCCATCAAAGTACGCGGCGTTCATTCCGCCAGCGCGCTCATTCACAATTTTGTCGACGAGCTCTACGCTGTTGTGAAAGGGGATTGGTAGAGGCATCACCATTGGCGCCGTTCCATAGCCCGGATCTGGATGATGAGTTCCTCATTGATGTCATCACCGAGAGCGGAAATAAGGTTCTCTGCAGAATCGTCGCGTTCCTCCAACTGCTTGCGAATCCAGCGCTCGAAGGGCTTGGATATTGATTTGTCGCCAAATACGTATGACGCGATTCGTTGAACATCTCCACCAAACGTCTGGAATGGTGGTGTCTTTATCACAAGCCCGTCATCAGTCCGCTCCATGACGTGCACGCAATCAGCGGGTATTTCCCGAACCGTGGACAGCGAATGCGTGGCGAGGATTGCCCTTGAGTTGAAGCTGTACAGGATCTGCTTGAGCATCTCGATGAGTTGCACTTCGAGAGACGGATGCAAAAACAGCTCTGGCTCGTCAACCAGTACTAGGCTGTTGCGCTTGACGGCACCCAGAATGTTGATCACCACGTAGGAAAACAGTCGCTGCCCCGAACTGAGTTCGCGAGGCGCTCCATCTTTTATAAAGACGACACCCGCCTTGAGGACAAGGTGTTCAAACAGCCTGAGGCAGTTGAGGCCTAGCACAGTCTCCTCATTCACCAAAACGTAGCGCTTTCGTTCCTTGCGATCCTTGATCTCAAGAATTGGACTGGTTAACAGAGCCTCGGAATCGAAGAACATCGAACGCGTATTGGCATTCACCTCTAGAGCCATGTAGTCAAAGTCGATGGCGCTGCGAAGAACACGTTCCGCAGTTTTAACCTTTTGGCCCCACCCCTTAATGACGCGATAGCGCTGGTCGTCGGAAACGCAGGAGAGCAGGGATTTGGTTGCATCCTTCTTCGGAATCTCTCTTGAAAGGCGAATGGGGGGAAGCGTTTCTGAGTCGGAGGCGTCCGTCGGAGTCGACCGACCACGGAATCCGCAATACTGGTAGGCTGATTTATCCAATAAGTTCGACGACTCCATGTCGACTGGGAAAAGCTCAAAGGGACTGTAGGAGATAACCACTAGGCGACTAATGTTGGGAGGCGTCTCGAATCCTGTGTCGACCGCATTGGTGCTGTCTGCGATCCAGGCATCAACAATCTGATGTAAGAGCCTCGACTTTCCCACGCCGTTGGCACCGATCAGGACATTTATATCCCGAGGCAATGGACTGCCACTATGGCTGAATCTCAAATCGATCTTTGAGATATTTTGGTAGACATCTTTGAATTTAAAGACGATGTTGTTCGCCGCAACGGATTCACGGTCAAGGATTCTCCAACCATCTAAATAGGCCTCGATGCTGCCTCGTTCCCGTTGCAGCGAATCGTGAAAGCCTCTTGTTTCGACCAACTCTCTGGCACGATCATCTTCCGTTAGATGTACCAAATAACTTGCGTCTCGAAGACTCTCGGCAACTTTGATCGCATCTCCGTCTGGCAAGGCACCGTCGAGTTGCTCGTAGAAGGCAATCTCAGACGGCGTAGATATGTAGTCCACCCCTGAAATTGGGAACGTACCGTCCCAATCGTCCTTCAAGTACGCGTTGAGAAATTGCCTGGAGTTCTCTTCACCTGCAATGAGCAATCGAATCGTGCCCAGTTCAAAGCGCTTGCCGCCCACGCGGCAGACCGTGATGAACGTCGTCTCGTAGCCGTAGTCATTCCAGCTGTTTGAGAGAAGTTCAATAACATCCTCGTCGCCACTAGGCAACGAGTTGGTTCTGCGGCTCTCCCGTCCCAAATAGATAACCTTCAAGTGAAACTCCTCTCGCACGACAGACATGACGTGCCATTAAGCATTTGTTGCTATCAAAACGCCATTTACGCCGGTGCTTGCGGCACTAGCGCGGGTGGGTCATAAAGGTTCTCCGATCAGCGCGTGCTGAAACCAGCTGTCGGTGAAGTTAGCGAGCTCGGCGACAATGAGTTCGGGACGAGCACCTTGGTGTAGCTCAAAGGGTTCTGAACAGCTTCTTGGCTGCCCCAAGGTCGGCAACGAACTGACGCCCCAAAGGCTTTCTTTCACAACTTGATTCGTCGAAGGGGCGTTCGACACATCAGCGACAAAACACGACCTCAAGTATTTGCGCACTTTGCTTCCCCGAAGCTTCATCACCCTCAGACTTGCTGTTTTGATGTAACAGTGAGTTGCAATTATTACTCAGACCGATAGAGCCGGGCAATGCTGTTGGTTGACGACCTCCGCTTTTTCTACCGCCCCCCCCTCGCTGAACGATTGTTGCGAGCGTCGGCGCCCACGTGCGTCTGCAGCGGCTGATGAATCAATAACTGTCACCAACAGCCCATAACTATTTGTTCAGGAGGTCGGCCGTCTCAACCTCCGCTCCTCAAACCGGACGAGCGTCTCTTCATGGCCGGGATAGCGAACTGTGCTTTCCAGCTTCGTATGCCCGAGCAGCAGCCGTATCACCCGAAGACTCTTCGTCCGGCGGTAATCAGCGAGGCTTTTGTATGGCGCATAGTGTGGGTGCCATATGCGGTATCGTTGAGGCCAATCGATGCGACCCAGCGATGCACAATACGGGCGTACTGCCGCGTCGACAGATGCGGCGACGTATGCAACCGGCTCGAAAACAGAAAATCCGCCGCTTTTAGGCCTCGCGCCTCGATCCATGCTTCAAGGCTCTCACGGGTTTGCTCCGTGATCTCGAGTTGGACCGGACGCTAGGTTTTTTGTTGCATAACAGTGGCTCTCGCGGCCACGTGGCTTCCGTGACGGATGTCCTGCACCTGCAATCGCGTGAGATCGCACGCTCGAAGCTTGCTATCGATTGCGAGATTGAACATCGCGAGTTCCCGGATGTTCGATGTCATCTGAAATCTCGTTCGGATTGCCCAAATTTCTCGGAGCTTTAGCGGTGGCTTCTGCCCGGTGAGTTTGCCCTTGTTCCATGGCACACGACGGCCAACGGTGACATTCTCGGATTCCATGACAATCTCCTTTTGAGTAAAGGGAGATTCAGTGTGCTCCTGCGGAGGGTCGCTATCCGGCCCATAGCAGGTGTTGGCTAAACGGAAGATACCTATTACAGTTGCTTGGGAAAATACATAAATTAGAGTTGAGGCGACGTATGGCAACGGGACGAAAGACCAAGAGCGCTGCCACTAAAAAGACAAACCCAAAGGGATATCCGCCTTCGCGGCTCGTGCAACTGTTCTCCCCCGACGAATGGGAGGCATTTGTGGAGGAGGCTTGTCTTTGCCGCTGTGGCGAGGGTAAGCAATATGTGTCAGTTCGAAAACTTGGTGGTCCGGGGGATGCTGGCCGGGATATCGAAGCGCTTCTATCCGCGCCCCGTCTGAAAGATACCTGGGACTTGTATCAAGGCAAGCACTATCAAAGCACCATATCGCGGTCAACGTTCTATCCAGAGCTCGCTAAATTTTTTCGACATGTCTTTATTGGAACTTATCCAGAGCCGAAAACTTACTTCCTCTGCGCACCAAAGAATTGCGGCCCCGAGCTCTACGACCTTCTGCATGAGCCTCAACGCTTCAAGGACGACTTTCTCGCGGCGGCAAGGGAAGGGGCAGCCGGACTTAAAGATATTGGCCCAGCCATGGACCCGAAGCTGGTTTTATTTATTCATGATTTCGATTTTGGAAAAATAAAGGAATATCAAACTCGAGATCTAATAATGCTTCACTCGGAAAATGCAGTGGCACATTACAAATTGTTCGGGGTCGAGCCCCCGCGCCCAGCAGACCCGGGAGCGCCCACGCTACCCACAGCCATCGAAGACGAGTATGTTCGACAGTTGGTGCTGGTTTATGAAGAGCACGCCGGTCGGAAATTCGCCGTGCAGGAAGTCATGAGTGATGATGAGTATTCCGATCATTTCCAAGGGTGTCGTCAAGAATTCTATTGCGCGGAAGGACTACGGTTGTTCAGCCGAGATGTCTTCAAGGGGGAATTCGATCGGCTATTGGAAAATATGCATGTAGGTCTAAAGCGTGCGATTTCTAGCCCGCGATTGAAAACAGGTATGGAACGCTTAGACCATGCCCTCCAGCTCGCCCCAACTTTGCCTGTAACCGACAGCCTGCTAGCCAATCGACTCAGGCCGGGCGACCTTCCAGGCACTTGTCATCATTTGGCGAACGTGAGAAAGCTGAAATGGATGAAATAAAAAAGAAGGGGATGTCCCCTTTCAATACAACATTCGAACTCGGTATCAGAATGGTGTACCTGCTTTCCGCTCTGGGAAGCCGGGGAGCTGACCTTCAGAAACTGATCCTTCTTGATTATGCTGTTATTTATTCAGACGATCTGGATGGCCCAACCAGCTTGCATACTCCGGTCCCATTCCGAGGGAGTGAAATTTACAGCAGGCGCGCATTGATTCAAGCGGCGCTTCATCTGATGGCGTCCAAGGGTCTGATTTCAGTAAGCATCTCAGATGATGGCGTGTCCTATGTGCCTGGAGAGCAATCTCGGGTGTTGGTCGCGAGCATGGCGTCAAGTTATGCGAGGCGGCTGGCGGAGCGATGCGCCTGGGTAGCAAAGACTTTCGGAGAGTCGGACTCTACTAGCTTAACTGTAGATTTCATCGCCAGGGGACAGCGCTGGGGCGCTGAATTTGAAGCTGAGAAAATAAGAGTCGAGTAGATAAAATGGGCATAGTCTTACGAAAGTTGGTGGTGCGGGGGCCAAATCTCGTTGATGCAGATGTTGGCTTCGACGTGCCGGTGCAGATCATCCAAGGGCCGAGTGAAACGGGAAAATCATACATTTTTTCCTGCTTGCGGTACATGCTTGGCGGTAACGAACTTCCTAAGACTATTCCTCCCTACGGTCAGGGATACGAAAAAATACTCCTCGAAATCGAAAATGACAGCGAGCAACGCTATACCATCGTGCGGAGCATATCAGGTGGAGGCATCGAACTCTTTCAATGCGGTATACAGGAACTCGACACCAGCGAGATTGCACCGTTGGACGAGCCGTTCGGAGTATGGTTAGTTCGCCAAAGCGGTGGCGCAGGCATGGTCACGATGCGAGATCAAAGCTCAAAAGGGCCGATGACCGGCGATGACTTTCGCTACTGGTCACTATGGTCTGAAACGCGCATCATCAGCGAAAGTCCGCTTGCGGGCGCGTTACGAGAAAATGGCAGGGGAAAGCGGATGTCCGCACTTGCCGTAATGCTCACGGGTAACGATGATGCGGCGATCGTGCCAGCCAGGACGAAGGATTCTACTAAGGTCGCGAAGGGTGGTGTGGAGGCTCTCGAAGCTGCGCTAAAGCGCATGACGGATAGTCTGCAAGCGGCAGACGTGGGAAAAGTCGATGCCCAGAATAGCATCGCCAAGATTGATGCCGCGCTTGCGCAAATGGCTGAGCAGCAGGAAAGGCGAGCAAAGAGCCTTCGGGAAATTAGAGTAAGCATCGGCGTTCATGCGTCAACTCTAAGCAAGGCAGACAGCAAACTTAGGTATTCGAGGGAAACTCTGTCTAGGTTTAAGTTGCTGGATGAGAAGTACCAAAATGACTTGGAACGACTGGAAGCCCTTGACGAGGGGGTTTCGCTTTTTGAGACGTTAGAGCAAGTCCCTTGTCCATTGTGCGGGGCTGCAATGCACGACGAGCCTGAAGCCGGAGTGGCCACCGTCCCAACTGAGTTGCAGCGGCAGGCTATCGAAGCTGAGGTGAGAAAGATTCGTCAGCTAAGAAATGGACTGGCCGTTGCAATAGCTGAGGAAGGGCATCGATTCGACTCTTTCAGTACTCAGGTGTCGACCGCGCGCGCCACGCTTGCGGCCGTAGAGGATATGGAAAAGAAGGCACTAGAGAATACTCATAGTGACTTTCTATATGACCCAAGCGAGCTTGCAATTCGCCGCACTGAAATGGCAAGTGTTCTCCGCACCTTTGCGGATATAGAACATCTAAATACCGAGATTTCTCGCTTGAAGAACCTCACTAAACGTGAGCGCGCTCCAATCGTGAGGGATGTGATGGTAGGAGGTGAGGACGTTTCAAGCAAGGTGGTGGATATTCTCGATAAATGGGGGCTTTCGGGCATGGGCGAAGTTGTTTTTGACGACACAACTTACGATTTCAAGGTAGGCGGCCGACTGCGAACGAGTTTTGGCAAGGGGGTGCGGGGAATTATTGGGTCTGCCATCAGCATTGCGATAATGGAGCACGCGTTGAAGGATGGGCACCCGCATTTGGGAGTTGCTGTCGTGGACTCACCTTTGAAGGCATACGCCGATTCGAAGTCGTCGGACGACAACACCGTGCCGACCAAAACCGTATTGGACAGGATGTACGGTTGGCTCGCAGATTGGGGAGGCCCTGGGCAGATTGTAATTATTGAAAATGGAGAGGTGCCGCTAGATTTGTGCCCTGCCCTGAGCGTTACGCAGTTTTATGGGACTGCGCCAGGCGGTCGAAAAGGTTTTTACCCTGCTCCCGCTGTATAGGGCTTTCGATTAATGGTGTCGGACGGCAATTACGCCGCGAAATCTCAGTCTGACACCATTATTCTCAGAACTCAGGGCGTCAAGGCAGCTATTAGCGACTGGCTGCTCCTGGCCGAAAACCGCCTAAGAGAAAGCCTATTTAGAATTTTTCATACAGAGCACTTTATGAAAGATGTGACATAAACTCCCCAATGAATAGGAAGCGAGTACCGAAAAAAGGCCCCTTCACTGGACACCCTCCCCAAGCCTCCTGATAATCATTGCGTCGAAACTCTCATGGCATTCCCCCCATGTTCTCCCACATCTTCGTCGGCATCACCGACTTCGACCGCGCCCTGCACTTCTACGAACCCCTATTCAAAGTCCTAGGCCTAGAACAACGCTTCTTCGATGCCAACATCCCCTGGGCAGGCTGGCAATCCGCCGGCGCCGACCGTCCGTTATTCGCAATCGCCAAACCCTTTAACGGCGCTACTCACGAACCCGGCAACGGCCAGATGACGGCCTTTCTAGCCGCCACACGCGAACAAGTCCGCCAAGCCCACGCCGCCGCACTCCAAGCAGGCGGAACCTGCGAAGGGCAACCGGACCTACGCCCGCAGTACCATCCGCATTACTACGGCGCCTACTTCCGTGACCCGGATGGCAATAAGTTGTGCGTGGTCTGCCATCATCCGGAATAGGCAAACACAATCACCTGACCCCACCCCCAATGAACCAGCCCTTCGTTCCCCCCAGCTACGACAACGCCCCCGACGCCACCTGGGCTACCGCCGATCTCTGCGACCTGATGCTGGAAGCGCCCGAGGCCGGTTTGCGCATTCTGCCGCCGGCCTATCGCGCCTTCGGTGGCCGCAGCTGGTATTTCGGCGAGCTGGTGGTGGTGCCCCTGCCCACCCCGGCAAACGCCCCTTCCCTGTCCAGCCTGCTATCGACGCCGGGCCAGGGCCGGGTGTTGCTGGTGGATGCGGGCGGCGCGCCGACGCATGCGGTGCTGGGCGACCGGATGGCGGCGATGGCGGTACAGAATGGCTGGAGCGGGATCGTGATTCACGGTTATGTGCGCGACACGTCTGTGCTGGCGCGCATGCCGCTGGGCGTGCATGCGCTGGGCACCCGACCCAACCGGGCGCCGGTGATGGTGCCGGCCGCCGCTGGCACGCAATTGACGCTGCATGACCAGGCCTTCCGCACCGGCGACTGGCTGTATGCGGACGACGATGGCGTGATCGTGCTGGCCTGCCGCCACACGGAATTGCGCGGCGGCTAAGCTAGGCCTGCAAGCCTCAGCCGGCGTGGCGCGCCTGGAGTTCTGCGAACGACACCAGTTCGCCGGCCAGCGCGCTGGCGACGACGGTGGGCGGGCTGGCCAGCCAGACTTTGCCCGGGCCCGAGCGCCCCGGAAAGTTGCGGTTGATGGCGCTGATGGTCACTTGCGAAGCATCGGTGGAAGACCCGGGCCCGCAGTTGGCACAGGCCCCGCACGAGGGCTGCAGGATGCGGGCGCCGGCGGCTGCGAAGACGCGGTCGTAGCCACGCTCGATGCAATAGTCGCGCACGGCGGTGGTGCCGTATTGCAGGTACAGGGAAACGCCCGGCGCGATGCCCAGGCCGCGCTCCACCGCCCAGGCCAGAACAGCATGGTAGTGATCGAAGTCTTCGCGCTTGCCGGCGGTGCACGAGCCGCCGTAGGCGATGTCGACGCGCGGCCGTTCGCGCAGGCCGGCCAGCGCGGTGCCATTGCCGGGGTCGCCGGGCGCCGCGACCCAGGGCGATAGGGATGCGCAATCCACGCGCAGTTCGGCGGCATAGGTGGCGCCGGGGTCGCTGTGCATCCAGGGTTCGATGTCGAAGGTGACGCCACGCCGTGCTTGCAGGAAGCGCAGGGTTTCCGCGTCGGGCGCGACGATGCCGGTCAGCCCGCCCAGTTCGGCGGTCATGTTGGTCAGGGTGGCGCGTTCGTCGACGGACAGCTGGGCCACGGCCGGGCCGGTGAATTCGAAGACTTTGCCCACGCCGGCGCCGGCGCGGATCTGCGGCAGGGCCAACAGGTGCAGCACGATGTCTTTGGCGGTGACGCCGGCAGGCAAAGTGCCGTCGAGTTCGATTTTCAGGGATTGCGGCAGGGTCAGCCGCACGGCGCCAGTGACGAAGGCGTTGGCCATGTCGGTGGTGCCGACGCCGAAGGCGACGCAGCCCAGCGCGCCGCTGTGCGGGGTGTGGGAATCGGTGCCCACGACGACCTGGCCGGGCAAGGCGTAGTGCTCGGCCATCATGGCGTGGGAAATGCCGGCGACGTTGGCGCCGGCATCCACGGCCGCTTCGGCCTCGGTCAGGGTGCGGTATTGGCGCAGGCCGTAGGCTTGAACGAAGTCGCGCTGGGCCTGGCACATGGCGCGCACGTTGGGCACGATGCCGGCGCGCACGTGGTTGGGGCTGTCGTCGACGTAGGACGTGTGGTCTTCGAACACGACGATGTGTTCGGTGTCCACCAGTCGCAGCGGCTTGCCGAACCGGGTATGCAGCATGTGCGCGGCCATGCCGGTGTAGTACTCGTGGATGAAGCGCCAGTCGGCGCGCACGAACATGCCTTCGCCTGGCTGGGGGGATTCGGGCGTGACGGGCGTGGCCAGCAGGTGGCGGCGTACGATTTTCTCGAACAGGGTCTGGGGGCCGGGTGCTTGCGCGGACGCGGCGGCCGGCGCGGGTTGGCTGGCCGTCAGGTGGGCCTGCCCGAAGGCCAGCAGGCCGCCTGCTTTCAAGATGGCGGCGGCCAGGGCATCGCGGCCGGCGACCAGTTCGTCGACGGTGATGGCCTCGCCGCGTTGCAGGCGTTCGACCAGGCCCAGGTCGGTGCTGGTGTACAGGCCGATGTTGTCGGCGTTCTGCCGGTAGATGCGCTCGAAGCTTTCGGCGATGACCAGCCGGATGCCGGCCAGTTTTTCGGCCATGGGGCTGTGTTCGCGCGACGAGCCTTTGCCGTAGCGCTTGCCGGCGACCACCACGTTGAAGGTGGACTGCCGGATGGCGTCGGGCCCGATGGGCCGCTGGCCCCCTGCGGTGAGCCCGGTGTAGGGGTATCGGCCCAGTTTCTCGTCGAAGTGGGTCAGGATGGGAACCGGGGTGATCTCGTCGGTAGACACATCGTCGCGCAACGGCTTGGCGTCGGCCAGGGACACCGCCGCGCCGGCCAGTTGGGCGGCGAGGCATGCCGGGTCGGCCGACAGGAACAGCAGCCGGGCCGGGCCATCGGGCAGAAGGGTTTCGGACATAAAGGGCGAAGCGTTATTCAGGGGTCAGGCCAGCGGCGGAAACCAGGGTGCGGCTTCTGGCGATCTCGTCAGTCAGTGTACGGGCGGCCTGCTGGGTGGTGCTGCCGTCGGACACGAAGCCTTGCGGCGACAGCGCGTTCAAAACTTGCGGATCCCGCATGGCTTGCTGGGTGGCCTGCTGCAGTCGCCCGACGATGGCCGACGGCAGGTTGGCGGGGCCGATCAGCGCGATCCATGCATCGTATGAATAATCCTTTACGCCGGCCTCGTCCAGCGTGGGCACGTTGGGCAGCACGGCCAGCCGTTTGGGGGTGCTGACGGCCAGGGCGCGCAGCTTGCCGGCCTGGATCTGCGCCAGCACCGAGGGCACGGCCAGGAAGGCAGTTTGCACCTGGCCGGACATGACGTCGGTGATCAGCGCGTTTCCGCCCCGGTAGGGGATGTGCATCATGTCGATGCCGGCCTTGGATTTCAGCAGTTCGCCGGCCAGGTGCAGCACGCTGCCGGTGCCCGAGGAACCGTAGTTGATCTTGCCGGGCTGGGCTTTGGCGGCCTTGAGCAGCGCGTCGATGGATGCATAGGGGGAAGTGTCGGCGGTGACCAGCACCAGTGGCGTGGTGCCGATGAGGGAAATGGGCGTGATGTCGCGCACGGAGTCGTACGGGACACTCTTGTACAGGCTGGGGTTGATGGCGTGATTGGACGAGACGATGGCCAGGGTGTATCCGTCGGGCTTGGCGGCGACCAGTTGGCGCGTGCCGGGGATGCCGGCGGCGCCGGCCAGGTTTTCGACGATCAGGGTTTGCGCCAGGGTCTGGCCGAGTTTGTCGGCGACGACACGCGCGACGACGTCGGCGGTGGAGCCTGGGGATGTGGGGACGATCAGGCGGATGGGGTGGTCGGGGTAGGTGTCGGCCAGGGCGGGGGTGGGTTGGATGAGGGTGGCCAGGCTGATGGCGCAGGCGGCTAGGGAGGGGAGGATGTTCATGGGGGGTCTCCTGGTTTATGGGTTTTTTGGGTGGCGCGGGGGGTGTCAGACTCCGTGGCGAATCGGGTTGGCGCTATGGCGACGACCGGGAGCGCCACGAACTCTGACACCTGGCAAGGGGTCTCTTTACCCAGGCAAATCGCTTTGTCTGGCAAGGGGTCCTTTGCCCTGGCAAACCGCTTTGTCTGGCAAGGGGGTCCTTTGCCCTGGCAAATCGCTTTGTCTGGCAGGGGGTCTCTTTGCCCTGGCAAACCGCTTTGTCTGGCAGGGGGTCTCTTTGCCCTGGCAAACCGCTTTGTCTGGCAGAGGGGTCTCTTTACCCAGGCAAATCGCTTTGTCTGGCAAGGGGGTCCTTTGCCCTAGCAAACCGCTTTGTCTGGCAGGGGCTCGCTTTGACTGGGCGGGCCGAACCATTGGCGGCCAGCGCGACCGCGTTACGGTGTGCGGGTTTGACTATAAGGAGATGCGGCGGCTTGCCGAAGCGACATCTCGGCATGGCCGGCGTCGCGAAACGAGATGCCTCAGGGCTGCTGGGCCAGGAATCTGACCAGAGTCTCGGCGGTGGCGGAAAGTTGTTCTTCGCGGGGGAAGACGATGCAGATCTCGCGTTGCGCCCAGGGGTCGGACAAGGGGCGGACCACGACGTCGAGCGCCTGCAGATACAGTTCCGCCACTTGTTGCGGCATGATGGCGATGCCCAGGCCGGCGTGGGTCATGCGGCATAGCGCATCCAGGCTGGCGACGCGGATCTTCACCGATGGCGCCACCCCCAATGCGTCGGCCTGCGCGGCCAGCAGCTGGGTCAGGGCGCTGTTCTCGCGCAGGCCCACGAAGGTCTCGTCGGCCAAGTCGCGTAAATGGAAGTGGCGCGCGGCCGCCTTGGGATGGCTGGCCGGCAGCATCACGGCCAGGCGGTCGCGGCGGTAGGGCTTGACCACCAGGTCTTGCGCGCCGGCGATGCGATTGCAGATGCCGAAGTCGGCCTGGCGTTCGCGAACCAGGCGCAGCACGTCGGGGCTGTGCTGTTCTTCCAGGTCGATGTCGACGTCGGGAAACAGCCGCTGGAAGGCGGCCACGTCTTCCGGCAGGAACTGCACGATGGCCGACAGGTTCGCCACCACGCGGACATGGCCTTTCACGCCGCGGTACATGCGCGACAGTTCGGCGCCCATGGCTTCGACGTCGCCGATGATCTGGCGCGCATGGCGCAGCACGGCCTGGCCCGCGGGCGTGACGGTTATCCCCCGGGGGTGGCGCCGCACCAGCGGCAGGCCGACCAGCGTTTCCATCTCGGCGATGCGCCGGCTGACGGCCGAAGGCGCGATGAATTCGCGCTCGGCCGCCCGGGCGATGCTGTTTTCCTGGCACACCGCCACGAACAGCCGCAACGTGGTGAAGTCCAGCTTGCGCAGTAGGTTTTCCATGGTTCGTCCCAGCCTGCCCGGCGCGGATTCCGGCTTCAAGAAGGTGGGCGATGATCGTACTACAGGCGCTTTCCCCCTACGCCGCCCGGCTGGCCGGCCAGGCGCCGCGATAGCGCTGCAGCAGTTCGTCGCGCTGCCGCAGCGCCTGCGCGACGCTGCGTTCCTTGACGTGCCCGTAGCCGCGAATGCCGTCGGGCAGGCTGGCCAGTGCCAGCGCGGCCGGGTGGTTGTCGGGGCCCAGCGTACGCGCGAACTCTTCGACCAGATCCAGGTATTCGTGCGCCAGCTGGCGTTCCATGCGGCGTTCGGCCGTCTTGCCGAAGACGTCCCATGGCGTGCCGCGCAGGCGCTTCATCGGCGCCAGCGCGCGGAACACCCATTCGACCCAGGGCCCGAACGCACGCTTGGCGGGCCGGCCCTGCGCATCGCGCAGCGCCAGGACGGGCGGGGCCAGGTAATAGCGCAGGCGGTAGTCTTTGCCGGGTTCGCCAGCGAACTGCGTGCGCAGGCTGTCCTTGAAGGCCGGGTGCGTATGCAGGCGCGCCACCTCGTATTCGTCTTTGTAGCTCATCAGCCTGGCCAGGTTGCGGGCCACGGCACGGGTCAGTTCCAGGCGCGGGCCTTGCGGCAAGGCGGCCTCGCGCGCGCGCAGCGCCTGCACGGCGTCCAGGTAGCGCTGGGCGTAGCGGTCGTTCTGGTAGTCGCGCAGATGGCCAGCCAGGCGGCGCAGCATGGCGTCCAGCGATTCGGGCAGGCTGACCACTTGCGCGGCCGCGGCGGGGCGCAGCGCCTGTGCGCCATGGTGGGCGGCCTGGCGGCCCAGTTCGAAGGCGGCCAGGTTCTTGTCCACCGCCACGCCGTTGCGGACGATGGCGCCGCGCAGGCTGTCCAGCGCCAGCGGCAGCCCGCCCTTTTGCCAGGCATAGCCCAGCAGCAGCGGGTTGGCGTAGATGGCGTCGCCCAGCAACCGTTCAGACAGCGTTCCCGCGTCCAGCAGATCGCACTGGCCGGACGTGGCCTGCTGCAGCGCCTGTTCGGCCTGCCCGGCCGGAAAACGCCACGCCGGATTGGACAAGAACGCGGCGGTCGGCGCGGCAGTGCTATTGACCACCGCCCGACCCTGCCCGGGCTTCACGCGCGACAGCACGTCGGGCGACGCGGCCACCAAGGCATCGCAGCCGATGACGAAATCCGCCTCGCCCAGCGCCACGCGGGTCGAATGCAGGTCTTGGGGGTGCGCGGCCAGTTGCACATGGCTGAGCACCGCGCCGCCCTTCTGCGCCAGGCCGGCCATGTCCAGCACGGTGGCGCCCTTGCCTTCGATATGCGCGGCGGTGCCCAGCAACGCGCCCACCGTCACCACGCCGGTGCCGCCCACGCCCGCCACCACGATGCGATAGGCCTGGCCGGCGGCAATGGCGGCGGGCGTGACGGGTGGCGGCTCGGGCAGCGCGGGGGCCAGCGCGGCCGTCTGCGGTTTGCGCGGCACGGCGCCTTCGGCGGTGACGAAGCTGGGGCAGAAGCCGTCGACACAGGAATAGTCTTTGTTGCACGACGACTGGTTGATCCGCCGCTTGGTGCCCAGGGGGGTGTCCAGCGGCTCGACCGACAGGCAGTTCGATTGCACCGAGCAATCGCCGCAGCCTTCGCACACCGCGTCGTTGATGAACGCGCGCCGCGCCGGGTCGGGGTACGTGCCGCGCTTGCGGCGGCGGCGCTTTTCGGTGGCGCAGGTCTGGTCGTAGATCAGCACGGTGGTGCCTGATACGTCGCGCAGGTCGCGCTGCACGGCGTCCAGTGCCTGGCGATGATGCACCGTCACGTTGGCCGGCAGCCGCTGCTTACCCGGATCGCCGTCGCGGCCCCGGTATTTTTCTGGCTCGTCGGTGACCACCACGACCCGGGCCACGCCTTCGGCCTGCACCTGGGCCGCGATCTGCGGCACGGTCAGCACGCCGTCCACCGGCTGCCCACCCGTCATGGCCACCGCGTCGTTGTACAGGATCTTGTAGGTGATGGTGGCCTGGGCGGCCACCGCCGCGCGGATGGCCAGCAGGCCGGAATGGAAGTACGTGCCGTCGCCCAGGTTGGCGAAGATGTGGCGTTCGGTGGTGAAGTCTTTCTGGCCCAGCCAGGCCACGCCTTCGCCGCCCATCTGGCTGAAGGTGTCGGTGTTGCGGTCCATCCACATCGCCATGTAGTGGCAGCCGATGCCCGCCACCGCGCGCGAGCCTTCGGGCACGCGCGTGGACGTGTTGTGCGGGCAACCCGAACAGAACCACGGCTTGCGCTCTTCGACCAGGATGGGGCGCGAGGCCTCGCGTTCCTTGGCGTCGATCACGGCCAGGCGCGCGGCGATGCGGGCACGCAGGCCGTCCGGTAGTTGGGCCTTTTCCAGGCGGGCGGCGATGGCGCGCGCGATCACCGCGGGCGACAGTTCGTAGCGGGCCGGTAGCAGCCAGCCGCCGCGCGGCACCGACCATTCGCCGCCACCCTGGTTGCGTTCGTCGAACTTGCCGTAGACGCGCGGCCGCACGTCGTCGCGCCAGTTGTAGAGCTCTTCTTTCAGCGCATATTCCAGGATCTGGCGCTTTTCCTCGACCACCAGGATTTCCTGCAACCCGGTGGCGAAGGCCCGGGCGTCTTGCGCGTCCAGCGGCCAGATGCAGCCGACCTTCATCAGGCGGATGCCCACGGCGCGGCAGGCGTCGTCGTCCAGCCCCAGGTCGTTCAGCGCCTGCCGCACGTCCAGGTAGGCCTTGCCCGCGGCCATGATGCCGAAGCGCGCCTGCGGGCTGTCGAGCACCACGCGGTTCAGGCGGTTGGCGCGCACGTAGTCCAGCGCCGCGTACCACTTGTGGTCCAGCAGCCGGGCTTCCTGGGCCAGCGGGCTGTCGGGCCAGCGAATGTTCAGGCCGCCGTCGGGCAGCGGGCCGGCCGGCAGCACCACCTGCACGCGCGCGGGGTCGATTTCCACCGACGCGCTCGACTCGACCACGTCGGTGACGCACTTCATCGCCACCCAGAGCCCGGTGTAGCGGCTCATGGCCCAGCCGTGCAGCCCGTAGTCCAGGTATTCCTGCACGTTCGAGGGGTACAGCACCGGGATGCCGCTGGCGATCAGCACGTGCTCGGACTGGTGCGCCACCGACGAGGACTTGGCCGCGTGGTCGTCGCCGGCCAGCAGCAGCACGCCGCCGTGCGCGGACGTGCCGGCCGAGTTCGCATGCTTGAGCACGTCGATGGAACGGTCCACGCCCGGCCCCTTGCCGTACCACATGCCGAAGACGCCGTCGCGCGTGGCGCCCGGGAACAGGTTCAGTTGTTGGGTGCCCCACACGGCGGTGGCGGCCAGGTCTTCGTTCAGGCCAGGCTGGAAGACCACGTCGTGCGCCTGCAACTGCGCCTTGGACTTCCACAGCGCCATGTCCAGCCCGCCCAGGGGCGAGCCCCGGTAGCCGGATACGTAGCCGGCGGTGTTCAGGCCGGCCTGGCGATCGCGCGCTTTTTGCAGCAGCGGCAGCCGCGCCAGCGCCTGGGTACCGCTCAGGTAAGCGCGGCCGCTGTCGGGCGCGGGCGGGGCATCCAGGGCCTGGGGGGTAGCCGAAAACGGGGTATCCATGGCGGTTGTCTCCTCTGCTCGGGCGGATTTCCGGGCAGTGTAGGAAGCCGCGTGGTTATCGTATATTCATATATTCTGGTATCAGGTATCTGAAAAACACATGTCCAAGGACATCACCCTGCGCCAGCTGCGCTACTTCGCCGCGGCGGCGCGCACGGGGCGGCTTTCCATGGCGGCTACCGACGAACACGTTTCGCAGTCGGCCATCACCAACGCCGTGCTGGCGCTGGAAGCCCAGCTGGGCGTGCGCCTGTTCGACCGCCACCCGCACGGCGTGACGCTGACGCCCGAGGGGCACCGCTTCCACCAGCGCACGCGCGAGGTGCTGGACACCCTGGGCGACGCGCTGCGCGAACCGGGCTTCCAGCGCTACGCCCTGCGCGGGTCGGTGCGCATCGCGGCGTCGTACACGGTGCTGGGGTATTTCCTGCCGGACCTGCTGGCGCGCTTTCGCCGGCGCTATCCGGACGTGGTGCTGGAACTGGTCGACATGGACCGGCCCGCCATCGAGGCGGCCGTGGCCAGCGGCGAGATGGAACTGGGCCTGGCCCTGCTGTCGAACCTGGACAAGCGCGAGCGCTTCGGCCACCACGTGCTGGTGAAATCGCGCCGCCAGCTCTGGGCCGCGTCGGGGCACCCGCTGCTGGAACTGCCCGCGCCGGCGCTGGCCGACATCGCCAGGCATCCGTACATCCTGCTGGAAATGGACGAGGGCGAGCGTTCCACGCTGGGCTACTGGCAGGCCCACGGCCTGCAACCCGACATCGCCTTCCGGACGCGCTCGATGGAGGCCCTGCGCGGGCTGGTGGCGCACGGCTTCGGCGTCACCATGCTGTCGGACATGGTCTACCGGCCGTGGTCGCTGGAAGGCCGCAAGATCGAGGCGGTGCCGGTGGCCGACGCGGTGCCGGCGATGGAAATGGGCTTGCTGTGGCATCCGCGCGCGGCGCTGGCCAAGCCGGCCGACGCATTCCGGCAATTCATGATCTACGCCTGCGGCACCTGAGCGCCGGGCCGCGGCGCGGGCTGTGCTAGGCCGCGGCCGCCTGCGCGTGCCCGCGATGCGCGCACACGGCGCATTCGGGGTCGCGTTGCACATTGACGCTGCGCCATTGCATGGTGCGCACGTCCAGCCACAGCAGCCGGCCCGACAGGCTTTCGCCGACGCCGGCCAGCAGCTTCAGGGCCTCGGCGGCCTGCATGGCGCCGATGATGCCCACCAACGGCGCGAAGACCCCCATGGTGGCGCAGTTGGCCTCTTCGACTTCGTCGGCCTCGGGGAACAGGCAGTGGTAGCAAGGGGCGTCGTCGCGGCGCAGGTCGTACACGCTGACCTGGCCGTCGAAGCGGATGGCCGCGCCGGACACCAGCGGCTTGCGATGCCGCACGCAGGCGCGGTTGATGGCGTGCCGCGTGGTGAAGTTGTCGGTGCAGTCCAGCACCAGGTCAGCGGCCGCCACGGCGGCGTCCAGGCTCTGGCCGTCCAGGCGCTCGACGCGCGGGGTGACGCGGGTTTCGGGGTTGTAGGCGGCCAGCGTGTCGCGGCCCGATTCGGCCTTGGGCCGGCCGACGCTGGCGTCGACGTGCAGGATCTGGCGCTGCAGATTGCTGAGCTCGACGATGTCGTCGTCGGCCAGGGTGATGTCGCCGACCCCGGCGGTGGCCAGGTACAGCGCCGCCGGCGAACCCAGCCCGCCCGCGCCGACGATCAGCACCCTGCCGGCCAGGAATTTTTCCTGGCCTTCGATGCCCAGCTCATCCAGCAGGATGTGCCGGGCGTAACGCAGCAACTGCTGATCGTTCATTTGTTCTTGGCGGGCTCGACTCCGGAGGGCGTGATCGTCAGGCGCTCGGGCGCGCCGGCGCCGGGCTTGGCGTTGGCCTTGGCCTGGGCGCGCGCGCTGCCCTTCTGCACCGGCTTGCCCGCCAGCAGGTTCTGCGCCTGCTGCAACTGGAAGTCGTCTTTGCTGCCGAATTCGAAGATTTTGGCGGGCAGCGGCGTGGCGTCGGCGTCGAGCGTGGACTTGATCTCGTCGCTCTGGTTGTTGGCCAGGTGGCGCTGCAGGTCGGCTTCGCGCGGCAGGCGGAACAGGTCGCCATCGGCGGTATCGGCCACGACGTAGTCGGGTTCGATGCCGGTGGCCTGGATGGAACGGCCGCTGGGCGTGAAGTAGCGCGACGTGGTGAGCTTGACGCCGGTGTCTTGGGAAAGGGGCAGGATGATCTGCACCGAACCCTTGCCGAACGTGCGGTTGCCCATCACCTTGGCGCGCTTGTGGTCTTGCAGCGCGCCGGCGACAATTTCCGAGGCCGAGGCCGACCCGACGTTGACCAGCACGACCATGGGCACCGTCTTGACCCAGCCGGGCAGGCCGGTCAGGTAGTTGCCTTCGCCGCGCGCGTACTCGGCCGGCGTGGCCAGGTACTTGTGGCGCGAATCGGGCGTACGGCCATCGGTGGACACCACCAGCACGTCGGGCGGCAGGAACGCCGCGGACACGCCGATGGCGCTGGTCAGCAGGCCGCCCGGATCGTTGCGCAGGTCCAGCACCAGACCCTTGGGCGCGCCCTTGGCGCCCAGCTCTTTCAGGTGGCGGGTCAGGTCGGAGCCGGTCTTTTCCTGGAATTGCGAGATGCGCACGTAGGCCACGCCGTCGTCGAGCATCTTGCTGCGCACGCTGCGCACCTTGATGATGTCGCGCACGATGTGCACCACCACGGGCTGCGGGTTGTCGGCGCGCATGATGGTCAGCGTGATGGGCGTCTTGGGCGCGCCGCGCATCAGCTTGACCGCTTCGCTCAGCGACATGCCCTTGGTGGGGGTGTCGTCGATCTTGATGATCAGGTCGCCGGCCAGCACGCCGGCGCGGGCCGCGGGCGTGTCTTCGATGGGCGAGATGACCTTGACGAAGCCGTCTTCGGCGCCGACCTCGATGCCCAGGCCGCCGAATTCGCCCTGAGTGGTGCTTTGCATTTCGCGGAACGCGTCGGCATCCAGGTAGGCGGAATGGGGGTCCAGGTTGGACACCATGCCGGCGATGGCGTTGTCGATCAGGGTCTTGTCGTCGACGGCCTCGACGTAGTTGTTCTTGATGGCGCCGAATACATTGGTCAGCTGCCGGAGCTCATCGAGCGGCAAGGGGGTGCCGCGCTGCGCCAGTGCCGTGACACCTACGCTGAGCAAGATGCCGGCCACCACGCCGATGGCAACCAAACCGAAACCGCGAAACTTGCGAGTGCCCATGCACACTTCCTGATTTTGATACCGGGTTAGAGGGCCAGCCATTGGGCCGGGTCCACCGGAGCGCCACGATAGCGAATTTCAAAGTATAGGCCCGATTCCACCTGCCCGCCGGTGGCGCCCACCGTGGCTATGGTGTCGCCGGCGGCGACCGGGTCCCCGACCTGCTTGAGCAGGCTCTGGTTGTAAGCGTACACGGTCATGTACTGCTTGCCGTGGTCCACGATGATCAGGTTGCCGAAACCCCGCAACCAGTCGGCGTAGACCACCGTGCCGGGCGCCACCGCCTTGACGGGCGTGCCCGCCGCCGTGCGCAGGACGATGCCGCGCCAGACGCCGCCGTCGGGGCGGTCGACGCCGAAGCGCCCCTGCACCGTACCACGTACCGGCGCCGGCAGGCCATGGCGCAGGCCGTTGCCGCCGCCGGGCGGCACGGCCGCCGCGGTGCGGCGCGGGGCGGGCTTGCGGTCGGCCTCGTCGGGTTCGTCGGGGGCGTCGTCGGCCTGGGGGGCAGGCGGCGGCGCAGGCCGCTCGGCGGGCTCGGCCGGCCGGGCGGGCGGTTGCGTCACGCGCGACTGGCCCTGGCCGGCTGGGCGCAGGCCGGCGGCGTCCGGGTCGGCCAGCGCCACGGGGCCGCGGTCGCGATCCCGGTCGCGCGAAGCGGCCTCGACCTGTTCGCGCGCCTGGGCGGCCTCGCGCGCGGCGGTGTCGCGGCGCGCCTGGGCCTGGCGCGCCGCCTCGGCCTGGCGTTCGGCTTCGGCCTTGCGGCGGGCCTCTTCGGCCAGGCGGGCTTCCTGGGCGCGCCGCACGGCTTCGGCGCGCAAACGGGCTTCCTCGGCGCGGCGCGCCGCCTCGGCCTGCTCGGCGATGGCTTTTTCCAGGTCGCCGATCAGGTTCGACAGGCGGCTGTCGTCGCGCCCCAGCTGGCGCGCTTCCGCGCGCTGGGCGGCAATCTGCCCTTCCAGGCGGGCCAGCAGGGTGGCACGCTCTTTCTGCTGGGTGACCAGCTCGGTTTTCTGTTCGGCGGTTTCGGCCACCGTTTTCTGGATCTCGGCCCGGCGCGCGTCGGCCTGCCCCTGCAGGTCGGCCAGGTGGGCCAGGTCTTGGCGCAGCGCCTGCACCGTGTCGGCCCGGGCGCGCGACACATAACCCAGGTAACCCAGGTTGCGGCCCAGTTGCTGGGGGTCGTCGCCCGACAGCAGCGCCGTCCAGGGCGACAGCCCGCTGGTGTATTGGGTGCGCAGTTGCTCGGCCAGTTCGGCGCGGCGCTGCTGCAGGGCCTGCTGCTGAGTGCCGATCTGCTTTTCCAGCCCGGCCAGCTCGGCTTCGGCGCGGCGGCCGTCGGCCGCCAGGTCGCGCAAACGGCGATTGATGCGCGAAATGGCCGATTCGGATTCTTTCAGCGCGTCGGCCGCCTCTTTGCGGGCGGCCTCGCGGTCTTCGATGGCTTTCTGCAGCGAACCGATGCGATCGCGCAGCGCGGCCTGCTGTTTCTCGGCTTCGGACTGGCGGTTGGCCAGGTCCGACGACGCCGCGGCCACCGGCCAGGGCATCGCCACCACGGCCGCCGTCAACAGCAAACCCGCCGCAAACCGCATGAATCAGTCCTTTTTCGCCTTGCCCTGGGCCGCGACCGCCGCCATGGCGGCCTCGATCTCAGCGGCATCGCCCAGATAATAATGGCGGATCGGGCGCAGCGCTTCGTCCAGCTCGTAGACCAGGGGTTGGCCGGTGGGGATGTTCAGGCCCACGATGTCGTCGTCCGAGATGTTGTCCAGGTGCTTGATCAGGGCGCGCAGGCTGTTGCCGTGCGCCGCCACCAGCACCCGGCGGCCGGCGCGGATAGCCGGCGCGATGGACTCGTTCCAGAACGGCAGCACGCGGGCCACGGTGTCTTGCAGGCATTCGGTGGCCGGCAGCTGGTCGGCCGGGATCTTGGCGTAGCGGCTGTCGAAGCGCGGATGGCGCTCGTCGTCGTGGGCCAGGGGCTCGGGCGCGATGGCGTAGGCGCGGCGCCAGATCAGGACTTGCTCGTCGCCGTACTTGGCGGCCGTCTCGGCCTTGTTCAGGCCCTGCAGGTTGCCGTAGTGGCGCTCGTTCAGGCGCCAGCTGATCCCCACGGGGGTGTACATGGCGTCCATGGCGTCCAGCGCGATCCACAGGGTGCGAATGGCGCGCTTGAGCACCGAGGTATAGGCCAGGTCGAACTCGTAGCCTTCTTGCTTGAGCAGTTCGCCGGCCTTGCGGGCCTGTTCGCGGCCGGTATCGGTCAGGTCGACGTCGGTCCAGCCCGTGAAGCGGTTTTCCAGGTTCCACTGGCTTTCGCCGTGACGCATCAGAACGAGTTTGTACATGGTTTTTGGCCGCGCAAACGCGGGTTTGAAGTTGACGAATGGGCTCATTTTATAATTGAGCGATTTTGCTCCTGGTTTTCATCGGTAAGCAGCCATCCCCGGCGCTTGCCGGCCCCGACCGGGCCGCTGTTTCCAGGCGGGCGCTGCGTCCCCATGCAGGCCGCCACATTTCGGGAATTTCCGTGGATCTTCTGCAATTCTTGGTAGACAAAAACAACATTTTCATCGTCGCCGTGGTGGTGGTTTCGGGCGTGATGCTGGCCTTGCCGGCGCTGCGCAAGGGCCGCAGCGGCTCGGGCATCAGCACGTCCGAGGCGATCCAGCAGGTCAACCAGCGCCAGGCCGTGTGGGTCGACGTGCGCCCGACAGACAAGTTCCGCGAAGGCCACATCGCCCAGGCACGCAGCTTGCCGGCCGACGAACTCGAGCAAAAAGCCGGGTCGCTGCCCAAGAACAAGCCGCTGGTGGTGGTGTGCGACACCGGCCGCGACGCCAACCGCATTGCCGGCCGCCTGCGTTCGCAGGGCTTTGCCGACGTGTCCGTGATGGAAGGCGGCATGCGCGCCTGGGCGTCGGCGGGCCTGCCCGTCACCCAGAAACCCTGACCGGAGCCCCGCATGAACAAGGTTGTCATGTATTCGAAGGATTATTGCCCGTACTGCGCGCGCGCGCAGGCCTTGCTGAAACAGCGCGGGGTCACCGACCTGGAGATCATCCGCATCGACCAGGACCCGGCCCAGCGCGATGCCATGATCGCCCGCACCGGCCGGCGCACTGTGCCGCAGATCTTCATCGGCGACAAGCACATCGGCGGCTGCGACGACCTGACGGCGCTGGACCGCGCCGGCGGCCTGGCGCCGTTGCTCAACGGCTGACGGCAGCACGCGCTGCCCCCTTATTTTTTTGCCCACCCCCCAACCGGAAATTCTCATGGCTGATCAGGATCAAAACACCCAGCAGGCAGGCGGCGACGCGCCTTCGTTCAATCTGCAACGCGTCTACCTGAAAGACCTGTCGCTGGAAATGCCCAACGCGCCTCACGTGTTCCTGGAACAAGAGCAGCCGCAAGTCGAAGTCAGCATCAACGTGGGCGGCCAGCGCCTGGCCGACACGGTGTTCGAGTCCACCGTGACCGCCACCGTCACCACCCGCATCAACGACAAGGTGCTGTACCTGGTGGAAGGCACGCAGGCCGGCATTTTCGAACTGGCCAACATCCCGGCCGAACAGATGGACCCGCTGCTGGGCATCGTGTGCCCCACCATGCTGTATCCGTACCTGCGCGCCAACGTGGCCGACGCCATCACGCGCACCTCGCTGCCCGCGCTGCACCTGGCCGAAGTGAACTTCCAGGCGCTGTACGAGCAGCGCCTGGCCGAACTGGCCCAACAGCAAGGGCAAGGCGGCAACAACGGCTCCGATTCCGGCATCATCCTGCCGCCCGGCGCCACCCGCCAGTAACGCCCGCCCCATGAGCCAGGCGCCCGCCCCCCTTAGCGTCGCCGTCCTGGGCGCGGGCAGCTGGGGCACGGCGCTGGCCGCCGTGGCCAGCCGTCGCCATCGCACCGTGCTGTGGGCGCGCGACGCCGCCCAGGCCGGCGCCATGGCCGACACCCGCGAAAACGCCCGCTACCTGCCCAGCATCGCCCTGCCCGACGCGCTGGCCGTCACCAGCGACCTGGCCGCGGCGCTGGCGCCGCTGGCAGCCGACCCGTCGCGCGCCCTGATCGTGCTGGGCGTGCCCGTGGCCGGCCTGGACGCCACCTGTCGCGAATTGGCCGCGCGCCTGCCCGCGCTGGGGCTGGCGCAGGCGCAGGTCGTCTGGACCTGCAAAGGCTTCGAGACCGACACCGCCCGCCTGCCGCACGAGATCGTGGCCGATGCGCTGGCCGGCATGCCCGGCATCGCCGGCGGCGTGCTGTCGGGCCCGTCGTTCGCGCGCGAAGTGGCCCAGGGCCTGCCGGTGGCGCTGACCATCGCCAGCGCCCATGACACCGTGCGCGACCTGGCCACCCGCGCCCTGCACGGCGGCGCGGTGCGCGTCTACGCCAGCACCGACGTGGCGGGCGTGGAAGTGGGCGGCGCCTTGAAGAATGTCATCGCCGTGGCCTGCGGCATTGCCGACGGGCTGGCCCTGGGCACTAACGCGCGCGCGGCCCTGATCACCCGCGGCCTGGCCGAAATGAGCCGCTTCGGTGTGGCGCTGGGCGCCCAGGCCGAGACCTTCGCCGGCCTGACGGGGCTGGGCGACCTGGTGCTGACCGCCACGGGCGAGCTGTCGCGCAACCGCCGCGTCGGCCTGGAAATCGGCGCCGGCCGCAAGCTGGCCGACATCCTGGCCAGCGGCATCACCGCCGAAGGCGTGCGCTGCGCGCGCGCGGCGCTGCAACGCGCACGCACGCTGGGCGTCGAACTGCCCATCACCGAAGCGGTGTGCGCCGTGCTGTTCGACGGCGTCGCGCCCATGACCGCGGTGTCCGCCCTGCTGGCGCGCGAAGCGCGGCTGGAATGACCCTGCCCCCAGGCGCTGCGCGCTGTCCCGGATAACCAGACCAAACACCTAGACACCTACCAAAGGAGCTTCGCCATGTTTTCTGCCCGCCCGTTCCGGGCCGGCGCGCTGCTGCGCCGCCTATCCCTGGCGCTGGCCGCCGCCGCGCTGCTGCCGGCCGCCGCCCACGCCGACTGGCCCGACCGCCCCATCCACCTGGTGGTGCCGTTCCCGCCCGGTTCGTCGCCGGACCTGCTGGCGCGCACGATTTCCGAGCCGCTGGCGCAGGCGCTGGGCCAGCCCGTGGTCGTCGACAACAAGCCGGGCGCGGGCGGCAACATCGGCACGCGCATCGTGGCCAAGGGCACGCCCGACGGCTACACGCTGCTCTACACCATCAACGGCCCGCTGGTCACCGCGCCCACGCTGTACAAGAAGACCCTGGGCTACGACCCGCTGAAAGACCTGGCGCCCATCACGCTGGTGGCCACCAGCCCCAACGTGCTGACCGTGCCCGGCAACCTGCCGGTCAATAACGTGGCCGATTTCGTCAAGCTGGCGCGCGAACGCAACGGCGCCCTGAACTACGGTTCGGTGGGCCCGGGCAGTTCGGCCCACCTGGCGATGGAAATGTTCAAGAGCGACGCCAAGATCGACCTGGCGCACATTCCGTATTCGGGCTTTCCGCAAGTGATCAGCGCCATCATCGCGGGCGACGTGCAGGCGGGCTTCATGGTGCCGGCCATTGCCATGCCGCAGGTACGCAGCGGCAAGGTCAAGGCGCTGGCCATCACCAGCCTGGAACCCAGCGAGGCGCTGGCCGGCGTGCCCACCATGACGACGCAAGGCTACCCCGGCTTCGAGGCGATTTCCTGGAACGCCATCCTGGCGCCCGCCGGCACCCCGGCGCCCATCGTCGACCGCCTGAACCGCGAACTGGCCCGGATTATCGAAAGCGACGAGGTGCGCAAGCAATTGGCGCAGCAGTACTTCACCCCCGCGCCCTCCAGCCCGCAAGGCCTGACCGAACGCATCACCAAAGACCGCGCCCGCTGGGACGCGGTGATCGAGAAGCTGGGCCTGTCGCTGGATTGAGTTGGCGTAGGCTGGGGGGCTGACGCTCGTGGGGTTACTTCAGGGCTTTGCTTTGATGTAGCCAGGTGTCAGACACCCGCTGCGCGGGAGTCAGACACCTGGCTATACCAACGCAGGCCTTAAGGTGGTGGCCTATTGGCGGGCACCTGGCTATGCCAAGGCCGTCCTCAAGGCAGCCCATGGGCGTCAGGCACCTGGGCTTCTCCCTTTCCGCCACACCTACTCCCCTTTCCACCATTGCTTGACAGGAAAGGCCTGTCTGCCTCTATTATCGTATTGTCCATACAAAACGACATAACGAGGAGACAACCATGTGCGGACTGAGATACGCGCTTAGCGCGCTGCTGGTGTGCCTGACCTGCCTGGGGCCGACGTCCGCCCTGGCCGCCGACCCCTACCCCGCCAAGCCCATCCGGCTGCTGGTCGGCTTTCCGCCCGGCACGGCCACGGATACGGTGGCCCGGCTGGTCGCGGAACAGCTCAAGAACAAGAACGGCTGGACCATCATCGTGGAAAACAAGGTGGGGCAGGCGGGCAGCATCGCCGCCACCGATGTCGCCCGCGCCGCGCCGGACGGCTACACGTTGCTGCTGTCGGCCAACGGCCCGCTGTCCACCAACCCGAACCTGTATTCGACCATCCGCTACGACGCGGCCAAGGACTTCACCGCGATTTCCCGCGTGGCGGTGCTGCCTTATGTGATGGTGGTGCGCACCGAATCGCCCTATCGTTCCGTGCAGGACGTGGTGCAAGCCGCGAAGGCCGAACCGGAAAAGCTGGACTACGCCAGCCTGGGCTACGGCACCACCAGCCACCTGATCGCCGCGTCGTTCGCCAAAGAAACCGATACCCGGTACCTGCACATTCCCTACAAGGGCAGCGCGGAAACCGTGGTGGCGCTGTTGTCCGGCGCGGTGGATTTCATGTTCGACACGACGCTGGCCACCGAGCCGCAGATCAAGGCCGGCAAGATGCGCGCGCTGGCGGTCAGCACGAACGCGCGCGTGCCGGTGCTGGCGAATGCGCCGACCCTGAACGAAGCCGGTGCATCCGGCTTCGACATGGCCGCGTGGCTGGGCGTCGTCGGCCCGGCGGGCATGCCCGCGGATGTGGTCAAGACCCTGAACGCCGCGGTGCACGACGCCGTCAACTCGAAGGCGTTGACCGAACGCCTGGGCAACCTGGGCGCGATCGTGTCGCTGTCGACGCCGGATGAATTCCAGGGGTTCCTGGTGTCTGAACTGGGCAAGTGGGGAGACGCCATCAAGCAGGCCGGCGTGCCCAAGCAATAGCGCGCCAGACAGCGGAAATTCCGGCGCCGCGCTCAGGGAAGATCCCCTGGCGCGACCGCGCCGGACTTCGTGTACGCTACGCGTCAGTTCCTTTAGCGACGATACGCATGAAGAAATCTGCTGTCTACGTCTCTCAGCCCAAGTATGTTCAGCTCGCGCAGGCGTTGCTGCACGAAATCGAGAATGGCGTTTTCAAGATCGGCGACCAACTGCCGACGGAATTCGATCTTTGCGAGCAATTCGGCGTCAGCCGCTTCACGGCGCGCGAAGCCTTGAAGCGGCTGGTGGAACTAGGCATCGTCAGCCGCCAGGCCCGCGTGGGCACGATCGTTATCGCGGACAAGGCGCAGCGCAACTACCGCCAGCAACTGGGGTCCGTCAGCGACCTGTACCAGTACGCCACCGATACCTCGTTGCGGGTCGAGCGCAGCAACAAGGAAGCGCTGGACGCCGAGACCGCCCGTTTCCTGCGGTGCTCGGCGGGCGAAGTCTGGCTGCATGTCCATGGCCGTCGATACGTGGCCAGCAACCCCTTGCCCATCGCGCACACCGAAATCTGGATCGCCCCGCCCTTTCGCGCGTTGCAGGGCCTGAAAGGCGACCTGCACCAGGCCGTGCATTCGTTGATCGAAGACCAGTTCGGCGAAGAGGTCTTCACGGTCGAACAGGAAATCCATGCGGTGACGCTGCGCGCCGCGATGGCGCGCGAGCTTTCCACCAAGCCGGGGGCCGCGGGGTTGAAGATCACCCGCTTCTACCGCAACCGCCGTGGCGAACTGGTCGAGTGCGCCGTCAGCACGCATGCGGCGGAACGCTTCACCTACAGCTCGGTGTTCAAGCGCGAATGGAACTGACGCGCGCCGCCCGCCGGCGACGTTGACAGCCGCGACAGGCCTTCGCTACTATTTGCGCGATTAATTGTCCACACAAAATACCAATAACGATATGTGGCGACGGCGCGGCCCCGAGGCCGTTCGTGGTTGATGACCCGACAAGGAAAGCGGATGTTTGCTGCCACTCATGCCCAAGCACAGACGAACCGGTTCGCCAGGACGACCCTGGACGGGCAGCGCATCTGGCGCAGCCGCTATTTCGGGCCGCCGCCCTCGCCCGAGAGTTCGTCGTCGCTGATGCCGGCGCTGAGCGAAGCCGTCTATGTCGACCAGCCCGTCGGCTCGCCGCGCCGGCCGCAGGCCTTCCTGATCGAGCAGGACCCGGGGGCCGTGGTCCAGCCGCACTTCCATTTCGTCGACCAGTTCCAGGTCGTGGCGGCGGGCAGCGGATCACTGGGGCGGCACAAGCTGGCGCCGCTGAGCGTGCATTTCGCCGCCGCGTGCACCGGCTACGGGCCGATCGAGCCGGGCCCCGGCGGCCTGTCTTACTTCACCTTCCGGGCCTCGGCGGACGAGACGGGCGCCCAGTACCTGCCCGCGGCGCGCAGCCGCATGCGGCCCGGGCGGCGGCGCAATGAAATCGTCGACCAGATCCTCCTGACGCCGACCGAAGCACTGCGCCAGCGCACCGACAGCCAGCTGGACACCGCGCTGGAACTCGATGACGGCCTGGCGGTCTGCCTGTACCGCCTGGCGCCGGGGGCGACCGCGCGCGCCATCGACCCTTCGCTGGGCGACGGCACCATGCTGATGGTGGCCACGGGCAGCCTGCGGCAGGACGGCGGCCTGTTCCCCCGGTGGTCGTGCCTGTACGTGCCGCCGGAGGAAGCCGGGCTGCCGCTGCAGGCCGGCCCGGAAGGCGCCGAAGTGCTGATGCTGCGCTATCCGAAGAAGCAGTGAGCGGGCGCGCCGGCGCGGGGCGGTCTCGCTGACCGAAGGGTGTCAGACACCCTTCGGGGTGTCTGACACCTGGTGGCATCTGGATCGGCCGTTGCGCTGCCTTGACGCGGATAGGGTGGAATGCTCGCGGAGGTGCCAGGTGTCTGACTCCCGCAGGGTGTCTGACACCCATGGCGCTACCTTAAGGCAAATCTGTGGGAATGCACCTCGGCGCTGCGCAGGTGTCAGACACCCCGAAGGGTGTCTGACACCGACTGATGCACAGGCTGCTGACCGATCGGTGTCTGACACCCGCTGCGCGGGAGTCAGACACCTGGCTACGCCCAGGCTGGTCCTAAGGTAGTGCCATGGGTGTCTGACACCTTGTATCTTGCAGGCAGCGCGCAGGGCCTTCTGGTACCGTGTGGCGTACGGACGCCATACTCATTCCGGAGAGCCCGCGCATGAAGGTCCTGATCGCCCGCCTGAACCACGAGACCAACACGTTCTCGCCGGTGCCGACGCCGCTGTCCGCGTTCGGCGACGACGGCCCGCACTATGACGGCGATGCCTATCGGGCCAACCGCGGCCAGCGCACCGCGATGGCGGCTTTCATCGACCTGGCCGAGGCGCGCGGCGCCACGCTGGCGACGCCGGTATCGGGGTGGGCCTACCCCAGCGGCCCGGTGCAGGCCGAGGCCTACGACCAGATGTGCGCGCGCATCGTGGCCGCCGCGCCGGGCTGCGATGCCATCCTGCTGGACCTGCACGGCGCCATGGTGGCCGAGCATTGCGACGACGGCGAAGGCGACCTGCTGCGGCGCGTGCGCGCGGCCGCGCCGGGCGTGCCGGTGGGCGTGGCGCTGGACCTGCACGGCAACGTCACCCAGGCCATGATCGACCACGCCGACGTGATCGTCGGCTTCAAGACCTATCCTCACGTCGACATGTACGAAACCGGCGAACACGCCGGCCGGCTGCTGTTCGCCATGCTGGACGGCCACAGCCGGCCGGCCATGGCATGGCGGCGCCTGCCGCTGATGACGCACACGCTGCGCTCGGCCACCGACCAGGGCGCCATGCAGGCCGCGGTCGATGCGGCGCGCCGCCTGGAAGCCGAGGGCCTGCTGGCGGTGTCGGTGCTGGCCGGCTTCAGCCTGGCCGACATCGCGCATCCGTGCATCAGCGTCATTGCCGTGGCCGACGGCGACCCCGCCGCGGCCGAGCGCGCGGCGGCCCAGGTGGCGGCGCAGATCTGGCGCCAGCGCGACGGCTTCGTGTACCGCAGCGACCCGCTGGCCGCCTCGCTGGCCCGCGCCCGCGAGCTGGCCGTCGGCCGGGACCGGCCCATCCTGCTGCTGGACCACGGCGACAACTGCAATTCGGGCGGCACCTGCGACACCACCGCGGTGCTGGAAGCGGCGCTGGCGCAGGGCATGGACGACATCCTGGCCGGTCCGCTGTGCGACCCCCAGGCCGTGGCGCAACTGATCACCGCGGGCGAAGGCGCGCGCGTGTCGGTGGCCGTGGGCAACAAGCGTTCGCTGGCCCACCTGGGCATCCAGGCGCGGCCCCTGGCGCTGGACGGCGTGGTGCGCGCCATCACCGACGGCCAGTACCGCATCAGCGGCCCCACCTACACCGGCATGCTGTGCCACATGGGGCGCACGGCAGTGCTGGACACCGGGACGCTGCGGCTGGTGCTGTGCGAGCGCCCCCACGAACCCTGGGACCTGGGCGTGTTCGAAAGCGTGGGCCAGGATCCGCGGCGCGCCCGCTACCTGCTGCTGAAATCGCGCATGTATTGCCGCCCGGTGTTCGTGCCGATTTCCGCCGGCCTGGTCGAATGCGACAGCCCCGGCGCCACCACGTCGGACTACGGCGTCTTCCCGTATCGCAAGCGCGCACGGCCCTTGTATCCGCTGGAACCGGCGCAGTACGACGGCGGCTAATGCGGCGCTTTACATGGCGCCGGCGTAGCCGTTCTGGCGCCAGGCCTCGAACACGGTGACGGCCACCGCGTTCGACAGGTTCAGGCTGCGCTGGCCCGCCCGCATCGGCAGGCGCAGGCACTGCTGGGGCGCGAACAGCGCCATGTGCTCGTCGGACAGCCCGGCGGTTTCACGGCCGAACACGAAGACATCGCCCGGCCCGAACGCCACGTCGGCCACCTGGCGCTGCGCGCGAGTGGTCAGCGCATAGATGCGCGCGGCGGGCGCGCCCGTGGCGGCCAGCGCCTGGGGCAGCGTATCGTGCACCTGCATGGGCTGCCATTCGTGGTAGTCGAGCCCGGCCCGGCGCAGGCGTGCGTCGTCCAGCTCGAAGCCCAGCGGGCGCACCAGGTGCAACTGCGCCCCGGTGTTGGCGCACAAACGGATGGCATTGCCGGTGTTGGGCGGGATTTCGGGGCAGACGAGCACGACGTGGAACATGGTTTCAATCCTGGCGGGCCGGCGACGCGGCGCGTGACGACTGCTATTTTGCCAGGGCAGCGGCCGCGGGCTTATGCAATCGCAAACCCTTCCTTTCAGAAAAGCGAAGCGGAACGCGGCCGCCGGATACCCGCCCGGCCCCGGCCTTGCGCCACAATAAGCGTTTGGCCGCCCGCGGCCCCGGCACGCCGGGCGTCCACCACGACAGTACAAACCGGAGGCAGACCTTGAAGCGCTACCAGCTGTACATCGACGGGCAGTACACCGACCCCGCCTCGGGCGAATGGTTCGAGACCGACAACCCTTGCGACGGCAAGCCCTGGGCCAGCATTCCCAAGGGCAACGCCGAAGACGTGGACCGCGCCGTGCAGGCGGCCTACCGCGCCGGCCGCGAAGGCCCGTGGGCCAGCATGACGCCCAGCCAGCGCGGCCTGCTGCTGCACCGCCTGGGCGACCTGATCGCCCGCGACGCCGAGGCCCTGGCCCGCACCGAAGTGCGCGACAACGGCAAGCTGTACGCCGAAATGGCGGGCCAGCTGAAGTACGTGCCGCAATGGTTCTATTACTACGGCGGCCTGGCCGACAAGATCGAAGGCACCGTGCCGCCCATCGACAAGCCCGGCCACTTCGGCTACACCCGCCGCGAACCGCTGGGCGTGGTGGCGGCCATCACCCCCTGGAACTCACCGCTGCTGCTGACTTCGTGGAAGATCGCGCCGGCGCTGGCGGCGGGCTGCACGCTGGTGCTCAAGCCGTCGGAATTCACCTCGGCCTCGACGCTGGAATTCGTCAAGCTGTTCGACGAAGCGGGCTTTCCGCCTGGCGTGGTGAACGTGGTCACGGGCTTCGGCGCCGACGTGGGCACGCCGCTGGTCACGCACCCGAACGTGCGCAAGATCACCTTCACGGGCTCGGACGCCACCGGCCGCCTCATCAACGAACAAGCCTCGCGCGACTTCAAGCACGTCAGCCTGGAACTGGGCGGCAAGTCGCCCAACATCGTGTTCGACGACGCCAACCTGGACGACGCCGTCAACGGCGCGGTCTCGGGCATCTTCGCGGCCACCGGCCAGACCTGCATTGCCGGCTCGCGCCTGCTGCTGCAAGACAGCATCTACGACGCCTTCGTGGAAAAGCTGCTGGCACTGGCGCGCACCGCCCGCATGGGCGACCCGATGCAGGCCGACACCCAGGTGGGGCCCATCACCACGCCGCCGCAATACCGCAAGGTGCTGGAATACATCGACATCGCGCGCAACGAAGGCGCGCGCCTGCTGCTGGGCGGCGAGGCCGTGCGCGAAGGCCCCTGGAAAGACGGCCGCTTCATCCAGCCCACCATCTTCGGCGAAGTCGACAACGCCATGCGCATCGCCCAGGAAGAAGTGTTCGGGCCGGTGCTGTCGATCATCCGCTTCAAAGACGAAGACGAGGCCGCGCGCATCGCCAACGACGTGCGCTTCGGGCTGGGTGCGGGGGTCTGGACGCGCGACATCGGCCGGGCGCTGCGCATGGCCGAACGCATCCAGTCGGGCACGGTGTGGGTGAATACGTACCGCCTGGTCAGCTACCTGATGCCGTTCGGCGGCTACAAGGATTCGGGCCTGGGCCGCGAAAGCGGCATCGACGCCATCCGCGAATTCCAGCAGGTAAAAAGCGTGGTCATCAACGCGGGCGCGCCGGTGGGCAACCCGTTCGTGATGCGCTAGGGGCGGCCGGGCCTCGCTCGGGCGTGCGCGCGGCCACCAGCACGGTGACCTGCGACGCGCCGGCCCGCAGCAGCGCCCGGGCCGCGGCGTCTACCGTGCTGCCGGTCGTCATGACGTCGTCGACCAGCCCCACGGGGCGCCCTTGCAGCGCCACCACGCACTCGAACAGGCCCTGCGCGCCCTGGCGGCGCGCCCGCCGGTTGCCGGCGGCCTGCCGCGGGCCTTCGCGCAGGCGGCGCAACGCGCCGCGCCGCACGGGCAGGCACAGGCGCGCGCCCAGGCTGCCGGCCAGCTCGGCGGCGGGGTTGAAGCCGCGCCGGCGCAACGACGCCTGGCTGGACGGGATCGGCACCAGCAGCGTGGCCGGGTCCAGCGGCGCGGCATGCGCCACGGCATCGGCCAGCAACTGCGCCAGGGCGGTGCTTAACCCATAGCGCCGTTCGGCCTTGTAGCGCCCCACCAGGCTGTCGAACGGCGGTTCGTAGTCGAAGGCCGCGATGGCGCGCGCGAATGCCGGCTCGGCGCGGGCGCAATCGGGGCAACGGCGCACCCCCGGCGCCAGCCGCAAGGCGCAGCGCGCACAGCGCGGGCTGCCGTCGCGCATGCGATGCACGATGTCGCCGGCGCAACCGGCGCACAGCAACCCGCCGGCAGCCGGCCCGCCGCACAGCGGGCAATCCGAGGGCAGGCGGGCCAGCAGGCGCCGCGCGGCGGCGTGCAGCGGGAACAGAACACGCGAATGGGCAATAATGGACGGCATCGAGGCTGGCGCGGTCAACGTGCGGCGGCCGTCAATCACACCACGCTTTTCCAGCGCCGCCGCGCGGCGGCGCGACCTTCATGTCCCTACCTTCGTCCGATTCCCCCCCCACCCTGCCGCTGGTGCCGGCCCACGTGGCGCAGCAGTTCTCGCGCCGCGGCGACCTGTCCGACGCGCAATTCCTGTATGGCGAGGTCGCCCGGCGCATGCTGGGCCGGCTGCAATACATCCGCCTGCAGCCGGCCGCGTTGCTGGACGCCGGCTGCGGCGCCGGCGACAACCTGCCGCTGCTGCACGAGCGCTATCCCGATGCCGCCTACCTGGGGCTGGACGCCAGCGACGCCTTGCTGGCGCATGCGCGCCGCCGCCATGCGGCCGGCGGCGTGGCCCACTGGCTGGGCAAGCTGGTAGGCCGCGCCGGCACGGGCCCGCGCTTCGTGCGCGCCGACCTGGCCGACACCGGCCTGGCGCCCGAATCGCTGGACCTGGTGTGGTCGAACCTGGCGCTGCACTGGCACCCCGCCCCGCATGCGGTGCTGGCCGAATGGCGCCGCGTGCTCAAGGTGGGCGGGCTGGCGATGTTTTCCTGTCTGGGGCCGGGCACGCTGCGCGAATTGCGCCAGGCGCTGGACGACGCCGGCCTGCGCACCGCCACGCCGTCGTTCGTGGACATGCACGACTTCGGCGACCTGCTGGTGGAAAACGGCTTCGCCGACCCGGTGATGGACCAGGAAACCCTGACGCTGACCTACCGCAGCCCGCAGCGCCTGCTGGAAGACGTGCGCGCGCTGGGCGGCAACCCCGCGCGCGACCGCCGCCGCGGCCTGGCCGGACGCGCGTGGCGCGACCGCCTGTGCGCCGCGCTGGACGCGCAACGCAATGCAGAAGGGGTGATTCCGCTAACGATCGAAGTGGCCTACGGCCACGCCTGGCGCGCGGCCGCGCACCGTGGCGCGCCGGGCGAGACGCGCCTGTCCGTCAGCGCCATTGGCGGGCGCCGCGCGGGCGGCTGACCGCCCGCCGCTAGGTCAGTGCAGGCGGTCGGGCCGCCAGCCCGGCATCGGCTCGGGCGTGGCCAGCGCCTGTACCCCGCCGTGCACCGGTTCGGACGTCGCGCGGATGCGGCGCCGCGGTACTTCGGTCGACGGGGCGGGTTCGCGCTCGCCGCGCCACACGCGCGCCATGGCCTCGACCACCAGCGGCAGGTCACGCACCCGGTGGAACTGGCTGCGCAGCCAACGGGCGTCGTTGCCGTTGCGGATGGATTCGTCGCGCAATAGCGCCAGCATGTCGCCCGTGCCCAGTTCGTCGGCAATGGGCATCAGCCGCTGGAACAGGCTGCGCAGGTGGTCGATCAGCCGCAGCCGCTGGCCCTCGGGCGTGACATAGCTGCCCTGCAGGCCGAACCGGCACGCCTGGAAATGGTTGCTGCGGTAGGCCAGCCAGGCCGCCGGGGCCGGCTCGGGCTCGCGTGCCACCAGCACCGCCAGCGCCTGGGCGAACGCGGCCAGTTGGCACGCGCGCTCGACCGTCAAGGGCGTGTCGCACACGCGGATCTCGACGGTGCCGAATTCGGGCTTGGGGCGGATGTCCCAGTACAGGTCCTTGATGCTTTCGGCCAGCCCGCTGGTCCGCAGTTGCGCCATGTGGGCTTCGAAGCGGTACCAGTCGGTGACGTCGGCCGGCAGGTGGCCGGCCAGCGGGAAGCTGCTGACGGCGTTCAGGCGGCAGCACGAGAACAGCGTGTCGACCCCTTCGTAGTAGGGCGAGGACGCCGACAGGGCAATGAAGTGCGGCACGTACGGCGACAGGCTGCGCACCATGCGCACGGCGGCGTCGCCCGACGGCACGCCCAGGTGGATGTGCTGGCCGAACACCGTGAACTGGCGGGCCAGGTAGCCGTACATCTCGGCCAGGTACTGAAAGCGCGGCGAATCGGAAATGGCCCGTTCCTGCCAGCGCATGAACGGGTGTGCGCCGCCACCGGCCACGCCGACGCCCACGGCATCGGCCGCCTCGCACAGCGCGTCGCGCATTTCGCGCATTTCGGCCAGCAGGCCCATGGGGTGCTCGTGCACCGAGGAATTCAGTTCGATCATCGACCGGGTGATCTCGGGCTTGACCCGGTCTGCGATGGGGTGGTTGGCCATCTGCGCCAGCAGTTCGTCGGCGGCGGCCGCCAGGTCGAAACTGCGCGGATTGATGAGTTGCAGCTCGAGCTCGATGCCGAGCGTGTTGGGGGCGGACGAAATGAACGGGATCTGTTCCATCTCCGACTCCTTCATGTACGTTGGTAGGGGCGCACCGTTCGGCCTTGAAGCCCGGCAGCTTCCCGGGGGGCTCTAGACGGCGTCTTATGTCTGCATGATAGCCGCAACTTTATGTCGGGAAGATTCGAAATCGTGACATTTGTGCGCAACTTGGAGAATCAATGCGTTTTTGTCTGTGACGACAATGTGAGTAAACACTTACAGCCCAATAACGGCGCGGCTGCCAGCCCGATGCGGGGCGCAATCACGCCAAAAATGAGGGTATGCGGCACGGGCGGGATAACCCTATATCGGGTTATCCCCTATATTTTCGGGCCGGCTGCTGACCGGTTCGTGACAGAATTCCGCGCCTTTGGCTGGACTTGAAAGCGAACGTGGCGGTCGGGCCGCCGCGCCGGCCGCTGGCGTCAATCGCCGCCGGGCTGGGCGGCCAGCAAAGCCTGCCTGAGCCGCTGCGCCGGCTCGAAGCCGGCCGCTTCCTTCAGGGTGAAGAACGACAGCTGCGTGCGCCCGGTGTCGAGCTCGCGGCCGCGCAGCGGCTGGATGCCCAGGCTGTCGCGGTACTGGGCAATGAGGCGGTCCGGGCCGACGCTGACGAACCCGCCCCCGGCCACCATGTGCATGCCGGAATGGATGGACGTGCATACGACCCGCGGGCGCGGCGCGGCCAGCCCGCTGTTCAGGAACAGCCGCTGGAACGCCGCATACGTGCGCGAGCCCCGGTGCGGCACGACCCAGGTGCAGTCGGCCAGGTCGGCCACGCGCACCTGCTTGCGCCGGGCCAGCGGGTGCCCGGCCGCGGCGAACACCTGCATGTGGCCCGACCACAGGGGCTCGACATGGATCAGGCCCAGGTCGACGGTCGAGGCGATGGTCTCGTCCAGCCAGCCGATGACGCAGTCGAGTTCGCCGGCGGCCAGCGCGGCGACCAGCGTCACGGCCTCGGCTTCTTCGATGTGCAGGTACGGCAGCACGTCCTGGCCCAGCAGGCGCGTCAGGGCTTCGGGCAGCGCGCTGAAGCCGACCAGCTGCACGCAGCCCACCCGCAGCGTGGGATCGCGCCCGCTTTGCCGCGCCGCGCCGATGGCGAAGTTCACCGAGGCCATGGCGATGACCAGCCGGTCGCGCGCGTGGCGGCCCGCGGCCGTCAGGCGGCCGCCGCGCGCATCGCGCTCGACCAGCCGCATGCCGAAGACGTCTTCGACTTCGCGCAGCAGCAGCGTGACGGCCGGCTGGCTGATGCCCAGTTCGCGCGCGGCCGCGCCCAGCGAGCCTTCGCGGTCGATGACTTCCAGCAACCGCAGGTGGCGCAGGCGCAGGCGATCGAGCCGGTACGCGGCGGCGCGCGACAACGGCTGGCCATCGGGCTGGAACGGGTGCAGCGTGCTCATACGAAAATTATATGGGCTAATGAGATTTTAATAATTGATGCTTAAGGCTGGGGTGCCGATAATTCCTGGATGCGGGGTGGCCTGCCATGAGGTGTCAGACACCCGGCTGCATCGTGCCTATGCCACGGGTCGCGCGTAGGGGTGTCTGACACCTGATGCTGGCTAGCGCTGGCGTGGGTTGTGGGTGTCAGACACCCGGTTGGATCGGGCCTGTGCCGCGGGTCGCGCGTAAGGGTGTCTGATACCTGATGCGGGCGACCGCTGGCGTGGGTTGTGGGTGTCAGACATCCGGTTGGATCGGGCCTGTGCCGCGGGTTGCGCGTAGGGGTGTCCGACACCTGATACTGGCGACCGCTGACGGGGGCTGTGGGGGTCTGACACTTGGCAATACGTGGACCTGGGGATGTCGAACGCGGCATGGGTCGACAGGTGTCAGACATCCCGCAGGGTGTCTGACATCCGAGCTTTGCCGCAAGAACCCGCCGCCCCCCCGACAACCATACTGAACGAAACCTATACAGGAGACAATATGCACACCCCTTCCCCCTATGCAAGACGCCGGTTCCTGCACGGCGCCATGCTGGCCGCCGTGGCCTATTCGGCAGGCGGCCGGGCCGCCCCCCAGCCCACCTACCCCAGCCAGCCCATCCGGCTGATCGTGCCGTTCTCGCCCGGCGGCGCGGTGGACATCTATTCGCGCATCGTCTCGCCCGAGCTATCGCGCATCCTGGGCCAGACCGTGATCGTGGAAAACCGCCCCGGCGCCAGCGGCAACATCGGCGCCGAGCTGGTCAAGCGCGCCCCGGCCGACGGCTACACCCTGCTGGTGGGCAACATCGCCATCCTGGGCATCAACCCGGTCGTGTACAAGAACAACCCCATCGACCCGCTGGCCGACCTGACGCCCATCACCAAGACGGTGAACGTCAACTACGTGCTGGTGCTGAACCCCCAGGTGCCGGCGCGCACCGCGGCCGAACTGATCGCCTATGCCAAGGCGAACCCGGGCAAGCTGACGTACGGGTCGTCGGGCACCGGCAGCATGCAGCAGATGGCCGCCGAGCTGTTCCAGTCGCGCACCGGCACGAAGTTGCTGCACGTGCCGTACAAGGGCACCGGCGCGCTGGTGGGCGACCTGGTGGCCGGGCACGTGGACATGATCTTCGCCGACCAGGGCTCGATGATGCAGCAGGTCAACGCCGGCAAGCTGGTGGTGCTGGGCGTGTGCGGCCTGACGCGGCGGCCCGAATACCCGAACATCCCGACGATTGCCGAGGCGGCCAACCTGCCCGGCTTCGAGGCCGTAGCGTGGCAGGGCCTGGCGGGCCCCGCGGGCCTGCCCGCCCCCATCGTCGACAAGCTGAACCAGGCCTTCAACCAGATCCAGGCCGACCCGGCCATCAAGGCGCGCCTGGCCGAGGCCGGCCTGAGCACCGATGCGGGCACGCCCCAGGCGTTTCGCCAGTACATCGGCGACGAGCTGGCCAAGTGGCGCAAGGTCGCCACCGACATCGGCATCTCGGTGGAATGAGCGGCACACCCGATGACGATTGCCAAAGTCGAGTGCTGGGTTTTTCGCGCCCCGATTGAACGCCCCGTGGCCGCGGCCGTCGGCAGCATGACCAACCGCCCCGCCGTGTTCGTGCGCGTCAGCGCCGCCGACGGCGCCTGGGGCTGGGGCGAGGTGTTCTGCAACTTTCCCACGGTGGGCGCCGAGCACCGCGCCCGCATCGTGCGCGAGATCGTCGCGCCGCTGGTCGAAGGCACGCCCAGCGACCGGCCGGCCGACACCTGGCGCCAATTGACGCAGCGCCTGCGCCGCATGGCGTTGCAGGCCGGCGAGCCCGGCCCGCTGGCGCAGGCCATTGCCGCCATCGATCAGGCCCTGTGGGACATGCAGGCCCGGCGCGCCGGCCTGCCACTGTGGCGCCTGCTGGCCGACACGCCGCAGGCCGAAAACCGCGTGCGGCTGTACGCCAGCGGGCTGGGGCCCGAACGGGTCGCCGAGACGGCGCTGGCCAAGCAGGCCGAGGGCTACACCGCATTCAAGTTCAAGGTGGGCTTCCAGCCCGACAAGGACATCGCCGATTTCGAGGCCATGCGCGCCGCGCTGGGCCCGCGGGCGCAGATCATGATCGACGCCAACCAGGCCTGGGAACCCGAGGCCGCGGCGCGGCGGATCGCCGCGCTGGAACGCTACGAGCCGTTCTGGATCGAAGAACCCCTGGCGGCCGACGAGCCGCTGGACGCGTGGCGCCGGCTGGCCGACGGCACGCCGGTTGCGCTGGCGGCCGGCGAGAACATCCGCGGCCACACCGACTTCGAGGCCGCCATCCTGAACGGGCACCTGCGCTTCATGCAGCCCGACGTGGCCAAGTGGGGCGGCATTTCGGGCTGCCTGGCAGTGGCGCGGCGGGCCGAACAGGCGGGCCTGGTGTTCTGCCCGCACTGGCTGGGCGGCGGCATCGGGCTGGCGGCGTCCATGCACTTGCGCGCCGCCCTGGGCCCGGCGGGGCTGGTCGAGGTGGATGCGAACCCGAACCCGCTGCGCGAGCTGGTGTGCCCGCTGGAAGGCCTGGAAGACGGCTGGCTGCGCCTGCCGGACACGCCCGGCCTGGGCGTGGAGCCGGACCTGGCCGCGCTGGCGCCGTATCGCGTCGCCGCCGTATAGCGGGCCCGGCCGCGCCGGCCCGCCGGCTATTTGCGCCAGAACATCGGCGTGAACAGCACCATGACGGTCAGCAGTTCAAGCCGGCCGATCAGCATGGCGAAGGTGCATATCCAGGTCTGGAAGTCGGTCAGCACCGCGAAATTGCCCATCGGGCCCACCGGCCCCAGCCCGGGCCCGGTGTTGTTGATGCTGGCGATCACCGCCGAGAACGCGGTGATGGGCTCCAGCCCGGACACCAGCATCAGGCTGGTCAGCACGCCGATCGACAGGCCATACGCCAGCATGAAGGCCAGCACCGAGGCCATGACGCGCTGGTCGACCAGGCGCCCGCCCATGCGGATGGGGTTGACGGCGTTCGGGTGCAGCATGGTGACCAGCTCGCTGCGCGCCTGCTTGACCAGCAGCACCGCGCGGATCATCTTGATGCCGCCGCCGGTGGAGCCGGCCGAGGTCACGAAGCCCGACAGCAGCAGCATGGTCAGCGGGGCCACCAGCGGCCAGGTGTTGTAGTCGACCGTGGCGAAACCCGTGGTGGTGGCCACCGAAATGGTGTGGAACATGCCGTAGCGCAGGGCTTCGAGCGGCTGGTCGTAGACGCCGCGGAAATACAGGTAGGCCGAGATGACCAGGCCCGCGCCCAGCATGATGGCCAGGTACGGCACGGTTTGCGGGCACACCAGGTAGGCGCGCAGCCGCCCTTGCCGCAGCGCGCTGAAGTGGGTGGCGAAGTTGATGCCCGCCAGCGTCATGAACACCATGGCCACGATCTCGACCGGCACCGAATCGAAATAGGCGAAGCCCTCGTCGCGCGTGGAAAAGCCCCCCAGGCCCATGGTGGTGGCGGTGTGGCACCAGGCATCGAACCACGACAGGCCGACCCCGCGGTACGCCACCAGGCACAGCAGCGACAGCCCGAAGTACACGGCGTACAAGGCCTTGGCGGTGCTGGCGATGCGCGGCGTCAGGCGTTCGTCTTTCATGGGGCCCGGGGTCTCGGCCCGCACCACCTGGTGGCCGCCCACGCCCAGCAGCGGCAGGATCGCGACCGCCAGTACCAGGATGCCCAGGCCGCCGATCCAGACCAGCGTGGCGCGCCACAGGTTGATGGACGGTGGCAGGTGATCCAGGCCGGTCAGCACCGTGGCGCCGGTGGTCGTCAGGCCCGACATGGCCTCGAAGTAGGCATCGGTGAACGACAGTGGCATGCCGGCGCGGCCGAAGTAGATCAGCAGCGGAATGGCGGCCAGCAGCGGCAGGCAGACCCACACCACCGACACCAGCAGGAAGCCGTCGCGCGCGTGCAGTTCGCTGCGCCCGCGCCGCGTGGCCAGCCACACCGTGGCCCCGCCGCCGAAGGCCAGCAGGAAGCCGTCGAGAAACGCGTCGAAGCCGGCGTCGTCGCCCAGGTAGGCCACCAGCAAGGGCAGCAGCATGGTCAGCGCGAACACGCCCATGGTCAGGCCGGCCACGTAGAAGGTCGCCAGCAGGCGTCTCATGCAATCCGCTCAGCGTGCGTGGCCGTATGGCGCATTGAAGGGATCCGTCCGGGCTAGAAGAAAGACGCCGATACCTGGAACAGCTTTTCGACGCGCGGCATCATCTGGCGCGACGGCACGAACACGATGACGTGGTCGTCGGTCTGGATGACGGTGTCGTCGTCGGGCATCAGGATCTCGTCGCCGCGCGCCAGGGCGCCGATGCTGGCCCCCTTGGGCAGGCGGATGTCGCCCACCGCGCGCCCCACCACCTTGGAACTGCTGCGGTCGCCGTGGGCCACGGCCTCGATGGCTTCGGCCACCCCCTGGCGCAGCCGGTGCACGGCGGCGATGTCGCCGCGGCGCACGTGGCGCAGCAGTTCGCTCATGGTGGCCTGCGACGGCGACACGGCGATGTCGATGTGGCTGCCCTGCATCAGTTCGCCATAGGCCTGGCGGTTGATCAGGGCGATGACCTTGCGCGCGCCCAGCCGCTTGGCCAGCAGCGACGACATGATGTTGTCTTCGTCGTCGCTGGTCAGGGCCAGCCAGGTGTCCATGTCGCCGATGTTCTCGCGTTCGAGCAGTTCTTCGTCGGTGCCGCTGCCGTGCAGCACCAGCACGTTGCTGGGCAGTTCGGCCACCAGGTATTCGCAGCGCTTTTCGTTGCGCTCGATGATGCGCACGCTGTAGTTTTCTTCGGCCAGCTGGCGCGCCAGGCGCAGGCCGATGTTGCCGCCGCCGGCGATCATGACGCGATGCACGGTTTTCTCGGCTTCGCGCAGTTGCCGCACGGCGCGGCGCGCATGGCGCGAATCGACCACCAGCACGACCTCGTCGCCCGGGGCGATGACCGTGCCGCGGTCGGCCTGCAACGGCCGGCCGTCGCGCACCACGTCGACCACGCGGGCGGCCACGTCGGGCCAGACTTCGCGCAATTGCGCCACCGGATGGTGCGCCATGGGGCTGCCATGCCCGACCCGGACCGTGACCACGCTGATGCGCCCGTCGGCGAATTCCACGACCTGCAGGGCCTCGGGGAACTCGATCAGGCTGCGCAGGTAGGTGGTGACGCTGCGCTCGGGGCTGATCAGGGCGTCGATGCAGAAGCCTTCTTCGCCCATCAGTTCGGGATGTTCGGCGAAATCGGGCATGCGGATGCGGGCGATGCGGCGCGGCACGTTGAACAGCTGGCGCGCGATCTTGCAGCCGACCATGTTGGCGGCATCGGAGGCCGAACAGGCGATGAACAGGTCGGCATCGGCGGCGCCGGCCGATTCCAGCACCGCGACCTGGGTGCCGTCGCCATGGACGACGCGCAGGTCGAAGCGGTCTTGCAGGTAGCGCAGATGATCGACGTCGGTGTCGATGACCGTGATGTCGTTCTGCTCGGACACCAGGTTTTCGGCCACGCTTGTGCCCACGCGGCCGGCCCCCATGATGAGGATCTTCATGTGCCTCGCTTGCGCGCGGATTCGATGCCCAGCTGCTTGAGCTTGCGGTATAGGTGAGTGCGCTCGAGCCCGGTGCGTTCGGACACGCGCGTCATGCTGTGGTTCTCGCGCACCAGGTGGTATTCGAAATAGATGCGTTCGAATTCGTCGCGGGCTTCGCGCAGGGGCTGGTCGAGCGCGATGCTGCCCAGCCGGCCGCTGGACAGCGGCGCCGCCTCGGCGGCGGCCGGCACGGCGGCCAGGGCGGTGGGCGGGTCGAGTTCGTCTTCCAGCGGCACGGCCTGCGACACCGGCGCCAATGGCACCACGGCCGGCGCGGCATGCGGCGCGCGGCCGCGCGCCAGGCCGGCGGCGATGGTTTTCAGCAGGCGCTGCAGCGTGATGGGCTTTTCGAGGAAGTCCATGGCGCCGATGCGCGTGGCCTCGACGGCGGTATCGATGGTGGCATGGCCGCTCATCATGATGACGGGCATGTCGAGCAGGCCCTGCGAGCCCCATTCCTTGAGCAGGCTGACGCCGTCGGTGTCGGGCATCCAGATGTCGAGCAGGACCAGATCGGGGCGCGCGCGCAGCCGCGCCGCGCGCGCTTGCGCGGCATTTTCGGCCAATTCGACCGTGTGACCTTCGTCGTAAAGAATCTCGGACAAAAGTTCGCGAATGCCGACTTCGTCGTCAACCACCAGAATTCTGGCCATAAACCATCCACCTATTGCGTAGCCGCATTATCCTTTTCTTGCGCGGTCGCGTCCATAGTAACGGCCCTGGACGCCAGCCGGGTCAGCAGTATCGAGACCCGCGCCCCGCCTTCCTTGCGGTTGGCAAGATCGATCCTGCCGCCATGTTCTTCGATGATTTTGCGCACAATTGCCAATCCTAACCCAGTCCCGTGGGCCTTGGTGGTGACGTACGGCTCGAAGGCCCGCTGCATGACCTTCTGCGAGAACCCCTGGCCGGTATCGGCCACCGTGAAGCGCACCGCGGGCTGCGCCGCGTCCTGGCCCTCGGGGCTGGGCATCAGCTGCGTGGTCACGCGCACGCGGCCCTGGGGGCCTTGTTCGGCGATGGCGTCGCGCGCGTTCGACAGCAAATTGTGGATGACTTGGCGCAATTGTGTCGGGTCGCCCTCGATGTGGGGCAGCCCCGGCTCGAGCGCGACGTCCAGGTTCAGGGCCGGCACGCCCAGGCGGGCCGGCGCCTTTTCGCTGTCGCCGGGGTCCCAGCCATACAGCGACAGCACGTCGGCCACCAGGGCGTTGAAGTCGATGGTCTGCATCACGGCCGGCGGCGTGCGGGCGTATTCGCGGAAGTCGTCCACCATCTGCTTGAGCGAGCCAACCTGGTTGACGATGGTATTGGTGGACCGCTCGAGCATCTGCCGGTCGGCCGGTTCCAGGCGGTCGGCCAGCTTCATGGCCAGGCGTTCGGCCGACAGCTGGATAGGCGTCAGCGGGTTCTTGATTTCGTGGGCCAGCCGGCGCGCCACCTCGCCCCAGGCCACGGTGCGGTTGGCCGAGATCACTTCGGTGATGTCGTCGAACACCACCAGGTAGCCGTTGCCGCGCCCATCGACCCGCAAGTGGGTGCCGCGCGCCAGCAGCGTCAGCGGCTGCGGCGTTTCGGCGGAATCGGCCGGCGCCAGCGTGATCTCGAACTGCTGCTGCCAGTGCAGCCTTTCCGACCCCACGGCGGCATGCTGCGCGAAGGCCTGGCGCACGATCTGGATGAATTCCAGCATGCCGTCGACGGTTTCCAGCGGCCGCCCGATGACCGAGCGCAGGTCGGCCTGCAGGATGGACTGCGCCCCCTGGTTGACCGTGGTGACGCGGAAGCCCTCGTCGAACACCAGCACCCCGGACGACAGGTTCGACAGCACGCTTTCCAGGTACACATTAGAGCGTTCGAGCTGGCGCCGGTTGCTTTCCACCATGTGGCGGGCCTCGTCCAGCTGGCGCGTCATGGCGTTGAACGACCGGGTCAGCTGGCCGATTTCATCGCGTTCGGGCGGTTCGGGCAGCGGCCGGTAGTCGCCCACGCCCACCGCCTGGGTGCCGGCGGCCAGGCGCAGCAGCGGCCGCACCAGGCGCTTGGACAGCGACAGCGCCACCGCGATGGCGGCGAACACCGCCAGCAACAGCGCCAAGGTCAGCGTAATGCCGTACAGCTTGCGCAGGCCCAGGCGCGACAGTGCCAGTTCCTGGTAGTCGCGGAAGCCCTGCTGGACGCGGTTGGCGTTGTCGGCGATCTGCTCGGGCACGGGCTGCAGCAGCTGCAGCCAGCGCGGCTCGGACGGCAGCGACATCAGGGTGTCGAAGCGGGCCGGCGCCGCCAGCGGGATGACCACGCGCAGCAGCAGGCGGTCTTTGCCGCCCGCCACGCTGGCGTCTTCGGCCTCGGCCGCCGAATAGCCGCGCCCCAGGCGCAGCTGGTTCAGCACCGTGGCGGGTGGCATCTCGGGCAGCAGCTGGCCGTATTGGTCGGTGGAAAAGGCCACCAGCCGGCCGCCGCCGGTGAACACCATGACGTCCTGCACGCCGCTGGATTCGCGCAGCCGCGTCAGGGCCAGGGGAATGTCGCGGTCGGGCGTGTTGTTCAGTTCGGACGCCATGGCGCGCGCCTTGGCGTCCATGTCGGCCAGCAGCGAATCGAGCGCGGCGCGGCCCAGGTTCAGCCCGGATTCGAGCGCGCTGTCGACCCGCACGTTGAACCAGGACTCGATCGAGCGCGACATGAACTGCACCGACACGGTGTAGATCAGCGCCCCGGGCACCACCCCGATCAGGGCGAATGCCAGCGCGAAGCGGGCCGTCATGCGGGCGCCGAACTGGCGGCGCCGGATCTGGCGCACCAGCCGCGTGGTCAGGGCCACCACCCAGACGAACAGGGCCAGGGCGAAGATGCCGTTGAGCACCAGCAGGGTGTCGTAATAGCGGGCAAAGCGCGAGGCGTTGCCGGTGGACCAGGCCAGCAGCCCCAGCAGGGCCAGCCCGCTGATCGCCCCGATGATCAGCGCCACGCGCAGCAGGATTCTCATGAGGGATCCTGGGGCTCGGCCAGCGAGAATGAGAAGTCGGCCCACGGCGTGGCCAGCGACCACGAGCTGCTGTTGATCGCGTTGACCTGGAACGGCCGCGCCAGCTGCGACGTATCGAGCCGCAGGCGCATCTGGCCGCTGTAGGGCACGCCGTAGTCCAGTTCCGAGACGTCGACCAGTTGCCAGTTGCGGATGTGGCGCACCATGTCCATGGCCTGGTCCAGCGACGACACCGGCAGGGTCAGCTCGCCGGCCCCGGCGCGCCATTGCCGCGTCAGGGCGTTGTAGACCACGCGCCAGGTCAGCGTGGTGTCGACCACGGTTTCGTCGAACCACCACCAGCGAGACCGGCTGATGACCAGGTCGGCGGTGAAATACAGCGGCAGCCCGCGTTCGGCCGCGTCGCGCAACTGCTCGTTGAGGGCGAAATCGACTTCAGCATCGAGTTCGAGCCTGCCATCGCGGATGACGGGCTCGATGCGGGTGACGCGCGGCTCGTCGGCGTACGCCTGCCCACCCACCAGGGGCAGGAACAGGAATACCAGCAGTAGCGCGCAACATAAGCGAGAGATCATCGATATTCGTAACCAGACCGCGTCATTTGGCTATTCTTGGCGATTCAGGACTGCTTGGCAAACAACGCATAGAAAAAGCCGTCGTGCTGGGCTTGCGGTGTTGCATCGACAGCAACAGGCAGCAGTTGGCCGGGGGCATCCAGGCGCCGCGCATCGGGGTGGCGCCGCAAGAAGGCCCGCGCCTGCTGCTCGCCTTCGGCCGGAAAGACCGAGCATGTCACATACAGCAGCCGCCCCCCCGCCGCCACCGTACGCCACAGGGCGTCGACGATGCGGGCCTGCAGCGCGGCCGTGCGGGGGATGTCCGGGGCGCGGCGCAGCCAGCGGATATCCGGATGGCGGCGCACGATGCCCGAGGCGGTGCAGGGCACATCGGCCAGCACCGCGTCGAACGGCCGCCCGTCCCACCAGGCATCCAGGTCGGCCGCGTCGGCGGCGGCCAGCTTCACGCGATCGGATCGCAGCCCCAGGCGGTCCAGGTTCTGGCCCACGCGCGCCAGGCGCGCGGCGTCGGCATCCAGGGCCAGCAAGTCCAGGTCGGCCAGTTCCAGCAGATGGGCGGTCTTGCCGCCCGGCGCCGCGCAGGCGTCCAGCACCCGTTCGCCGTCGCGCACCGCCAGCAGCGGCGCCGCCAGTTGCGCGGCGGCATCCTGCACCGACCACCAGCCCTGCTCGAACCCGGGCAGTTGCGCCACCGGCCGGGCCTCGGCCAGCACCAGGCCGGCCTGGCCTACCGGCTGCGCCTGGATGCCCGCCGCCTGCAGCGCCTCGCGCACCTGGTCGCGGCTGGCGCGCCGCGGGTTGACGCGCAGCGTCAGCGGCGCCGGCACGTTGGCGGCCGCCAGGATGGCCTGCCAGTGGTCCGGATAGGCCCGGGCCAACTGATCGACCCACCAGCCGGGGTGATTCCAGCGAACTTCGGGCAGGTCGGCCACGGCGGCCTCGAGCGCCGCCCGCTCGCGCAGGAAACGGCGCAGGCAGGCATTGAGCAGCCCCTTGTAGGCCGCCAGGGCGCGCTGGCCGGTGGCGGCCGTGACGGCCTGGTTCACCACCGTGTGCGGCGCATAGACCGGCATGCCGGGCAGCGCCACGGCCGCCTCGCTGGGCGCCGGCGCGGGCTCGCCGTCGGCCTGGGGCGCCTTCAGCAGCGTCAGCGACACGCGCAGCAGCGCGTCGAACAGCGGCCCCGGCGAACGCTGCACCAGGCCGCGCGCGATGGCGTCGGCCCAGCCCAGCTGGCGCATGGCATGGAACGACACGGCCTGGGCGGCGGGCCGCAACGCGGGCGGCACGGCGGCCAGGGCCTCGGTCAACGAGCGACCGTCGCACACGGCGCGCACCGCGCCGGCGGCGGCCAGCAGCACGGCCGACAACGCGGGCCGGGGCGGCGAGCCGGGGGAATCCAGAGGGGTGGAACGCGGGGGCATGGCAACGACACAACGGATGCAACCCCGCTATGGTAGCCGCTGACTGGACGAATCCGCCGCGGCGGCCCACACTGGCGCTTCCGGCGCGCCGCCTGCCGCCGGCCCGATCCGCCATGACGCTCGCCACCCTGCTGCTGTTCTCCCTGGCGTCCGGGGTCACCATCGCCACCCCGGGGCCCACCGTGCTGCTTGCCATGAGCAACGGCTCGCACCACGGCGTGCGCGCGGCCGGCTGGGGCATGGCGGGCGCCGTGCTGGCCGACATGATCCTGGTGGCGGTGGTGGCGTCGGGGCTGGGGGTGCTGCTGGCGGCCTCGGAAGTCGCCTTCCAGACGCTGAAATGGGCCGGCGCCGCCTACCTGGCCTACCTGGGCTGGCGCCTGCTGCGCACCGACGCCCCCGTGGCCCTGCCCGGCCCCGACCACGCCGCCACGCCCACCGCCCGGGCCCTGTTCCTGCGCAGCTTCCTGGTCGCGATCACCAACCCCAAGGCGCTGCTGTTCATGTCGGCGTTCCTGCCGCAGTTCATCGCCCCGGCCGCCCCGCTGCTGCCGCAGTACCTGGCGCTGGCGGCCATCCTGGCCGTGCTGAACCTGGCCGCCATGCTGGCCTACGCGCTGCTGGGCGCGCGCATGATGCGCGCCCTGAAGGGCGGCGGCCTGCGCTGGCTGAACCGCCTGTGCGGCGGCGCGCTGATCGGCATGGCGGCCACGCTGGCGCTGTACCGCCGCGGGGCGCCCTGAGCCTGCCGCGCGGCGCCCCGCAAAGCGTCTAAAATCCCGGTCCCACCGGCCCCCGTGCGCTAAATTTGTCAGGCCGTAGACGCTAGCCACGACCACTACCTGTTAGCTTACGTAGCTGCCAAGCTCGCAATTTCCTCCAACCACCGTAACGCAGCGGACGAAACAACAGAACTCATTGTCAACACCAGGTTTTGTAAATACGTCAGATTGGATGCTGACATTTCGGTAGACACAATCGTTCTAGCTAAGATCAATTCAATAAATATTGCGGACTTCGATTCGACATATACGGCGGGTTGTGTGCCTCCACGATTGTTTTAGGTCACAGCGTAGCTACCCTTATCCACGCCGCCCGAACTTCGCTGAGTAACGCACAAGGCGCGCACGAAGGTTGCATTAACTAATCATCACAGCTATGGCTATTCTCCGCTTGATCGCGCCAGTCGTAATTCCCATGAAATTCGAACCTGCGCAACGTCAAGCACAGGAAAAACTAATTGAGGAACTGCGAGATCTTGGACAAATAAGTCCCAATAGCAACGACTTCGGCAGTTCAGCCTTTCGAATTTCGATAACTGACTCGCCTCATGAGTTACTCAGTCTAAATGGCCTATGGGATAAATCGAATTCTGTACGAGAGTATAGATTTCTCTCGCTTGAGATTGATGGTCGACACTGTATAGAACACTCGAGTCAGGAAATCACTAATTCCCCAGACCAATCTAAACTTACCGAGGCAAATATTTCCAGCCTTACCAAAGATTTTGCACTAACAAGCGTCCGACATGAGGCGTATCAAATATTGTTGATGGCCAATATTTCTTACCCTGGCTCAATATCAACAGAGCAAGGGGTTTGTTTCGTAGATGATACTCCGGCGGGAGAAGCCGATCCTTTCTTTGCAGAAAATCTATTCGGTGCAGTATATGCAGCAGTTCACCTTGGTTGGCCAAAATTCTTTAACCCAACCTTTCAGCAAGCATGGAATTGGATGAGATCTTCAGACGCTATTCAAATAGGAGTAGGGGTGGGTCCTTTAGGCCGATCACTCGCTGCATTAAGTCATTTGACAACCTCACATACACGGGAGTCGAGTTCATTAGACCTTGTATGGATTCTGTTGGGGCTAGAATCACTTTACTCGAAAGGTAATCTTGGGCTGAAGGAACAGTTGCTGGTCAAAACAGAAATTATTCTTGGCCCTCGAACCGAGAACAAAAAGGCCCTTGGAATGGTATATGACTTTAGATCTAGGCTCTTACATGGAGACATCGATATTCCTACGCGGTTCACAGAATATGACGGGGCAGACAAATTCGAAGAGTTTCATGACGACCTCGCCAAAAGCTCTGAGATCTCACTCGCTGTACTTATTGCTACCCTCCAGTGGATGATAATTAACAATCGCTACTCATTAAATTTCTCGTACAACATAACTCCTTAGCTGCGCCGACCTAACCACTTAACAAGCAGAAATATTCTTCAGACGGAAATGAGTGCGACTCACCTCTTACGATCGTCGTGCGAGGCCTTCTAGGTGATGCTCCTCGTTGGGGTTCCCGGCCGAGTCAGCCGTGCGGCTGCAAGCCGCTTCACACACGCAGATCAACGACACGTGGCTGATCAAGAAACAGCTCACGTCGAAGCCGGCCGAATGGATCGCGGAGCATCACTTGAAGCAGGCCGAGGCCGCCGAAATTCTAATAGGTGTCGCGCCCGAGCATGTCTAACGTAGTGAACAGAAAACAGCGAAGTTCACGATCGACACGCTATTGAAGCTCGACAGCTAGGCCGCATGCACTCATGCGGACAAAGAGCATCGAAAGACGAGTGCTTCAGGTTGCAAGCGCACTTAGCAGTCGATACAGCCGCTGTCACGTGCAGCAGGCCAAGTTCAATACTCTTCGGGCATTCTCGGTCGAAAATCTCGACGCGTACATTTATGTCCAAACGTGGTGTTGGAGATGGAAGTGCTCATTTCCGCCATTGGGCGACCGAACGTGGCGATCCTCAAAAAAGGGGCATTTTGAGGTACGCTCTGATGCTGACGGCATCCTATACATCGGACTCAACGAACACGTGCAGGAAACAGTGAGCGGCTCAACCACGCGGGATTCGGTATAGATAAGCGCTATCGCGAATGCGGCAGCATAGCCTCAGAATGGTTCTGCTCTTCGCAATCGCAACGCCATGCTGATGAGTAAACAGGAGGGATTCCATGGATTCCCCTTGCCTGCCATCCAAGACGCACTAAAAGTGACAACCGGCGAACGAACCGGTCACGTAGAAACGCGAGCTAAGTGTATCTCTATGGCCCATAGAATTTCTGATGGACCTTTTAAAGAGAAAAGCAGCACGCAACGAGGCTCACAGAGCTAACGATGTTGACGAACGAGAGTTCCACATCGTCGGAAACGTCAAATCACTTATATTTGACTATTTAAGCAAGCCGAATTACCGCATATTGTTGTTTGCAAGTACGGCTATTAACCTAGGAAGAACTCGAGCCAAGCTGGGGGATCGCTCAATGGCACGATCAATACGCCAGTGGCCCCGAACAAACTCCGCTAGACGCAAGTTGTACCCTAAGCCAACAAGCGACTTAGATCCATGAGGAGCCAGCATCTCATCTCGCAGATCACGGTTTTTTCCACGCCCGATTAATTCCAAAAGCGTTCTTTTGGGATCGGCAGCTTCATCCGGATGACGGGGAAACAGCGCCTGGTTAATTTTGGCAAACTGAGCAAAACCAACATCGTCGGCAAGAATCCACGCCTCAGCCTCCCTGACCGCCAGCCGCAGTAGCAGCCGTTCATTCGCCCCGCGTGGCAGCCAGGTATTACGCTGTACCACCACGCATGGGGCCTGATCGGCATCAGCGATCATCAACACCGGCATAATATTTTCGGCGACATTGTTCATGGAAGAAATCTTCTTCCTAAAAGGAACTGCACCTCCGGCAACCAACCGCTGTGAAATTGTCGTTTTGATCCCTGTGTAGCGGACCAACGCCTCTCCAGCCGAACAGCACAGGTCATCCTCGCCGACGATGAAAATCGTACCACTCATAGGAACAGACCCAACTGGTCGATTCCTTGTGGCCGGGTTTTAGGCAGGAGGACATCTGCCGGAGAAAGCCCTTCTTGCATCAACGCCAACTCAGTAGCGTCAGCGACTCTGGCGAGCGTACCGTCGGAAGCAGGCTCAAGCAAGATAATTGCGCGACCGTCCAGTGGGTTACCTAGGAGAGCCTCACTATGTGTAGTAATGATCACCTGTCGACCGAATGCCTTCTGTTTACGAAGCACTCTATCGATCATCAATGGAATATGAGCAACAATCGCATCGTTCAGCGATAACTCCGGCTCCTCCAGCAGCAAAAGGGAGTTGCTTTCCTGGAGCATCCAAAGAAGACCAAGCAGCCGTAACGTCCCATCGGAAAACTGATCCTCACGCTGCCACGCTCCATGCGTGCGCCAATGTTGATACGACGCCATAAGATGTGGGAGCCCAGTAATTTTGTCCTGTTCAAACTTGAGTTGATTGAACTGCGGAACTGCCTTCTCGAGAGACTGCTGAATCCGTCGCAACCTCGCATCACGCGTTTTCTGCGGTGTTTTCGCTATCCGTTGCAAAAGCCCCTGCCCGAAGGGATCTCCTTCCACTATTCGACTGGCGATCTCCGAGTGCTTTAACAACTGGGGGACAAGATGGAGGTAAGTCGTCTCGCTAAAGAAATCCGAGACATCACGAAAAGCCGTGTTTGAATTGATCTGTTCAATAGCCGTTTGCGTGCGACGCAGCACGTCCTTGCCGTCAGCTTTATCTGGTCGGCTGAGCACTGGCTCCGATCGCCCCGCGCGCTTGACAATTTCACGCGCAACTAGAACGCGATGCAACCCTTTGCCTTCCGGCTTAAATGCGAGCGTGTATTCCCATATCGGATCCGAGTCAGCATCTTCCGAAATTTCCACATGAATTTCGATTTCGTTGTCCGTACGGGCTTGCAGACAGCGCAGCTTTTTCAGCCCTCCACGATCTTCAATCGCTTTCTGCAGCCCTCCTCCGGCAGGCCTGCATATATCCCGGAGAAACCGAAATACATCTAGCAAATTCGATTTACCAGATGCATTTGCGCCTATGACATAAGTACGGCTTCGAAGAGGAACATCAAGATTCTTGAAGTTTCGCCAGTTTTTCAACTTCAATCGCGTGATGAGCATGAGGGTTCCGAGATCAGATAGCAAAAGAGATGGACCAGATTTCCACCCCTGACAAGTTCAATCTATGACCAGTTTACTGTCCCGGAATAAATTCCGTATCGATTTATGATGCGGCCTGTAATTCAGTAGCGTCCGTGCGACGGTCAAGTAGTAATGCAATCCAAGTTGTGTGCCTGCACACAGCATCCGGCGAGCTCTGCTCTAAATCGACGCCCCTATGCCGCCAACTGACCGGTATTCGCCTAATCGCCCACTGATTCTAGACAGATGCTGACTTTTCTCGCATGACAAAGCTCATTGAGAAAGCTGTTGTTCCAGCGTTCAGCCATCACATTCTCGAGCTTCCCAAAGACACCAGAGCCCTCTCTGCCATAGGCCCTGAGATGCTCGCAGACGAGTGTCTTCCTGAGTTGTGAATTCTACGACAGGCTAAAATTGACGCCGGCTTTGCCCCCTCAGGCACCTCCCGCGCCCCACCAAGGCCACGTCCGGAACCATCATGAAAAGCTCTTCTAAATCAACAAATTCTAAAGACCATATTCCGCGCGTGGGATTTATCAGCCTGGGCTGTCCGAAAGCCCTGGTCGACTCCGAACGCATCCTGACCCAGCTGCGCACCGAGGGTTACCAGGTCACCCCCAACTACGACAACGCCGACGTGGTGGTCGTCAACACCTGTGGCTTCATCGACAGCGCCAAGGCCGAATCGCTGGAAGCCATCGGTGAGGCCATCGCCGAGAACGGCAAGGTGATCGTCACCGGTTGCATGGGCGTCGAGGAATCGGTGATCCGCGAGATGCACCCCAGCGTGCTGGCCGTGACCGGCCCGCAGCAGTACGAGCAGGTCGTGCGCGAAGTGCACCGGGCCGCGCCGCCGAAGGTCGACCACAATCCGTACGTCGACCTAGTGCCGCCCCAGGGCGTGAAGCTGACGCCGCGCCACTACGCCTACCTGAAGATTTCCGAAGGCTGCAACCACCGTTGCAGCTTCTGCATCATCCCGTCGATGCGCGGCGACCTGGTCAGCCGCCCGGTGGGCGACGTGCTGAACGAGGCCGAGCGCCTGGTGAAGGCCGGCGTGAAAGAGCTGCTGGTGATCTCGCAAGACACCAGCGCCTATGGCGTCGACCTGAAATACCGCAGCGGCTTCTGGAACGGCCGGCCCGTCAAAACGCGCATGACCGAGCTCTGTACGGCCTTGTCCGAACTGGGCGCCTGGACGCGGCTGCACTATGTGTACCCGTACCCGCACGTCGACGAAGTGATCCCGCTGATGGCGCAGGGCAAGGTGCTGCCCTACCTGGACATCCCGTTCCAGCACGCCAGCCCGCGCATCCTGAAGGCCATGAAGCGCCCGGCGTTCGAAGACAAGACCCTGGCGCGCATCAAGCGCTGGCGCGAAGAATGCCCCGACCTGACGCTGCGCTCGACCTTTATCGTGGGCTTTCCCGGCGAAACGGAAGAAGACTTCCAGTACCTGCTCGACTGGATGAGCGAGGCGCAGCTGGACCGCGTCGGCTGTTTCCAGTATTCGCCCGTGAACGGCGCGCCCGCCAATGCGCTGCCCGACCCGGTGCCCGACGAGGTCAAGCAGGAACGCTGGGACCGCTTCATGGCGCACCAGCAGGCGATTTCGGCGGCCCGCCTGCAAACCCGCGTAGGCCGCGAGATCGACGTGCTGATCGACGAAGTGAATGATGATGGAGCGATCGGGCGTTCCAGCGCCGACGCGCCCGAGATCGATGGCAACGTGTACGTCACCGCCCAGCGCACGCTGCAACCCGGCGACCTGGTGCGCGTGCGCGTCACGGAAGCGGACGAGTACGACCTGTATGGGGACGTGGCCTGAGTGGGTCTATCCCGAAGGGTGTCAGACACCCTTCGGGGTGTCTGACACCTGACAGATCCTCTCAAACACCTGACGCAACTCTTCGGCGCCAGCACCTGGCAGATCCTCTCAAGTGCCTGACACAGCTCTTCGGCGCCAGCACCTGGCAGGCCATCTCAAGCGCCTGACGCATTCCTTCGGCGCCAGCGCCTGGCGGGTTCTCGCTGCTTGAAACGCTCTTTCCAGGTGTCAGACACCCCGCAGGGTGTCTGACACCCTTGGCTTTCGACCCGGCCTCAGTTCTTGGCCAGGAAGTCCGACAGGTCGTCGGCGTGCTCTTCCTCGACCGCCAGGATCTCTTCCAGCAAGCGGCGGGTGGTGGGGTCTTTGTCGCCCACGTAATCGACCATCTGGCGGTAGCTGTCGATGGCGATGCGCTCGGCGATCAGGTTTTCCTTGATCATTTCCTTCAGCGTGCCGGCCTCGACGTATTCCGAATGGCTGCGGTCCAGCAGGCCCACCGGCGACAGGTTGGGCTCGCCGCCCAGCTGCACGATGCGCTCGGCGATGCGGTCGGCGTGGCCCAGCTCTTCGGTGGCGTGCTCGGCGAACTCGGCCGCCACCGGCTCGGCATTCAGGCCGCGGGCCATGAAATAGTGGCGCTTGTAGCGCAGCACACAGACCACTTCGGTGGCCAGGGCCTCGTTCAGCAGTTTCAGCACGGCCTGCCGGTCGGCCCGGTAGCCTTCGGTGACGGCGCCGGACTCGATGTCCTGGCGCGCCTTGGCGCGGATCGCGCCCACGTCCATATCGAACGAACCGCCTTGGCGGGATGAGGATTGGGGGGTGGCGTGTTGCATATCGCTGGCTCCTTGTTGGTGTGGCACAGGGCAAGACGACGATGGCGCCCTGGGCGCCTGCCAGACCAGTGTATCGGCCTCGCCGTGCCCACGCTGTGTCGAAACATTGCCCGCCCCGTCCGGGGCAGGTTCGCCAACTTGCGTAAACTAGTTACTGGATGCCGACTCGGCAGTCGACGTATTTTGTAACGGGCGAACGCCTTTTAACCATGACATTGCAAAACATCTGCGTATATTGCGGCTCCAATGGCGGCCGCCGTCCCGAGTACGCCGACGGCGCGCGCGAACTGGCGCGCGAGCTGGTGCGGCGCGACATCGGGCTGGTGTACGGCGGCGCCAGCGTGGGGATCATGGGCATCGTGGCCGATGCCGTCATGGCCGAAGGCGGCCGCGTCATCGGCGTCATCCCCGAGCCGCTGATGCGCAAGGAACTGGCGCACCGCGGGCTGACCGAACTGCACGTGGTGCAATCGATGCACGAGCGCAAGACCATGATGGCCGAGCGCGCCGACGGCTTCGTGGCCCTGCCCGGCGGCGCCGGCACCCTGGAAGAGATCTTCGAGACCTGGACCTGGGCGCAACTGGGTATGCACCAGAAGCCCTGCGGCTTGCTGAACATCGCCGGCTATTACGACAAGCTGGCCGAATTCCTGGACCACTCGGTGCAGGAATCGTTCATGCGCACCGAACACCGCGCCATGCTGGTCGTCGAAAATCGGCCGGCCGACCTGCTGGACCGCTACGCCGCCTATACACCGCCCACCGTATCCAAATGGATCGACCGCGGCGAACACTGATACCGAACCCCTGCCCATCGCGCATATCGCCATGCCTACCACCACGGTCTCTCCAGCCAGTACGGCGTCCTTGATGCGAAACTACTTGCACGCCAAGGACGAAAACCGCCCCCTCTTCATGGCGCGCGCCTTCGCCCCCGACGCGGTGCTGAAGATGACGCTGCGCACCCAGGCCATCGCCTTCCCGCCGGAAGCACGCGGCCGCGAGGCCATCACCGAGACCCTGGTGCGCACCTTCGGCCAGACCTACGAGAACGTGTTCACTTTCTACCTGGCCCACCCGGGCGAGGACACGGTGCTGGCCGACTACACCTGCGACTGGTTCGTGGGCATGACCGACAAGGCCACCGGCCAGGTGCGCGTGGGCTGTGGCCGCTACGAATGGACATTCCAGGACGCGCCCCACCTGGCAAGCCGCCTGACGATCACCATCGAAGACATGCAAAGCCTGCCGGCCGATACCGCGCCGGCCGTCTTCGCCTGGCTGACGGCGCTGCCCTATCCCTGGACCGACCCGCAGCGCGTGGTCGGCAGCGCCCCGCCGATCGAGGCCCTGGCCCCCGTCATGCACTGGATCCGGCGCGCCGACCGCATCACGTATCCGGCGGACGGCACGGCTTGAAATACGATCTGGCGGCATTCGATTTCGACGGCACCCTGGCCGATACGCTGCCCTGGTTCGAATCCATCCTGGATGGCGTGGCCGACCGCTACGGCTTTCGCAAGGTCGGCACCGTCGAACGGGCCGAGCTGCGCCACCGCAGCGCGCACGAGATCCTGAAGTACCTGGGCATCCCGCTGTGGAAAATGCCGGCCATCATGGCGCACGTGCGCCAGTTGATGCGCGAGGTGGACCCCGGCGTGCGGCTGTTCGACGGCATGGCGCAGGCGCTGGAACAACTGCGCGCGGCCGGCCTGCGGCTGGCGGTGGTCAGTTCGAACTCGGCCGCCAACGTGCGGCGGGTGCTGGGACCGCGCGCCGCCGAATGGTTCGACGACTTCGAATGCGGCACCGACATGTTCGGCAAGGCCGCCAAGCTGAAGCGGCTGCTGGCCCGCCACCGCGTGGCGCCGCAGCGCTGCATCCTGGTGGGCGACGAAATGCGCGATATCGACGCCGCGCGCAAGGCCGGCGTGCGCGTGGGCGCGGTGGCGTGGGGCTACAACCACGTCGACGCCCTGCGCGGCCATGCACCCGACGAGATCATCCTGACCGTGGCCGACCTGCCGGCCATCCTGACCCAAGCCTGACCCAAGCCCGACCATGGACATCGACGACCGCTACCGCATCACCGACCCCGACGCCCTGCAGGCCCTGTACGGCCAGCCCCAAGGCGCCTCGATCATGAAGGAAGTGGACCACGTGCACCCGCACTACCGCGCCTTCATCGAGGCCGCCCCGTTCGCCGTGCTGGCCACCAGCGGGCCCGACGGGCTGGACGCCTCGCCGCGCGGCGACCCGGCCGGCTTCGTGACCGTGGCCGACGACAAGACGCTGCTGATCCCCGACCGGCGCGGCAACAACCGCATTGACAGCCTGCGCAACATCCTGGCGGACCCGCGCGTGGCGCTGCTGTTCCTGGTGCCGGGCGTGGGCGAGACACTGCGGGTCAATGGCCGCGCCAGCCTCAGCACCGACCCGGCGCTGCTGGCGCGCTTCGCCATGCAGGACAAGCTGCCGCGCTCGGTGCTGGTGGTGCATGTGGAAAAAGTGTTCTTCCAGTGCTCGCGCGCCATCGTGCGCTCGGGCCTGTGGGACCCGGCCAACCGGATCGAGCGCAGCCGCCTGCCGAGCACGGGACGGATCCTGGCCGACCTCAGCGCGGGCACCATCGATGGCGAAACGTACGACCGAGCCTTGCCGGGGCGGGTGCAAGAGACTTTGTACTAGCGGAGTGCAAGTGGTGTCAGACACCCCGCGAGCACCGACGAAATATCCGGACCGTCTCTTGGGGGTGTCAGACACCTGGCGAGATGAAATGTCCGGACCGTCTCTTGGGGGTGTCAGACGCCTGGCGAGATAGTGCCAGCCTGGACGATGTCGGTCCCCAGAAGATGGGCCCAGTCCGGAAGACGTGCAAGCGCCGGCGGACACCTGGGAAATGGTGCGGGAAGATGGCACCAGTCTGGAAGGTGTCAGACACCCCGAAGGGTGTCTGACACCCTGGATATGGCGGATCTCGATCAGGCCGGCGGTTGCCAGCCGCGGACGAACACGTCCACCGGCTGGCGCTTGCCGCCGGCTTTCTGCAATTCGAGCAGGCGCAGCACGCCTTCGCCGGTCGCGATGTCGATCCCTTCGGCGCCCGCATGCAGCACGGTGCCAGGAGCTTCGGCCACCGGCGATGCCAGCGCCTGGGCGCGCCAGACCTTGACCGGGTCGTCCAGCCCGGGCAGGCGCAGGGTGGCGCCCGGCACCGGATTGAAGGCCCGCACGCGCCGCGCCAGCACGGCCGCCGGCTGGGTGAAGTCGAGCGCGGCTTCGGCCTTGTCGAGCTTGGCGGCGTAGGTCACGCCTTCGGCGGGCTGCGGCTGTGCTGCCAGGCACCCGGCCTGCAGCGCCTGCAAGGCCTCGACGATGGCCGCGCCGCCGGCGGCGGCCAGCGCATCGTGCAATTGCGCGGCCGTGTCGTCGGCGCCGATGGCCACGCGGTGTTCCAGCAGCATGTCGCCCGTATCCAGCCCTTCGTCCATCTGCATGATGGTGACGCCGGTCTGGGCGTCGCCCGCCTCGATGGCGCGCTGGATGGGCGCTGCCCCGCGCCAGCGCGGCAGCAGGCTGGCATGGATGTTCAGGCAGCCGCGCGGCGGCAGCGCCAGCGTCCAGGCCGGCAGGATCAAGCCATAGGCGGCCACCACCATCGCTTCCGGCGCGGCCTGCTGCAACTGCGCGCGCGCCTGGGCGGCGTCGTCGGGATAGCGGCCGTCCAGGCGCAGGCTGCGCGGCTGGGCCACGGCAATGCCGGCCGCCAGCGCGGCCTGCTTGACCGGGCTGGGCGTCAGTTTCAGGCCGCGGCCGGCGGGCCGGTCGGGCTGGGTCAGCACCAGGGGGATGTCGTGGCCCGCGGCCAGCAGGGCGTCGAGCGCGACGCGGGCGAATTCCGGGGTTCCGGCGAAAACCAGGCGCATGGCGATCAGGCGCGCAGCGCTTCGCGCTCGGCCTTCTTCAGCTTGGTCTTGATGCGGGTCTGCTTCAGGTTGGACAGGTATTCGACGAACACCTTGCCGTCCAGGTGATCGAGTTCGTGCTGCACGCACACCGCCAGCAGCCCCTCGGCCTCGGCTTCGTACGGCTGGCCGTCCAGGCCCAGCGCCCGATAGCGGATGCGCGCGGCGCGCTCGACCTCGTCGTAGATGCCCGGCACCGACAGGCAGCCTTCTTCGTAGGTCTGGCGCTCGTCGCTTTTCCAGGTGATCTCGGGGTTGATCAGCACGCGCAGTTCGTTGCCCGCCTCGGACACGTCGATCACCACCACGCGTTCGTGCACGTCGACCTGCGTGGCCGCCAGGCCGACGCCGGGCGCTTCGTACATGGTGTCGGCCATGTCGCGCACCAGTTGCCGGATGCGGTCGTCCACCACCGCGACCGGCGCGGCCTTCTTGTGCAGGCGCGGGTCGGGATAATGAAGGATAGAAAGCAAAGCCATGGCAAACAAAAAATAGTTGAGCTGGAGTCAATCAGCGATGACTTAATAATAATTCATTAGAAGCTTGATTTCTAATAGATTCCGCCTAATTCGGCCATTGCGCGGGCGCCTGGCGCGGGCTGTTTTGGTCCCATGCGGCCATGCCCCGCCCGGGGGCCATGCGACACTAGCGGACCCGTCCGCAAGGCCCTTCGACCTACCCATGCCGCTCACGCATTCCGACGCCGAACTGTCCGCCTGGCTGCGCCTGTCGCTGGAACCGGGCCTGAGCCCGTCGATCGTCTATCCGCTGCTGTCCGCGCTGGGCCTGCCGGAACAGATCTACGCCCTGGGCGCGGCCGCCCTGGCGCGCCACGTGCCGCAAGACCTGGCGCGCCAGCTGGCGGCGCCCGCCCCGCAGGCACTGCAGGCGCAGATCGAGCGCACCCTGGAATGGGCGGCCCAGCCGGGCCGGCACGTGCTGACGCTGGCCGATCCGGCCTACCCCCAGAGCCTGCTCACCATCGCCGACCCGCCCACCCTGCTGTACGTCAACGGCGACCCGGCGCGGCTGAACCTGCCGGCGCTGGCCGTGGTGGGCGCCCGCAGCGCCACGCCGGGCGGCTGCGACAACGCCCGCGCCTTCGCCCGCCACCTGGCCGGCCACGGCTGGTGCGTGGTCAGCGGCCTGGCGCAGGGCATCGACGCGGCCGCCCACGAAGGCGCCCTGCTGGCCGGGCCCGACGGCGCCGGCACCGTGGCCGTCATGGGCACCGGCATCGACCGCGTCTACCCCGCGCGCCACCGCGACCTGGCCCACCGCATCGCCGCGCACGGCGCGCTGGTCTCTGAATTGCCGCTGGGCATGGGGGCGCTGCCGCATCATTTTCCGCGCCGCAACCGCCTGGTGGCAGGCCTGGCGCGCGGCGTGCTGGTGGTCGAGGCGGCGCGCCAGAGCGGTTCGCTGATCACCGCGCGGCTGGCGGGCGAAAACGGCCGCGAAGTCTTCGCCATTCCGGGATCGATCCATTCGCCGCTGTCGCGCGGGTGCCATGCACTGATCCGGCAAGGCGCCAAGCTGGTGGAAACGGCCCAGGACATCACCGACGAACTGGGCGGCGGGCCGCCGGCGCGCGCCGCGGCGCCGGCCGATGCCGCGCCCGGCGCGCCGGCCGAACCCGACACGCCGCTGCTGCGGGCGCTGGGCCACGACCCGCTGCACCTGGATGCCCTGCAGGCCCGCACCGGGCTGGACATCGCCACACTGAACGCGCAGTTGCTGGAACTTGAACTGGCCGGCCGGGTGGCGCGGCTGGACGGCGGGCGATTCCAGCGCCTGAAATAGTCCGCGGGGCTACTATTATGGTTGTCCGCATTTCCATGCGCGCCACGCCGCACCGTTCAAAACCACAGGAAGAGACATGCCGCTGCCTACTCGCGCCAAGATCGTCGAGGTTTCGCCTCGCGACGGCCTGCAGAACGAAAAAGAACTGATTTCCACCGACATCAAGGTAGAACTGGTCGATCGCCTGACCGCCGCCGGCTTTCCCAATGTCGAGGCCACTTCGTTCGTATCGCCCAAGTGGGTGCCGCAAATGGCCGATGCCGCCGACGTCATGGCGCGCATCCAGCGCAAGCCGGGCGTGATCTACTCGGTGCTGACCCCCAACATGAAGGGTCTGGAAGGCGCGCTGGCCGCCAAGGCCGACGAAGTCGTGATCTTCGGCGCGGCCAGCGAGGCCTTCTCGCAAAAGAACATCAACTGCTCGATCGCCGAATCGATCGCGCGCTTCGAGCCCGTGGCCGAGGCCGCGCGCGCCGCCGGCGTGCGCCTGCGCGGCGCCATCAGCTGCGCGCTGGGCTGTCCGTACCAAGGCGACGTACCCATCGAGTCGGTGGTGGACGTGGCGCACCGCCTGATGGCGTTGGGCTGCGACGAAATCGACGTGGCCGACACCATCGGCGTGGGCACGCCGCAGCGCGTGCGCGACGTGATGGCGGCCGTCACCCGCGACATCGACCCGGGGCGCGTGTCGGGGCATTTCCACGACACCTACGGTCAGGCGCTGGCGAACATCCTGGCCGCGCTGGAAACCGGCATCAGCATCTTCCATACGTCGGTGGCCGGCCTGGGCGGCTGCCCCTATGCCAAGGGCGCCACCGGCAACGTCGCCACCGAAGACGTGCTGTACATGCTGCGCGGGCTGGACATCGACACGGGCGTGGACTTCGATGCCGTGGTCGACATCGGCCAATGGATGTCGGCCAACCTGAACCGCAAGGGCGGCAGCCGGGCGGGCAACGCCGTGGCGGCCAAGCGGGCCGCCTGAGCGAAACCCACGTAGAATGCGCGCCAGGCAAGGCTTTTCGGCCATCGCCTGCGCCGCATCACCGGAAACCCGCCCGCCATGAACTCGATCTTTGCCCCCCCGCCCGCGGACGAACGCGATGCGCTGCTGCGCGAAATCGGCCCCCTGCCGCTGTCGGGCCAGGCCTGGCCCGACTGGGTACGCATCCTGGCCTGGGTGATCCTGGCCGTGATCGGGGTGCAGATCGTCTCGTCGGCCATCCGCCTGCCGCCGGGGCAGGTCAGCACGGTGCTGGCGGCGATCGTGGTGCTGTGCTTCCTGGGGCTGGTGCTGGTGTCGTGGCACATGCAGAAGTCGATCACCACCATCGACGAATCCGGCCTGCGCCAGACCTGGATCACGCGGCGCGAAGTCGCGTGGCAAGACATCCAGTTCGCCAAGTTCGTGCCGCTGCTGTTCTCGAAGCGGCTGGTGGTGTTCACCCAGCGCGGCCGCCCGGTGGTGTTCCAGGGCGGCACGCGCGAACTGCAGATCGCCTTCGCGAAGATCTCGCTGCTGTACCGGCGCAAGCGCTGACGCGGCCACGCCGGCCGCGGCGGATCAGGCGGCCAGCGACACCGATACCGGCGCGTTGGCCTCGCAGGCATCCAGTGCCCGGCCCAGGCGGGCGATGCCTTCGGCGATCTGGCTTTCGTTCATGGTGGCAAACGACATGCGCATGGCGTTCAGGTCGGCCTGCGCCGGATCGGCGTAGAACACCTTGCCGGGCACGTACACCACGCCCTGTTCGATGGCATACGGCAGCAGCCGGGTGGCATCGACCTCGCCGTTCAGGCGCACCCAGAAGAACATGCCGCCCTCGGGCTTGCGGAACGTGACGCGCCCGCCCATCGACTGGCCCAGCGCCTGCGCCAGCGCATCGCAGCGGGCGCCGTAGGCGGCCCGGATACGCGGCACGTGCTGGTGATAGCGGCCGTTGGCCAGGTACTGCGCCACCACTTCCTGGATCCAGGCCGACGAGGCCATGTCGTCGGCCGCCTTGGCGCCCACACAGCGGCGGCGCACTTCGGCCGGCGCCACCAGCCAGCCGATGCGCAGCGCCGGGGCCATGGTCTTGGACAGGGTCGAGATGTACACCGCCCAATGGCGGGCCTCGCCCTCGGCCAGCGCGGCAATGGGCGGCACCTGTTCGCCGGCGAAGCGCAGTTCGCCGTAGGGGTCGTCTTCGACGATCAGGAAGCGGTGCTTGACGGCCAGTTCCAGCAGGCGCAGGCGGCGCTGGCGGCTGATGGTGGCGCCGCAGGGGTTCGAGAACGACGCCACCACGCAGACGATCTTCGGCTTGATGCGGCCGGCCATTTCATCCAGGGCGTCGATGTCGATGCCTTCCGGGCCGGAGGCCACCGGATGCACGGTGGCGCCGGTATAGCGCAGCGCCTGCACCGAATTGGGAAACGCCGGGCTTTCGATGAAGGCATGGTCGCCCGGCTGCAGCATCACGCGGCTGACCAGCGCCAGCGCCTGCTGCGAACCGCCCGTGACGGCCAGCTCGGTGTCGGGGTCGCACGCCAGGCCGCGCTCGGCCGTCAGGCGCCCCAGCTCGGCGCGCAGGCTGGCCTGGCCGTCGATATTGGAATACTGCAGGCAGGCCCCCAGCCGGGCCAGCACCTGGTTCGAGGCGGTGGTCAGGCCGTCGATGTCGAACAGTTCCTGGGCCGGGTAGCCGCCCGCCATGGAAATGCTGCCCGGGCGCATGGCATACGACATGAGCGAACGGATGGGCGAGGCGGCGGGGGTTTCGAAGGGGGCGGCGAAAGCGTAGCGGGGTGCTGCGGAAGACATGGGAAGAGCGAAGCCGGCAAGAAGAAGGGGCATCGGCGCGGCGCCTGGCCGCGCCGATGGCATAGAACCTTGAAATATAAGCAAATACCAGACGATTCTATGCCTGCCCCACAGGGCGGTCAACGCGTTGCCGGGCCGGCTCGCCGGCCGGCGCCGTGGGCGGCGATTATGATGGCCTTTTTGTATGGAATCCCCCACAGACATGAGTTTCGACGACTCCATGGCGGCGCGCGTGGCCGGGTTGCGGCAGCGCATCGACGCGGCCTGCGCCCGGTCGGGCCGGCCCGCGGGCAGCGTGGCGCTGCTGCCGGTAAGCAAGACGTTCGGGCCGGAAGCGGTGCGCCAGGCGGCCGCCCTGGGCTTCACGCGCTTCGGCGAGAACAAGACCCAGGAAATCCACCAGAAGGCCGGCCCGCTGGCCGACCTGGGCATTCAATGGGTGATGATCGGCCACCTGCAGACCAACAAAGCCAAGGACGCGGCGCGCGATGCCGCCGAAGTGCAGTCGCTCGACCGCCTGGAACTGGCCCAGGCGCTGCAGCGCCGGCTGGAAGCCGACGGCCGCGCCATCGACGTGCTGGTGCAGGTGAAGACATCGCCCGAACCCAGCAAGCACGGCCTGCCGCCGGAAGACACCGCCGGCTTCCTGCGCACGCTGGCGCGGGACTGCCCTGCCCTGCGCGTGCAGGGGTTGATGACGCTGGCGGTGCAATCGGACGACACCGAGGCGGTGCGCCGGTGTTTCCGCAACCTGCGCGAACTGCGCGACCGCCTGCGCGGCGAGGCGATCGACGGCGTGCGGCTGGATCGGCTGTCGATGGGAATGAGCGGAGATTTCGAGATCGCGGTCGAGGAAGGCGCCACCGAAGTGCGCATCGGCAGCGCCATTTTCGGGGCGCGGTCTTATTCGTAGGGGTGGGTGTCAGACACCTGAAGCACCTTTGCTACGCGACCGGGTGATGGTGGCGGATGTCGTGGGATGTCAGACACCCTTCGGGGTGTCTGACACCTGGAGACTCAGACAATTGAAGCCATGAAAACGGGTGCGGCTCAATCGGGGACGCCGCGGAGCCGGCTTTGCCGGTCCGCCAGCGTCGCCCCCTTGAGGGGGGAGCGCGTAGCGCTCGGGGGTGGGCCCTATCAATGCTTCATGTTCATCCCGTGCCCCATGTCAGGGTGGTGGCCGATGGGCTTGACCTTGAACTTCACCGCCACCTCGCCGGCCTTCTCGAACTTGAGCGTGGCGGGCACGTCGGCGCCTTCGGCGAAGGGCTGCTTCAGCTTCATGAACATGACGTGGTAGCCGCCCGGCGCCAGCTTGACGTCGCCGTCGGCCGGCACGGGAACGCCGTCGGGCAGGTGGCGCATGCGGGCCACGCCGTTCTCTGTTTGCACGGTGTGCAGCTCGACGCGCTCGGCGGCGTCGGAAGTCACCGACACCAGGCGGTCGGGGGCCTTGGCATCGTTGTCGATTTCCATGTAGCCCGCGCCGTTGGCCTGGCCAGGCGCCGTGGCCCGCACCCAAAGGTCGTCAACCTCGACCTGGCCGACTTTGTAGTCGTTGGCCCAGGCCGACGTCGCCGTGCACAGACCCAATGCGGCGACCAGCGCCCATTGACGGATTTTCATGAGGGACACCTCCGTGATGCTGCCGGCCCGCGTAGGGACGCGGCGGGTTAACGCCGCCGGACCAGGCTGCCGGCGGCCGCCAGGACCGACTGGGTCAAGGCTTCCATAGCCTGCGAGTTTACTCGCCAGTGCTGCCAGTAGAGCGGCACGTCCTCGGCGGCGCGGGTGCGCAGCGGCACCAGGCGCCCGGCGTCCAGCTCGCGCTGGATCAACGGCAGGGGGTTCATCGTCCAGCCCAGGCCATCCAGCGTGGCCTGCACGAAGGCGCGCGACGAGGGCAGCCACCACACCGGCGGCTGCCACGGCGCATCGCCCATGACCTTGCGCGCGAACCGTGCCTGCAGCGCATCTTTGCGGTTGAACACCAGCACCGGCGCGCTGGCCAGGGTGCGCGCGTTGACGCCCTGGGCGAAATACCGCGCATGGAATTCGGGCGTGCAACTGGCCAGATAGCGCATGCTGCCCAGCGCATGGAGTCGGCAGCCCTGCACCGGATCGGCCAGCGCCGTCACCGCGCCCAGTACCGAGCCATTGCGCAGCAGCGCGGCGGTATGGTCCTGGTCTTCGGATTGCAGGTCCAGGGTGGCGCGCGTGCGCGCGGCGAACAGCCGGGCGGCATCCATGAACCAGGTTTCCAGGCTGTCGTGGTTCACGGCCACCGCCAGGCTGGCCTGCGGCAGCGTGTCGCCTTCGAGGCCCAGGCGGTCCAGCGCGTCGTGCTCCAGCAGCGCGGTCTGTTCGGCCAGTTGCACCAGCACCTGCCCATCGGGCGTGGCGACGGCCGGCACGGTGCGCTGCACCAGCAGCCGGCCCATGCGGGCCTCCAGGGTCTTGACCCGCTGCGACACGGCCGAGGGCGTGACGTTCAGCGCCGCCGCGGCGCGCTCGAAGCTGCCTTCGCGCACCACCGCGGCCAGGGCCCGCAGGTTGCCATGGTCGATCTTCATCAGTTTAGTAATGCTTAATCAGGTTAAATAAAATTAGCTGTATTTCATCGCCAGGGCAAGCCAGAATGCGTTCCTGGCCGCGGCGGTTTTGCCGCGGCGCTGTTTTTCCGGACCCATGATGTTCTCGCTCGCCTCGTTTCCCGCTCTGTTCACCGCCTGGGCCAGTGGCACCGCCACCGGCCTGGGGCTGTTCGCCGTCGTAGGCGCGCAAAGCGCGTTCATCCTGCGGCAGGGATTGATGCGCGCGCACCTGCTCAGCATCCTGGCCCTGTGCGCGGCGATCGACGCGGTGTTCATCTTCGCCAGCGTCTGGGGCCTGCAGGCGGTGGCCAGCTGGTTCCCGTGGCTGACGCACGCCATCCTGTGGTTCGGCGTGGCCTTCTTGGCCTGGTACGCGATGCAGTCGGCGCGCCGCGCGCTGCGGCCCCAGGGCGGCCTGCGGGCAGCGCGGCATGCGGTGCCCTCGCGCCGCGCGGCGCTGCTGGGCGCGGCGGGGTTCACGCTGCTGAACCCGCACTTCTGGCTGGACATCATGGTGGTGGGGTCGCTGGCGCACGGATTCGACGACGCGCGCCTGGCCTTCGCCGCCGGCGCCCTGACGGCCAGCGTATTGTGGCTGGCCGTGCTGGGCATCGGCTCGCGCCTGTTCGCACCGCTGTTCGCCAACCCCAAGGCTTGGCGCGTGCTCGACGGCGCGATCGCCGTCGTCATGGCCGGACTGGCCATGCGGCTGGCGTATAACGGGCTGAACTGAGGGTGTCAGACACCCTTCGGGGTGTCTGACACCTGGCAACACCCGCTGCAAGCGGCCGGCGACCTCGGCCTTCAGTAAGCCCGCCGCGGCCGCGCGGGGGGGGGGGGCGCCAGACAAGCAGGTGTCAGACACCCCGAAGGGTGTCTGACACCAAGGTGCTGACCGAGCGGTGTCCGACACCCGCTGCGCGGGAGTCAGACACCTGGCAATACCCATCGATCTTCGCCCGGCCAATGGGGCCGCCCGCGCGGGGCGCCGGGCTCAGTCCAGCAGGGAAATCGTCTTGGCAGCCGGGTCCAGGCGAACCAGCCTGCCGTTGCCGATCAGGTCGAGCGCGTTTTCCTGCCAGCCTTCCATGATCGGCATGCCGGCCAGAACCGCCCCCTGCACCATCACCGGGTTCAGCTTGCCGAACACCATGCCCCTGGGCGCGATGCCCTTGTGAAGCAGGTCGTAGAAGGCCCACCCGCCTGCCACGCCCCCTTTCGAGGTGGGGATGATCAGGATCCGGTCCTTGATCGACTCGCCTTCCGAACTGTGCCCGATGCGGGAAATCACCCCCGTCCAGCGATCCAGGTCGTAGCGCGGGCTGAAGCCTTCGCGCATGACCAGGGCCCGGCCCTCGACGGCGCTGCCCCAGGCGCGCGTCACCGTGATCGTTCGAGTCATCGCAGTTCTCCTGTGCAGGCAATGTCGACGCAGTCGGCCGTGCGGCGCAGCACCGTGTTGAAGCGGTGCGCGGTAATGGTGTTGACCAGCTTGCCCGAATTCGAGATCAGGTTGGTCCAGCCATTTTCTTCGCGGATTTTCGACAGCCGCTGCAGGATGTAGAAGCACACCCCCTGCAGGATCGTCACGCCGGCCCGCTCCAGGATCCCCGCGTAGCCCAGGCGCTGGGCATCGCTGTACACCATGTGGTTGGTGGTGACGACAGCCGACATCCCCGGCGCCACCTGGCGGCCGTCGAACAGCTCGGACAACCGCTGCATCTCGTACAACGACAGCTGCGGCCCGGAGAACACCACGATGCTGGCGCCGTCTTCCCGGTAGCGGTAGGCATCGTAGACGGCCTGGATATCGGCATCGGTGACGACCATGGTGTCGGTGGGCGCGCGCCCGCCGAAGGCGGCCTGGGCGGTCGGCGCCTCCGGCGTCACGCCCACCAGGTGGAACATCGCCATCGAGCCGTAGCTGGCCAGCGAGGCGCCCAGGTGCTTCAGGTCGTCCGACATGGGCATCCGGTCGCAGCCCTCGATGACCGGAACGGCGAAGTAGTCCTGGTGGGGGTGGCCCACGATCTTGCCCAGCGCGCCCCAGTCGGCGCAGTCGACCATCTTTGCCTGCAGCTGCACCGACAGCGTGCCGCGCCGCGCCGACGCCAGGTGAAAGCCGTACTCGGGCGTGCGGCCAGTCAGCGAGGCGGCGAAGCTGGACTTGCCCGCCTCGAAATTGGTGCGCGCGCCCAGCACGGAATTCGCATAGATCACGGTGCCGGTGTCGCCCCACGCCACGTGCTCGCCGAACTTGGGCTGGTAGACGTTCTGGTAGGGAATGCAGGAATCGGTGGTGGCGATGCGCATGCCCTGGTATCGCGCCAGGATGTCGTTTTCCTTGGCCATCTCGGCCTCGTCCTGGCGCAGTTTCGGATCGGCATGGAAATGCATGCACTGGGCATTGCTGGACGTGGGCACCGAACAGGTCGCGTGTTGCTCGCCCATCCGGCGCAGGTGCTGCAGGCCGCCATCGCCCATCACTTCGATATCGCCCATGACGTGGGCATGCGTGATGCGCACGAAGCGCCGCGCCTCGAAGAAGTTGCCGACCTGGATCTGAAATTGGATCGCCTCTTGCACCGCGGGCCCTTTGTCGCCACGCAGCATGGCCTGCTCTTCTTCATCGAGCGTCATGGTGCCCGCATCCATCGCGGATAAATTGCTCATCATCGTTCCTTCTTTGCTTCCTGGTTCAGTCGGCCTTGGCGCCCGACTCTTGCACAAGCTTGCTGTATTTCGCCCGCTCGGCCGTCACGAACCCGGCGAACGCCGCCGCATCCATGAAAGCGGGGCCGGCGCCCTGCGCCTGCAGCTGCCGGCTGAAGTCCGGCTCCTGGGCGATCTGGCCGATGGTGCGGGCCAGCAACGCGATCACTTCAGGCGGCGTGCCGCCCGGCGCGAATACCCCTTGCCAGTTCTCGATGGCAAACCCCGGGTAGCCCTGCTCGGCCACCGTGGGCACCTGCGGCAACAGCGACGAGCGCTCGGCAGTCGTCACCGCCAGGGCGCGCAGCTTGCCCGCCTGCAGATGCGGCACCGCCGGCGGCAGCCCCGAGAAGAACAGGTCGACCTGGCCGCCCAGCAGGCCCGTCATGGCGGGCGCGCCCCCCTTGTAGGGCACATGGGTCATCTTCATGCCGGACATCAGCCGGAACCATTCGCCGGCCAGGTGCTGCGGCCCGCCCGTGCCCGACGACGCGTAGTTCGCGCCGGTCCCCCGCGCATTCATGGCCTTGACCAGCGCGGGCAGCGTGTCGATCGGAGACTGGGCGTTGACCACCAGGACCAGGGGCGCCGACGCCACCTTGGCGACCGGCGCCAGGTCCTTGGCCGGGTCGTAGGGCATGCTGGCGTACAGGTACTGGTTGATGGCCACTTCGGCGGGCGAGGCCAGCAGCAGCGTGTACCCGTCGGCCGCCGCCTTGGCGACCACGTCGGCGCCGATATTGCCGCCCGCGCCCGACCGGTTTTCCACGATCACCGGCTGGCCCAGCACCTGCCCCAGGCGAAAGCCCAGCAGCCGCGCGACCAGGTCCGTGGCGCCGCCCGCGGGAAACGGCACCACCACACGGATGGGCTTGTCCGGAAACGCGGCCGCGGCCAGGCTACAGGCAAGTGCAAGCGCGGCGGCGGCCGCGCACTGGATAAGGCGTCGTGATCGCATGGTGTCTCCCGTTGTCCTGTTGTTTGTGCTGTTGCTGGACGCACTATGCACACGCTTATCATTCTTGGATAATCACAAATCTGCCCCAGGTGCATAAATTTAGTTATCACAAGGAAAGCTCGTGGACCAACGATCCCACGCCGAAGCCAGGGTGCCGGCCGTGTTCAAGTCCCGCCTGCGGCTGAAGCACCTGGAGCTTTTCCGCCAGGTGTACGAACTGCATTCCCTGCGCAAGGCGGCCGATGCCTGCAGCATGACCCAGCCCGCGGCCACCAAGCTGATCCACGAGCTCGAGGCCATGTTCGGCGTCGCGCTGTTCGAGCGCGACCGCCGGGGCATGCGCCCCACGCATCACGCCGAACTGATCAAGCGGCATTTCCAGGTCGTGATGGCCGACGTCGGCAACATGTGCGCCACCCTGGACCTGTTCGCCCGCGGCGAAACCGGCGTGGTCAGGCTGGGCATCATCCCTTCCCTGTCGTCCAGCCTGCTGGCGCGCGCCGCCAACGAACTGCTGGCCGAGCATCCGAACGTGCACCTGCAACTGGCCGAAGGCGCCACCAACGAACTGATGAGCGAACTGGTCCGCAACAACCTGGACCTGATCTTCGGCCGGGTGCTCGGCAGCGGCCATGCCAAGAACTTGCGGGTGACCAAGGTCTACACCGAATCGTTCGAAGTGGTGTGCGCGCGGCAGCACCCGCTGGCCCGCCAGGCATCGGTCACCTGGAAAGAGCTGGCGTCGGAAAGATGGGTGCTGCCGGCGCAGGGCACGCCGCTACGCGAGATGGCCGAGCACATGTTCACCGCGCAGGGCGTGCTGCGCCCGGTCGTGTCGGTGGCTTCCAGCAGCTTTCACCAGATGCGCTACGTGGTGGCCGCGGGCCGGCTGGTCGGGGTGTTGCCGCGCTCTATCGCGCTGCAGGCGGAAATCGACGGCGACATTGCGCGGCTGCGCCCGCGGCACCGGGCCAAGTTCGCGCCGATCAGCCTCATTTCGCGCAAGGATTTCGAGCAGCCGCCCCTGATCGACAAATTCGAGCGGATCGTCCTGCAAGCGGCCGGCGACCTCGGCCTTCAGTAAGCCCGCCGCGGCCGCGCGGGGGGTTCCGGCAGGAACGGGCCCTAGTCGTACGACCGCACGTCGTCGATCACCTTGCCGTCGTTGGGCAGGCTGCCCGTGTCGGCCCACTGGACGTCGGCGCGCAGCTTGGTGACTTCGCGCGCGGATTCGGCGATGCGCTCGGCCAGGGCGTCGGAATGCTCGCTGGCCTCGACCTGCAGCACCATGCGGTCGGTGCCCATCCGCCCGCTGACCACCAGCCGCGCGCGGCCGATTTCCGGGTGGCGGGCCAGCACTTCGGCCACCTGCGACGGATGCACGAACATGCCGCGCACCTTGGTGGTCTGGTCGGCGCGGCCCATCCAGCCCTTGATGCGGATATTGGTGCGGCCGCACGGCGACGCACCCGGCAGAATGGCCGACAGGTCGCCGGTGCCGAAGCGCACCAGCGGATAGTCCGGGTTGAGCGTGGTGACCACCACTTCGCCGACCTCGCCGTCGGGCACCGGCGTGCCGGTGCCCGGCCGCACGATTTCGACGACGATGTCTTCGCCCACTACCAGCCCTTCGCGCGCGGCGGTCTCGAACGCGATCATGCCCAGGTCGGCGCTACCGTAGGCCTGGTAGCCGTCGATGCCGCGCGCGGCCAGCCAGTCGCGCAGCGACGGCGGGAATGCCTCGCCCGACACCAGGGCGCGCCGCAACGACGGCAGCGGCACGCCCAGTTCGTCGGCCTTTTCCAGGATGATCTTCAGGAAGCTGGGGGTGCCGGTATAGCCGCTGGGGGCCAGGTCGGCGATGGCGCGCACTTGCTGTTCGGTCTGGCCGGTGCCGCCGGGAAACACCGTGCAGCCCACCGCATGCGCCGCGGTTTCCATCATCGAGCCGGCGGGCGTGAAATGGTACGAAAAGCAGTTGTAAGCCAGTTCGCCGGGCCGGAAGCCGGCGGCATACAGGGCGCGGGCAAAGCGCCAGTAATCGGGGCGCGCGCTCTCGGGCTCGTAGATCGGCCCGGGCGAGGCGAACACGCGCATCGCCTGGCCCCAGCCGATGGCGGCGAAGCCGCCGAACGCCTTGGCGGGGCCGGCCGGCCCGGTGCCGGCGCGGCTGCGCTGCTGGCGTTCCAGCAGTTCGTGCTTGCGCAATACCGGCAGGCCGGCCAGGGCCTGGCGCGAGGCCACGCCGCGCGGGTCGATGCCGCGCAGCTGCTCGGCAATGGCCGGGGCGGCCGCCACGGCGCGTTCGATGGCGTCGGGCAGCGCCGCCATCAGGTCGCGTTCGCGCTGCTCGGGCGCGCGGGTTTCCAGTGCATCAAAAAACGCAGGCATGAGATCGCACTCTTCGGGATGCCGGTTGGGGCGGGACGGGCTGGCGGGCTCAGGCCAGCCAGCGCTTGCGGCGCCGGTAGAACTTGTGGTCGCGGAAGCTCTTGCGCTCGCCGCTGGAAATACCCAGGTAGAACTCCTTGACGTCTTCGTTGCGCCCCAGGTCGTCGGCGGCGCCGTCCATCATGACGCGGCCGTTTTCCAGGATGTAGCCGTAGTCGGCGTAGCGCAGCGCAATATTGGTGTTCTGCTCGGCCAGCAGGAAGCTGACCCGTTCGCGCTGGTTCAGGTCGCGCACGATCTCGAAGATTTCCTCGACGATCTGCGGCGCCAGCCCCATCGACGGCTCGTCGAGCAGGATCATGTTGGGGTTGGCCATCAGCGCGCGGCCGATGGCCGTCATCTGCTGCTCGCCGCCCGAGGTGTAGCCGGCCTGGCTGGTACGGCGCTGCTTCAGGCGCGGGAAATACTGGTACACGCGGTCCAGCGCGGCCGCCATGTCGCCGCGGTTCAGGTCGCGGGTGTAGGCGCCGGTCAGCAGGTTTTCCTCGATGGTCAGGTGGGCGAAGCAATGGCGGCCTTCCATCACCTGCACCACGCCGCGCCGCACCAGCTCGGCCGGCGACAGCCGTTCGATGCGCTGGCCGCGGTACTGGATAGAGCCCTTGGTCACGTCGCCGCGCTCGCCCTTGAGCAGGTTGGACACCGCGCGCAGCGTGGTGGTCTTGCCCGCGCCGTTGGCGCCCAGCAAGGCCACGATGCGGCCTTCCGGCACTTGCAGCGAGACGCCCTTGAGCACCAGGATGACGTGGTTGTAGATGACCTCGATGCCGTTGACGTCCAGCAGCATCTTGGCGGGTTCGGCGGGGGTTGCAGCAGTCATGGCGGTTCCTGCGTGGTGGCCGCCGGCGCTTGTGGCACCGGCGGCCGGTTCACATCAGCCTTCGCACTTGCGAGGAGTGATGTTCTTCTCTTTGGCGTACTTGACCGCGGCTTCCTTCACCAGCGAGCGAGTCACCGACTTGTCCGACTGGTACCAGTCGGACGCCACCTTGAACGCCTTGCCGTCCCACTGCACGATGCGGGCCCAGTCGTCGCCCATGTGGTTGTCGCACGAGGTCTTGACCGGGCGCATGATCTCGCCGAAGCCCAGCTCGTTCAGGCGTTCCTGGGTGATGTTCAGGTTCTCGAAGCCCCAGCGCACCTGCTCGGGCGTCATGTGCTTGCCCTTGCCGTACTTTGCCTGCGCGGTGCGGATGGCCTCGACCTGCAGCATCGAGATCATCATGCCGCGCGTATGGGCGATGGTGCCCAGCGTGGTGTTGCCCGATGCGTCGCTGCCCTGGCCCTTGTCGTAGACGTACTTCTTCAGGTCTTCGTACACCTTGCCGTGGCCGCCGCTGTTGTGGATGGTGATGGCGTTGTAGCCCTTGGCGACCGCGCCCAGGTCCTTCACGTCGCCTTCCGAACCGGCCCACCAGATCGCGTACATCTTGTCGCGCGGGTAGCCGCTGGCCTGCGCCTCGCGGATGGCGGTGGGCGTCATGATGCCGGCACTCCACAGCAGCACGTAGTTGGGGCGCGACTGGCGGATCTGCAGCCAGGTGGATTTCTGCTCGACGCCCGGCGCGGTCACCGGGTACAGCAGCAGCTCGAAGCCCTGCGCCGCGGCGCGCTTCTGCAGCAGCGGGATCGGTTCCTTGCCGTAGGGCGAGTCGTGATAGACCAGGGCGATCTTCTTGCCCTTGAGCTTGTCCATGCCGCCTTCTTTCTTGGCGATGTCCTGGATCATCACGTCGGCGGCGGTCCAGTAGGTGCCCAGCAACGGGAAGTTCCATTCGAACACGCTGCCGTCCACCGATTGCGACAGGCCGTAGCCCATGGTCTCGACCGACACCTTGTCGACCATGGCCTTGTCGGTCACGGCGAAGGTGATGCCGGTGGATTGCGTGTCGAAGCCCGACGCGCCGCCGTTCTTGGACTTCAGGCGCTCGTAGCATTCCACCCCGCGGTCGGTGGCGTAGGCGGTTTCGCACTCTTCGTACGTGATCTTCACGCCGTTGATGCCGCCGTCGCGCGCGTTGACCAGCTTCAGGTAGTCCAGCTTGCCGTCGGCCCAGGGAATGCCCAGCGGCGCGAACGAACCGGTGCGATACACCAAGAGCGGAACGAATTGCTCGTCGGCCGCCAGCGCCGGCGTGGCCGCAGCCAGGATGCCGGTGGCGGCCAAGGTGGCCGCTGCCCACTTCAGGTTAAGACGCTTCATCTCCATTACCTCCTGCTTGGTGTGTTTGACACCGGGATTGGCCCGGTCTGGAGCCGGGTAGTCGAAATGGCCGCCGCGCCGCTTGTGCCGGCGCGGCGGCCGGGAATCAATGGGGGAAAGGCCAGATGCGCAATTTCTCTTTGCCGATGCTCCACAGGCGGGCCAGCCCGTGCGGCTCGGCGATCAGGAAGAACACGATCAGCGCGCCGAACACCATGTGCTCGATGTGGGCGGCCGTATCCACCGACAGCGACAGGCCCAGCAGGTGCGGCACGTTGGTCAGCGCCACCGGCACCAGCACGATGAACGCGGCGCCGAAGAAACTGCCCATGATGGAACCCAGCCCGCCGATGATCACCATGAACAGCAGCTGGAACGAGCGCGCCAGGTCGAAGGCCAGTGGTTCCCACGACCCCAGGTGGATATAGCCCCACAGCGCGCCGGCCACGCCCACGATGAACGAACTGACGGCGAACGCCGTAAGCTTGGCGTACATCGGGCGGATGCCGATCACCGCGGCCGCCACGTCCATGTCGCGAATGGCCATCCATTGGCGGCCGATGGCGCCGCGCACCAGGTTCTTGGCCAGCAGCGCGAACACCACCACGATGGCCAGCACGAACACGTAGCGCTGCAGCGACGTCTGCACCGGCATGCCCAGCACGGACAGCGCCGGCACCGACACGCTGCCCGACGACGAATAGTTGGTGAAGAACGGGATGCGCAGGAACGCCCAGTCGACGAAGAACTGCGCGGCCAGCGTGGCCACCGCCAGGTACAGGCCGCGGATGCGCAGGCTGGGAATGCCGAACAGCACGCCCACCAGCGTGGCGAAGCAACCGCCCAGCAGCAGCTGCACCAGCAGCGGCATGCCCGGAAAGCGCACCCCGAAATTCCAGGCCGCGTACGCGCCCACCGCCATGAAGGCGCCGGTGCCCAGCGAGATCTGGCCGCAGTAGCCCACCAGAATGTTCAGGCCCACGGCCGCCAGCGACAGGATCAGGAACGGGATCAGGATGGCGCGCAGCAGGTAGTCGCTGGCCAGCAGCGGCACCGCCACGAACGCCACGGCCAGCAGCAGCAGGATGAAGAGGCGATCCTGGCGGATCGGGAAGATCTGCTGGTCGGCGCGATAGCCGGTCTTGAACTGGCCGTTTTCGCGATAGAACATGGTCGGGTCCTTTCAGGGTCAACAGGCTCTGGCACTCAGACCCGGTCGATGATTTTCTCGCCGAACAGCCCCTGCGGGCGGAACAGCAGGAACGCTAGCGCCAGCACGTAGGCGAACCAGATCTCGATGCCGCCGCCCACCAGCGAGCCCAGGTAGACTTCCGACAGCTTTTCGCCCACGCCGATGATCAGCCCGCCCAGGATCGCGCCGGGCACCGAGGTCAGCCCGCCCAGGATCACCACCGGCAAGGCGCGCAGCGCCGCGGTCGACAGGGTGAACTGCACGCCGAACTTCGACCCCCAGATGATGCCGGCCACCAGCGCCACCAGCCCCGCCACGCTCCAGACGATCACCCAGATGCGGTTCAGCGGGATGCCGATCGATTGCGCCGCCTGGTGGTCATCGGCCACCGCGCGCAGCGCCCGCCCGGTGCTGGTGTACTGGAAGAAGATCGCCAGCGCGGCCACCAGCAGCGCGGCCACCACGGCGGCGGTCAGGTCTTCCAGGTTGATCAGCACGCCGCCCTCGAACATGCTTTCCAGGATGAAGGCCGGATCCTTCGGCATGCCCACGTCGATGCTGTAGACCGAGCTGCCGAAAGCGATCTGGCCCAGGCCGTCCAGGAAGTAGCTGATGCCCAGCGTGGCCATCAGCAGCGTGGTGGCTTCCTGATTGACCAGGTGGCGCAGCACGTAGCGCTCGACCGCCACGGCCAGCAGGAACATCACCACCGCGCTCACGATGAAGGCCAGCACATTGGCCAGCAGCAGGTTCTCGAACCCCAGCCAGGCCGGGATCCATTCGGAAAAGCGCGCCATCGACAGGGCGGCCACCAGCACCATCGCGCCCTGCGCGAAGTTGAACACGCCCGATGCCTTGAAGATCAGCACGAAGCCCAGGCCGATCAGCGCGTACAGCATGCCGCTCATCAGGCCGCCGAACAGGGTTTCCAGGAAAAATCCCATGTCTTTTGCCTTGTTATGCTCAGTGCGAGACGCCCAGGTAGGCCTGGATGACGGCTTCGTTGGCGCGCACCGCGTCGGGCGCGTCGTCGCCGATCTTCTTGCCGTAGTCCAGCACCACCACGCGGTCGGAAATGTCCATCACCACCCCCATGTCGTGCTCGATCAGCACGATGGTGGTGCCGAACTCGTCGTTGACGTCCAGGATGAAGCGGCTCATGTCCTGCTTTTCTTCGATGTTCATGCCCGCCATGGGTTCGTCCAGCAGCAGCAGGCGCGGTTCCATGGCCAGCGCGCGGCCCAGGTCGACGCGCTTCTGCAGGCCGTAGGGCAGCCGGCCCACGGGCGTCTTGCGATGCGCCTGGATTTCCAGGAAGTCGATGATGTTCTCGACGAATTCGCGGTGGCGGATTTCCTCGCGCTCGGCCGGGCCCCAGCGCACCGCCTGGGCCAGCAGGCCGCACTTCATGCGCAGGTTGCGGCCCGTCATGATGTTGTCCAGCACGCTCATGCCCTTGAACAGGGCCAGGTTCTGGAAGGTGCGGGCAATGCCCATCTCGGCCACGCGGCGCGGGTTCATGCGCGAATAGCGCTTGCCCTCGAACTCGATGCCACCTTGCTGCGGCGTATAGACGCCATTGATGACGTTCAGCATCGAGCTCTTGCCGGCGCCGTTGGGCCCGATGATGGCGCGGATCTCGTGTTCGCGCACATTGAACGAGATGTCGGTCAGGGCCTTGACGCCGCCGAACGACAGGGAAATGTTCTGCAGGTCGAGCATGACCTTGCCGATGCGCTGGTCGCGGTCTGATTGGCTCATGGGTCTACGCGGCCTGGGCGGTGATGGCGGGGAAAGTCTTGACCGGGCGGATCTTCAGGTCGGCGGCGATCTTGCCGATGCGGCCGTCCTCGAACTTGACCTCGGTCTCGATGTATTGCGTGTCCCGGCCGGCAAACAGCGCATCGACCAGGATGCCGTATTTCTGCGCGATGAAGGCGCGGCGCACTTTGCGGGTGCGGGTCAGCTCGTCGTCGTCGGGGTCCAGTTCCTTGTGCAGGATCAGGAAGCGCGAGATCTGCGACGCGGCCAGCTTGGGGTCGCCCGCCAGGTCGGCGTTGATCTGCTCGATGCATTCGCCCAGCAGCTGGTAGACCTCGTCCTTGGCGGCCAGGTCGGTGTAGCCCGCGTACGGCAGGCCGCGGCGCTCGGCCCAGTTGCCCACCGCTTCCAGGTCGATGTTGATGAACGCGCAGACCTGGTCGCGCCCGGCGCCAAACGCCACCGCTTCCTTGATGTGGGGGAAGAACTTCAGCTTGTTTTCCAGGTATTTGGGCGCGAACAGGCTGCCGTCGGCCAGCTTGCCGACGTCCTTGGCGCGGTCGATGATCTTGAGCTGGCCGTCGGTGTCCAGGTAGCCCGCGTCGCCCGTGTGGAACCAGCCGTCGGCGTCGCGCGCCTCGACGGTGGCCTCGGGGTTGCGGTAGTACTCTTTGAACAGCCCCGGGCTCTTGACCAGGATCTCGCCGTTGTCGGCCACGCGGATGTCCACGCCGCTGACGGGCGGGCCCACGGTATCGTCGCGCACCTGGCCGTCGGGCTGCACGCACACGAACACCGAGGTCTCGGTCGAGCCGTACAGCTGCTTCAGGTTGATGCCGATCGACCGGTAGAACACGAACAGGTCGGGGCCGATGGCCTCGCCCGCGGTGTAGGCCACGCGCACGCGGCTCATGCCCAGCGCGTTGCGCAGCGGCCCGTAGACCAGCACGTTGCCCAGGGCGTAGCGCAGGCGGTCCCACAGGCCCACGGGCTCGCCGTCCAGGATGCGCACGCCCACCCGGCGGGCCAGGTTCATGCTGGCGCGGAACAGCGCGCGCTTGAGGCGGCCGGCGTCTTCCATGCGGATCATCACGTGCGTCAGCAGGCCTTCCAGCACGCGCGGCGGCGCAAAATAATAGGTGGGCCCGATGTCGCGCATGTCGATCGACACGGTCTCGGGCGATTCGGGATGGTTCACCGTGAAGCCGCTGACCAGCAGCTGCGTATACGAGAACATGTTCTGGCCGATCCAGGCCGGCGGCAGATAGGCCAGCACGTCTTCCTGGTCGGTCAGGTTTTCCATCTGGGCCACGGCGCGGGCGCGGTCGATCAGGGCATGGTGGGTCAGCACCACGCCCTTGGGCTTGCCGGTGGTGCCCGAGGTATAGAACATGGCGGCGGCATCGTCCGGCTGCACCGCGGCCACGGCCTGGTCGAAGAAGGCGGGCTGCTGCCCGGCGTGCTCGCGCCCCAGGGCCTCCAGCTGTTCGTACGAACGCAGCATCGGGTCGGCATAGTGGCGCATGCCGCGCGGGTCGTCGTAGACGACATGGGCCAGGGCCGGGCACTGCTCGCGCACGTCCAGCATCTTGTCGACCTGTTCCTGGTCTTCCACCACCGCCACGGTGATGCTGGCGTCCTGCAGCACATAGACCATTTCCTGGGCCACGGCATCCTGGTACAGCGGGACGGGGATGGCGCCCAGCGCCTGCGCCGCCATCATGGCAATGTACAGGCGCGGGCGGTTCTCGCCGATGACGGCGACGTGCATGCCGGGGGAAATGCCCAGGGCGGCCAGGCCGTGCGCGGCCAGCCGGACATGGCGCGCGACATCGCTCCAGGTCAGGGTCTGCCAGATGCCCAGGTCTTTCTCGCGTATGGCGGGCCGCGACCCGCGTACGCCGGCATGCTGCAGCAGCAGGCCAGGAAAGGTGCCGGGCGTAGCCGGCGTCGTGCCGGTTGCAGGCTGTGCGTGCGCCACGTTGTCTCCTCCGGTTTGGGGGCCGCCCCGTGCGGTGCTCAAGCTGGCGGCATGAACACCGGGGCGGCACTTGACCAGTTCATTTTCGATATACGGCAGTAGTTAAGGTATAAGGTTGGGTTGCAACCGACTGTCATGATTGCGACATTCCAGGACCATTTAGGGTATTCCCGATGCAGCTAGCCGACTCCCTGTTCCTCGCCGCGGCCTGGTTTCGCGTCTTGAACGACGAGCAGCGGTCGCGCGTCGAGCGGGATATCGCGGTGCAACCGGCACAGGCAGGAACGATCATAGAACGCAAGGGCGAGCTTGCGCAGGTCTGGATCGGGGTGCTGGCGGGGCTGGTCAAGGTGTCGGTGGGCAATGCCGAAGGCAAGGTGGCCTCGCTGACCGGCGTGCCGGCGGGCGGCTGGATCGGCGAGGGCTCGCTGCTCAAGCGCGAGGTCCGCAAGTACGACGTGGTGGCGCTGCGCGATTCGGTGGTGGCGCGGCTGCCGGCCGCCACCTTCGACTGGCTGCTGGACACCAGCATCCCGTTCAACCGCTATTTGCTGCACCAGCTCAACGAGCGCGTGGCGCAGTTCATCGGCAAGGCCGAATACGACCGCCTGCTGGACCCGGACGCCCGCGTGGCGCGCTGCCTGGCCGAACTGTTCAACCCGCTGCTGTACCCCGGCATGGGCATGCGGCTGGCCATCACGCAGGAAGAAGTGGGCTACCTGGCGCGCGTGTCGCGCCAGCGGGCCAACCAGGCGCTGGGCAAGCTGGAAGAAGCGGGCCTGCTGAAAGTGGAATACGGCGCGGTCCGGGTGCTGGACCTGGACGGCCTGAAAGGCTACGGCGACGCCGCCATGGCCTGAAGGCCCCCGCACGCGCGGCTTGCGCCGCCCCGGAATATCCCGCACCATCGGGTCATCGCCGCATGGCCCGCCCGCGCCGCCCTATGTTCGCCGAAGCGCAGTCCGACCCGACCCTGCCCAAGGAAGCCTACGAGGCCCAGGAAGCGCGCCTGCGCGTTGCCCTGCTGAAGGCCCAGTACCGCCAGCTGGAACGGGCCGACCGTTCCCTGCTGGTGGTGGTGGCCGGCATCGACGGGGCCGGCAAGGGCGCCACCATCAACCTGCTCAACGAATGGATGGATCCGCGCCACATCCAGACGCTGGCGTTCGGCCCGCCCCAACCCGACGAGCTCGAACGCCCGCCCATGTGGCGCTACTGGAACGAACTGCCCGCCAAGGGCCGCACGGGCATCGTGTTCGGGTCCTGGTATGCGCCCCTGCTGCGCGAAGCCGCGCGCAAGAAGCCGCGCCAGCGCCACATCGAGGCGCAGGTGGCGGCCATCCGCCGCTTCGAGGCCGTGCTGGCCGCCGAGGGCGTGCAGCTGGTCAAGCTGTGGTACCACCTGTCGGCCCAGGCCCAGGCCGAACGCACCCAGCGCCTGCTGGCCAGCCCGGAAACCGCCTGGCAGGTCACCCGCGCCGACCGCAAGGTGCACAAGAAGTACGACCGTCTATGCGACGCCGGCCGCCTGGTCATCGGCCTGACCGACGGCGCCCACGCACCCTGGATCGTCATCCCCAGCGCCGACGACCGCCTGCGCACCATCCGCACCGGCGAAGCGGTGCTGGACACCCTGCAGCGGCGCGGCACCGCGCGCGTCCCGCACGCCTTTGCCGAAGCGGCGGCGCGCCGGGCCTCGGGCCGCAGCCCCGACCGGCTGGCACAGGTCGACTACGACGCCAGGCTGGACAAGGACGACTACGAATCGGTGCTGGGCCTGCTGCAGGGGCGGCTGGCCCAGGCGGCGCGTTCGGACGCCTTCGCGCGGCGCTCGCTGGTGCTGGTATTCGAGGGGCAGGACGCCGCCGGCAAGGGCGGCACCATCCGCCGCGTGACGCACGCGCTGGACGCCCGCCAGTTCGACATCAGCCCTATCGGCGCGCCGGCGCGCCACGAATTGGCGCGGCCCTACCTGTGGCGCTTCTGGCGCCGGCTGCCGCGCCAGGGCCGCATCGCCATCTTCGACCGTTCCTGGTACGGGCGCGTGCTGGTCGAGCGGGTCGAACAACTGGCCACGCCGGCCCTGTGGCGGCGCGCCTATGCCGAAATCAACGATTTCGAAAGCCAGCTGGCCGGGCACGGCGCCATCGTGCTGAAGTTCTGGCTGGCCATCACGCCCGAGGTGCAGCTGCAGCGCTTCCGCGAACGCCAGCAATCGCCCTTCAAGCATTTCAAGATCACGCCCGACGACTGGCGCAACCGCAAGAAATGGCACGAATACGCGGCCGCCGCCAACGACATGCTGGCGCGCACCGATACCGCGCCGGCTCCCTGGCACGTCGTGTCTTCCAACGACAAGCGCTATGCGCGCGTGCAGGTGCTGCGGCACATCGTGGCCGCCCTGGAAGACGCCCTTTGAACCCCCTCCGACCCGCGAAACCCATGAAAACCACCCCGAAACCGCCTGCCGACATCCGCCCCGTGGCCGCCGCCAACTTCGAGGTCTGGCTGCCCCTGTGGAAGGGCTACCAGGCGTTCTACAACGTCGACATCGCCGACGCCGTCACCCGCACCACCTGGGAACGCTTCCTGGACCCGGCCGAACCCATGCACGCCGCGCTGGCGTACGACAACGGCCGCGCGGTGGGCATGGTGCACTGGGTGCTGCACCGCTCGTGCTGGACGGCCGGCGACTACTGCTACCTGCAAGACCTGTTCGTGGCGCCCGACGTGCGCGGCGGCGGACACGGCCGCGCCCTGATCGAGCACGTCTACGCCCAGGCGCGCGCCGTCAACGCGGCCCGGGTGTACTGGCTGACCCACGAAACCAACCACACGGCGATGCAGCTGTACGACCGCATCGCCGACCGCCCGGGCTTCATCCAGTACCGGAAGACCCTGTGAGCACGCGCGACCCTCAATGCCCGCTATGCCGCGAAGACGGCGGCACCCTGCTGTGGCGCGGCGCGCACCTGCGTGTCATCGAGGTCGACGATGCCGACTACCCCGGCTTCACCCGCGTGATCTGGAACGCCCACCTGCCCGAAATGACCAGCCTGTCCACCCACGGGCGCGACCTGCTCATGCGCGCCGTATACGCCGTGGAACAGGCGCAGCGCGACATCCTGGCGCCCGACAAGGTCAACCTGGCCTCGCTGGGCAACATGGTGCCGCACCTGCACTGGCACGTGATCCCGCGCTGGCGCGGCGACCGGCACTTCCCCGACGCCGTCTGGGCGCCGCCGCGCGTGGCGGCCGGCGCCGAACCGCCGGACTGGCAGGCGCGCCAGGCGCAGCGCCACCAATTGCTGCCACGCTACCGCAACCGTCTGGCCGAGGCCATGAACGCGCTGCTGTGGCAATAAGGCGGGGCCGCCCAGGTGTCAGACACCTGGCTATGATCCGATGGCGCAAAGACCGTCTCGCCAACCGCAGGCCGGCCAGGTGTCAGACACCCCGAAGGGTGTCTGACACCCAATGGTGCAAAGGCTGTGAACCCAACGGTGTCAGACACCCTTCGGGGTGTCTGACACCTGGCCAGGCCGGGCCAGATCCAGACGTCCGGCGACTCCCAGGCAACGCCAGGGCGCCTGCCGCCTACCACTGGTAGCCCACGCCCACCGCGCCCCCCACGTCGCCGCGCGAGGTGCCGTTCGCCGCCGCCTTGACCACCCAGCTGCCGCTGGACGACACGCGCGACAGGCCCAGGGCGTAGCCCGATTCGCCGTTCCACGTGCCGCCGGCCAGCGACACCATATTGCGCCCCGGCTGGTACGCTTGCGGCAGGCCGGCCGTGGCCATGGCCGCGGCCACCCCGGCGCGCAGCTCGCGGTCCATGCTGCGCACCTCGGACCGCAGGCTGGACAGCCCCCGTTCGGTGTTCTGGGTCACGGCGCGCAACTGGCCGACATTGGCCGCGTCGGTGTCGGCGCTGCCTGCGGCCACGCCGGTGATCTGGCGCCCGCCCACGTTGACCTCGCCGGTGGACGACTGCGGGCTGTCCATGCCGTAGGCCTGGTAGCCGGACCGCGCCCCACGCGCGGCCTGCGAACCCGCCCCCAGCGCCACGCTGTTGGCCGCCGACGCCTGCGCCCCCGCGCCCACGGCCACGCTGTCGCTGGCGCTCGCCACGGCCGCGGTGCCGATCGACACCGCCCGGTCGGCCGTGATGCCGCGCCCCGCCCCCGACCCGATCGACACGTTGTCGCTGCCCTGCACCCCCAGCCCCGCGCCGGTGCCGTGCGCGACGTTGTTCGAGCCGTTCACGCCGCGCCCCGCCCCCAGGCCGATGGCCTGGTTGTTGTCGCCCGTCACGTCGCTGCCGGCGTAAGAGCCGGTGGCCAGGTTGTTGTCACCCGCCACCGCCTGGCCGCTGTTCTTGCCGCTGGCCTGGTTGGCGTCGCCGCGCACTTGCTGGCCGGCGTTCTGCCCCTCGGCCTGGTTGTTGTTGCCGGCCACGTCGCGGCCGGCGTCCTGGCCGATGGCCTGGTTGGAATCGCCCGTGACATTGCGGCCGGCATTCGAGCCCAGGGCCGTGTTCTGGTTGCCTCGCGTATCGGTGCCGGCCCAGAAACCCACGCCATTGTTGTAGTCGCCCGTGACGTTCTGGCCCGCGCTACGGCCGAACGACTGGTTCCAGCCGCCCTGCACGTTGGTGCCGGCGTAGTAGCCGATAGCCTGGTTGGCGTTCTTGCCGCCCACGTTGGAACCGGCGCCTTCGCCGATCGCCACGTTCCAGTTGGTGGTCACGTTCTGCCCGGCCCCGTTGCCCAGCGCCTGGTTATTGCTGCCGGCCACGTTGCGGCCGGCGTTCGAGCCGATGGCGGTGTTCTGGCTGCCGGTCACGCCGGTGCCGGCCCAGAAGCCCACGGCGTTGTTGTAGTTGCCGGTGACGTTCTGGCCCGCGCTGCGCCCGAACGACTGGTTCCAGCCGCCCTGCACGTTCTGCCCGGCATTGAAACCGATGGCCTGGTTGGCATTGCCGCCCGACACATTCGTGCCGGCCGCCTGGCCCACCGCCAGGTTCCATTGGGTGGAGACGTTCTGGCCGGCATCGTTGCCCACGGCGTAATTGCTGCCGTCCCACTGCACCGGCTGCGCCGTCGCCGCGGTGGCGGCCAGCAGCGCGGCGGCCGCGATGGCCGCACGCATCCCCGGCCCGCGCGGGGCCGTCTGTCGCATCTTCATGTCTGTTCTCGGAAAGTACGCGGCGGCGCCGCGACGCGCGGGCGCCCTGTACGGGACGCCCGCGGCGGGGTTCAGATCGTGGTGGCCATGGCCGGGTCGCTGACGCTGTGCTTGCCGGTCTCGACCCGGCCGGCGAAACGGCGTTCCAGGCCGTCGGCAACCAGCGTGAAGTCGTACCAGTTGCCGCTGTCGGCCAGCGGCCAATGCTGCTCGGCCACTTTGCCGGCGGGCACGTCCAGGTCCCACGGCCCGTCGGTGCGATAGGCATTGGCCTGCAGCGTCACGCGCGCGGGCGCATCGCCATGGTTGGCCACCTTGGCGTACACGGCGCCCTGCTGCACGTCGTAGCAGACCTGGGCCTCGACCCTGGCGCCGGTGGCGCCGTTGCCCGCGAAGGTGCGCACGAAACCGTTGGTGCTGTAGACCCACAGGTCGTAGTCGCCGCCGGCCGGCACGTCCCAGGCGTCTTCCAGCATCTTGCCGGCCTCGACGGTATAGCGGCGCGGGATCAGGTCCAGGTGGTTCTTGTCGTACACATGGAACACCGCCCCCACCTTGCCCGTGTTGCTGAAGATCAGCGTCACGCGGCCGTCGTCGCCCACCCGGGCGCTGGCATGCAGTTCGTACGGCAGGGCGCGCGAATAGCGGGTGCCGGTTTCCTGGTACAGCGGCTGCGCCGTCGGCGGCGGATCGGCGCGCGGCAGGGTGCGCTGCTGGGCTTCCTGGGCGGCGTAGTCGCTGTTGTCGGGCAGCGTCGGGAAGGCCGCGCCGTTGGGGTTCTTGAAATCGAAGGCCGAGGTCAGGTCGCCGCACACGGCGCGATGCCAGGGGCTGATGCTGTCGACGGTGACGCCGAAGCGCTGTTCCAGGAAGCGGCCCACCGACGTGTGGTCGAACACTTCGGAACTGACCCACCCGCCGCGGCTCCAGGGCGAGATGACGTACATCGGCACCCGCGGCCCCAGGCCCCACGGGCGCGTGGTGCCGCTGATGGTGTCGTCGGCCTTCAGGTACTTGCGTGCCGGGTCGGAAAAATACTCGCCGTCCAGCGCCACCGTGGACTTGCCCATCAGCTTGCCGTCGGCATCGTAGGACGGCACGGCCGGCGGCGGCAGGTGATCGAACAGGCCGTCGTTCTCGTCGAACGTAATGAAGAACGCCGTCTTGCTCCAGACCTCGGGGTTGGCGGTCAGCGCGTCCAGCACGCGCGAAATGTAGTCGGCGCCCTGCGACGTGCTGCCGCCGCCGCTGGGGTGTTCCGACACGGCGGGCCAGGGCAGCACCCACGACACTTGCGGCAGCGTGTCATTGCGCACGTCGTTGGTCAGGTCTTCCAGGCTGTAGTGGCTCATGCCCTTTTCGTACAGCGGCGAGCCGGGCTTGGCCGTGCGGAAGGTCTCGAATGCCAGGCCGCCGTGCATGGCGCCCGTCCAGTTGTTGTTCGGGTCCTGGTAGAAGCGCCAGCTGACGCCGGCCTTCTCCAGCACGTCCGGCAGCGTGGGCCACTTGAATGCCGAGCCCTGGTAGGTGTAGCCGGGCTCGGGCAGCGCGCCGGTGATCCAGCAGCGCAGGTTGTTCGGTTCCGAATCGGAATCGGTGCAATTGATGCCCAGGCGGCCGAGTTCGGGGTTGAAGTTCGAGCCCGACCAGAACACGATGCGGTTGGGGTCGGTGCCGGTGGTGATGGAACAGTGGTAGCCGTCGCAGATCGTGAACGCCTCGGCCAGCGCGTACTGGAACGGGATGTCGGTGCGGCGGTAGTAGCCCATCGAATGCGCGTTCTTGTACTTGGGCCAGAAGCCTAACTTGCCCTGGTTCCACGCGGCCTGCGCGTCCGAGAACGAGTGCGGCGTGCCCGGCACGAAGATGGCATTCATCGATTCGCGGTCCAGGTGATAGGGCGGCACTTCCTTGGTGCCATCCGACTGGAACCACACCGACTTGCCGCTGGCCAGCGGGATCGGGAAGCGGTCGCCGAAGCCCCGCACGCCGCGCATGGCGCCGAAGTAATGGTTGAACGCGCGGTTTTCCTGCATCAGGATGACCACGTGCTTGACGTCCTGGATGGTGCCGGTCTCGACCGCCGCCGGGATGGCCAGGGCGCGCTGGATGGACGCGGGCAGCATGGCCGCCGCCGACAGCGCGCCCATCGCACCGGCCGATTTGCGCAGGAAGTCGCGCCGGTTCGCATTGCGGGGCGCGATGTTGCCGGGCGCCGGAAAGGAAGGCTTGCTCATGAAGGTCTCACGCAAAAGAGGGAAAGGAAGACGGCCTGGAGCGCCGGCCGGGCATCAGGGCGCGCAGCGCAGTTGCGCCGGCTGGCCCGGGGTGCCCGGGGTGTCGGGCTGGGTGGGGGAATCGTCGTCGTCGCTGCCACTGCCGCAGGCGGTCAGCAGGCACAGCAGCAGGCTGGCCGCCAGGGCGGCCCAGGGGCGGGAAGAAAGCGGGTTCATCGCGGGTCCTCACAGGGGATGGGATGGAGCGGACGGGATGCAGATTAGGCAGGCAACATGACAAGCAAATGAATGAATCTCAAATATCATTTATTACTGATTGAGCTTTATTCAGATACACTGCGGCATCGCCACGCCCGACCCCGATCCGCATGACCGCCTACGACCCCTTTCCCTTGCCCTGCCCCGCCGCACCGCCGGCCAGCCGCGACCCCGCGCCCTGGCACGCGGGCCGCGACGGCCTGATCCTGGACCTGGACGGCACGCTGATCCGCGAGCACCAGCTCATCGAGGGCGCGGCCACGCTGCTGAACGCCTATCGCGGCCGCTTCGTGATCGTGTCGAACAACTCCACCCACACGGCACGCCAGATGGCCCGGCGCCTGCGCGCCATGGGGCTGCTGGTGCGCGCCGGCGACCTGGTGCTGGCGGGCGAGCAGATGGTGCAATACCTGTCCGCCAACCTCGCGGACGCGCGCATCCTGATGCGTGCCTCGCCGGCGCTGAAGCGCCAGGCGGCGGCACGCGGCTGCCGCCTGGTCGAGCGCGACGCCGATGTGGTGGCACTGGCGCTGGACAAGACCTTCGATTACGCGGCGCTGGCCGCCGTGGCGCGCGAACTGGCGCGCGGCGCCCGGCTGGTGGCCAGCAACGTCGACCTGTCCCACCCGGGCCCCGACGGGCAGATCGTGCCGGAAACCGGCGCGCTGCTGCGGGCCGTGCAAGGCTGCACCGGCGTGCCGCCCTGGCGCGTGGTGGGCAAGCCCGAACCCGCCATGTTCCATGAAGGGCTGCGCAGACTGGGCTGCGCAGCGGCCGCCGCGCTGGTCGTCGGCGACAATCCCGACACCGACGCCGCAGGCGCGGTGCGAGCCGGCGTGCAGTATGTACTGCTGGGAAGCGGCCCCTGGGCCGCGGCGGCGACGCCCGCGCAATTGCTGACCAGCGATTGCGCCGCACGCTCGGGCCTGCCGTCGGACGACACCCGGGTGTCAGACACCCTTCGGGGTGTCTGACACCTAAGCGAGGTTGGCGCCGCAGGCGCGGTGCGAGCCGGCGTGCAGTATGTGCTGCTGGGAAGCGGCCCCTGGGCCGCAGCGGCGACGCCCGCGCAATTGCTGACCAGCGATTGCGCCGCACGCTCGGGCCTGCCGTCGGACGACACCCGGGTGTCAGACACCCTTCGGGGTGTCTGACACCT